>WNFJ01574476.1_pt1 | contig 30861 bp, 22 predicted proteins | sample 5400461 | NCBI WGS metagenome assembly WNFJ01 (sample SAMN13153349, study PRJNA577476) | soil metagenome | isolation source: 115 cm saprolite on Douglas fir-dominated hillslope | place: USA:California | collected 2013-09-17
GCGATGCCAGTTGTCTTCCTCGGTGTCGATCGAGACGACCACGGTGACGTCACGCATGGCGACGGCGCTCCGCAACCCAATCCAGCGCGCGGACCCACCCGCTCCGCCACCCGGCGCGGAAGACGACGATTTCGCGCGTCATGCGCTGTGCGCCCGTCCAGTCGCTTTTGTACGCATCGGCGCCGCGCAGGAAATCGAACCGCTTGTACCCACGCTCGATCGCGCGGCGGATCATCATGCCCATGAGGACGAGGCCGACGCTTGCGTCTTCCCACTGCGGGGCGCGGCCGCTTTGGTAGAAGTAGACCGTGTCGGGCGACGAGAATCCGTACCAGGCCGCGGCCGGCTGCCCATCCAGATCCAGCGTCGTGAGCCAGAGCCGCCCGCGCCGCGCCATTTCCTCTGCGAAACAGAGCTGCAGCCGCTCCAGCTGCGGCTCGCGGAACGCGCCCGCACCGTTCCAACGCTGCTCGTGCAGCCGCACCAGGTGCCCCCATCCCTCGGCTACGCGATCCGTATAGTCCGTGAGCGTGGCAGCGTGGTCACGACACAGGCCCCGTTCCTTGCGGCGCACCGTCTGACGGCGCGTGGCGCTGAGGGAGCCGAGGTAGGTGTCCCACGAGTCCGGCAGTTCGAGCCAGGGGCACGGCCATAGTGCCGCCCGCCGCACGGTGTGCCCGCGCTGCGCCAGCAGGTCGCACACTCGATCGACGTTGGGGGCCGGGTCAGCCACGTTGCCGAGGATCGCGACCTGCCACGGCAGCACCTCGAGCGCGCCGGCGAGCGCCGCCATGTCGGCGCCGGGCGCCGCGAGAAAGTCCAGGTGATCGGGGCAACCGGTGTCGCCGGCGGACCAGGTCAGCGCCGGCACCGTCACGCGGCGCCACTGCACGCGGCGCAGCGAGAGGGGGAGGATGGCCTGGAGCGCGCCGTCGGCCCCGCGCTGTAGCAACGCCTCGCTCGCTGCGTGATGCCACGCCCAGCCGCTGAACGGCGAGGCGGCCGCGGAGAGCGTCAGCAAGGGGTCCCAGGCCGCCGGGCCCAAAGCCAGTGCCTCCCGCAACGCGGTCCGTACCACTGTCGCGCCTCGGACCGCCGGGGCCGGGGTCGGCGCGAGTGCCAAGCTTTCCACCGCTCAGTGCCTCTCTTTCGGGTGCCTCAGTCGCCGCCGGCATCATCTGCAAGAGACGCGCAATCTCGGAGTGCCCGGCGGGCGCGGTCCCAACTGCAAGTCCGGCAATGCTTTCGTCACCCTTCGGCGACGGGGGTGGGCGTCACGCACGCCCCACCTGTCGCGCGAGGCCCACAGATGGAGGAAGAACGCCCAGAGCACAGAGCGCGGCGGGATGGCGTCACTCTTGCGCTTGATTTGCGGCATGTGCGGTATCGCCGGCATCGCCTACCGAGAACGCCGACGCTCTGGGCCGGAGCCGCTGGTCCGGCGCATGTGCGCCGCCCTCAAGCATCGCGGGCCCGATGACGAGGGCGTGTGGGTCGCCGGCGGCGTGGGGCTCGGCATGCGCCGCCTCAGTATCATCGACCTCGCGGGCAGCCAGCAGCCGATCTTCAACGAGGATCACACCAAGGCGATCGTCTTCAACGGCGAGATCTACAACTACCAGGAGCTCCGCCGCGGCCTGGTGGCGCGCGGCCATGTGCTGCGCACGCACGGCGACACCGAGACCGTGTTGCACCTGTACGAGGAGCTCGGCGTCGAGTGCGTCACGCGGCTGCGCGGGATGTTCGCGTTCGCGATCTGGGATGCGGCGGCCGAGACGTTGCTGTTGGCGCGGGACCGCTTCGGCATCAAGCCGCTGTACGTGGTCGACTCGCCCTGGGGCATCGCGTTCGCCTCGGAGCTCAAAGCGCTGCATGCCGCCGGTTTGACGTCGCGGGCGCTCGACTGGGAGGCGCTCGACGCCTACCTGCAGCTGGGCTACATCCCGGCGCCCGCGTCGCCGTTCCTGGACGTCAAGAAACTCGAGCCCGGCCACACGCTCCTCTGGCCCCGCCGCTACTGGCAGCTCCCCGAGGGCCCGAGCCACACGCCACCCGAGCCCGAGGCGCGGGTACGCGAATGGCTCGACGGGTCGGTGGCGGCGCACCTGGTGAGCGACGTACCGGTGGCGGCGTTCTTGAGCGGGGGGCTCGACTCGTCCGCGGTCGTCGCAAGCATGGCGCTCGCCGGGGAGACCCCGCATGCGTTCACGGCCCGCTACTCAGGGGCGGGAGCAGACCACGCCGACGAAACGCCGCTCGCCCAGCGCCTGGCGGCGCGCTACGGGTCGGAGCTCACGCTCATCGACATCCGCCCCGACCTGCGCGACATCTTCGAGCCGATCGTCCGCGCGTTGGACGAGCCCCATGCCGACGACTCGGCGATCCCCACGTGGCTGCTCTCCCAGGCGGTGGGCAGCCGGTACAAGGTGGCGCTGACGGGGATCGGGGGTGACGAGCTGTTCGCGGGATACCGGCGGCACATCGGGTTGCTGGTCGCGGAGTATTACGGCAGGCTGCCGGCGGCGGTGCGGCGCATGGCGGCCGCGGCGGCGCGCTTGCTGCCCGAGCCGCGCGACGGCACGCTCGGCGTGGATCGGCTGAAGCGCTTCTTCCGCACTGGGAACGGCGCGGTGCCGGATCGGTTTCTCGGCCTGTTGAGCCGGCTCGCGAACGGCGAGCGTCCCGCGCTGTATACCGCCGGCCTGCGGCCTACGATCTCAGGCCACGCCGCCCGCGACCGCTTCCATGCGCTGTTCAACGAGCAGGGATCACCTGCCGGCCTCAACGCCGGCCTGTCGCTCGACTATGCGACGTTCCTTCCGGACGACATTCTCGCGTTGAGCGACCGCATCGCGATGGCGCACTCGCTTGAGGTGCGGGTGCCGTTCGTGGATCACGTCCTGGTCGAGGCCGTCTTCCCGATCCCTGACCGGGCGAAAATCGGACGGTGGTGGCGCCCCAAGCGATTGCTGCGCCGCGCCCTGCGGCCGCGATTGCCCGCCGCGCATTTCCGCGCGCCCAAGCGCGGGTTCGTTGGCCCCACGTCAGCATGGCTGCGCAACGAGCTGCGGCAGACGCTCACCGACGAGCTGTCGGCCGCGCGCCAGCGCCGGCTGGGGTATTTCGACCCGGCGATGGTGGATCGGCTGCTCCGGGAGCACCTCGACGGGCGCCAGAATCGCGAAGGGATACTGTGGGCGTTGCTGTGCTTCTCGACCTGGCACCGGTTGTATCTCGAGTAAGCACGCGGCGCAGCCACTGGAACGTTTCCACCACGAAGGGCGCGGGGTCGCGCCAGCGCCAGATCTCGCTGCGGTCGCGCCCCGGTCGCCAGCGGAGGAGCTCGAGCGCCGCTTGGAGGCCGGCCCAGACGCCCGCGTCGCGGAACCGCAGGTACGCATGGTCCACGTCCCCCCAGAACCACCGGCTGCGGATGCCGGCGCGGTAGCGGTTACGCCCCGGGATGGGGTCTCCCGCGGCGCAGCGCACCAGCAGGTCGGGAAAGTCGACCCCGGCATCGATGGCCAGCTGCAGCGAGCCCCAAAAGCGGCCGTTCACCTCCATGATCACTTCGCGATCGGTCCCCGCCTCGCGCTTGCACTCGACCATCGCCACGCCCTGCCAATCGAGTGCCTCGAGCAAGCGCAGCCCGGGATCCACCAGGTGGGGCTCGAGCGGGAGGCTCTCCCGGTAGACGCTGACGCCGCCGCCGGGCGGTTTTTCCCGCAGCCGCCGGTGGGCGAACATCGCGACCGTCCGGCCGCCCCAACGCAGGGCGAAGAATCCCTCACCCACGCCTGACACGCGCCGCTGCACCAATACTGGATACGCCGCGGCGGGGAGGGCCGCGAGCGCGCGGCGGCAGGCCGATTGCGCCGCTGGCCGTTGACGCCGGCCAGCGAGCGGTGCGGTTTCACGAACGCCGGAAAGAATCCGGCCTCGGGTACCGCGCCAGCGGCAGCGGCGGGCGTTGCCACAAACAGGGTTTCGGGCACACCAAAGCCGCACTCTCGCGCGAGCGCCAACACGTGCGCCTTGTCGGAGGCCCGGCGGTAGGTCGTCAGATCCGGAAACGGGAGCAGCAGGCCCGGGGGCAAATCCGCGCGGCGCTCGAGCAGCGCCTCGACCGAGGGATCGGTCAACGGCAGCAGCAGGCCAATGCGCTCGCGCTCGACCAGTCCCGCGACCTCCGCTACATAGCCGGCCGGATCCGCGAGCGGATCGCGTACCGCGACGCTCGGCCGGGCGCCCTGCGACGCACCGGCCAGCGACAGGCGTGTCGGAGCGCTCACGTAGACCACGTGGCCAGCGCGCACCAAGGACCGGGCGACAGCGAGCGCGACCCGCTCGCCCCCGTCGGTGATCAAGACCCGCATATCAGCCGGCTGGTGCAACATGCAGGCCGCGGGACGCGGGCAGCGACTGTAGCGCGGACGCGACATCGGGTCGATTGCGCCGGAGTGGCTTCGGACTTGCAATCGACCAGATCATGCCTCGTTCACCTTTGCGCATCGCATTCATCGGGACCGGCAACATGGCGGGCCTCCACCTCCGCGCCCTCCGACGGGTCAAGACGCCGCACGTCGTCGTGGGCGTCCACGACGTCCGCGCCGCGGCGGCGGAAGCCTTCGCAGGGTGTGCCGCCGCCCGCGCCTGCCCCACGGTTGCAGAATTGTTCGCGCTCGAGCCCGACGTGGTGCACGTCTGCACGCCGGCGGGCACCCACTTCGCTCCGGCGCACGCGGCGTTGCTCGCCGGCGCGCACGTGTACGTCGAAAAGCCGTTCGTCGAAACCCGGGAAGACGCCGCGGCACTCTTCACCGCGGCGCGGCAGCGCGGCCTCCTGATTTGCGCCGGTCATCAGCTCGTCCGCGAGCCGGCTTTCCTGGACCTTATCCGTCGCGCGTTCGACCTCGAGCACGTGACGCTGGTGGACAGTTATTTCGCCTTTCGGCCGCCGCAACTCGACCCCGCGCAGGCAAGCCGCCGCGCGCTGGCGCGCCAGCTCATCGACGTGCTGCCGCACCCGCTCTACACGCTGGTGGCCGCCCTCGAGCGCCTCGGCCCATGGGGCGCACCGGTCGAGCTGGTGCACGCGGACACGACACCGACGGATCTGCACGCGCTGCTCTCGGCGGGCAGCGTCACCGGGCGTCTGCACGTCAGCCTGCGCGCCCGGCCGATCGCATCGACCCTGGCGGTGATCGGCACGGGCGGCGCCCTGACCGCGGATTTCGTCCGTGCGATCGTGACCGGCTCGGCGAACCCCGGCACGAGTCCCTTCGAGAAAATTGCCAACCCGTTCCTCGAGGCCGCGCAACTGGCGGGACGCAGTGCCGTGAGCCTGACGCGGCGGTTGGGCTGCTGGGCGACTTCTACGCCGCCGCCGCCGGCGGCAGCCGCCCACCCTTGAGCGTCGAGCACCTGCAGCGCGTCACCGCCATCCACGAGGACCTCGCGTCGCAAGTGCGGCAGTCCGCCGGTCCCACCCGCGCCCCGCAGGGCGTGGCGGGCCCGCTCGCGGTCGTGACCGGCGCCGGGGGTCTCTTCGGGCGGAGCATTTGCCGCCAACTGGCCGCGCGCGGATTTCGCGTGCGAGGCATCGGCCGCTCGGAGCCGCCCGATGAGCCGGCCGTCCACGAATGGTTCCACGCGGATCTCGCGGAGGCTATTCCCGCGGACGCCATCGCCGGCGCGGCGGTCGTCGTCCACGCGGCCGCGGAGACCGCTGGCGGCTTCGAGGCGCACGCGCGCAACACGGTCGGCGGCACGCGCCGAGTGCTGGACGCAATGAGCGCGGCCGGCGTGCGGCGATTGATCTACGTGAGCAGCATTTCCGTGCTGCGGCCGCCGCGCTCGCTGCGGGAGCGTCAGAACGAGCAGACGCCCCTGGCCAGTCGGGCCGAGCGCCTCGGGGCGTACACGTGGGGCAAGTGCGCCGCTGAGGAGTTGGTGGCCGCGGCGGGGCGCGACCTGCAGGTGCGAATCGTGCGGCCGGCGGCGCTGATCGACTGGAGCGCCACGGACCTGCCGGGCCTGTTGGGACGCCGCTTGTTCGGGCGCTGGTACCTGGGACTGGGACGCCCGGGTCTCCCCTTCGCGATCTGCGACGTGGAGCAGGCGGGCGCGGTCGTCGCCTGGTGCGCGGCGCACTTCGGGCAAGCACCACCCGTGGTGAATCTGATCGACCCGGGCGTGACGACGCGCGGCCGGTTCCTCGACGCATTGCGCAATCACGGCTGGCGCGGACGGATCGTGTGGGTGCCGATCAGTCTCCTGGCGGGCGCATTGAATGTGCTGCTGCGCGCGCTGGCGCTCACCCGGCGCGGCGCGACCCGGCCGCCAGCGGTGTGGTCGGTGCTGCGGCCGCGGCGTTACGACGCGAGCGTCGCCGCCGGACTCTTTACCGCGCTCGCGGGAGAGGCGGCCCAGGCCGTGCCCGCGCAGCCGCCGCGATCCGCGGAACACACTGCTCCGACGTATGCGTGAGCCGTCGGTCCGCGCTGCGACGGTGCCGGCCGCCCCTCAGCAAAGCGACCGGACGCCCGCCGGCCGCTGGGATCTACTGCTCGCGTGTGTCGCACTCTATCTGGCGACGGCGGTGGGCCGTGTGCACGAGCTGTTCCCCGCCCTGCTGCCGCTCAAGCCGACACTGGTGTCCGCGCTGCTGGCCGTCGCACTCTACTTGCTCCAGCAGACCGGCGCGCGGCGCTTCACCCGCCTGCGCGGCGCCACGACCACGTGCGTGCTCGGCCTGCTGCTGTGGGTCGCCCTCGCGGTTCCGGGAGCGTTGAGCCCGGGCATCGCGTTCCGCTATCTGACGGACTACTTCATCAAGACCGTCGTGATGTACGCAGTGATCGCCGGCTGCGTGCGCAGCGTGCGCGACGTGGAGCGCCTCGTCCTCGCCTACTTCGCCGCGACGGTGATCTACGGCGCCGTCGTCCTGATGCGGTTCCAGCTCGGCGCGGGCGACGATTGGCGTCTCGGGCATCTCTACAACTACGACGCCAACGATTTCGCGACGCTGATCGCGACCGCGATGCCGCTCGGGTTGTACTTCGTGCTGGGCGACCGCCGCCCGCTGGTTCGAGGCCTGGCGGCGGCAGGGCTCGTCGTGCTGGCCATCGGCGAGATCCGCTCCGGGTCGCGCGGCGGCTTCCTCGCTCTGCTGGCGGTGGCGGCGTTCGTGCTGTTCCGCTTCACGACGATTCCCGCGCGATCGCGCGTCGCCGGGCTCGCCGTGATTCTCGCGGTTGTGTTCGTGACGGCGAGCGACCGGTACTGGGAGCAGATGCAAACTGTATTGAATCCGCACGAGGACTACAACGCCACATCGGAAACGGGCCGCGTGAAGATCTGGGAACGCGGGATCGGCTACATCGAGGCGAATCCGGTACTGGGCCTCGGCGCGGGCAACTTCCCTGTGGCGGAGGGCACGATCTCCCCGATGGCCGGCCGTCAGGAGTACAGCCACGGCGTACGCTGGGGGGCGGCGCACAACAGCTTCGTGCAGATCGGCGCCGAGCTCGGCCTCCCGGGCCTGCTGCTCTTTCTGGGGATGCTCACAACCGCGCTGGCGGGGCTGGCGCGCGTGGCGCGCACGGCGCTCGTCGCCGGGCGGTCCGCGATCCGCGTGTCGCGACTTGCCCAGAGTCTCACGGCGGCGCTCGTGGGGTTCGTCGTGGGCGGTTTCTTCTTGTCGCTCGGCTACTCGGACATGCTCTACACACTGGTCGCGCTGGCGGTCGGACTCCGCAAGGTCGCCACCGCCGGTATCGCACACCCTGCCCCCGTGGCGAGGCCCGCGTGGCGGTCCTGAGCGCGCTGTTCGCACTGCTCGCGCTGGTGTTGCTGGCACCCACGGTCTCCGACGTCCTGAGCCTGGCACGCCTGGCCCTCACCCCCCGGCGTCCGCACGCGCCCCGCGGCGCCGGAGCCGACCGGTTGCTCTTTCTTGTCCCGGCGCACAACGAAGAGGCCGCGCTGGGGACCTGCCTCGCCTCCTTGCAGCGGCTCCGCTATCCGGCGGAGCTCATGGACGTCGTGGTGATCGCGGACAACTGCTCGGACGCCACGGCCGCGGTCGCGCGCGCGGCCGGGGTCCGCTGCCTCGTGCGAACCGCTCCCGCCCAACCCGGCAAACCTCGCGCCCTCGCGTGGGGGCTGTCGCAGGTGCCACTGCCTGACTACGACGGCGTCGTCATCGTGGACGCCGATACAGAGGTCGATCGCGACTTCGCCGCGCAGCTGGCGGCAGCCGGGCCGCTGGCGCACCGCGCCCTGCAACCCAATAACGGCGTGCTCAATCGCCGCGAGAACGCGCTCACCCGCATGGCCGCGGTGCTCTCGGCCGCGGATCACGAGCTGGCCTACGCCCTGAAAACGCGCGCGGGACTCGGCGTCCCCTTGAGCGCGGGGATGTGCATCGGGTCGGCGCTGCTCGCGAACCACGGCTGGACCGCTTACTCGGTCTGCGAGGATTGGGAGCTCTATGCGATGCTGACCGAGCGCGGCGTCCCCATTCAGGGCGTCCCGCGCGCGCGCATCTACGCGCAAGAGGCCGCCACCCTGCGGGGCAGCTCCACGCAGCGCCGGCGCTGGACCGCGGGCAAGCTCGCGGTTTTCGCCAGTCGGGCCTGGCCGCTGGTGCGAGCACGGCACCTCGCCATCGCGAAGAAACTCGACGCCCTGGCCGAGCTGAGCCGGCCGGGACCGGTGGTGCATCTCTGCATTGTCGTCGTAGCGACGGCAGCCGTCCTCGCGTTGCGCCCACCGGCCGCTTCCTGGCTCGCCGCGGGCTTGTTGGCCACGCTGCTCCGCCCCGCCGTATACACGATCGCCGCGATCGGCAGAGACCCCGAACCGGGGCGCGCGATCGCGGCGTTCGCGTTCCTTCCCGTGTATGCCGCCTGGCGCACCTGGGCGGTCATCACGACCCTCGCCACGCTGGGCGACAAGGCGTGGGTCCGTACGGCCCGGCAGCCTTGACGCCCAGCGGGTGCCGGCACGTCACCCGCGCTACGGGTGACTCACATGCACCTGGTCGAACCAGAAGTCGTCGTTCTCCGTCTTGTTGGAGCCGCCGACTCCGCCCCAAGTCGGGCTGAACTCGAGCTGGAAGAATCCGTAGCTCGGATACGGCACACCGCTGTAACTGCCGATCAGGTTGCCGTCCACCCACCACCTGAGCGAGCCGGTGGGTGAGTTCATGAGAATCTCCACCCGATGCCAGGTGCCCAGCGCCAGCGGGCTGGTCGAACCCACGTTCTCGTTGTAGGCCACGTCCTCGAAGCCCTCACCCACCATGCGGGTGCTGAACGGTCCGTTGCCCGAGCCGTACATCTGGATCGTCATGTTCTGCGACAAGCCGGCCGGGTCTCCGGTGAACATGAACATGATCTTGTTCACGCCGCTGGAGTGGCCCTGCCACGGGTTCGACGGTTTCCACCAAAAGCCCACGTACAACGACTGCGCGGGCGTGATCGTGGTCCATTCCGTGGCGGGCGCGTTGCCCGCCGATGTAAAGCCGTTCGGATAGGAGAACTGCCACACCGCTGACGGCGACGCCGGCGCGGTCGCGTCGGACGTGACGCTGATACCGCCGCTGGTGATGTCCGCCGGGTACACGTTCGCCCAGCCCCCGGCGTTGAGCGCGTTCATGCCGTAATCGTTCACCGCGGTCCAGCCCGCCGGCTCGTTGGGCCACGTACTCCCGGACGGCGGAGGCGGCGCCGCGGACACGGCAACGGCTGCTGTGCCGTTGATGCCTTCACTCGTCGCGGTGATGGTCGCATTACCAGCCGCCATCCCGGTCGCGAGCCCGGTGCCGCTCACAACCGCGATCGTCCCGGCATTGGACGCCCAGGTGATCGTGCGCCCCGTCAGCGTGTTACCGCCGGCATCCTTGAGCGTCGTGCTCAGCTGCTGCGTCGCGCCGACCGCGAGACTGGCACTCGCGGGCGTCACCGTCACCGACGCGACAGCCGCCGTCGAGCTGGCGGTCGTGCCGCTCGCGATGTTCGACAGGGCGCCGAACACCGCGTTGAGGTTCAGCGTGCCGCGGTAGGCCACAAGCTGGAACTGATACGCCTTGGCGGGCGCGAGACCGAGCACCGTGCAGCTACGCCTGGCGCCGATCGTCGTGCCCAAGAACGGCACCGCGCAAGTCCCTTGAGAAACGTCGGCCGCAGAACCCCAGGCGATCGTGCCTGCCGCGAACCGGACCTCGTAGTTCGCGGGATGACCAGTGCCGTCACCTACTTCGGTGAACGACAACGTCGCCGAGTTGTTCGTCGCGGCGCCCACGCTCAAGTTCGACACGGTTCCCGGCTTGCTCACCGTCACCGTGACCGCTGTTGTGCCGGACTTCCCTTCGGCCGTTGCGGTGATCGTCGCCGACCCCGAGGTGATCCCCTTCTCGAGACCGCCGGCGGCGACCGTCGCGACTGCCGGGTTGCTGCTCGCCCAAGTCACGGTGCGGCCCGTCAAGACGTTGCCGCTCGCGTCCTTGAGCGTGACGGAGACCTGCTTGGTGGCGCCGACGGCCTGACTGAGCGAGGTCGGCGACACGGCCACCGACGCGACCGCTACGGTCGAGCTCACGGTGAGGGCCGCGCCTCCCGTGATCCCCCCACTGGTGGCGGAAATCGTCGCCGCGCCCACGCTCACCGCCGTCGCTGTGCTGCCGCTCACCGTGGCCACGGCGGCGTTGCTCGACGCCCAGGCGACGCTCCGGCCGGTGAGGATATTCCCGGTTGCGTCCTTGAGCGTAGCGGTGAAGGCCTGCGTGCTGCCCACTGCGAGCGTCGCGCTCGCCGGTGCCACGGAGACGGCGGCCACGGGCGCGAACACGGCGTTCACGTTGAGCGTGCCCCGATACGTCACGAGCTGGAGCTGATACGCCGTCGCTGCGCTAAGCCCGTTGACCGTGCATGTGCGCTTGGCGCCGATCGCCGTGCCCAAGAGCGGGACCGCGCATGTGCCGCGGGTGACGTCCGTTGCCGATCCCCAGGAGAGCGTGCCCGGGGCGAACCGTATGTTGTAGCTCGCCGGCAGGCCGGTGCCGTCGTTCACCTCGGTGAACGACAGCGTGACCGACGTATCGATGGCACCCGCGACGGCGAGATCCGTCACGGTCCCCGGGTTGGTGACACCCGGTGTCACAGTGACGGCAGCGCTGCTACTGGCCGCGCCGCTCGAGGCGGTCATGGTGGCCGTCCCAGCGGCGACGCCCGCGACCAGGCCGGCGCTGTTGACGGTCGCGGTCGCCGTGTTACTCGACGTCCAGGTGACCGGCTGGCCGGTCAAGACGTTGCCCGCCGAGTCTTTGAGCGTAGCCGCGAGCTGCACAGTGGCCCCCACTCCCACGCTCGCCGAGACTGGGCTGACGGCCACGGAAGCCACGGTGGCGGAACTCACCAGCGGCGCGGTGGCGAGCACCAGGTTATCGACCCACATGGTCTGATCGGCCGGGGAGCCGTCGCCGATGTAGGGCGCGATGATGAACTGGTGGAAGTTGATGGTCGGCCGCGCGCCGGTGCGGAACAGAATGGCGTGGCGGTCGATTACAAGGGTGCCGTTGAACCAGTACTGCATCACGCCGTCGGCGCGGCCGATGCCGGCCACGATCGAATTCAACTGGAAGTAGGCCTCGACGTGATTCCAGTTGCCCTTATAGGCCGCGCTGCCGGCGGTGGGCGAGAAGTAGGGCAGCGCCGCGTCGATCTTCTTGTCGTTGTACCAGGGCGGCGCGTTGTAGCACTCGCTGGCGAGCTGGGGTTCGACGCCCCCGTTGCAGCCGCCGGTGGACCGGTTCTCGGTCACGCTGATCAAGTTGATCGGCGGCGCGCCGTAACTGGTATTGATGGCCTTGTTGTCCTGCAGCGCGAGGCGCGGGATGCCGCCGTTCTGGTAGTTGTGCTCGATGTAGAGCGTCAACCAGTTGTTCGACGGTCCGTCGTAGGCGCCGTCCAGGTCGCTCAGCACGTAGAACTCGTGCGGGTGGTAGAGGCGCCCTGAGCCGATCCAGTTGGCGCTGTACTTCACCCAGTAGCTCAGATAGAGCGTGGAGCTCGCCGTGAACAGGTAGCGGGCCGCGCCGCCCCATGTGGGCTGTGTGGCGCCGGGGAGGAAGTGGACCTCGAGCGCGTGCGTGGACCCCGCGACGTGCTGCGTGTCGGTGACCGCCATGGCGGTGTTGTCGTACCAGCCACGCCCGGCGAACGCGTTGTCCTGGAAATTCTCTTGGAGCAGCACGGTCCCGGGAGTCGGGGCCATGGTGACGGTGCTTGGTTTGGCGGGGCCACTGACCGACTGGTCTCCCATCGTGCAGGCGAAGATCAGAGCGGCCGGAAGCAGTACGAACGCGCTCCTCATCAGGGCCAGGCGCATCGACAGCTTGAACTTGAAAGGCATGATCCGTTCCTTTCGAGAAAACACTCCGTACCGCTCGCCGTTTGCTGAAAGGGCGAGCCGGTGGCGCGCGCGATCGCGCGCGCCACCGTGGACACTCCATTGTGCTGCTGACCTGCGATTGCTCCGAGGACTACCTACCGTCCGCTGATGCGGACGTGATCGAACCTCATGAAGTCAAAGTGCGCCTTGACGTCGCCGATGCCGCCCCAGATGCCGCTGATGGTGACGTAGTCAATCGGGGCGCTGTTGGTGTAAACGTCCGAGCGGTCGATCGCCAACGCGCCGTCGACCCACACGCGGACGATGCCGGGGCTCCCCTGCTTCTGATAGATCTCCACCTTGTGCCACTGCCCCCGCGTGAAATTCGCGGGCGTCACGTTCTCGTGCATGCCTGCCGGACCACTGCCGCTCTGGTTCACCACATACAGAGAGAGCGGGCTCGTGCCGGAGCCGAACATCTCGTACCACATTGCCGAGAAGGTCGCGCCGCCGTCGTCGAAGTAGACCATCTTGTTGATGGCCGAGCTGTGGCCCTGCCACGTCGAATCGACCTGGACGTAGTAGCCCATGAAGATTTCGTTGGGCCGCTGCCCCACCGCGACGTCGTATTCCAGCTCGGTCCCGCCGCCGCCCGCGGAGCCCGCGTTGTAGCCGATTTGCAGCGCTTGCCCGTCGCCGAGCGGCGAATCGGTGATGGGCACGATGGTGATCGGCTTGTCCGTCGACGTGAACTTGCGGAACCAGGTGCCGAGTCCCGTCGACCAGTCGGTCTCTTGAATCACGGTGAGGCCTGCCGGCTCGTGGGGGAACAAGGTCGGGGGCGGCCCCGCCACCGTCACGGTGATCGACGCCGCGCCACTCACGCCCTCGCTGGTGGCGGTGATCGGGACGAGCCCGGCCGCCACGCCGCTGACGAGCCCGCTGGCGCTCACCGTGCCCAGCGGCGGGGCGCCGCTGGTCCACGTGATCGCGCGGCCGGTGAGCGTGTTGCCGTTCGCGTCCTTGAGGGTCGCGGTCAGCTGCAGCGTCTGCCCCACCGCCAGGCTGCCCGTGGCCGGACTCACCGTCACGGACGCCACAGGCGCCGTGCTGGCGGCCGTCGTGCCGCTCGCGACGTTCGACACTCCGCCGAACACGGCGTTGACGTTGAGCGTCCCGCGGAACGGCAGGATCTGGAACTGGTATCCGCTCGACGGCGCGAGACCGAGCACCGTGCACGTCTTGGTAGCGCCGATCGCGCTGCCCGCCAGCGGCGTGGCGCACGTGCCCTGGGCTACCGACGTCGCCGCGCCCCAGGAGATCGCGCCCGCCGCGAACCGGACGTCGTAGCTCGCCGGCTGGCCGCTGCCGTCCGTAACTTCGGTGAAGGAAAGCGTGACGGCGTTGGTGGTCACGCTCGTGACCGCGAGGTTCGTCACCGTGCCCGGACTGCCCGGCGGCGGGCTCGTTACGACGACGGGGACAGTGTCCGCCAACGCGCTCGTGGGATCGAGCCCGATGACCCGGAAGGTTCCGGGCGTAGTACCCGCGTTGTACATGCCGCCGGACGCGATCGTCCCGCCCGTCGCCGCGAAGGACACCACCAGCGGCACCGTGTCGCCGGTGTTGCGGCGGCCGGAGGCGCTGAACTGCTGCGACGCCCCGGCCGGCACGCTGGCGTTGGCCGGGGTGACGAGCACCTGCACCACGCGCCGCTTCCGTATCTGCCCCGACGCGACCATCGATGCGGTGGTGAGAGTCGCCGTCACCGTCGCGTCGTTGAGCGAGGCATCGGCCGTGTACAGACCGTTCGCCGAGACCGAGCCCGCGGAGGCGGTCCAGCCGACGGTCGCAGGCACGCTGTCTCCCGCCGCGGTGTAACCGACCGCGTGGAAACCCTGAGTCTGCTGGGGGTCCAGCGTGACGCTCGCGGGACTGACGACGATCCGCGCGATCTGGGTCGAGCCAGGATCCGTCGGGTGGCGCCCGAACTGGCAACCAGCGAGCGCCACGACGGCAGAGATGCTAAACGGCAATACGGCACGAATGCGCATAAAAAATCCCCTCGTTCAAGAGCTTCGGCAGCTCGACTGGCCTGGCGCATAGGGCGCGGTAGCCTCGGAGCTTTGCGTCGCCGGCTTTCGCCGGGTTTGCCTTTGTCGCGCTCCCCAGAGGGGAATGCGATCCTGCCGATCACCACCAACAAAAAAGCCGCCAACAAAACTCGAGATCTCTCGAGTCGCTGGCGGCCGGGCTGACATGGCGACCACTGGTCGCCTTAGTCCCCTTAGCTCTGCGTCACCGCCTTTCGGCGGTTTTGCTCTGAGCAGCGATTACACACCCTTGCTTGCGGGGCGCGCCGCAGCCCGCTGATTGGCGAGGCGTCACCGAACAGACCGACGCCTTCCCGCAGCGGGCGTGGCACAATAGCAACACTCAGTCTGGGGATGCAAGTGGTGCAGCGTAACTTCCGACGGAAGTGCTGGTTAGACGGGTGGCTGTACCGTGGGGGCTGCATTCTGGTGCGGTCTAGGGTCCCGGGCGCGCCCTCATCACGACAAGATCGTCGACGAACAGCTGCTCTGCAACCGGGCCGCCGGCGACCCCGCGATTGAACGTCAGTTGCAGCGCGTTGAGGCGCAACCCGTCGCTGGCCCGCAAGCTGAACCCCGCCCAGCGGCCGCGCTCTCGACCGTCGATCCAGAAGCGCTCGCTGGCATTGTCCTGGCCCGGCGTGTTGAGCCTTACCCAGAATTCCACGTGGTGCCACACGCCCGGGCTCAGCGTCAACGGCGGTGTGTACGTCTCGGTACCGTCGCCAAAACGACCCCAGCACGTCACGCCGTCGGGCTCGCGCGCCATCGCCGGGTGATAGGTATAAAAGCGCGCGGGTCCGGGATTGCCGCCCACCTCGGTGATGAGCATGGTCGCGAAGAAGTCGGTGCCGTTCGGGCACGTGCCCGCCTTGCCGAGACCAGACCAGCGATCGTCGGTGCGGGAGCCATACAGGGCGACCAGTTTGGTGCCGCCCCGCCACGTCGCAGGAAAGCGGACGTAGTAGCTCACGTAGAGCGAGTCAAAGCCAGGCATGAAAAAGCGGGTGAGCCAGCCGCCGTCGCCGCCCGCCAGATACGTCACGGCCAGGTAATGGGCCCCCGACCGCGCGAACGTCGGATCGTTCAGCACGCGCTGGCGCGCGGTGTCGACCCCATCGGCCCAGGCGGCGAGGGTCCCAGACTCGAAGTCCTCAGCAAAGACGGTGTCGCGCGCCCCCGCGGCGCCGACATCGCGCCGCCGGCACGACGGTCCGCCCGCCGCCAACAGGCCGCAGACGGCCAGGGCCGCGACGACCCGGGCGGGCCTGAGAATCAAGGCGTCCCGCTGATGTGCGCGTGGTCGTACCAGTAGCAATCCGCCTCGGTTTTCGCGCCGCCCACGCCGCCCCAGGTCGGCGCCAGCTGGTATTCGCGGACCCCTGAGTCCGGGGGCGTTCGGAGGTCGGCGTACTTACCCTGCAGCACACCGTCCAACCACCACTCCGTGTGGCCGTCGCGGAGGGCGTCCGAGCTCGAGTATTTCACGTGCCATTCGACGCGGTGCCATGCGCCCAGGACCACGGGCGTCGCCGTCACGTTAGGCGCGAGCCGCCGCGTGTCGCCGCTGAATTCCGGTACGACCTGCAGCGTGTACCCCGAATCGGACTTGAACATGATCAGGACGATCGTCGCGCCACCGCTCATATAAAGGAAAGCGATCTTGTTCACCCCGCTGTCGTCGTGGTTCTGCCAGGGATTGCTGGGCTTCCACCAGAGGCCGAGGTAGGTGTCCCGCTGCGGAGCCGGCGCGTCGTAGTACTCGGCCCCTGGCTCCGCGCCACCGACGAAGCCGGGCGCATACGTGAACTGCAGAACGCTCGGCGGCGAGAAAGGCGCGGTGGAGTCGGTCACGAGCGACACACCTGACCCGTTGACCCGCTGCCGCTGCGCGACGCGCCAACCGTTCTCGGTGAGCTTGTTGAACGGCTCGTCGGACAAGACTGAGAGCCCGGCCGGCTCATCCGGCCACACGGCTGCCGCGCCTTGCGCTGCTGCCCGCGTAACGGTGCCGCCGGCGGCGGCGCCGCAGGGCGGCGCGGGGGCCTGACAGCCCAGCGCGGGCGCCACCAGCGCGACCAGGCCCCAAGCTCTCACCACCAGGCGGCACATGGGCGACGAGACCGGCAGGTAGCGTGCCAATGTACTCGGCGGCACAGAAGTTGCTTCAGACTTCAACGGTCTAACCGTGGGCGACGCTTGAAGTTAGCATCGCTGTACTACCGCGCATTGAAGCTGTCCGGAGCGCTCGCGCTGGCCCGCCGGTTGCGCTCGGACGGCGTCATCCTGTGTTACCACAACGTGGTCGCCGATCGCGCCGCCGAAGCGCCGCACGCGCTGGGGCTGCACATGTCCCGAGCCGATTTCGAGCGGCAGGTGCGCTGGCTCGCCGATACGTACGAGTTGGTGTCGCTCGAGGAGCTCGTCGTGCGCCGCGCCCGTGGCGCGCCGTTGCGCGGCGTGGCAGCGCTGACCTTCGACGATGGCTATGCCGGCGTGTTCGAGTACGCATGGCCGGTGCTCCAGGAACTGGGCGTGCCCGCGACGGTGTTCGTCGTCGCCGGCGCGCCGGAGTGCGACGAGCCGTTCTGGTGGGATCACCCGGGTGTGCTGCCGATCCTCTCCGACGCGCGCCGCGACGAGTGGCTCACCGTCCTGCGCGGCGACCGCGCGGCCATCCTGCGGAGCGCGGGCGTCGCGCACGGGTCGAATCACGTACCCCGCGCATGCCGGCCCGCCGGCTGGGAGACGATCGCCGACGCCGCCCGCGCCGGGCTGGGGATTGGCGTCCACTCGGCGACGCACCGCGCGCTGCCGGCGCTCGACGCGTCCGAGCTGCACGCGGAAGTCGTCGCGAGTCGGGAGACGGTTACGCGCCACACCGGCGTGACCCCGCAGTTCTTCGCCTATCCCTACGGACTCTGGAACGATCGCGTGCGCGACGCAGTGCGCGCGGCGGGCTACCGCGCCGCCTTCACGCTCGACCACGGCGCCGCATCCGGGGGAGCGAGCACCTGGTCGCTGGCGCGGCTGAACGTGCCGGCGGGCATCGAGGACGCCGCGTTCCAGGCGTGGACCGCGGGCCTCGAGCCGCGGGGCGGCCCATGACGTCGCCCCAATCATTGCGCGGCCTGCGCTTCGCCCACCTCATCGAGTCGGACGGTCCCGGGGGCGCCGAGCGGATGGTGGCGAGTCTCGCGACCGAGCTGCAGGCGGCGGGCGCCGCCAACGTCGTCATCGCCCCGGACGGGGGCGAGGGATGGTTGGCCAAGGAGCTCGATGGCAGCGGCGTGCGGATGGAGTTGTTTCGCCTCGAGCGCCCGGTGTCGCCGGCGTTCGCGCGCTGGCTGAGCGGCGCTTTGCGACGCCACGGCGTGGCTCTCGCACACAGCCACGAGTTCACGATGGGCGTGTACGGCGCGTGGGCCGCTCGCCGCGCCGGCGTGCCGCACGTCGTCACGATGCACGGCAGCCGCTACTACGCCGGCCGCTGGCGGCGGCGCATCGCGCTGCGCGTCGCCGTCGGTTGGGCGGGAGCGACTGTGGCCGTATCACAGACTCTCGCGCGACAGCTGAGCGGCGATCTGTGGGTCCGGCCCCGCCGCATCGCGACCATCCCCAACGGTGCCCGGCTCGCGCCTGCGGCCGGCGCCTCGCTGCGCGACGAGCTGCGCCTGAGCAACGGGGATCAACTCGCCGTGGCGGTGGGCAATCTCTATGCGGTGAAGGGCCACCAGCACCTGGTGGACGCGCTGGCGCTGCTCGCGAGCGGGTTCCCGCGCCTGCACGTGGCGATCGCGGGTCGCGGCGAGCTGGAGCGGCCGCTGCGCGAGCGTGCGCGGGCGGCCCACGTGGGTGATCGCGTGCACCTGCTTGGGCTGCGCGCGGACGTCGGGACCGTGCTCGCCGGCGCGGACGTCTTCGTCCAGCCGTCGTTGTCGGAAGGGTTGCCCCTGGCGCTGATCGAGGCGATGCTCGCCGCGCGACCGATCGTCGCGACGGCGGTCGGAGAAGTCCCGACCGCGTTGAGCGAGGGCCGCGCCGGGACGCTGGTCCCTCCCGGCGACCCGCAAGCGCTCGCCAACGCGCTTGCCGCCCTGCTCTCGAACCCGGGGAAGGCGCAGCGCCTCGGCGCCGCGGCGGCGCAGCGCGCCGCGCAGCAGTACACGCTCGCCCGGATGGTGGAGCGCTACGCGGCACTCTATGCGTCGCTGTTGCACCTGACGAACGGCTGACGCGCTACGGCGCGCTGATGTGGGCGTGGTCGTAGCAGAAGAAGTCGCGCTCGCTCTTCGTGCCGACCACCCCGCCCCACGTCGGGGCGATCTGGAATTCCTTGAAGCCTGGATCGGCCGGCATCAGGAGATCCGTGTATGCCCCCTGCGGCACTCCGTCCAGCCACCACCGCAGTACGCCGTCGTGCGTGCTGTCCGTGCTCGAGAACCGCGCGTACCACTCAACCCGGTGCCACGCGCCTAGCCTGACGAGCGCCGGTATCAGGTTCGGCGCCAGCCGCCGCGTGTCGCCGGGGAACTCCGTCACCACCTGGATGGTGTACCGGCCGGAGTCGGTGCTGAACATGATCATCGCCATCTCGCCGTGCGCCGCGGTTTGCTGGGCGAGGACGAAGGCGAGCTTATTCACGCCGCTCTCGACGTTGTTCTGCCAGGGGTCGCTCGGCTTCCACCAGAACCCGAAGTAGAACTCCTTCACCGCCACGGGGAGATCGTAGAACGTCACCGCCGGCGTGCGCCCCGCCCGGAAGCCCTTCGCGTACGTGAATTGCAGCACAGACGGAGGCGAAAGCGGTGCTCGTTCGTCTTCAGCCAGTGTGGCCCCGGACCCGTGGGTCGAGTCGCGCTGCAGCGTGATCCAGCCGTTCTCGCTCAAGGCGTTGAAGGGCTCGTCGGAGACCGTCACCAGCCCCGCTGGCGCGTTGGGCCACGGGTTCGTGTCCGGACTGATCGCGCCTACACTGGAGGCACACGAACGGACCGGCGGCGTCTCGCACGGACCGCCGCATCCGGCGACGCCGGGGGCCACGCCTGGGTCGTCCAAGCACGCCGTGATCGCCATAGCGACCAGTACCGCGCCGGCCCACGCGCGCACGATCACGCACCGTCGCCAACCGATTGCACCCACGACACCACCTCCGCGAGGTCCTTGTTTGAGAGTCGACTGTGCGTCGGAAGCGTGCACAGGCGCTCCGCGAGGAGCCGGCTGCCTGAAAACACTGCGTCACGATTCGCGACCCGAACCGCGAACCCAGCGAGATCGGAGAGCGCCCGCGGATACCCAGGGCTCACACCCAGGCGCAAGGCGCGGGCTTCGCCCGCGGCGCGCCGCGCCGTCCGTGTCGCGAGCACCGGCAACCGCAGATAGCCGGGGCGCGCCCCACGCGCCGCGCGAATCGGCTCGAACGCCGATCGACCATGCAGCGCGACGAGCAGGCGCTCGGCGTGGCGGCGTCGCGCGGCGATTTCGTCAGCGACGAGCGCCCACGTCGCCAGCGCCGCGGCGCACGATGCGGCGGCGGCCGCCCGGGGAGGCCGCGGGTGGCGATAGACGGTCTGGCCGAGGCGCAGAAACGGCAACGCCGCGGGCAAGGCGTACAGGGTTGGGCGGGCGAGCGCGAACTGCGCGCTTAACGCCATGAGCTGCCCTGCGCCGTGCCCCGGGGCGCCGAGCAGCGTGCGCGCGCCTGCGATCACGCGCGCCGCGGCAGCGTCGAACGCCAGCAGTGCGCCGCCGCCACCACCGGTCCATCCCTTCCCGCGGCCGAAGCTGAGCACGCCAAGCGACGCCTGCGCGCCCACCGGGCGATCACCGAGGGTGGCGCCGTTGGCCTGGGCCGCATCTTCGATCACCAGCGCGCCGGCGTCCGCCGCCAGGCGATTCACGTCAGTCAAGTCCACCGGATAGCCGTACTGGTGCACGACGACGACGACGGCCGCGCCGCGCCGCAGCGCGCCGCGCAGGCTGTCGAGATCCGGCGCGAGCGTGTGGGGATCGACGTCATAAAGGAGGACCGGCGCGTCCGCGCCGACCGCGGCGGTCGCGAGGTCGTAGCACGCGAACGCCGGGAGAGCGACCGCCGCCGCGGGACGTTCGCGCAAGATGGCGGCGAAGGCGCTACGCAGCGCGGTGGTGCCGCTGTCGGTCAGGATCACGGCGCCCGCGCCGTAGCATTCCTTCAGCCGCGCGACGAGCGCCTCGCGCGCTTGTACCCCTCCCCACTCGGAAACAAGCGCGCGCGCGCCCGCCCACAGCGCCGCGACGCTGACCGGCGAGTAGACCGGCGGTTGCCGCCGCCACCAGGCGCCCTTGCCCTGCACCGCCGGGCCAAGCGCCCGGCTCGTCGTCGCAACCGTGGTCACCGGTCCAAGTCCACCGGGAGAATGCGCCACTCCGGCACCGCCCCCACCACCTCGGCCCCGAGCGCGGTGAAGGGCCGCGCGATCACCGGTACGTCCTCCTCCCGCGGGAAGAAGCCCGCCCGCCGGAACTCGTTCTCGGCGCGCGAGGCCGTCATGACGTGGACCTCGATCCGCCTGGTCCCGATTTCGCGCAATTGGTCCCCCAGCGCCGTCAGCAGCGAACTCAAGAGGGCGATGGGCTCGGACTCCCACACACACAGCGCTGCCAGACCCTGCGGATCGGGACCGCGCACGAGGGCTCGCCCTACCAGAGCGCCCTGCGCACCGCGGCGATGAAAGGCGTACCAGCGGTCCGCGGGTGTCGGGTAACCCGCGAGACGAGCGCCATAGAGGGACATGTGCCGCAGCGGACGGAGCGATCGCGGCTCGCCCACCGGGAGCAGGTCCGCAGCCTGGGGTTCGTCGCCTGGCCGCCGTGCGGTCGCCAGCAACGGCGTCGCTCGCACCTGCCAACGCGTCAGCAGCCGATAGACCCGGATGCCCAGGCCGATGCCCGGCCGCGGGTCGGCGAGCGGTAGCACGAAGCGGCGCAGCGCGCCTACCTTGCGGAGACCCGCCGCTTCGGCGACCGGCCGGGCGAGAGCGTTGGGATCGGCGTACGCGAGGTCCACCGGTCCCGACTCTCGCACGTCCGACACTGCGCGGCGCAGCAGGGCGACGGCGGGCCAGAACGTCCGATAGGCCGTAGCGACCATGAGGTTGCCCAACAGCGCGCCGCGCACCGCATGGCCCGCGAACACGAAGCGGCGCGGAAACTGCACCACGTGCGAGCAGATCCGGCCCCGGTCATCGCGGCCCACCCAGCTGCACGCACCTGCCGCAACCGCCTCCGGGTACGCGCGATCGAAGAATGCGGGGAACTCCGGGCGCTCGTGGGCGAGGAACAGTTGTTTGATCTCGTCCGCGTGGTCGAGCGGATTGACGCACGTGAAGGTGAGCGGAGGGGCGACCTGCGCCCGCGGAGCGGCCATGCGTCCCGAGCGTGCAACTGCCGTGCCCGCCTATCTCCGGTGGCGTCGCAGGTTGCCGCGCGGCTCTGCGTCGAGCACGAGCGGCAACCGTCGAGCCGGCGCGACAGGTTACGGCTTGATCATCGCGATCGACGTGCCGTTGCTGTCCCCCGTCGGGGTCCTGAGAGGACGAGCGAGGGCGACGCTCACAGAAGCACCGTAACCGTCTTCGACGCCCGCCCTGACGCGCCGAGGTGATCGGTCACCGTGACGGTGACAGTATGACTCGTCAGGGGCACGAGGTAGGTGTGGCCCGCCGAGAACGAACCCGGGCTGGAGAGGTTGCCGCTCGAGGACGAGCCGTCACCCCAGTCGATGGTGTAGGTCCACGGGCCGAAGTCCGGGTCGCTGAACGACGCATTCAACGTGTACAGCAAGCCGACCACCACGGTCTGATTCGGCCCCGCGTTCACGCTCGGCGGCGTGTTCGCCGTCACCGTGTGCGACACCGCATTGGTCGCGCCACCATTGTCGGTCACCGTGAGCGTCACGGTATACGTACCGCCCGTCGCATAGGTATGCGATGGATTCTGCGCCGTCGACGTGGTGCCGTCCCCGAAGGTCCACTGATACGCACTGATCGAACCGTCGGGGTCGCTGCTCGTGCTGGTGAAGCCGCAGGTCAGTGCGTTGCAGCTCGACGAGAACGCTGCGGTGGGCGGCCGGTTCGCCGTCACGCTGTGCGAGACGGACCTCGTCGCGCCCAGGTTGTCGGTCACCGTGAGCGTCACAGTGTACGTGTTGCCCACCGCGTACGTGTGCGACGGGTTCTGGACGGTGGAGGTCCCACCATCGCCGAACGCCCAGCTGTAGCTGCCGATCGAGCCGTCGGGGTCGCTGCTCGTGCTCGTGAAGGCGCACGTATCCCCGCTGCAGCTCGAGTTGAACGCCGCGACCGGCGGCTGGTTCACCGTCACGCTGTGCGATACGGAGTTCGTCGCACCCAGGTTGTCGGTCACCGTGAGGGTCACGGTGTAGGTGCCGCCCGTCGTGTAGGTGTGCGACGGGTTCTGGACGGTGGAGGTCGCACCATCGCCGAACGCCCAGATGTAGCTGGTGATCGAGCCGTCGGGGTCGCTGCTGGTGCTCGTGAAGCTGCACGTATCCCCGCTGCAGCTCGGGCTAAACGCCGCGAGCGGCGGCTGGTTCACCGTCACGCCGTGCGATACGGAGTTCGTCGCACCCAGGTTGTCGGTTACCGTGAGGGTCACGGTGTAGCTGCCGCCCGCTGCGTACGTGTGCGACGGGTTCTGGACAGTGGAAGTCCCACCATCGCCGAACGCCCAGCTGTAGCTGCTGATCGAGCCGCTCGGAGCGCTGCTCGTGCTCGTGAAGTTGCACGTATCCCCGCTGCAACTCGAGCTGAACGCCGCGACTGGCGGCTGGTTGGCGGCCGCGACCGTCACGTTGTGCGATACGGAGTTCGTCGCACCCAGGTTGTCGGTTACCGTCAGGGTCACCGTATAGGTGCCGCCTGCCGCGTAGGTGTGACTCGGGCTCTGCGCGGTGGACGTGCCAGCGTCCCCGAACGTCCAGTTGTTGCTCGCGATGGTGCCATCGGGATCGCTGCTGGAGTTGGTGAACGTGCACGTTAGCGAGCTGCAGCTCGACGTGAACGACGCCACCGGCGGCTGGTTCACCGTCACGCTGTGCGATACGGAGTTCGTCGCACCCAGGTTGTCGGTTACCGTGAGGGTCGCGGTGTAGGTGCCGCCCGCCGCGTACGTGTGCGACGGGTTCTGGACAGTGGAAGTCCCACCATCGCCGAACGCCCAGCTGTAGCTGCTGATCGAGCCGCTCGGAGCGCTGCTCGTGCTCGTGAAGCTGCATGTATCCCCGCTGCAACTCGAGCTGAACGCCGCGACTGGCGGCTGGTTCGTGGTGCCGCTCGCGGGATTCAGCGCTAGGTCGCTCGCGAGCCAGGTGGCGGGCGAACTGAATCCGCCCCACGTCCATTGCGGATCGGTCGTCCCGGCTGCGGACGCGACCATGTAGTCGCCTTCGGCCACCATGAAGTTGTCGGACATCGGTCCGCCGGAGAGGCGCGCGTAATTCGGGGGTTGACTCCGTCCTACGATGCCGTTCGACGACGTCACCGCGTATGTGAGCGCTCCGGCAGTGATCGGGATCGATCCAGCGTCCGAGACGGTCGCGCTCGAGCTGACACCAGAGCCGGAGCTGTGCCCACCCACCGCGTCGGTGAAGACGGGCGCGACGCCCGAGTAGGCCGAGAGTTCGATCCCGCCATCCGGCACCTGCTGTGACATCACCGCCTGCACCGCGTACACCACGGTCGGATCGGGATTGGGATCTGGAAAGCCCTGGACGTTCGTGGCTACGTACGTCGCCATCGAGATGCCGCCGGCCGATACCTGCTCAACCAAGTGGAACGTGTTGCCGAGCGGAGTCCGGGCCGCGTTGGTCTGGAAGTCGCTGACCGACGTGATGGTGGCGGGACCTGTCCAGACGAACGTCGCTACGATCGCGTCGCCAATGTGCGGGTTGGTGGGATTGAACCCTTTCGCGATGGTGCCGACGTTCTGCTCGTTCAACGTGCCGATGTCCTTGTCGGGAACGATGCCGGTCGCCGCGGCGGTGACCGTGACGGAATGCGAGACCGAGTTGGTGGCCCCTTGGTTGTCGGTGACTGTCAACGTCACGGTCTGCGTGCCGGCAGCCACGTACGTGTGCGACGGGTTTTGGACGGTCGAGGTCCCGCCGTCGCCGAAGGTCCAGCTGTAGGCGCTGATCGAGCCGCTCGGGGCGCTGCTCGTACTCGTGAAGCTGCACGTCAAACCGCTGCAGCTCGACGTGAACGCCGCCGTGGGCGGCTGGTTCGTGACCGTTGCCGGATTCAAGGCGAGCGCGGTCGCCAGCCATGAGTGGGGCGACGTGAAATACCAGTTCCAGTGGGGGTCGGCCGTGCCGCCACTGGCGAAGACTGCGTACTCGCCGTCCGCCTTGATGGCGCTGTCGGACACATTGGTGATGTTGGTGAAGCCCGCGGGTGGATCGGTGCCGACGACGCCGTCCGACATCGTGACCGCGTAGACCAGCGCCCCCGCCCCGACGGCGATCGCCCCAGGATCCGCCACCGTGGTGGTCGACCCCGAGCCGCTGGCAGCGTGGTGATTCCCCAGTCCCGCCGCCGCCGCCGCGTTCACGCCCTGGTACGCCGAGAGCACGACCCCGCCTTCGGTGATTGCGTTGGAGAAGATGGCGTGGACGCAGAGCAGCTGAGTGCTCGTCGTGGCCGGGTCGGGGAAGCCCTGTACGTTGGTGGCGACGTACGTCGCCATGGAGTAGCCGCCGGCGCTCACGTACTCGACCAGCGTGTAGGTATTGCCCACCGGTGTGTTGTTCGGGTCACAGAGGTGATCGGCCACGGTGGTGATCGTGTTGCTCGTGCCGCGCCAGAAGAACGTGGCGACGATCGCGTCGCCGAGGTGCGGATTGGTCGGCTGGAATCCCTTCCCGACGTGCGTGCCACCCTGCCCCCAGGCAACGCCGTCGTTGAGGACGCCGCTCGACTGATCCAGGGTGATGCCCGACCCGGTCGTCGTCGCGGCCGCACCGCGCCGGGGGGCGGCGTCGCGGCCCACGGGCCCGAGACTCTCGCTGCAGGCCACAGTGAGAATCGTCACTGCGCACAGCGGCAGTAGAATCCGGCGCATCAGAACGCTCCGATGTTGAAGGGCGCGCTCTCCGCACCCGTGATCCCGCCAGCCGTCACCATCAGGGTGTAGCCGTTGCCCAACTGATCGATGCTCAGGTCGCTAAACGTCGCGACGCCGTTCACCGCGGTGACCGTCTTGGTACCAGACAGCGTGCCCGCGATGAGCATGCCGCCGTTGTGCCCGATGGCGATCGTCACGGCGCCGGTGAAGCCCGTGACCGTGTTCCCCAAGGCGTCGACCGCGCTCACTTGGACCGCCGGCGTGATCGTCATCATGGGCAGCGTGGTCTTGGGCTGCGCGGTGAAGACGAGGTGCAGCGGCGGATTGAGCGCCACGGCGCCCGCGAGCCACGAATGCGGCGCCGTGAAGTACCAGTTCCAGCGCGGATCGGCTGAGCCCCCGCCCGGGAACACCGCGTACTCGGCGTCGGCTTTGAGGGCCGTATCCGAGACGTCGGTGATGTTGGTGAAGCCGGGCGGCGGATCGGTGCCCACCACGCCGCCCGACATGGTCACGCCGTAAACCAGCGCGCCCGCGCCCACGGTCAAGGCACCGGGGTCGGCGACCGTCACGGACGAGCCGCTGCCGGTCGCGGCGCTGTGCGCGCCGAGCGCCCAGGCGGGCACCGTGTTGACGCCCTCATAAGCCGAGAGGATCACGCCGCCCTCGGTGACCGAGTCGGAGAGGATGGCGTGCACGCAGAGCATCTGGTCGCTGGTGGTGGCCGTTTCCGAGAACCCTTGCACGTTGGTCGCGACATAGGTGGCCATCGAGTAGCCGCCCGCGGTCACGTAGTTCACGAGCTGGTAGGTGTTCCCGACCGGCGTCGAATTGACGTCGCAGAAGTGGTCGCTGACCATCGCGATGGTGTTGGTCGTGTCCCGCCAGTAGAACGTCGCCACGATCGCATCGCCGAGGTGCGGATTGGGATTGAACCCCTTGCCGATGTGCGTCTCGCCCGGCGCCCAGGGGATGGCGTCGTTGGCCAGGCCCGTCGATTGGTCGAGGGTGATCGGGCTCGCCGGTGCCAGGGTCGCGGCGGTCGCGGCGCTAAGCGCGCTGGGAGAATGGCCCAGGGGACTGACCGCCTCGCGGCACGCTGCGCCGAACACTGTCACGGTCAGGAACGGTATGATGAGGCGGCGCATTAGAACGCTCCGATGTTGAAGGGCGTGCTCTCCGCGCCGACCACGCCGCCCGTGGTGACCACGAACGTGTAGCCGTTGCCCGGTTGATCGATGCTCAAGTCGGAGAACGTGGCAACGCCGTTCACGACGGCGACCGTCTTGGTGCCCGACAGCGTCCCCGGCACGACCAGGCCGCCGTTATGCCCGATCGCGATCGTCACGGTGCCGGTGAAGGTCGTCACCGGGTTGCCCGACGCATCGGTCACCGTCACTCGCACGGGTTGCATTGTGGTGAGGGGGAGCGTCGTGGCCGGCTGCTGCGTGAAGACGAGGTGTGGCGGCGGGTTGAGCGTCAGGGCGCTCGCGAGCCAGCTGCCGGCCGCGCTGAAGTACCACGTCCAGCGCGGGTCGGTCGGGCCGCCATTGGGGAAGACCGCGTATTCGCCATCGGCCTTCATCGACGCATCCGACATGTTCGTCAAGTTCGTGTAACCGATCGGCTGATCGAGGCCGACGACCGAGCCCGACATCGTCACCCCATAGGCCAGCGCACCCACACCGGCCGTGACGGCGCCGGGGTCGGCGACGGTGGGAACCGACCCACCGCCCGAGGCCGAGTGATGCGCAGCTATCGGCTGTGAGGTCACGGCGTCCACGCCGGTGAACGCGGAAATCATCATCCCGCCGTCGGGCACGGGCTGCGACATCGTCGCCTGCACGCCCAAGACGACGCTCGGATCGGGGTTGGGATCGGCGAAGCCTTGCACGTTGGTCGCGACGTAGCTCGCCATCGACACACCGCCCATGGTGGTGGACTCGACGAGCCGATAGGTGTTGCCCACGGGCGTGTGGAAGGCATCCGTGATGAAATCGCTCACCCCCGTAATGGTGGCGGGACCGGTCCAGAAGAACGTGGCGACGATCGCGTCGCCGACGTGCGGATTCCGGGGATTGAATCCCTTGGCGATAATCGAGACGTTCTGCTCGTTCAGCGTCCCGTTCCGCTGGTCGAGCGTGATGGCCGTTCCCGGCGCAACCGGCGCCAGCGTGGCCGCGGACATGCGTGGGAGGTTGTCCCCCGGCGCCACGACATCACGCTGACAGCCAGCAGCGAGCACAACCGCCACCGCACCGGCCGTCAAACGAAGGATCGAGTTTCGCATGTCCATAAGCCGCCTCGTGTGGAATGGGCGCGACACGTCTGATCACGCTCCACTTGCGCAAGCTTTGCGCCACCTCGTCACGCGCGATGCCGGCGGATTGCCCAACGGCGGATCGCACCAACTTGCAGCCCGCAGGTCAAGCAGCCGCACTGTTTTTTTTCGGGGACTGTGGCGCGACTACGGCAGTCGCCGCGCGATGATCGGGCCGAGGGCGTTGGTGAGGGCGAGCGGCAAGCGTCGCCAGCATGCAGCGGCGACGCGGAACACGGGTCGGTCGGGAGTCGGTGGCGCGATGACATTGCGCGACGTCCATTGCGCCCACGGCAGCGGCACGTCGGCGCCGCCCCATTGCTGCTTGAAGCGGTGGGTGCCGCCGCCGGGCGTGCAGCGACCGAAGTCGAAGGACCGCACGCCACGCCCGATGAGATGTGACATGAACGACCAATAGAGCAGCATGTTGGGGGCGGCCGCACTGTGCTCGCGCAACGACGCCGCCCACGTAAGCTCGAAGCTGTCCCGCCAGACGAACCCGCATCCGGCCGCGACGGGCTCGGCGCCGCGGTACACGACGCCGAACGCCACGTGATCCGCCAGGCGCACGGCGATACTCTCGAACAGGTCGGCGGGCAGCACGGGCGTGCCGAGCGCGCGCATGTTGCGGGCGAACACCTCGTAAAACGCCTCGCGATGCTCGGGCCCGAAGCGCGCTTCGAACCCGGCCTTCTGGGGGCGGCGAATCTGGCTCTTGAGCTTGGACGAGAAGGCGTCCCACAGCGCCTCGGCGGTGGCGGGGAGCGGCAACGAAACCGTGATCTTGCGCTGCGACAGCCGCAGATCGCCGGGCACCGCGTCGCGCGCCCGCAGCTCGACCAAGTCGGCGCCGGAGCGTTTGGCCTCCGCGACCGCCGCGTCCGCCAACGCCGCACGCGCGGGCGGCGTGCCGACGGGGCCGCCGGCGTTGAGAAACGGCATCGAGACGAGGTAGTGCCCGAGCAGCGGGGCCCGCACGCGCACTAGCGGCAGCACCCCCTCCCACGCGCCGCCGGCATCGAGGGCCGCGAAGTAGAGACACTCGTTGCGGAGCACGTCGGTCATGATCGCGCGCCACGCCGCGACGTGGCAGAACGTGGCGCCGGGATCGCGCGCGACGAAGGCGTCCCAATCGCCGTTCGGCTCGACCTGGCACACCAAGGTCATAGCGCCGCCACGGTGTCGGCGATGGGGCCGAAGCGAAAATCGGCGAGCAATCGATCGAGACGGCCCGCCGTGCCCGCAAGCCCGGTGTAGTGCCGGATCCGGGTGTGCCAAGGAACGTTGAGCCGCGGCTGCGCGGGGTCGATCTCCCAGGGATGGATATAGAAGGTGCCGGGCAAGCCGCGCCGCTCGCAGCTCCGGAAAGCGGCGCGGGTCAAGGCGTACGGCAGCATCCGAAAGTAGGCGCCACCCGCGGCGGGAATCCGGACGCCGCAGCAATAGAGCGTGGTCGGCGGAATCTCGGCGACGCGGCCCGCGGGCCGCTCGAGCCAGTGCGGGTCCGGTGCCGCACCAGGGTAGCCGTAGCCGGGGCGGCGGATCGGAAACAGGCTCGAGTCGTAGCGGTAGCCCTCCTCGATCAGCACGTCGAGCGCCCACTCACGCCCCGGCGTGATCGAGAAGCTCGGCGCGCGATACCCCTGCACCGCCTCGCCGGTGATGTCCTCGAGCTCGCGCTTGCTGCGGCGCACGGAGTCGCGGAATTCGATGACGCCGCCCGTCCGCACGCGCGCGTGATCCCACCCGTGGGACGCGATTTCATGGCCGGCGCGACGGATGTCGCGAATGATGCCGGGGTGGCGCCGCGCGACCCAGCCGAGCACGAAGAACGTGCCGCGCGCGCCGTGGCGCGCGAGCTGATCGAGCAACCGCGGCACGACGGTGGGGGTGCGCGCCGCGAAGCGGTCCCAATCGGCGCGTCGCACCACGCCCTCGAAGGCGGAGACCTGGAAGTACTCCTCGACGTCGACCGTGAAGTGGTGTCGGATCACGCCGTGCTAGCAGTGCAACGGCTGTGCCCGCGTGCATCGCCTCGGCGTCAGCCGGTCGCAACACGAATCCGCACCGCCGTACGACAGATGTTGCAGTAGCGCTGCAACGACTGCGGACGTCTAGGCGCTCCGCACCGCAGGGCGTGCCCGATTTCGCAGCGCGCCGGCGAGCGTTGCGATGCAGCGCTCGATGCGGGCGTAGACCTCTTCGTACACGGCCAGCGGCCGCTCGATGGGGTCCTCAATTGCCCGCGTGCGGATGGGCCGCGGATCCAAGTCGCCGAGGAGGAACACGTCGCGCGGATGGCGGCCGAAGCGGTCGCACACGTCGCGCCGTTGAGTCGCATCCATCACGATCAGGAGATCCATCGCGCGCACCAGATCGAGCGTCAGCAGTCGCGAGCGATGCGGGCGCAGGTCCTGGTGCCATTGCCACGCGGCGGCTATCGCGGTGTCCGGCGAGCGGCGGCCCGGTCCGAAGAAACCCGCGGACTCGACGCAGGCGCCCGTGCCCGCAAGCCGGGCGCGGAGCACCGCCGCCGCGAAGGGACTGCGGCAGATGTTCCCGTGACAGATCACCAGCAACGAGCTCGGCGCGACACGACGGGTCAGCTCCGCGCGCGCGGCACGACGCCGCAAGGGATGCAGCAAGCGGTCCGGCGCATGCCGGCCCAGTCTCAAGATTTCAGCCACCACTCACCCTCCATAGAACCGCCCACGTCACAGGAGCTAGGGACTCCCATCCGCCAGAAGTACTGCAAGAAGGACGCCCGGTGCCGCTCGGGAAACCGGCGCGCCCGAGTGGTGCGCACCCGCCACGAAATCGACGCTGCGCGCTGGCCCGGGATGTGCGTGGTCCACCGCCCAACTGATTCCACGACGCATTTCACGCGGAGCATGACAGGACGTATGCGGTTTCTGGTGACGGGCGGCG
>WNFJ01307730.1_pt1 | contig 30858 bp, 28 predicted proteins | sample 5400461 | NCBI WGS metagenome assembly WNFJ01 (sample SAMN13153349, study PRJNA577476) | soil metagenome | isolation source: 115 cm saprolite on Douglas fir-dominated hillslope | place: USA:California | collected 2013-09-17
GGCTGGTCGAAAGGCTACACCCAATCTTTCCGAGGGCTGATCAAGTAGAAACGTCTGCGATGAACTTCTCGAGTGCATTTCGCGCTTGGTCTTGAGCGTTGCCTGCCAACAGGGCCGATCCATGATCGCTTCCAGGGAGGATCAGCAGCTCTTTGTGTCCCGAAGAGCAAACGGCGAACATCGCCCGAGCGTCTGAGGGAAACCTCTGTTGGTCGTTTTCGGCGGCCACATACAAGACAGGGACCGTGAGCTCTTTTGAAGCCGCCATGGCATCCATCACGGAGAACTCGGCTGGCCCGGAGAGGCTTGCGACCCCTGCGATTGGCGGCGTTGTCATGCTGGCGGCGACCAGCGATGCCGTCCCGCCCATTGAACCACCCACCAGCACAACCTTGGTGACTCCCTCGCGCCGGAGCTCTGCCGCAGCACCTACGACATCGCCCACCAGATCTAGGCCGAAGTCGAAGATGAGTGCGCGCCGACCCATGTCTCGAAGCCTCCTGGCGTAGGGGAGCCACTCACACAGATCGCTCTGCACTTGATGAGCGAGCACCACACCGACGTCCCCGTTACCCAGCACGGCGCCGACAACCTGCTCGCCTTTGGCGCTGGGGAATGCCACCTCCTGTGCCGCGTCGGTGGCTTGGATGCAGCTTTCGAGCGGACGCGGGCTTGGCGACGATGAGGCGCTGGGGCGGCTGCCCGATGGCTGGTTAGCAATCGGCCCGCAACTGGTCAACAACATCAGCACTGCGATCGTCGCGAGAGGCGATCTCAACAGCGTCTCGCCAAAAACCGTAACAGCCTTGCCGAGGGCATGTGTGGCCGTATTCGGACACGGTGTAAGGGCCGTACGGGGAATCGCCCAAGAGCGATCGCGACGTGGGCTCCGAACCGAAGCACCACTATTGACAGCGACAAGTTTCGCCGTTCGGTCGTTGCTGCGGCGGGCTCGGGTCAGAAGAAGAATTTGCACCTCTATTCGCCGAGGCTCCCCCTCTTGTTGAACGCCTGCTGATAAACAAGCGAGCACAGAGCAACGATCGCGATCCAGCCAAGGAGGAAACCAGTGAAGAGTAGGACGAGAGCGCAGGCAGCAAGGACGACGGCGGCCACGTAAAGCCAAGGGAGGCCGGAGTGACCGGACCCCTGCAGCCATCGAGAGGGGTGTCACAACGGGCCAGCGAATGCGGACGAAGGTCAGGGCCCTGTCACCCTCAACCTCATGATAGTAGACATGTACTCTATATCCATGTACAGTATGTGCGATGGGAAAGACTTCTGTAGGTCCGACCCCAGGGTTCTACATCTGGCGTCTGTCGATGAAGTGGCGTGTGGCTGTCGATCGGGCGGTGGCCCCGCTCGGCCTGACACACGCCAAGTATTCGTTCCTTTCCTCGTTGGTCGGCATGCAGCGATCTGGCCATCGACCTAGCCAACGTGAACTCGCCGACCATACCGGCCTTGAACCCCTCTACATTTCGAAGTTGGCCAGGGCGCTTGAGGCCGATGGCTTCGTCGAGCGCGCTCCTGACTCAGTCGACACAAGGGCAGTCGAGCTGATCCTGACTGGGCAAGGGCGTCAGGCAACCCGTCAGGCGATGGGAATCGTCAGGTCCTGCGTCAACCAGCTACTCGCGCCTCTAGGCGGCATTGAGGCCCGGCGCACCACTCGCTTCGTGCGCGATCTAAGGGCGCTACTCGATGTACCGTGGGCAACCCGTGGTCAAAAGAAGGGGAAGAGACGATGACAAATACCCCTACCCTCAATCCTCAAGTCTTAGGCCAGGCCGAGAACGCCCACCGCGCACTTCTCGACCGTCTGCTTGCGCAAGACGGTATCGAATACGGCGAGTGGGTCGTCCTTGCAATCACTGCGGCCGCTGCCGGGCATCTGCAACGCGAGACTCTAGTCGAACGAATTACGAGCACACAGCAGATCGAAGACAGCGTCGCGATGCAGCGGGTTGCGAAGCTTACCGAGGCGGGGCTGCTCGAGGTACTCGAAGGGTCCGCAGTCGCGCTCTCGGAGACAGGGCTGGCGCGTTACCGCGAGGCTCGCAGAAGCATCGACGACGTGATGGTTCGCGTCTACGCCAACATCGCGACCGAAGAGTTAGCAACGGCTGGACGTGTGCTGACCCTCGTTACAGCGCAAGCAGTCGCCGAACTGGCTTTGCTTCGTGACCTTGCCACCGACCGAGATGCATAGGCGGCAAACACGAGGCAGGCCTCGGTTCGGATCCGATGCCCGCGATCGACGTCTCGGGACTGACCAAAGCATTGGGTCCTGTGTTGTTCGAAATCACGTCGAAGCCGCACATTTGGAGCGGGCTGTGTAAACGGCTCAGGCTGACAGGCGAACCGCGGGGACCTTGGAACTGTTGACCGGGTGCGTCACGGTCCTGATCCGTGCGTCGTCGCCTGAAGCGTGGCCGGCCTACTCTCGCCGCGGGAGTGAATTGTGTTTGCTCGTGCTAAGAGGTAGTTATCGCGACCTTCGCGGTCCGCTCGAGATTACTTCTTCCTGCCCCTTATGGCAGCTGCCGTCGTGCGAGGAGCCGTCGATTTGCGCTGGCTGGCACGGCGCGTACTCGCCTTGCGTGGCTTTCCGCGGCGAGCAGGCTGCGAAGAAGTTCGGCCCGCACTGCTGCGGGCAGATCTCGCAGCCGCCGTGTAACGGTTGTCATGCCCCGTAAGCACGAATGGATGCGCTGTCGTCGGGATTTTCGGAGGGTTTGGACATACGACTCCGTCGGTTGGCGCTGGAATCGTGCGCCCTCTGTTGGCAACCAAAGGAGGCATCATCACGTTCATAGGTCCAGCCCAAGGATGGTCACAGTCGTGGGCGGATTCACCACATCAGGAAAGAGCTGGTGACCTGCGAGAGCTGTGTCTAGGGCAGCTAACCACTACACGCAGCACACCAGCGCGAGATCCTAACTCGCTGAGGCCATCAGCGCTCAGGCCTCCTCCTGCACGGCGGAGTGCAACGCGCGGCGTCATTTTCCGAAGCGGGCACCGTGGTGGGCCGGCGCGACGGCTTGCCAGGCGGCGCCACGCCTGTGCACTACCCCTAGTTGGGTCAGTGCTTGCGGTTCACGATGACCTTGATGGTGCTGCCGCCCAGGATCTCCCCCGTCTCTAAGTGGCGCTGATAGACGTTGAACGTCTCCACGGCGTGCTGCTCGGCGTGGACTGGCTCGACGGCCAGGAAGATGTGCTTGAAGCCCGGAGCGGACAGCCCTAGCGGTCGCAGTACCGTTCGCTTGTCGTTGGCCACCACTCCGAGGTTCTCGCTGACCTCTTCGAGGCCGCGCAGCAACGCCCCCGTCAGTACGGGTGAGTAGGTGCCTTCGCGGGCGTGCTTGCGGGTCGCTTCCAGCGTCTCGCGATGCCAGTCGCGCAGGCGCTCTCGCATGCGCTCACCGACGGGATCGATGTCGCCGTGTCGGAACCTGCGCACGATGGAGCTGGGGAGCACCACGGTGATCCCACCCTTGAAGCCGCCTCGGTCGATGACCAGCTCCGTCTCCAGCGCCTCCTTCTGGAAGCCCATCATCAATGGGACGATCGAGAGACCCTGCGCCGGCCCGGTGTAGGCGACCACATGCAGGTTCTTCTGAGCGACCTTGCGGTCGGTGACAGTCAGGGTGTTGACGTCGGTCTCAGTATTGCTGAAGGGATCGAAGGTGGGGCAGTGGAGCAGGGCGAGGATGCAGAAGTGGCTGTTGCCGCCCAGACTCGCCGGCGGTGGAAGCATCGAGGAGTGCAAGTCGAAGTAGGCGACCTGAGGGAAGCCCACTGTGAGGTTGTCGATGGGTGAGACGATGCCCACCGTCTGCCAGTCCGTAGTACTGATCGCGGTGCCGCTCTGCACGTTGCTCCAGTAGTTGGCAGGAAGAGGATGCAGCATTAGCGAGGCGTTGGTCAGCAGCAGCATCGCCTGCACGCCCGACGCCGGCTGTACGCCCCGGTTGTGGAGCTCCACGTAGACGCGGTTGTGCACCTCGGAGTGGGTGATGGGGTCGACCGTGGCCACTGCGCCGCTCCCGTCATTGATGACGGCGAAGTCGTAGAACGTGATGGCGGTGGACGGGGTCTGGTAGGTCCCCGACGAGGAGGGTGGGTCGACCTTGATGTCCGCGGCATTCCAGTGCCAGACGACCTGCCCCGATGCCGTCGGGTCGGCGGCGTTGTCCTCGGTGTTGTAGCGCCCACGGTCGAGGATGGTGTCGCGCATATACAGCTCGACCGCGCTGGCGGAGGTGGCGTCGAGGTTCCACTCCCACACTCCGCGTCCATGCAGCAGCGCACGAAGGAGGCGTCTGCCCGCATGCAGCTTGAGGTCGCGCACCGCCGCGTCCGGGAGGTTGTCGGACATGACACTCCACGTCGTCCCCGAGTCCGGAGAGCGCCACACGCCCAGCTCACCACCCGCGTACAGCGTGCCGGTGTTGGCGGGGTCGACGACCAAGGCGTTGAACTGCACGTCGATCAGGCTGTTGCTGCCGCCTGGGCCGCTGCGCGCGGCCCATGTCGTGCCATCGAAATGCCACACGTGCTGGTAGGTGCCACCGCCACCGAGGGCGACGTAGAGCGAGTTGAGCGATGCGTCTGCTGGATCGACAGTGATCGACAGCACTGGCAGCGGCAAGGTTGTGGTGCCAACCTGCTGCGCGGTGCTCCAGGTTCCAGCTGTGCGCGAGTACTTGTAGACCTTTCCTCCCTGGCCGACGTAGAGGAGATCGGGGCTGGCGAAGGTCATGCAGCCGATGATCCCCGGCAGGCGATCGGCGGTGCTGTTGTTGGGGCGGAATGTTGTGTTAAGCCATGGACGCTCGGTGGACACGGCGATCTGCCGTGGTGCCGTGCCGCCCGCCGGTGTGGCCGCCACGGGCAAGTAGAAGTTGGCTGTGCTCTGGCTCCATGCCTCGGGGTCGTAGAGCGTTGCGTCGGTGGGAAATGTGTCGCCACCATCCTCTGACTGGGCGGAGCCTCCGAAGTAGTACGTGTGGAATACCTCGTACGTGTTGCTCCAGTTGATGAGAACCGCCCCTCCGTCACCGCCGTCGGACGCGAACCACGCTTCGTCGCCGGTATAGCGCTGCGTCCCATTGTCCTGTGTTCCGATGAAGAACACGGCATCCTCGCTGGGGTGCTGGTCGCCGTGGTATGGCTCGAGGTTGGCCAGGCTGACGTTTCGCGCCGTGAAGGTCGCTGTGGTGTTGGCGCTGTCCGTGCTATACACACCGCCATCGCAGCCGACGTAGAGGCGCGTCGAATCACCGGGCACGTGCTTGAGATCGTGGACGTCGCTGTGCACGCCGAAGAGCTGGGTCGGCGTCATCGAATATGTAAGGCCGGAGCCGCTGCCGCTGGAGGTGATGGCGCAGCGGTAGAGTCCCACACCGCCGACGTAGATGAGGCTGGGGTTATTGGGGTCGACGGCGATACAGTTGTCGTACCAGCCCTGATTGTTGCTGCCGAACAGCGAGGCGGGCACGCCGGTCACCTGCGTCCAGCGACCGCTGCCGGTATCGAGGCGCCACATGCCGAACAGCGATCCGAACGGCGGCGTCGACGAGGCGTATCCCGCGGCGATGAGAGCGTACACCGCAGTGGGATCGGTCGGGCGTGCGCCCAGAGAGATGTTGCCGAGGTTGCCGGTCGGCCAAGTGGCCGCTCCCACTGCCGTCCATGTGGCGCCGTCATTCGAGGAGAACACCTGCCCGCCCAGCGCCGCGGCGTAGAACGTTGTGACGCCGGAGACGCGCGTGACGACGACCGAGGAATGCCAGCCAGAGCGCACCTGCGCCCAGTTGTAGCCACCTGTGCCGTCCGGCTGACGCCGGTACAGCCCGCTAGTGCTGGCCAGCACCACCCGGTCGGGAATGGCGGGGTCGACCGCCATGGCTGCGGAGCCAGTGCCGGCCAGGGATCCCACCGCGGCCAGCTCCGGCGACCAATTGCCGCCGGCGTTGTCGGTGCGCATCGGTCCCACCCCGAAGTACACGCCGCTGCCGCCATGACCTTCGCCCGTGCCAACGAAGAGCTTGTTGGGATCGGCGGGGCTGACGGCGACGGCGCCGCACGCCAGCGAATCGGACCCGACGATTGCCGGTCCCATGGGCAGCCCGTCCATGGTGGACACCCAGTTCGTGCCGCCGTCGTCAGAGCGCCAGACTCCGCCGTTGGCCGTGCCTGCGTAGATGCGTATCGCGCCGGTACTGAGCGGCACGATTGCCAGGGAGGCGACCCGTCCGGCAACCTTGGACGGATACACCGCCGAGGGCCCGATTGGGATCCAGTTGGGTGCGGGCGGCAGCACTCCTGGGAGTCCGGGCTGGTCGCCAGGTCGCGGATGCGGCGGCGCACCATGTGAGGCTTTCCGCGATGCACGTTTTGCAGCACGGTATGCCTCGATGGCCCGCGCACGCATCCCGTGCGGGGAGTGGCGGCGTATCCGCTGTAGCGTCTCCCGGATATATCGTCTCGCCGGTCTTGGTATCGTGCCACACCAGCCGATCGCGGAAGAAGGCGACCATTCGCGCATACGGGTCGTCATGCTTGTCATTCCCATCCGCCTGGCCGGCCTGCTGGTCACCGGGCTCTTTGGTGGCCGTTGTCAGACCGCGCTTCCCCGATTTTCGGCTGCGCATCGCTTTTGTGGTCATCGTGTCTCCTCCTCGAGTGAGCCCCTAGACCTGAAACCCTCAACTGTTGCGCCATCTGCGCGAGCTGACGGCTTGCGCCAAGAGTATTCCACCCAATGCACAGCTTGTAAAGTGACCTGTCAATCAATCCGCTTGGGTCTAGGTTTCGATAGAGTGCGACCGGCTGTGATGCGGCACGACGCTTAAGTCTCATGGGCCCATCGGCCGGGCAGAGTTCGACTCGTTAACGCTGAATCCGGGCTTGCCCACTGGCGAGAGGAGTCTCTCCTTTCGGCCGCCGCACAACCTGACGCGATGACCGCAGCAGCGATGGCGCTAACAGGCGGTTATCGTTAGCAACTCTTCGTGCATCTATTCCCTGCAAGTACGCACGGCAGAACTTGAATGACCGAAGGGTGGGTCAAGTAGCTCCGAGACTCCACATACCCCCGCAATCAGCCGCATGCTCCCGTTACGTCGTTGGTGTAATCCGCTGTATAACCCGGGTACCGCTCCTCAGCGAGCTTCAAGGGATCCACACCGGCACTTACACAGACAGATTCAACGAAGCAACCTAAGAATTCGCTAGCGGGATTCGTCAGGACAAGGTCCTGGCGCGTGCATTGCCCAGATGGCGATGCAGCGACCAGCGTCACCCACTTATCGAGTGAAACTGTTCCTCCGTCGCTGCGTGCGGACAGGGTGTACTTCGTATCCCACGACGGGTGCACCGACATCGTCCCTGCAAGACGCAACCTTGTGGAGTTGAACAAGAGAGCCCCGTCCCCTCCGTGACCTTGAATCGCAACAACGGTAGATGGCGGGCCCGAGACGGCCCAGGTGAGCGTGGACGAATCGCCGACATATACTCGGTCTGGTGTCGCGTCGAAACTGACGATCACCGGCGGTCCCAGTTGGACCTGCAATTTCAGCGATTGCTGAACAGTGCCACAATTGCCAGTAGCAATCAAAGTCCAAGGCTGAACCAACGCAGCAACTGGTACACCGCCTATTGACATGGTTTGCCGCCCTGTCGCACCAACCGCCTTGGTTTGCTTCGGATCGGCTAAACCGCCGACGAGTTGCACATTGCTGATGCTGCCTGGATGAGTGCCCTCCGCAGGGAATCCACCAGAGTCGACCGACCACGACAATGTGGCGGTGGCCCCTGCCGCTGATGTAGCGCCTGTGCTGTCCGTAACCACTGTCGCTGGTTCTATCGTGAACGACGCGATCTTTAGATAGTCAGGCCCAGCAGGCTCGCACTTGGGATACAACTCCAGCTCCGCCCATCCTGCCGCGGCAATCCCGTAAGTCACATCTTGTGCTTCTCCCGTCAGGGGGTTTCGAGAAAACAACGTGATTGACCCGTGGTCATCAGGTACCCAAAAGTTGAGATCGACTGAGTACATGCCAGGTCCGAGGGATGGATAAATCTTGGGATCGAGTGATACCTCGAGCCAATTTCTGATCTCGATTTTCCCAGAGGTTGCGGCCCCGGCCTGAAGATTATCGATCCGCGTTCTCCATCCCGAGGTTGCAACGCGATAGAGATCCCAGAAGTCAAAGATCTCGGCGGTCAGAACGCCCGACGTCGGGGCGCCGGAGAGGTTTGTAAGCGTATACGACACAGTCACATCGTCGTGGAGCCAAGCCGCCTTCGGATCAACAGAATCGACTCTCAGCTGAACACCGTCGAAAAAGAAGTGGAGGAGGTCGGCTATCTTGATGACCTTGTCTTGCGGAGAGCCCGCACCGGCAAGAATGCCGACGAGGCTTCGGAGCCGCTGCGGGCTAACGGGATCGAGGGCACCACGGATCTGGGGCCGGATGCGGCTCGCCCCGACAACAGCATCGAATCGGGAAATGGCGTCGGGAGGATTAGGTTCGGTGCGCCGCTGCCGACTAGTTCCGCTAGATCTCGCCATCAGCCCGCGGGTGGTTGCAGGAACTCGAACATTAACGACAGTGCTGGCCGATCACAGATCCGATCCGTGATCGGCCCGAGCCAGGCGGACATAGGCACCTGCAGAGTACATCTAATCAATGGAGCTGCGAAGCCTGGTCCACGCAGCCACACTTTGGTGTGGGAGGCTCCGCTCCAGTGGTTCCCTCCATGGACGTCGAAATGCTCGTCCAGTTCGGCTCAAGTTCCTAGATCCCACAAAATGCACATGCGCCGAAGGCGCTTATCTTGCCACCTCCGCCAGGAGGTCGAAAGCTACACATTTGGTACACATCCGCGACGGCTACGGACTCAGGTGGATACGGGCGATCGACTTCAGACGTCAGCGGTTGTCGATTTAGAGTGCGGCACCCACATTAGAACCAGCGGGAGTCGGGGCTGGCCGGCTGATACCCGCTCGATTTAGGGGCGCGATCACGGCGCTCAAAGGATGTCGCAGGTCGAGTTCCGCGCGCGAGGCCGCGAACCTTAAGTGGTATCACCCGACGCCTCCGAAGTAAATCCTGAAAATCAGTCTTGCGCCGCACGGCTTTCAATGAGGCCATCTCATTGGGATTGAGGATCGACGCGCGGCCTGACGCGGACTAGTGTCGCTTTCGGCAGGGAGGCACCAAGCAGAGGTTCAGGAGGCACCTCAGGGTTTCTTGAGGAAACGATGAGGCGGGCGTGAGGTTCTTCTTTCGCGGCCGGCGCAGAGTCGCGGCCATGCCGCGCCACGGCGATCGGGTTCGCACTGACGAGATTCCAGCCCGCCTTCACGATGTCGCCACCGGCCTCGCCATCGGCATCAGCCTGCTCAGGAGCGCGCCAGCCCATCCTGGGATGGACACAGCCCCAAGCAACGCACCACAGGCACTCGGCTTGCTCGAAGACTCGCTGGCACAACTGAGGGTGTTGACCGCTGCAACGTCTGGAGGTAGCAGCTGGCGGAAGTCACGTCCGCAACTCGCCGAGTCGATCCAGCGTGAAGCGCTGCGATTGAGCATTCGGCTGGAGCTGGACCTGAGGGGCAAGGAGGACTGGCTGGCGCCGAACCTGGCCGACATGATCCTGCTGGTCAGTCGGGAAGGACTGCGCAACGTGTGGAGGCACGCAGGTGCGTCAACCTGCAAGATCACCATCGACCTCACGAACTGCCCCTTCTCGGTGCGGATTCGCGACTGGGGAGCTGGACTTCCCGAAGGCGCCCATGTCGGTGGCGGGATCCAGCTGCTTCAGCGGATGGCCGCAGACATAGGTTGCGAGCTAGGCGTGGCGTCGCAACCAGGCCTTGGCACAGACCTTGTCCTAGTCGGGCCGTTATGCACGCGAGACCGGGCCGTTGCGCCTGCTGGCGTCGGTCCGTCAGCAGAAGCGAATTCAAGAGTGGCCGACCTGACGGCAGAACACGAAGAACACACGACGCATGGCTGTCAAAACAGCCGGATCGCGAGCCGATTAAGGAGGTAGATGGCGGCACAAGGCCGACCTAGGAAGGAGGAACGTGATGCAGCGGCGCTATGTCGTGATCGCAGTCGGAGCCCTGGTCGTAATCGGCCTCGGCGGCTTTGGCGCGGGTCGGCTGCTCTTGGCAAGGCCGACCGCGAACGCCACCCTGGTCGCCGCAAAGCCAAGCACCTGCGATGACGCCTTTCGTGTCCTCAAGCTGGCTCCGTCGATGATCACCGCGGCCCGACCGGTCTGCTTGGTCCAGTCGCTAGTCCTCTCCGGCGAGCTGCACGGCTCGGTTGGGCAGGCCTACCCGGTCCAAGCCGACGGCGTCGCGGCGACGTCGCTTTGCACGACCCCGAGGCGCTGGGACAACTTCACCCAGGCGATGCTTGCCTTCGTGGTCGGCAACAAGCCTTACCGCCTCCGAATCTCTCCGGCCGGGTATTCGGAGCACCAGCCGACCACGGTTCAAAACCTGCAGGGAGCGGTGGAGCTGGCCTCGATAGCTGACCCGAACGCGGACTGGAGCCAGGCTAGCGGCACCGTCGTCGTTAACCGCGATGGCGTCACCGGGACGATCGACGCCGACTTGGTGCGTGACGTCGCCGGCGCCAAGCCTGTCCATGTGACCGGCAGCTGGGCCTGTGGAGCTCCGCTCGCGACCTCGTTCGACGCCGCCGTCCCGTGCTCGCTCTTCTATACCTTGAACCACCTCCAGGACTCCGACATCGCCCGGATGAAGGCCGGCGCTTGCCTTCCGGAGGACCTGAGCTTCAGCGGTGCCATCTCCGCTCACGTCGACCACGGCGTAAACGACTCGGCTTTCCCCAGTGGCCCCGGGATTGACGCCGACAACTTCTGCGGTCGCTCGCCGGCGCAATACGACGCCTCGGTCAAGTTCTCTGTCGGGGACGAAACCTTCTTGCTTGTCCTCGACCCGAAGCACTATCCGGCGATCGACCCAGGCCTGTACGCCGCCGGGCCCGACAAGTACACCGCGAATGCGTTTCTCTGGCTTGGTGCAGCCGACCCGAACAAGAACGGTCTGTTCGTGAGCGACGAAAACATCTCCTGGTACGGCACGCAGGGCAGCTTCACGATCGCCGGCGATATGAAGTCGGGCACGATCGATGAGACGTTCAACGGCATCTACAGCCACGCGGGGAGCACGGTTCACATCACCGGAAGCTGGCGCTGCGCCTGAAGATCAGAGTGCGGCCGTTGAGCGAACAGCAGCCTCGCGGCTCCTCGCTCGTTGTGCCTCGAGGAGCAGGTCGCGGAGCTTGACGTCGGCCGGTTGGTCTTCCGTAGCGGTTTCGAGCAAAGTGACCGCCAGGTCCGGCCGCCGTCCATTGATGTAGGTGCGGCCGAGCACGACGATGAGCCGAGCCCGGCGCTCGGTCAGTTTGTCACGAAGGTTCTTGACCAGCTCGGTGCAGGTCGGACGGCCGCTGGTGACGAGATTGTCGACGGACTCAAACTCGGGCAAGAAGGTGCCTCTCGTGGCCCCGATGACACGACTGGCAGTGGCCGCTTGCTGGGGCGAGATCACCTCGAGGCGGCCCCAATCGTCGGCCAGCTTTAGCAACTCGAGCGCGTCGACCGTGCAGCCGTCGAGGTTGAAACGAAGCACTTTTGGCTCGGCGATGATCCTGCTGCGCAGAGGCGCAGGCAACTCGGTCAACCCTTGGTTCAACACCGTGCGCAGCCGTCCGAGCTGATACTCGCGTTCGACGCTCGGGTACGCCTGACGGGCCACGGCCTCGCGGCTCACACTCGCGGCCGGATCCTCAAAAGGGGCGAGAAGAACACGCCGCCAGATGAAGGCCATGACCTGCCGGCCGCTCAGTGCGGGCGCCCAGTCCTGGCCTCCTTCCACGACCTGGAGACCGCCGAATGTTCGAATCACGGTCTTCGCGGCGGGCTCTGCGGGCTCGACCCCCTCGAAGTCCACTGGAGGCTCGGTCGCTCCGATAGCTGGCACTGGGACCCCTGCTGGGTTCGACGGGGCGCTGGGCAAGGTACGTCGGTAGAGCACGTAGGCCAGGGCCACCCAGACCAGGGCGACAACCACCAGAGCGGTCTGGGGCAGGTATGAGGTGGGCAAGGTTTGGATGTCCTGGTCGGCGATGGTGTAGTGATCGCCGCTACGTCGAAGCCAGAAGTTGCCGTGGAAGCTGACCTCGCTCTGGATCGGGGCAGAGTTCGCACCACCGCCGGCGGTCACCGTCTTGATCCCGTCCTCCTGGACCTCGATCACGAGGGTCGGGTCGTTGGGGTCCTGCGAGCGCAGCACCGTGATCGAAGTCGGCTCGAAGGCCACGGTCGGCGGGTTGGCGCTGGCCTGGCTCCGGATCTGCTGGACCACGTCAGCCAGCGCACTGTCGCTCAGGCGGTTGTTGAGCAGCGTCTGGTCGGACTTCGAGAGCGCGTTCGCTTCGGCGTCCTGGTCGGTTAGAAAGTCCCTCGTCATCTGAGCGCCGAGAACCGGGGCGATCCCCGAGCCGTAGGTCGTCCGGACGCCCAGACCGAAGAGCGCCGTGAGGACGATGACCGCGGCGAGTATTGCCGCCGAGAAGACGACCACGGCGGCTGCCTGAAGTCTGGTCCGGGAGCTCACCCGCTCCGGCTGCGCAGCCACGGCGCGGCCATTATGCCCGCCATTCGCCACGATCGCGGGCGCTCACTCGGAGGCACTTCGAGTTCAGCCGCGCAAGCCACACGGCGGAACACGCAGAGCACACGCTTCCACACTTCCTTTTCTCGCCTCCTCGATGCAGATAAGTGAGGTAGACGGCCGAGACCGATCGAAACCTTCGAGGAGGGAGCGATGGAAACCTGCAGGACCGATCTCCAGATCGATGAGCCCGCCAAGGACGAGCTGAGCTGGTCCGACCTCCTGGCTGCCTATCGGAAGGAGCGTAGCCAACCGTCGGCAGCGGCGCTGCTCGACCGCCTTGGGCCTTGGTTGACCAACGCCCGGAAAGCGCTCCTGGCGGCGCCACCCTTTGCCTATGCCGACGACATCGCCCAGCAGCTCAACCTCGAGGTCCTGGCCAAGGCTGCGAGGTGGGTGCCGCAGTGCGAGGACCAGTGGATCCCGCGCAGGCTGGCCGAGGAAGCCGAGCGGCGAGTGCGCCGGGTGCTTCGCCGTGAGCGTACGCGCCAGCCGGTCGAGCTAGACGAGCGCGTGCCAGCAAAGGCTCTGGACGACCCGCTTGTACTGGAAACCCCAGTCGGTCGCGCCAGCGTTGCCGACATCCGGCTGATCTATCGCTACCACATCGCCGGCGAACCGCTGGTGGAGATGGCGCGGCGCGCCGGAATCACGCCTCGTCAGATGCGCCGCCGCATCCAGCGGGCCAAGGCACGGGCGCGCGCTTAGTGCAGATGCGAAGGCCGCCCGCGTCGAGCCAGCTTCATCTCCGGTTGAGTCGCGAGCTCATGGACGATGTACGTACGCTGGCGCGGAGGCGCCGGCTTCGTTACAGCCAGCTCGTGCGCTCGGTTCTGGCCGAGGAGGTCAGCCAAGCCGAGGCCGAAACGGGAAGCGGGCCGGACGAGTCTGCCGTCCGCGAGACGGCGATCCTGATCGCGGTCGAGCTGGTGCTCAAGCTGCAGGAGGCCAGCATTCCCGGTGGTCCGACGCTATCGCGTCGGCTGCTCGAGAACGCTGCCCGCGCGGCAATCAGCCGGATCGAGCTCGTCGAGGCCCGGCTCCGGAAGGAGTCGCGGCGATGAGGTCGCAACGCTCGGTCCTCACCTTGAAGTACACGCCGGTGTCGGTCGCCGGCGGCGTGCGCAAGGCGGTTGGCGGCTTTCTTCGCTACGTCCAGTACCGAGACCAGCACCTCGAGCCGTCAGCTGATCGCGGGCTCGACGCCTACATGCGTTACATGGCCCACCGCGATCGCACCTCGCCGCGAGGTTGCATCTTCAGCCGCGAGGGAGCGTGCACCGACGCGGATCGCCGCCGCTTTGTTGCCTTCGTAGCCCGCTCAGTCCGCGGGCTCGAGCCGAAGTGGGTGATAGGCAAGGACGGCCAGCGCCAGGACCGCCAGCGTGCCGTCTACACCTTCATCCTGTCGCCTGAGGACTGGCGCGGCCTCGACCTCCGTCGCCTAGCGCACGCCGCGATGCGGCAGTTGGAGTCGGATGCTGGTCCGGCGGGCATCGAGCCGTGGTTTGCCGCCGAGCATCGCAACACCGCGCACCACCACGTTCACATCGTGCTGGCTGCGCGGCGGGAGGCTGCGCCGGGCCGCTTCAGCACCCTGGTCATCACGCGCCCGCGCTTGCAGCAGATGAAGCAAGCGATCGCCCTGGAGATCGATCGGCAGCGGGGTCGCGAGATCGCGGCGAGTTTGAACACGGCGGCCCGCCCGGACCAGACTGCGACGCCTCTGCCGAAGATCCGCGCGCAGCGCCCGAGCAGGTGTCATTTGCGCTGGCTTTCGCCACGTCAATCGAAGGTGATACAGCGCAGAGGTCTTAGCAAGCGCCGCCCTCACACAAGCCAGATCGGCTGGACGGTCGTCGGACTCAAGGCCGTTGCCCGCCGCTACAGCGAACGAATGGAGCGGGAGCTCGAGCGCGAGGACAACCGCGCCGGGCACGAGGGCTGGGTGCGGTGAGTGCATTGGCGAGCTTGCTCGCCGAGCTGGTGGTCGGGGTCGTCACGAGCCTGATCAACGTCGTTCTCGAGCGCCTCTTCGCGACGCAACCGCAGAGCCACGGCTCGAGCCGATGGGCCGGCCGAAATGACCGCAGGCACCTCGGCCGGCTGCAAACACCCCAGCTTGCCGCCGGCGACGGGATCGCGCTCGGCTTCCTAGGCCGCCAGCTGCTGCAGTCGCCAGCCGAGGACAACGTGCTCCTCCTCGGGGTGCAGCGCTCTGGAAAGACGTCGACCGTGGTCGTCCCCACGCTGCTCACGTGGTCCGGCACGGCCGTGGCGACCTCGAGCAAAGAAGAGCTGGTGCGGCTCACCGGGCGAGCTCGCTCGCATATTGGTCCGGTCTTCGTCTTCGCGCCGCTCGACCGAGACGTGACCTGGGTCACCGACCTCGGCCTGCAGGCGGCGACCTGGGACCCCATCGCTTCGGTGAGCGACTGCGCTTCGGCTGCCGAGCTGGCCGACCACTTCACCGCGGCTGGGAAGGGCGGGTCCGACGCCCACTGGTACCTCTCCGCAGCAAGCCTGATCACCGCGCTGGCTGTGCTCGCCCGAGAACGCAGCAGCGACATGACCTTCGTTCTGAACGCGCTCAACCGCACCGCGCAGACCGATTACGCCGAGCTCGCCGACCTGGTGATTGATCCGGTGGCCAGCGACCTGTTGACGGCGCATGCCCTTACGCCCGACCGCGAGGCGGGTTCTGTGGCCTCGACGGCGCGGTCCTGTCTGGGGCTGTGGGTCGACAATCGCGTGCGAAGCGCGACGACCAGCAGTGAGGGGTCGTTGGACCTGGACCATTTGCTGACCGCGCCGAGCACCTTGTACCTCGTCGCGCCGGCCGAGGAGGCAGAACGCTGCAGGCCACTGTTCTCCGCCCTGCTCGCCACTCTGCTTCGTAAGGCGACCGCACGCGCTCGCGCTCAAGGCGGAGTCCTATCACCCCGCCTTCTGCTCGCACTTGATGAGGCCGCCAACTTCGCCCGCATCCCGCGGCTTGCCGGATACACCTCGAGTGGACCCGGCCAGGGGATTCAGCTCTTGCTCTGCTTCCACGACCTGGCCCAGATCGAAGCCGCCTACGGCCGCGAGGAGATGCGGACTGTGTGGAACAACTGCCGGGCGCGCCTGCTCTTGCCCGGCCAGGGCGACCTGGCCACCCTCGAGCAATTCAGTCGCGCTATCGGCGACGAGACGCGTTCTTACCGACTGCGCCACGGCGACGGTCCACGCCAGTCGAGTTCAGAGCAGCGCACCGGACGCCCACTCTGCAGTGCCGACGACCTGCGGCGGCTGATTGACGCGGTGCTGCTCTACGGGTCGGCCGCGCCGGCGCGCCTCAAGCCAAAGCGGTGGGACCAGGTCGCGCACTTTCGCCGGCTGGTCGAGGGAGGCGACCGGCCAGCGGTTCCAGCCTCGCTCTTCGAGCACCTGTCCAACGCGATTCGCCGCGCCCGCGGCAAGGGAGGTCGTTAGTGGTCGCTCACTTTCTCACTGACATCAACGTCCACCCCGACGTGAGCGGGCTCCCGCCCAACGTGGTGGCCGGACTCACGCACCTGGCCAACAACGCGGCCGGCCTACTGGTCATCGTGGCCGGACTCGGCATCGCGATATCGCTGGTCGGTTGGGTCTTCGCTTCGTTCACTGGTAATCCACAGCTCGCCGAGCGCGCCAAGTCCTCGTTCGGCGTCTCGATCGCGGCCCTCGCTCTCCTCTACATCGGGGTAGCCGCCGCCAACTACGCGGGCAGGCTCTTCTCGTGAACCCGACCGGTCCGGACATCAGCCAGTACACGAACCAGATCGTCGACGCGATCGTGGCCTGGGCGGTGAACCAGTCACTAGCCGGCATCACCAACCTGATGCACTCGTTCGGTGACTCCACCGAGCCCGACTTCACCGCCCTCGTTCCGGTCTACAACCGGGTGCTCGCAATCTCCCTTCTGGTGCTCGGCGCCGTCGTGGCCTTCGGCATCATCGAACGGATCTGTGGCGGCAAGCAAGGTCTTGGAATAGCGGTCATTCCGCGGGTCATTGCCTGCGTCTTCTTCGCTAACTCGGGACTGGCGATCGTCCGCTACGCGACCGTGAACGCGGCGCTACTCGGCCACGCCTGGGACAAGGAACTTTCCGTTGCCAACCCGACCACCGTCATACCGACCAGCGGCGTGGATATGTCGCAAGTCCACGCCAACGCGGTCGCCCTGATCTTGATGGCACTGCTGATCAGCTTCCTCGCCCTGGTCGTCTACCTCGAGCTGATCGTGCGTGCCGCCCTCGTCCTCACGATCACCACCTTCGTCCCGCTGGTTTGCGTGCTGGCGATCTGGCCGCGCATGGCTGGCGGCGCGGTCCACCTTGCCGAGTTCATCGTCGGGCTGCTGCTCTCGAAATTCGTGGTCGCCACAGCCTTCGTGGTCGGTCTCTCGCTTCTCTTGCCGGGAGTGCTGGGCACGGCGCCGAACGACGGCAAGGCGGACTGGATGGCCAGCGGCTTTGCTGTTCTATTGATCACCGCGGTCGCGCCGATCGCGCTCTTCCAGGGCATCAGGTTCGCCCACGGCGAGGCGGGCAAGGTGACGCGCGACCTGGGAGGGATGGCCCTGGGTGTCCTGCCCATCGCAAGCGCGGCGCGACGGTCAGGAGTTCTCCTGGCGCCGCTCGCAACTTCCGCACGCAAGAAGGCATCTCCTGCGCTGGACTCAGCACGGCGGGTGGCAGGCGACCTACTGAAGAGGGTCAAGCGGTGAGGCTGCCGACCACGGCTGAAGGCTTTCGACTCCGGGCTGCGATCGCACGCGATCAGACCCGTCACTGGCGGCAGATGTTCTGGGAGCCAGCCCGAAGCCGAAGGGAGCTCGATCGGCGCGAGCGACTTTGGCACTGGTGGGGTTCGCTGGGATTCTTCTCTGAGATGCAGGCAAAGATCCTGGCCAAGGAGAAGGCGAGGAGTGCCGAACGTGAGAGATGATGCTGCTCGGGCGGCGGCCACCGTCGGCCTGTCCCGCCGATTAGATAATCCAGCTCCCGAGCGTAACCGGGCCACCCCCACCACATGTCCGCCTGCTGAGCCTGACCCTTCTTCATCTCTCCTTGGTCGCCGCGGAGGGAGCGCGAGGGAACCCGCGGCGCATCGGGTTCCCTCGCCGGAGGTCGTGTACTCCGACTCGCGGACTGCGATCCTCCTCGGTGAGGTCCGATCAGCCCTTCGCACCTTGCCGGTCTCGAGCGTCGACTGCGTGGTCACCTCGCCGCCCTATTGGGGCCTGCGCGACTACGGCTTGCCAGCGGTGGTGTGGGGTGGGAAGACGGATTGCGACCACCAGTGGAACGGTCCCGGCGAAAGCAGGTGCGGCGATTGCGGCGCCTGGCTCGGGCAGCTCGGCCTCGAACCGAGCTATGACGAATACATCACGCACATCGTCGAGGTCTTCCGCGAGGTGTGGCGAGTCCTCAAGCCATCAGGAACCCTGTGGGTCAACCTGGGCGACTGCTACAACGCAGCCACCAGCACGACCCGTGCCGCTTCGACGAATCGTGTCGGCTATTGGCAAGCGGGCGGGACCATGGGCGACCGGCGCGTCAACGCGCGAGGCCTCAAGCCCAAGGATTTGGTCGGCATTCCCTGGCGAGTCGCGCTTGCGCTGCAGACGGACGGCTGGTACCTGCGCTCCGACGTGATCTGGGCCAAGCCAAACCCCCTACCGGAAGGCGTGCGTGACCGGCCAGTGCGAGCCCACGAATACCTCTTTCTCTTTTCCAAGGAGGGGCGCTACTTCTACGACGCCGACGCCGTACGCGAGGTCGATTCGGCCGCCGTCATTGATAAGAGGACGCGTGCGCGGGAACACGCACTGCGGTCAGGCCACGCGCAGCGGTCGGTCTGGAGCATCCCGACCCAACGCTATCGTGAGGCTCATTTCGCCACGTTCCCCGAGCGCCTCGTCGAACCGTGCATCCTTGCCGGCACCAGCGAGGCTGGGTGTTGTCCTGCGTGCGGAGGTGCGTGGCGACGTCGCACCTGTGTCAGATACGAGAATCCCGGCAACCGCACCTCGAACGGGCCCCGCTCGCAGGAGCGGCGCGCTGAAAGCCCTGGCTACAAGAAGCGTCTCGTTCGTGTTCTCGACGGCGAGGTCTGGGAGCCTTCGTGCGCTTGCGGGCGCGACCGCGTCCCGAGCACTGTGCTCGATCCCTTCGCGGGTTCGGGAACGACGCTAGCGGTCGCCCGCCGACTCGGCCGGCGTTCGATCGGGATCGAGTTGAGCTCCGATTACAGTGAGCTGGCCCATCAACGGGTGCGCGCTGTTGCGGTGAAAGAGTGAAAGACCAGATCGCTCCGAGCGACGAATCCAAAGCGCTTCTCATCACAATCGACGAAGCAGCGGAACGTCTTTCCATCGGCCGCTCACACATCTATCAGCAGATGCAGCTAGGGCGCCTGCGATCGGTACATATCGGCCGATCGCGGCGCATCCTGGAGAGCGACCTCGAAGCCTTCATCATCGAGCTCCTCGACAATCCCGATCACGTAGCTTTACACCACGAGCTCCCTCGCCCGAAGGCTGCTGTAAAGAGGCTTCCCGCGCTTCGTGGTCGACGGTAGGATGTCGACCCCATGTCTAGGCCAGGAGTAAAGCGGCGCGGCTTTGGCGACGGCTCGATCTACCCACTCAAGGACGGGCGCTGGGTCTCCTACATCCGGATGCCGGACGGCCGCAAGAAGTTCTTCACCGGCCGGACGCGTGACGCGGTCAAGGATCGGCTTCAGGAGGCTCAGCGCCAGGCCGAGGCGGACCGGCTGCCGATGGGGCGCGATGTCCAGGTCTCCGCATACCTCGAGCGGTGGCTGGCCGACGCGGTCAGGCACAGTGTCCGCCCCAAGACATACGAGAACTACGACCTATGCGTGCGCAGGCTGGTGCCTTTCATCGGACGGTCGCGACTGCGGGCGCTCAGCCCCGAGCAGATCCAGTTCGCCTTGGGCAAACTCCTCGATTCAGGCATGGCAGCACGCACGGTTCGCCAAGTCCACATGGTGCTGCGCAAGGCACTTAAGCAGGGAGTGCTCTGGCGACTGCTCGTCACCAACCCGAGCGATGCGGTCTCTGCGCCGCGGCCGGAACGCAAAGAGATGCGGACCCTTAGCGAGGATGAAGTCCGGCACCTCCTGACGGTCACCCGCGGAATGCGTGATTACGGCCTCTGGGTCTTCCTTGTTACGACCGGCCTGAGACTTGGCGAAGCCCTGGCGCTGTGCTGGAAGGACCTGGATCTGAAGGAAGGCCGGGCCACCATCCGTCGGGCGGTGCAGCGCCAGCGTGGGGCCGGGCTGGTCTTCGTCGAGCCGAAGTCAGCGCGTAGCCGGCGTACAGTCCCGATCCCGCGCGAGACAATCGATGTCCTCGGACAACAGCGAATGTTTAATGATCGCGACCGCCGGAAGGCGCGAGAACTCTGGCACGAGAACGACCTGGTCTTTCCGAATCCGGTCGGCGGGCCACGCGACACCGCTTATAGGTCGATCAGCTTCCACGCCGCGCTCGATCGCGCCGGCCTGCCAAGGATGCGACTCCACGACTTGAGGCACACCGCTGCGACCCATCTGTTGACCAAGCAGGTCCACCCGAAGGTGGTTCAAGACCTGCTCGGCCATTCGACGATTGCAATCACCCTCGACACGTACAGCCACGTGTTGCCCGCGTTGGCAATGGCGGCGAGCAACGAAATGTCCCGCCTGGTGCCGACACAAACGGTTGCCCGCCAGCCATAGCTGTAAGGCTGAATCATCGGCCGCATCCCGATTCGCTTCGGTCAGCCGATGACAACGTATATGTCTCCGACGAGTTGGCCGAGCGTTACATGAACGTCCCAGCAGCCTGCGGCTGGGAATAGAAGGCCCGTTCCGAACTCGCGGCCCGGGCGGTTCCAGCTCGAGCCCAGGTGCTCGTCAGGTCCCCAAGTGAGATGTCCTGTTTGACCCGCGGGACCCACTAATGCGAAGAGTGGCGTTCCGGAACGTTCGGGCCGTCAAGCCGCCAGACAGTCTTGTCCTCAACCACCGCATGCGGCGGATAAGCCTGCAGGAACCAGGCCCACACCGTTCCGCGGGCTGCGGTTCCAGAGACCTCGCCTACAAAGCTTCCGGTCGGTGAAGGAGGTTCACAGCCGGCGGCGCCAGTCTCTCCATCTGAGGGAAGTGGGGTCAGGGAGACATGCGCCAAGGTCGGCGAAGAGGTTGTGAAGGCCCCGCTTAGCGGAGGTGTGCAGGCAGACAAAGCAGCCAGCGCGAGCGATGCCATCAAGGGCCTGCGAAACATCGTTCCTTACATCACGCTACTTCGTTTCGGAAGTTTGTGTCCCGCGGGAGCGGTCCGTCGTCGAACGCCATTGGACTTCTCGTCACCCACCGAATATCGGGCCCGTTGGGGTCGTACGACACCTAGGTCCCGGCCAGCACGACCGGCCTCTCACGGTTGGGTCGGATTGTGCGCTGGCATCGCAATCATTACGGGCCGGAACGGGTCAATACAGACCGTGTCGTATCCCGACCGCACATCGGCTCCAGAGCGATTCATCCGGAACTGCGCTAAGCGATCGATAGCGTTGGATTATCAACAGCAAGCCATGGCGACGTTCACCCCTCGACGACTCAGCGTGGTTTCCTGTCAGCCTCGCCTGGGCGGGGGCGTTGGCCCCCGCCCGCGTAAGACCGGCCTATTCGCCGACCAGCGTCGCCTGCAGCTTCGCCAGCCCGGTCATGAGGGCTGAACGCAGCGTATTGCCGGTCGTGCTGACCTTCTGGATTGACCGGATCGCCGTCGAGCAACCCGACTCGATCTCTTCGAACTTCTCGAGGCAGTCCTCGACAATCTGAAGCTGCCTGCGGGCAGCCTCGAGGTCGACCTGATCCTCGGTCGCGGAGTCGAGCTCCGTCACTACCTTCGTCAGCGCCAAGTGAAACACCGCCGCCAACGCGGTGTCATCAGACCCGCGAGTGTACGCCAGGAAGTAGTGGCCATCGACGGTCCCAAACGACCGCTGCTCCGGCAGCAGCCGAGCGTCGTCGGCCACGAACACAGTGATCTGAGCGCTCCGGTTCTCGGCAGCGAGCCGGCATGCCGTCCGGATCTCGGTGAGCGAAAACGGGCCGTTGTCGATGTCGTGGTCCTTGCACTCGAAAACCACGCGGATCGGGGTGCCGCGCGTCATGGCGCCCTTCACCGTAACCACGACGTCGCCCGCCTTGATCTTCTTGACGCCCGGCTTGTCACCTACGCGCTCCACCTCGCTCATGAATGGGCGGCCGATGATGGCAAGCCGATGCGTGAGCTCCTCCTCGAGCGTCTTCCCCTTGCCGGCACCCAGGTCGTGGATCGCCTGGCGCTCGATGATGGCCCTTTTCAGCAGCTCCATTTCGGTCCGGAACGTCGCGATGATCTCCCTCGTCTGCCTCACGAGAACACCATCCTCGGCGCCGTTGAGCATGGAGTCGATCTTGGCGACCGCCGAGCGGACCACCTCGCCAGTCTTGTTGGTGACGATCATGGGCACGGCGTCGGGTGCGTTGGGGTCAGTGACCCTGGTGACCGCCCGGTTGAAGCTCACACCGAAGGTCTCCAGCAGAGCCCTGACAGCTTCCCGGTCGTCGAGCATGACCTTCGCCATGTCCGTGTCCAGCTTGTCGAAAATGTTGGCGACGCGCGCTTCCATCAGCCTCACGCTGGCGTTGTCGCCCGCGGCCAAGAGGCCCTCCGCCCCCAGCTCGATCATGATGTGGAGCTTCGAGAGCCACAGAGACTGGCTGGTTGCGGTAAGCAGGTTCGTTGCCTGCGGCGCGTTCATGAGCACGTCGTGGATGATGAGGTTAGTTCCGACGATGTCGATCGGCGACTGCCCCTCAGGTTCCTGCGAAGAAAACGCTATAGACATGGCTCCTCCTTTGGAGTTCAGAGGAGCCGCCGCCCAGTAGACTTTAGGTGTCAATTGCGGGTCCGCCCTACGGCGGCTCCGTGGATGGGGCCTCGCTGGGCGCAAACCCAGCGAGAGTCCCGAACTCAAGTTACCTTCGCGTTACCACCTCCTCTGGCGTTTGCCTCAGGGACTAGATGTCCAGTTCATCGACTAGGTCGGTATTGAGCGCCCTCGCCGCTTGGTCCAAGATGAAATGCGGTACGCCATCCTGGTCGGCAGCCTGGAGGGAGTCGTACAGCTTGAGATACGGCGGATCTCCGTACTCGCTGCCTTCAGCAATGTCAAGCTCGAGCACAGCAATCTTCCCGCGTCGAGTCAGAGCGACACCATAGAGGTGCATGTCGCCGTCGGAAATTGCCTTCTCATAAACCCCGGGCTTTGGTTGCTTGCGATTGACGGGCTCCCCAACCAACCATCGACCGAAGAAGGACACCTTGCGCAAGTCGCCTTTATCCCATGGTCCCGGTGGCACCTCGCCCTTCACTACGGCTTCCAAGACGATCCGCTCGAACCCCGCCGCGCGACTCTCACGCCCAGCGACGTAGCGTCGGAGCTGGTCCGCCACAAGCTGCGACAACGACTCGCCGGCTAGTTCCTCGGCCTGCGCCCAGACATCGGCATCTTCCGGCCGGACGTACAGATTCTTCCGGGCCTTGGCATTGGACTTTGAGGGCGTGGGGCCGGATTTCCTCGGGGTCATGCGCCTACTATACACATATGCGTCTAGCATGCGCATTCTTGGATGAGTTGCCCATTTGGACAACTTCAGAACGAGCTTCGGCCCACTTGACCTGCTTAAGTGACTCACTACAAGTAAGAGCCTCCGGCCCCGCTACTTTTGACGCTGGAAGCGCTTTGGTGTCTCGTCAGCGCTCGACTAGATAGATAGGCCCGAAATCTTGGCGCCAGCGGTCAGGGCGGAGGCATCACGATTTGGCGGCCCTCAAGGCCAATAGGGATGGCGGCGCCAATCGCCAGGGCGAGTCACTCGCCATCCAAAGACTCAGAGGGCCGCGACGACTTTCAGCGCTTGAATTTGCGCGGTTGGCTGCCTATTGGGGCGAAGTCTTCGGACAACCGACTCGACTAGATCTGCAGCATCCTTCGGAGTCTGATGCTCCCACACTCGAACCACGATCCACCCAAGAGTGGTCAGCTTCTTCGTGGTCTTGGCATCCCGCTGCTTGTTAGCCTTGATTTTGTCTGCCCACCACACAGTGTGGGCTTTCGTGGGGCGCGAGTGAACCGGACAACCGTGCCAGAAGCATCCGTCAACAAACACTGCGATCCGGGCTGTCGGAAAGCAGATATCGATTTCGCGGCGCAGGCCCTGGATCGGCTTTGTCCCAACGCGGAACCGCATTCCCCTCAGGTGCAATTCCTTTCTCAGCAGAACTTCAGGCCGCGTGTCGATGCGCCTCTGGGCTCGCATGCGGCGTCCAGTCGATGGATCAATCGGAGGCGGAGGCGGCGCTGCGGGTTTCACAGCCTTTGATCCAATGGTGACGCCTTCCGAGGCAGAGCGCGCCAATTGAGAAATCAAGCTGTTGGCTAGCACCTGTGCCAACAAGGGAGGAACGGCATTTCCTACTTGGCGATACCTGGATTCGATGCCGCCCTTGAAGCGATAGTCGTCTGGGAAGCTCTGCAATCGAGCGCCCTCTCTGACTGACAAGACACGATCCTCCCATGGATGAACAAAGCAACCCGCAGTCGGGTTGTTGAACTGAGTCGTGATCGTGTAAGCGGGCCGATTAGGGTCGAGCCTACCCAAAAGCGTTGAGCTGTCCGTTCTGCGCATGCCATAGAATCGATCGGGCAATTGGTGGGGAGGGATGTCGCGCCATGTGCCGCCCTGGGGTACCAAGCGCACGAGGCGCAGGTGTTCTTCTGACAGTCGGCTCACTTCGTGGTCGTGCAAGAAATTAGCGCCAGCGCGCATTAACTTTCCATAAGGTGTCGTGCGATCGGGCCGCGCAAGGATGGCGGTGCTCGCACCGAGGCTTCTTCCGAGTACCGGCAAGTCATTGATGGCTTCCCAACATGTGATGTGGCGGAGCAGCTTGCGCTTACGCCGCTCACGTTCCCAAAGCTCAACGGTATCCCGGCGCCATCCTCCCAAGTGTGTCGGCTTCGGGAACTGGAACTTGGTCCCACGTCTGAGGCCGACCATGAACACTCGACGTCGAACCTGTGGGACGCCGTAATTCGCGGCCAGCAGAATATCGATCGTGACCGCGTAACCCTCCCTCTGAAACTCCTCGAGGATGGCATGACCGAAGTGACCTTCTCTCCAGTAAACGAGTCCGGGTACGTTCTCGAGCAAGAAGGCGCGCGGCCTTAGTTTCTTCACAAGTCCCAACATGTGCGACCAAAGCTTGTTGCGGTCATCGTCCTCGCGGACCCATCCGGTCTTGCGCCCTGCCGTTGAGAATCCCTGACAACTTGGACCTCCGACGATGGCGTCGACCTTGCCGCCAACTTTGCTTGCAATCTCGTCGGGTGTGGTGCGATCGATGGGTTTGCATTCGACCAACACGGATGGATGGTTGCTTTGATACGTGTCGCAGGAATCGCGGTCTTTGTCCAACGCGTAGACGATCTCGCAGCCGGCCTGTCTGAATCCCAGGGAAAGGCCGCCGGCCCCGCTGAAGAGGTCTACTACTCGAATCCGCCGGGGATTGGGCACATCCGCACGATATCCGAACCGGGTCCGGTCGTCGAGTCTTTTGGCGGTTAAGTTTCCACGGTCACGGAGACAAGCGATTCGCCGTCATCGAGATCAACGACAGAGGATTGGCCAGCTCTCAGGCCCACTACGACTGCCGTGCTCAGCAGCAGCTGCAACCATCGACCTGCGTCGCCGGAACGAACGCAAAGAATAACGGCGATCTGGAATCCCAAGTGGTGCCACCGAATGGATGCCCTGAAGTAACTCGCGAGGCGTAACTTCGTCGCATACGTCCCGGGAGATTCAGTGACCTTGGCGTCTCCGACAAACACTCGGAGATGCGGAAGGTCCACCAAGAATACATCGGGCCAGTCGTCGTCGGTAAGGCGAGAGGTGAGGGGAAACCCAGCCAAGTTGCCGACTGTACGCAGAGTTCGCACCCTCTCCTCGTGCAATACGGATGGCGCGGTCACGGAGTTTGAGCCGTGCTGCCCAACAGGTCGGCCAGCATCGACTGCCTGGTGGGCCGTTCTTCGACCTGATCGCCCAGGACATCGGCCTGAGCGTCGGCCTTGGCCAACAGCCTGCGGTATTCCGCTCCTTCAATTGTGCCCCGGCATATCAGCGCCAGATATTCGACGTTCCGCTCTTGGCCGCGGCGATGAATCCGATCCAAGCTCTGCATGTAGTGTGCAGCCTGATTTGAGAAGGACTCGTAAATTGCGATTCGGGCTCTGTGCAGGTTGAGGCCCGCACCGGCGGCCGCCGGGTTGCCGACGAAGATCATGGTCTGTTCGTCTTGCTGGAAACGCCTGACCGCCTCTCGTCGCAGTTCTACATCCGCCACCGAGCCGTCGATCATGGCAACCCCGTACGGGGCGAACCGATCAACAATCACGTCGAGGCTGAACTTGAAGTGTGACCAGATCACCACCTTCTCGTGCTGGTCAACGACATGTAGCTTGACCAACCCATCCAAAGCGGCGATCTTGGCCGGTACCTCGTCGTAGTCATCGATGATCGGGCGCGGATGGGAACAAATGCGGAGGAGTGCCGCGCGGCGAGCGAAATAGTTCGTGTAGTCCTTATCGAATTGCTCGTCGGTGATCGAGAGCAAGTCTTCGGCAAGCTGCCTAGCCAGCACACCGTAGAGATGCGCCTGCCGCGGAGCCATCTCGACCAATGTCTCCGTGTACCTCCGCGAGGGAAGATCGGGGAGAACCAGACGCTTGAGATTGCGAACATATACTCCACGTGCCTCGACCGCGGCTTTGACCTGCCGGGCGGAGACAACGGGATCCTTGTCAAGGATTACGCCGCGAAACGTGTATCCGAAATCCACCAAGTCGAACTGCGACACGAGATCCTTTGCTGAATGAGGTGCAGGTGTGCCACACAGGACGAAAGCCTTGCTACACCACTCTCGGATGTCGGCTAGAGCCGAAGTTCGCCGGGCGTCGGGATTCTTGATACTGAACGACTCATCGATGACTAGCGCGACACGAGCCCTTTGGCACAGAAGACGGAGGTCGTTTTCCAGGTCGATGGCAGCCTCATAGTTGGCGACGACGACATCCGCTCGGGAATTGAGGGCTCTTGTTTTCTCCCTGCGGTTACCGACCGCCTGCACCAGCCGGTACAGGTCGCCTGTGAATTTCCGAAATTCTTGCAACCACTCTGGAACCATTGACTTGGGGGCCACAACCAAAAGCGTCTCGATTTCGCGCTTATGAACAAGCCAGTCGAAGGCAGCGATGACGGTGAGGGTCTTACCGGTACCTTGCTCGTCGAATACGCAGGCTCCCCAGCTGGTGGGTATGGTCATGACCGCTACGTTGAGGAGCTGGTGTGGGTCCAAAGTGTCCGCCATTGGCCAGGACCCGAACGGGGTTCTGACTTCGGTTGGGGTCGCGCTCTTTAGGGCAGCGAACCGCTCGAGCACGTGGGGAGAAGCGCTGGCAACGCGCATCCGGTTTTCGATCCACTGCCGGGCGGCCGGTTCCCACTTGAGGTCTGGAAGGGAGAGGAGACTCCCTCCCGCCGGAAAGTCGAGCAGGACCGAGGCTCCGTAGCGGCGCCACTTCGTTAGCCCGCCCAGCGAACGCAAGCGGCTGGCTACCACCTCGGCCCCAGCTGCAGAGCTCACGAGAACCCCGCGATGGCTCGCGTCCAGCGCTGCTTTTAGTACCACGCGTCAGGGCTTTTGCGAGGGCGTTCCCCGAACAGCAAGTTCGCCCTGTATAGCGCCGAGAGCTCCATGCAGGACACGTTCAACATCACGAAGGACGTCTGTGTCGATCCCTCGCCATTGATCAGGTGGCGCTCCGCCAAGACGCTGCACCATAGACTTCAAGAACAAATCAAAGCCGAGCTTCTTAGTCGGGCTATTTTTCTGAGCCTCCGCAATTGCCTCTTCGACCATCTTGAGGGCGTTTTCTTTGTCGTCACGCTCGGCGAGGTCATGAGCGTCGCGAAGAATTTTGAGTGACGTTTCGTTTGCGACCACTTGGTGCAGCTTGCGGACTTGGGCACCACTGTCAAGAACGTCGTACATGAGGTCGTAGACGACTGCTTTCAATGCATCGTCGCCTTCCATCTGGCGGGTGAGCTTCTCCTGGCCGCGGCCGGCCTCGATTTCATAGAACCATTGGAAAATATCGTTCGACTTGTACCGGACCCCAGCCTCGTCGCGGTTCCTCACATCGATGTGGTGCGTCTCGAATTCATCGGCCCACTGCAGCATCCGGATGTACCTGGAGACCGCCTGCGACGTGATGGCGAACGACTTAGCGACCTGCTCCTTGACTCGCTTGTCCTCCGCCGTTGTGACCGAGTGAAGGCCATCGCGTAGAGTGCGGTATCGCTCCACTACCAACCGCGCCTTGACATACTCGGGCCACGGCTCCTTGTGTTCTTCCTCGAAGTTCAAGGCAACGACGATTGCTTCGAACTGATCCTCCGATGTGCCTTCTGGTGCCCTCCAAACCCTGATCCAGCGAGCGCGCTCCTTTTCCTCCGCTGTGAAATCGGGACTCTCCAGCACCTGTCGCGCGGCAGCCACCCTACGGTTGCCATCCTTGGGCTCCCCCCTCCAGGTGAGGATGGGTGGGCGCTCCACACCCTTGCGGGCGATGCTCTGGGCGAGGCCCTTGATTTTGAAAGGGTCTCGGTCATACGAATCAACGAGCCTAATGCGGCCTTGAAGGATGCCCATCAAGTCGTCGGAGTTTGGGTACCTGCGGTTCCTCTCGTGGAAATCTCTTACGTAGAGGTCGACTCGATGGTTTTGCGCCCACAGGTCGAGGATTTTCACGTCGACGTACCCCTCCCACATTGCGATGGGGTGCCCACTAAATGTCGGTACCGGCGTAACTGGATGCGGAGGAACTCCATTGCGCTCTACCAGCACCAGGCCGCCGTCCTGGCGGGCGGTGTCTTGAGCATGTCTTGCGGCCACCACGCGATCGACTTCAGCTCGAACCTCACGCACAAGGTGTTGGCGAGAGACTTCATCGAGGTCTCGTCCGTGACTCCGCATGAGCACGAGTATCCGAGTGAATAGTCGTCGGGCGTCCTCATCATCGAGTGGCTCGGCGGCCGCAAGGTCGATCTCGTGCCGGACGTCCGAGCCATAGTCGTCGGCGAGCGCTCGGGCCTCGACGACCAACCGAAGGGCGTTGGCCACTGTTTCTGCGTCGACCCTCAAACCGTCGTCCACTATTTCATCTCGTCCTTTTCACGCTTGATGTGGTAGTTCATTTTTGTCAGCTCCTCCACAAGACGGTCGAATCCGCGCGCTTTCCAAGTGCCGATCGACCGGATTGATATTTCCTCGCCCAGGATCGTCGCCGCGTGCTCCTGGGCCTCCAGCAACGAGAGTGGCTCACCGAGCCAGGTGGCCTCGATGTAGAGCATGGTGACGACCCTAATATGGGCATTCTCCCATCCGTCAACGATCCTCTTGATCAAGGCGAGGGTCTGTCGCCCTTGGGCTATCTCGGCGGGGTCCGGCGCTTGTGGGGCGGGTTCGAGGGTTGAGTAGTGACGCCGGTCACGGAATGCACGGAGCAGGTGGTTTGAGGCGACCTTATAGATCCAGGCCCCGGGGTGTTGCACGGCTCGCCGGCGCATGAGCCGTGAGATGGCTTCGTGGATGGCATCTTCAACCTCATCTCGCAGGTCCGGGTAGGTCTTGCGCAGAGCCCCGACAAGTCGGTCGACTTCGCCGGACGCCATCAGGATCAGGATTTGCTCTATGGCTGTGTCCGGCGGCAGCTCGGCTTCTGGATAGATCACCAACTGTAAGAGCCTCGGGATGTTCGGTTTTTGACACCTCGGGCGATTTGTTATCAGTCGGTTCTATGGATGTTCGTCCGATGCTGTCTGCCCGGGCGCGCTGATGTGCGCCGGTGTGGCTGTCATTTTGGCTGTCAGAACTACGAAGAGTGGCGGGGATGGATGGGAACGGAACCCTTACCTCCCAGAAGCTGGCCCAGCGGCTGGCCATGTACGAGGCATCGCTTTAGGCCGCTAGCTGAGCCCCGTTCTGGCCCGTCCCACTCGGGGCGGGCCTTTCTTTTGCCCCTCAGCTAGGAGTCTTTCCGTCAGTGTGTGCAGTGAGGATCGTCTATCGGATCTGGACACCCCGAGCCAGGTATTCCGTTCTGGGTGTTGTTCACCTGGCTCAACTGCCACTGGTACCCGATCACGCTCGCCGTTGTTAGACCCACGACGGCAAGCACAACGGCGACAAGCAACACACGCCAACGCCAGCGCCAAAGGCGCTTCATCTCGGATTCATTATGTGCGCCGATCCGGTGCCTTAGACGGCATCCACCGCCTGGGGCGCCCCTCCCGGTTCAGCTTTTCCCTGGAGTCTTACCAGCACCATGCGCCCGTGCGTGAGTTCGGGCGAGGCGTCCATTTCAACGTTTCCCTGGAGTGTTACCACGACCATGCGCCCGTGCGCATTTTTCCAACCCCAACATTGCGGGCCGGATAGGCCCATAAGGAGCAAGAAGTGTCGAGAACTCATCCGATGGTCAGTCTTTTCAGTCGCCGCCTGCGCGCGGCCAGGCTCTCAGTCCCTGACGTTGTCTGGTTGTCTGGAGGAGCCCTGAAGGAGCAGGACCTTTACGACTACTCAGCCGACCGCAGGCCCCTGGACGCGGCGTCATACGAGCTAGTCGAGCAGATCCTAGAACGCCACAACGCGGCAGCGAAGGACATCCAGAACGGCATCCGGCTGCTGGTGCTGTCCAAGGTGAAGGCGCGCGCTGGAACGCAGGCCGTGGCGGCGAAGTCGGGCGTTTAGACATGACCTTGAACGGGTGCGCTGTCTCTCGCACCTCAGCCGGGTTTGCGCTGGTGGGTGTTCCAACCACCTGCCAGCCGACCCGCTGCCAAATTGGAGGGATTGCCAGGCGTTGGAAGCCTGGACGGATTCAGATTCACCCTGCATTGCAGCAGGCAGAGGCACACAC
>WNFJ01624392.1_pt4 | contig 30852 bp, 28 predicted proteins | sample 5400461 | NCBI WGS metagenome assembly WNFJ01 (sample SAMN13153349, study PRJNA577476) | soil metagenome | isolation source: 115 cm saprolite on Douglas fir-dominated hillslope | place: USA:California | collected 2013-09-17
CGAGAATCGAACCGTCGTCCTCGAGCAGGTAGTCCGCGCTTCCTACCTCGATCTCCTCGTCAATGAGGATGGCTCCGTCTACCTCGAGGGGCGCGCCCATTGGGACGAACTGGCGGATGTGCTCCAAGAGCTCGCCGAACGCAATGGGCTTGTGAACGTAGTCCTCGGCACGCGTCCGCAACTTCTTGTGCTGGTCGAACGTCTCGTCGCTCGACTCGCTTGACATGATAATGAGCGGCACGTCCTTGAGGCTCGCGTCTTTCTTGAGTTTATTGCAGACGGAAAAGCCGTTCATCCGCGGCAGCTCGATCGACAAAAGAATGAGATCGGGCTTCTCGCTCGAAGCCAGTTGCAGTCCCGCGTTGCCGTCTTCCACGACGGTGGTCGTGCATCCGAGGTTCCCCAACTCGGTTCTTAGCTCGCCAGCGAAGGTCGGGTCGCTCTCGAACACGAGGACTTTAGTACCCACTCTTCGCCCTCCCAGCAGCATAGGCCAGCGTCAGAAATTGTGTCAACGTGACGCCTTTTCTGCGTGGCCGCTCGTGCCCAGCCGGCGGGCAAGCTCTGCCAAGACCCGCCTGAAAGGAATGGCGCGCCAACGCAGCCCTACCAGCAGATGGTAGAGCGTATCGGCGGCTTCACTGATGACGCGTTCATCGTTTTCTCTCTCGACGGCCTTTGCCGTGGGACCGCCGTCGTAGAGGGTCTTCGTGTAACTGGAGCCGGCCGTCGCTCCCTTTCGCGCCTCGAGAACGGCTTCCAGCGTTCCCAAAAGGGTTTGCTGGGCCGGGTAGGGCTTGAGCGCGCCACCCTCGATCTCGCGAAAGAAACAGGTAGGCGCCCCCGTGTGGCACGAGTTGCCGGTGGGCTCACCCTGGTACACGAGGCAGTCGGCATCGCAGTCGACGAGCACTCGCAGCACGCGGATTGCGTTTCCACTGGTGAGGCCCTTCTGCCAGAGCTCACCGCGCGATCGGCTCCAAAATGTCGCTTGGCCCGACTCCAGGGTCTTCTTGATCGCCTCGTCGGTCGCAAATGCCACCATTCGGATCTCGCCGGTTAGGTGGTCTTGGACAACGACGGGAACAAGGCCTCGTGCATCGAACGCAAGGGGTAAGGGCGGATCCATGCGCAGACCAGCGTACACCGGCGGACCGCGAGCGCTATAATCGCCACTGGTCTGGTCTTGTCCGTACCCCCGCGTCCCGAGTTGGCCTTCGCTTCCCCGCGCAAGCTTCCGAAAGCAAGCGACCTAAAAGGGCGGGTCGTCGTGCTCGATGTGGCCTTTGCGTCCGAAGCGGCAAGCGGCGGCTTCGATCGAATCACGCGCCCCTTCATTGAGCAGCTCGGTCCGCGGCTCGCCGGATGGGTTGATCACCACGACCACGTCATGCACGAGCAGTATCGTGACGATCCGCGATTCGTGCTGTCCACGAAGGCCGAACATGGGGCATGCCCCGAGATGGTGACCCCGGGCGTCGTTGAACGCATTGGACCGGTGGAAACCATTGTGTGCCATACCGACTTTGACGGCCTTTGCAGCGCGGCGAAGTGGCTGCGAAATGGCACGGAACCGTACCCCGGCGCCGACGACGATGCGCGAGCCATCGACACGCGCACGGGCCTTCCCGGCCCCATCGGGCTGCGCTTTGACCGCGCGCTCCGGGCTCGCCCTCGCGATGCGGCGCTCTTTGGGCTCATCGTCCGGCATCTGGCGAGCGGCCTGACCGACGCATCGCTCTGGCAGGCGGTCGACGACGCGGCCGCCGACTTGGCGCCCATCGAGGAGCTGACGCGCCGGATCGCGGCAAGTTACAAGATCGTCCCGATCGGTCCGAACGACGCGGTTCCGGCGAGTATTCGATCGCTGGCGCTGGTCGAGGCGACGGCGCATCACGGAAAGTACGACAAGACCCAGCTCCTTCTCTTGGGGCAGGAGCGCGCGAGCCTGGCGGCTGTGCTGGACCTTGACACGCTGACGCTGGCGGCGCCTTTCTTGAGCGGGGTGAGTTTTCTCTCGGCGCTGGGTCTTTCGGGCGGTATGCCGACGCTCGTTTCCATCCCGCGAAAGCGGGTTCACGAGGCGCTGCAAAAGCTGGGCGTTAGCGACGCCGATCGCGCGCAGCTCGTGGGCTGACACACTAGCCGGGGTTCACGCTCGGCTGACACGAGACACGTGTCCACGCTGGGACGCAGTGTGCGCACGCTCGGCAGCCGGCGTTTCGGTGCTCGGCGGCGGGCGGGCGCCCGGATCGATGGGCCGAACCGGTGGGGTCGATTGCATCAGGACGCAGCGGAACTCGCGTTTCTGATTGGCTGCGCGGGGGCCCCTAGCCCGATTAAGTCATTGGGACGGCCCATCGACCGCCCTGCCCGCCGCCTCCGCGCCGAAACGAACGATGGCTCGTGCACGAGGCGACGCGACTCGCGTCCCATCAGACGAGCCACCGCGAGACGGCCGCTGTTCGCCTAACGGAGCTCGCCAAGTTCACCGCGCAAGGCACGAACGGCGGCCCTGCCCCATATCGATCGGCTTTTCGGAGACCGCGACCTCTAACGGCCAGTGGGCGGAAGCCTCCTTGCGGCCTGCGGCGACCCGCCCGGCTATGCTGGTAGCGTCATTCAGCGCGCCACGCTCGACTACAACGCCGTCGCAACCGAGTACGCCCGGCACCGGGAGGTTCATCCGGGAGTCCTGGCCGCCTTGCTCGACGCAGGCGGTTTGACCCAGACCTCGCGGGTCCTCGAAGTCGGGTGCGGCACGGCGAACTATTTGGCAGCGCTCCATGAGGCAGTCGATTGCCAATGTTGGGGAATTGACCCCTCGGAGGAGATGCTGGAGAAGGGGCGGGCCCGACGGGTAAAGGAAAACCTCTCCAACGGTCGCGCCGAGCAGCTCGGATTCGACGACGGGTCGTTCGACTTGGTCTTCTCGGTGGATGTCGTCCATCATGTCTCCGACCGTGCGGCGTACTACCGCGAGGCCTTTCGTACGCTCGCTGCGGGTGGCCGCGTTTGCACTGCAACGGACTCGGAAGAGATCATTCGCCAGCGCCAGCCCCTCTCCGTCTACTTTCCGGAGACGGTCCAGATCGACATGGCGCGATATGCACCGATCGACGACCTCCGCGGAATGATGTCCGACGCCGGGTTCATCGCGATCCATCAGGTGACGGTCGAATCGGCGTCGAGCACGACCGACATCCGGATGTATCGTGAAAAGGCCTTTTCGTGCCTTCATCTCATTCCGAGCGCCGCTTTCGAACGCGGGATCCGGCGGATGGAAGAAGACCTACGAAGGGGACCGATCCCATGCGTTTCCCGCTACGCCCTGATTTGGGGAACGGCGTGAAGCAGATTCCGCAAATGACCCCGGGAGCGTCGGCAGAACCTCGGCGTTCTCGTAGTTCCGGTCGCGCATTAGGTTGGACTCAGCGTCCATCCGTGGCCGCTCCGCTCGAGGAACCCGTTATCGGCCGGCGACCATTGTGTGCGCGTGTCCAAGGAAACGCACGAAGTCGCCCTGATCCGTTGTGATCAGCGCGGAGAAACCAATGGCACGGCCCGCGGCCGTCCTGATTCGGGCCGAGGAACCAGGGACGGCTTCCGCAACCCTCGTGATTCGCGCGGAGAAACCAATGACGCGGCCCGCGATCATCGTGATTCGGACCGAGAGACGCGTGATTCCGACCCGCGGCTATCGTGATTCGCGCGGGAAAACCGATGACGCGCCCCACGGCCATCATGATTCCGGCCGAAGCACGCATGATTCGCGCGGAGAAACCAATGACGCGCCCCACGGCCATCGTGATTCCGGCCGAAGCACACATGATTCGCGCGGAGAAACCGATGACGCGCCCCACGGCCATCGTGATTCCGGCCGAAGACACGCATGATTCCAAGCGCGGCCGTCGTGATTCGACCGACGGAACCCAGTAGCTTGGCGGAGGTCGCGGCATCGAGCTCGGCAGTCGACCTTTCGGCGCGGAGGCGGCGGGCAGGGCGGTCGATGGGCCGTCCCAACAATCACAGCGATCCACCGGCCCCCGCGCAGCCAACCAGAAACGCGAGTTCCGCTGCGTCCTGATGCAATCGATCGCACCGGTACGGCCCATCGATCCGGGCGCCCGCCCGCCGCCGAGCACCGAAAGGTCGACTGCCGAGCGTGCGCCCCGCTCGTCCGACGCGCGCCGCTGTTAGCCCCTGTCGCCAACGCGTTTCTAGTCGCTAGCCGCCGGGTGCACCGTCCGCGCGCGCGGCGCTGCGAACGCGACGCGCCGCCTGCACCATGTGCACGGCCTGATCGAGCACAATCGCCGCCAGAATGACAGCGCCCACGATGATGAACGTCCAGTTCGGATTCAGTCGCCACAGCCGGGGAATGCCGTCTTCGCCCTCGTAGCGAATCTGGAACATGTTGATGCCGTTGTCGATGACCCGCATCATCGCCGACCCGATGATGATCCCCAGCACAGTTCCTTCGCCGCCGCGTAGCGAGCAGCCGCCCAGCACGGCGGCGGCGATGGCGTAGAGCTCGTAGGCGACGCCGACCTGTTGCGACATCTGGCCGATGTAAGCCGCGTAACAGACGCCCGCGACACCGGCCAGCCCCGCTGAGATCACGTACGTGAGCGTCTCCACCTTCTTCACGGCGATGCCCGAATACTCCGCGGCGTCGCGGTTACCGCCGATGGCGTACACGTAGCGGCCGAAAACCGTGAAGTGCAGGGTATACGTGGCAATCGCGGCGATCGCGACGAAGATGACAACGGGGTACGGGACGAGCGGATCGCCGTGGTATTGAAACAAACCTTCGTTGGCCAATCGAAGGAGGGGCGAGTCGCCCAAACTCAGTACGCCGCCTTCGACAATCGTTTGCGATACCCCGCGAATGAGAAGCATTCCTCCCAACGTCACGATGAAGGGCTGCAGCTTGAGCCGCGTAATCAAGAGGCCCTGCCCGAGGCCCACCAGCAGGGCCGCACCCAAGGCCACCGCGATGGCCAGCGGCAGCGAATGGCCTAGCCCGCCCGTGGCGTGCGACGAGATTCTAGCGATAATGACGCCCGTCAGCCCGACGACCGAGCCGACCGACAAGTCGATGCCGCCGGTGATGATCACGAAGCCGACGCCGATGGCATAAATCCCGAGCATCGATATTTGGCGCGCGGTGTTGACGGCGTTCGATTGCCCGAGAAAGTCGGGATTCGAAATGACGAGCGCGACGCACATGCATACGAGCGCGACAAACATTCCGAGCTCGCGTCTCATGCTGCCTTGTCCCCTCCAGAATGACCGGTCATCAGCGTGGCGATCCTCTGCTGCGTAAGGCCCTCGCGCGGGAGCAGTCCCTTGATTCGGCGTTCGTGCATGACCACGACGCGATCGCTCATCCTGAGAATCTCTTCCATGTCCGAGCTGACCATGAGCACGGTAATCCCATCCGCAGCGAGAGCCGCCAGCTGGCGGTAGATCTCCGCTTTGGCTCCCACATCGATCCCACGCGTTGGCTCGTCGAGGATGAGCACTGTGGGGCTCATGGCTAGCCACTTGCCCAGCACCACCTTCTGCTGATTGCCGCCCGACAGGTTCACGACCGCCTGATGGATGCTCCGCGCTTTGATGCCAAGTCGCTTCACCTCGGCTTCGGCCACGCGTCGCTCGTTCGTGCGATCGAGCCGGCCCCAACGATTGTAGTTGGCGATGTCGGGCAACGAGACGTTCTGTGCAACTGACATCGGCAGCACCAAGCCGTCGCGCTTGCGATCCTCGGGTGCCAGATAGACGCCGCGGTCGATCGCGTCGCGTGTGCTCCGCGGCATGTAAGGTTTGCCTGCAATAGCCATCGTGCCGCCGCGTGGCCGCGTTACGCCGAAGATCGTTTCCATAAGCTCGGTGCGCCCCGAGCCGACCAATCCGGCGAAACCAAGAATCTCCCCGCGTAGAGCCGTGAAAGTCACACCCGCGGGAGCCCCCGGCACGACGAGATCCTTCACCTCCAGAATGGACTCGCCCATGGGATGCGCCGCCCGGTTCGGGGAAGGCGCGATCGAAAGGGCGCGACCCACCATCATTTCGACGATTGCGTCGTGCGTTGCTTCGGCGCGCGTCAAATCCCCAACGTGTCGCCCGTCCCGAAGCACCGTGATGCGGTCCGCAAGCGCCAGCACTTCCTCCATTCGATGGGAGATGTAAATGATGCCAATCCCGTCGCCGCGCAGCTGCTGGACAATCTTGAAGAGCTGCGCCGATTCGCCGACGGTCAGCGACGACGTCGGCTCGTCCATGATGAGGATGCGAGCGTCGACCGACAGTGCCTTCGCAATCTCGACCATCTGCCTTTGCCCGGCTGCCAGGGCCGATACCGGTGTGGTCGGCGGCAGATTAAGGCCGACTCGCTCCAGCAGAACCGCGGCCCTTTGGTTCATGGCCTGGCGCCCCAGCGGTCTCATCATCCCGCCCCGCCGCTCGCTGCCGAGCAAGATGTTCGAGGCGATGTCAAGGTTCGGCGCCAGCATCAGCTCCTGATGGATGAGAGCAATGCCCCGCCGCTTTGCCTCGCGAACCCCGTGCAACGTGACTGCTTCACCGTCGATAAGAATCTCGCCCGCGTCAGGCAAGTGCACCCCCGCGAGGATCTTCATGAAGGTGCTTTTTCCGGCACCGTTCTCTCCCATGACGGCCAAGACCTCGCCGGCCTTGAGAGACAGCGAGACGTCGGCAAGCGCGACTACGCCCGGAAACCGCTTGGTGACCGCCCTCACCGCTAGCAGGGGCTTGGGAAGCGTGTCGGCCATCCGATCAGTAGTGCAGGAACGGCTCCCGCTAAGCTCCTTTTTTCAACTCGGCCAGCTTCTCCTTGAACGGGGCGACGTTGGTCTTGTCTATCACCTCGACTCCGGTGTCGATAATCCGGTTCGGCGGCAGGGCTGCTTTGGCGGAATCCCCTTTGGTCGCCAGGTCGTGCATCCACTTGGCCGACAGATAACCGAACATGAAGGGCTTCTGCACGACGCTGACCTGGATGGATCCACTCGCAATCCCGTCGAGCGTTCCCTCGTCCTCGTCGAATACAGCCGCAAGCACCTTTCCCTTCTTGCCCAAACCCTCGAGCGCCGCGGCGATGGCCGGACCGTTGTAGTTCCACAGCCCCACCACCATGCCGAGGTCCGCGTTCGCATTGACGATGTCCTCGACGTTGGAACGTGCCTTGGCACGATCGGTGTTGTCTTCGCGCTTGTCGACGATGCTGATGCCGTGGGAGCCGATGACGTCTTGGATGCCTTTCAACCGCTGCGAGGCGTTGTCGGCCGAGAACGTCCCCACGAACACGGCGATCTTTCCGCCTTTCGGCAAGAGCTTGACGATCTCGGCTCCCAGCACCTTTCCTGCGTCGTAGTTGTTCGTCCCGATGTAGAGCAGGCGCTTGGACTTGTCGGCGTCGGAGTCGAACGTGATCAGGTTCGTCTTGTCGGCGACCCGGTTGAGCACCGGTGTCTGATCCGCGGGCGCGATAACGCTAACAGCCAGGGCGTCGTATCCTTGGCTGGCCAGATTCTGCAGGATCTGGTTCTGGTCCTCCGGCGTCCCGTTGGGCGGCATTTTGATGTCGACCTGGACCCTGCCCTCTTTTTCGTACTTGTGAATGCCGGCGGCAGCGATCTTCCAGAACCCGCTGGGGTTATTGGTCACGAAGCCCAGCTTGACCAACTTTGCTGACCCGGTCTCTTCGCTCTTCCGATTGCATCCCAACCCGGCAGACAGCGCCAGCGCAAGCAGGACGAAGCCGGTCTTTACGAATCTCGAAGTTACGTTCACAGCGCTCTCCCTCGGTTCGACCGCCACAAGCGGTGGGTTCGTGTGGACCCTACACTTGTCAAGAACCGAGCGAACGAAAAAGCGAGCGCAAAACAGTCGCCGAGAACCTGCGTGAGACCCTTTTGTTTCTGTTCTGCAATGTGAGGACAAGTCATCGATTTGCCTTGCCTTTGGCCGTTGTCGCGTAGTAGCGTCCTTTCAACCTTGAAACGCGCTTCGGGCGCGCAGGGCGCGTCGTCGCGAGACCGGCGGCGAAGGAGTTGGGGGAGAGCCATGGCGGCCAAGGCTTGGGGTTCACAGCAGAAGGCAGTCGACGAGGTTTTCTTTCAAAACGAGGCCGTCTCGCTCTGCATGCTGATCAATCGGCGTGCCCGTACGATGCGCGTCATCGACTTTCGCGCGGGTCCGACGAACGCCAAGAGATTGTTCGTGCAGTCGGTGGCGCAGCGAGAAGGTGTCGAAAAGGTCTACACGCTCGTCGAGCGCGACGAAGTGCAGACGTGGCACAAGATGGGGTTCGTGAAGGAAGCGAGCATCCCGGGCTTTTACAAGCGAAGCGATGCGTTCCTTTTGGGGTGTACCGTGCCTGCGCTGGGGGAAAAGCCCGGCGCAGAGGCCGCACTAGTCGTACTTGGGGACGACGCCCCGCTGCAGAGCGAGACACGATTGGCAGTCGCAAGCGCTGCAGGCACGCCAGCGCCGGCCATCAGCGTCTCGCCGCGCCACGAGCGCATGGAGCGCACGATTGTAGCCGGCAAGCGAATTGCCAAAGAGTTTGCGGAGAAGCTTCCTCCGGCCAAAGTGACCGAGGTTGACGAGACCAACGCACGAAGGGCCGTGGGGGCGGCACTCCGCGCCGGAAGGGCGCTGAGTGCGTTCGAGCCGTTCGGCCGGGACATCAAGCGGCGGCATTTCGCCGTCACGGTGCGAGGAGGCTTCGAGCTGGTCGCCTCGACGGAGTCGCAGTCGTGCTTCGGAAACGCGTATCTCGAATTGCTTCAGAGCCCGCGAACCGACGCGGAGAAGATCGGCACGACGGCTGCCGTCCACGCGCTTTGCGAAAAGCTGCTGGCCGAGGAAACCGTTAGCTGCTTTTCCCTCGCGCCGAGCGACGACGTCGCCCTCGCCTCGGCCTTTCTCTACAACGGCTTCCGGCGAACCGGACTGCTCGTCGACCACTTGCTTTTGGCCCCGGGACCGCATCCCCAAGCGCAGGCGGCAGGCAAGCGCGCCGACGCCATCCTGTGGTCTCGCAAGCTGAATAACCCCGCTGATCAGTAAGTTCACCCGGTTCGGCATGAGCCTCGTCCCAGGCTTGTCGTTTGGGGCCCCGGCCCCCTCAGCCGGAATTGAGTTAAGTGCGTGAAAAGGGGGATCGGGCTATTGTCAGCGGTTGCCTATGGCGCGTACCGCCGAATCCCCGCACGGCCCCGCCGGCCGTGTTCAAGCTACCTCGGAAGTGGAGGTAGACGACCCGAGCGTCCTCTTGGCGCTCGCGGGACCACGCAACGAAAAGCTCAAGGTCCTTCAGCGCGAAGCCAACGTTGCGGTCGGGCTGCGCGGCAACCGGGTGCTTCTGGAAGGTGACGCAGAGAACGTTGCCCTCGCGGAGCGTTTCTTGGCCGACGCGGCCGCCTTGCTCGGGCACGGCATTCAGCTTGAGGCCACCGACATCGCGCGCGCGCTTCATGTCCTTCGCGGCGAACCGAGCGTCCAATTGCGGGACGTGTTCGACGACGTGTTGCGTCTGGAGAGGGGCCGGCGTCCTGTGGGCCCGCGGGGCCTTGCGCAAAAGCGTTACATCGAGTCCATCCGCGCGCACGACTTGACGTTCGGCATTGGTCCCGCCGGAACGGGCAAGACCTACCTTGCCATGGCCTGCGCGGTGGCGGCACTGCAGGCGCGCCAGGTCAAACGAATCGTGCTCACGCGCCCGGCCGTGGAGGCGGGCGAGAAGCTCGGATTTCTGCCCGGCGACCTTGCGGAGAAGGTGAACCCGTATCTGCGTCCCCTCTACGACGCGCTCAACGACATGATGGACATCGACAAGGCGCAGGGCATGCTCCAGCGAGGGCACATCGAAGTAGCGCCGCTGGCCTTCATGCGCGGGCGCACTCTCAACGATTCGTTCGTCATCCTCGACGAGGCACAGAACACCACGAGCGAACAAATGCTGATGTTTCTCACCCGTCTCGGGCACCACTCCAAGGCCGTCGTCACGGGAGACGTGACGCAGGTCGACCTGCCGGAAGGCCGTGCAAGCGGTCTCGCGGAAGCGCGGCACCTTCTCGACGGAGTCGAGGGGATCGCGTTCTGTCACTTCACCGAGGGAGACGTGGTAAGGCACCCGCTCGTTCAAAAAATCATCGTGCGCTACGAAAAACGCGATCGGGAGCGCAAGACGTGAGCCTGCAGAGCGGCGCCCGCGCGGTCGAGCACACGCATGCGGCAGGCGCCGCGGCCGCGCTGGCGATGGACCGGGTCCAAGAGCTTCTGCAGGAGGACGCACGGCTCAGGGCGGTCGTGACGCGACCGCATGCGCTGCTCGTGGCCGCATCCCGCGCTGCGGATGCGACGGGCGGACGCGCCCGCGAGCCGCTCGCTGTGGTCTTTGCGCCGGCAGCGCTCTGGGACCGGGCGCGCGACTTGCTGGCGCCCGTTGCCGAGCGTCTCGCGGACGGCACGTGTCTCGTCATTCTGGTAGGCCGGCCGAGCGATCCTTCTTTGGGTGACGCAGCGCACCGGGGTCTTGCCAGCGTCGTGGCCGACGACGCGACGGCCGAGGACCTTTGCCTCGCCGCGTTTCGTGCTTTCGAATTGCTCGAGGCCAAGGCCCGAGCCGAAGCGCGCGGTGACTGGCTTCGCCGCTACCAATACGAGCTCGGCGAGCTAATTGATATTGCGCGCGCGATGACCACCGTGCGCGACGTAGACCAGCTGCTCGGGCTCATCCTCGAGAAGAGCCGGTTCGTCACAGGTGCAGACGCCGGGAGCATTTACATCCTGGAGCACAACGGCCCGGCGGCAAGCCTTCGCTTCAAACTCACGCAAAACGACAGCGTGAAGTTTGACTCTCGCGAGTTCACGATGCCATTGAGCGATCGATCGATGGCGGGATGCGCCGCGCTCCGCAAAACGACGCTCAACATCGCCGACGTTTATTCCATTCCCCCCGGGTCGACGTTCCATTTCGAGCCGAGCTTCGACCGGCGCACGGGCTACGTCACACGGTCGATGCTCGTGGCGCCGCTCATCAGCCAGCGGGGCGAAGTCATCGGCGTCATTCAACTCATCAACAAGAAGCGCGACCCGGGCCACAAGCTTTTGACCGCGGCGGACGTCGACCAGCAGGTCGTGGCCTTCGACCAGCGGAGCGAAGAATTACTCGGCATGCTCGCTTCGCAGGCGGGCGTGTCGCTCGAGACGGCGATGCTCTACGAGGAGATTCGGAGCCTGTTCGACGGCTTCGTGAAGGCCAGCGTCGAAGCCATCGAGTCTCGCGACCCGACGACGAGCGGCCATTCGCGGCGCGTAGCGGAGCTCACCGTTGAGCTGGCGAAGGTGGTGGCCGCAGAGTCGAGCGGACCGTATTCGAACGCCACCTTCACCGCGGAGGACCTCCGGGAACTCGAGTATGCGAGCTTGCTGCACGACTTCGGCAAGATCGGCGTGCGCGAGAAGGTGCTCGTCAAAGCGAAGAAGCTTCATCCCGAGGGGCTGGAGGTCATTCGTGCTCGCTTTGACTACGTGGTGCGCTCGATCGAAGTCGATGCGCTCACTCGCAAGGTGCACCTGCTGCAGTCAGGCGCGCCGAAAGAGGCGGTCGATGCGATCGACCGCGAACTCGTGGAGCGTCGGGCCGCGCTCGATACGGCGTGGGAAGCCGTCCGGGCCGCGAACGAGCCTTCCGTCATGTCGAGCGGCGATTTCGCGCGCATCGAGGCCATCGCCAAAGAGACGTTTTTCGATCGAAGCGGCGAGCTTCGCATGCTCTTGGAAAACGGCGAGGTCACCAGTCTCAAGGTGAACCGAGGCTCTCTCACGGCCGAAGAGTTCGACGAGATCCGTTCCCACGTCTCGCACACGTTCCGGTTTCTCTCGCAGATCCCTTGGGGGAAATCGCTGCGGCGCGTCCCGCTCATTGCAGGTGCTCACCACGAACGGTTGAACGGGACCGGCTATCCGAATCGTTTGCACGCCGAAGAGATTCCCGTTCAATCGAAGATCATGAGCATTGCCGATATCTACGATGCGCTGACGGCCAGCGACCGCCCGTACAAGAAGGCGGTGCCAATCGAACGCGCAATCGACATCCTCGACTACAGCGTGCGCGACGGTCACCTCGACGGTGAGCTCGTGCGCATCTTCAAAGAAGCCCGCATCTGGGAACGCACGGCGACCAGCAGCCGATGAGTTACTGGGGCCTAGCGCTGCTCGCGGGCACGTTGGATAACGTCGCGTATGCTCTTTAGGGAGCGAACGCCGTCGAGTGCGACTCCCGGGGCGGCGAGTGTTTCGTCGACAATGCGGTCCAACTGTTCGTCGGGCGCATCGACGATCCGCGCCTCGAGGCGAGCAAGTGCATCACGCGAGACCAAGATGTCTCCCCCCACGCGCAGGACGCCGAACCTGTCCGGGCCGGCACCTATCAAGCCGATGGCCTCTTCGACGGTTGCAGCCCACGGAGGATCCAAGCGCCAGTCCGGCTCGCTGTGCGGCTCGTCCGCAGGCGCCACATCGACGGCGTTTACGTCGTACGCCTCGAGGTAGGCGTCGATGATCCCATTGGCGATTCGCGTTGCTTCCAAGTTACGCCCTGCAATCGACTCGAGCGTCCCGGGCTGCTTGCCGAGAAAGGAGGGGCGAGGCGCAGTCGCTATCGGCGAGCGCACGCCGACGAAGGCTTCGAACACGGCGCGGCGAGTCGTCGCGTCGTGCCCGAAGCCAACCCAGGCGACCGGCTGTTTTGCGACGCTGACCCAGTCGCGGCCAAAGAAATGAGCGAGCATTCCATTTCGAGTGAGCGCGCGTAGCACCGGCCGCACGTAGCGGTTCACGATGCGAGCGTGGTCGCAAAGGACGAGGGCCCCAGGCTGCGATAGCGAAAGAACGACGTGGATCGTGCCACTCCCCACCATCACGGTGGGACCCCCCGATCCCCTTCGGGTTGCGAGCGAGTCCGCGCGAGGCCGTGACATGGGACCGCGCTCGAACGCGCCCAGCACGCTTGCCTCGTCGCACGCGACCGCCACCCACAGCTCGGCGATCATCGGCAGAGGGCGGTCGAGCGCGGCCCGAGAGTGGGCCGACATCTCTTGGGCGCTTCGGGCGCCCGCACGGATGACTCCGATTGCTGCCACGCGGTCCCTCCCTTATAGGATGGATAGCTCATGGCGGCGCACCGGGAGGAAGGGCGGTTCGTCGTACGCATCGAACTCTCCGCGGAGTTCGACCCTGCCTACGAAGGCGACGACGATGGGTACGCCTGGCTGCGCCGGTGGCACGAAAGCATCAGGCCGCGCCTGGCTCGCGTGATTCTCGACGCGCTGCGCGCCGACCCGGAATTCGACGCGATCCCGGCCTCTCGGGGGATTAATCCGGATGACGGACTCGAGGTGACCGTGGGGTTCAAGCCCACGAAAGGCGACCCGCCCGAATGATGCTGCGCATGCGATGGATACCGCCGGCTCTCGTCGCTCCGTTGGCGATCCTGGCGGCTTCTCGAGCGGCCGCAGCGCCCCCGTGGGTCGATCGCCATTTGACGCTGCCGGCAAGCGACTGGGCGTTCGACTTCGGGTTGGGTGTCAGCCACGTACAGCCCGCTCCGCCCCCTTTTCCGGATCTCTCCGGCGTGGGCATGAACGCGGAAATGGCCGTAGGACTCACGAGCCGCGTCGAGCTCGGCGTGCGGACGGGCCTTCGGTTCGGAGACGCAGCCGCGCGCTCCACGCAGGGCGACTCCTATGGCCGCCTCTTCGACCGGCAAACATTCGCCACGGGCGCCGATCCCTTCGCGAATCCAGAGGTGCGCGTGCTCGGTGCCATCGTGCGCGAACCGATCGTCGAGCTCGGGCTCGAAGGGCGCATCGTGCTGCCTTTCGAGCAGGGAACCTCCGCCGGAGTCCTCTTTGGCCTTCCCCTCGCCTTTCACCTCGGCGACCGCGTGCGGCTCGATGTGGGCCTTTACGTGCCGATTGTCTTTTCCCGTCCCGCCGTCGTCACCGACCTCGCGATACCGGTCGACGTGTGGATTCAGGCGACCCCTCGACTCTGGCTTGGCCCCATGACCGGAGTGCACATCGTACACATAGGCGATGCAGGCGAGGGCAGAGTCTCGCTGGGCTTTGGTTTGGGCTACCAAATCACGCACGCGGTCGATTTCAAGGCCATGCTGCTCTTCCCAGGCGTAAACATCGAAAGCCGCGATTTCGGAGCCGGTGCCGGCTTTCAGATACGAATCGAGTGACCGGGCCTCGCCTGGGTTCAGGACCCAGGCGACAAACCTGGGAGTCGGCTCAGGACCCAGGCAGAAGGATGCTCCTTTACGGAAATCCGCTGCGCAGGTACAACGGCTGTGCATCCCTGCCACACGCCGAGGCCCTGAATGGTCAACCCGCAGATGGTGATGTACGAGGAGGAGTTCAATCAGATCCAGATGGTCGTCGACCGCCTGGTTCGCGATGCGAACGCCAAGGTCGTCTTCATCGTCGACAAGAATGGTCAGCTCATCGCGGCATCCGGCGATATCGACAACGTCGACACAACAAGCCTCGCCTCGCTAACGGCGGGAAACATCGCCGCAACCGGCGGGATGGCAAAGCTGCTCAAGGAGCAGGAATTTGCGACGCAGTTTCATGAAGGCGAAAAGGCCAACATCCACATCCAGTTGGTTGGCAACCGAGTCATTCTCGTCGTGATTTTCGACGCCAAGTCCTCCCTCGGTCTTGTCCGCCTGCGCGTGAAGAAAGCGAGCGAGGAGCTTAACCACGTCTTTGAGTCGCTCCTGAAGAAGGTGCACGAACCCGGGGCGGATTCGCCGTTCGCCGAGATCACGGACGAAGACATCGACAACCTCTTCAACGACTGAGGGCCGCTCGTGACGACTGACGGTCCCCCGGTGTTGTGGGTGCTCTGCGCGAGGGCAGGCTGCTGATGAGCTTCATCAACTACATGGCCCGCGAGATCAACTGCAAGCTCGTGTACTACGGGCCGGGCCTGTGCGGGAAGACGACGAACCTGCAGTACATCTACGAACGAACCAACCCCGAGCACAAGGGGACGATGATCTCGCTCGCGACTGAGACCGAGCGCACCCTCTTCTTCGATTTTCTGCCGCTTTCGCTCGGCGAGATCCGCGGGTTCAAGACCCGCTTTCACCTCTACACCGTGCCGGGCCAGGTGTTTTACGACGCCTCAAGGAAGCTCATTCTCAAGGGGGTGGACGGAGTCATCTTCGTCGCCGACTCGCAGATCGAGCGAATGGAGGCGAACGAAGAGTCGCTGGAGAACTTGAAGACCAACCTGGCCGAACAGGGATACGCGCTCGAAAAGCTTCCGTTCGTCATCCAATACAACAAGCGCGACCTACCGAACGTCGCGGCGAGCGACGAGCTTCGCCAGATGCTCAACAAGAGCAGCGTTCCGGACTTCGACGCGGTGGCGCGAACAGGGGTCGGCGTGTTCGACACGCTCAAAGCCGTGGCCAAGCTCGTGCTCACGGAGTTGCGAAAGGGCGGCGGCGGCGGCTAAGCGGCCCGTAGCCCGTTCACATTCGATTTTGGGGCTGGCGTCCCCGGGCGAGGGTACGCTACGCGCTGATGTCGAGCAGCGCCGCGCTAGCGACACGTCAAACCGTCGATCACGAGACGATGTGGCGTGCCATGCGGCAGCTCGTCGAGCGCTTGTTCGGGGTCCTCGAGAGCGACGAAGTCATCGACGACTCACTCGACATTGTGGTGGACGTGGTCGGAGCCGACCGCGGCCTGGTCTTGCTCGTGGCCGCCGACGGCAGCACCCATGTGGTCAATGCGCGTGGGCATAAGCGGTCACTATCGCCCGAAGAACGAGCCGAGATTAGCAAGACGATCATCGCGCAGGCGCTCAAGGACGGGAGCTGCGTCGTCTACGACCCGCTGCGCGACGCCGACCCGTCGGCAAGCGTCGCCGTGCTCGGTATCGTCGCCGCGCTCGCGGCGCCTCTGCACATTGGTCCCGGGCCCAGTCGCTTCCGCGGCGTGCTCTATCTGGATTTTCGCGATCGAAGAAAGTTCGTCGAAGACCGGCACGTTGAGTTCTTCATGGCCGCAACGACGTTGATCGGAGCGGTCCTCGAGCAGAGCGGCCGGGCTCAGGAGGACCGAGGCTTGCTTCGCGAGGCACGCGCGCACTGCGTCGATGTCCGCCCGACGACCCCACTCGCAGACCTTCTCGCCCCTCCGAGCATGCAAGCCACCCGCCGCGAGATCGAGTCCGCCATCCACAGCGCGGCACCCATTCTCATCCTGGGGGAATCGGGGACCGGCAAGACGCTCCTTGCGCAAGCCATCGCCGAAGCGAGCGAAAAGCGACCGATCGTGCGCGCCGTGCTGGGATCGAGCGACGACCTGAACACCGTCACCTCCGAACTCTTCGGTCACGAGAGGGGAGCCTATTCGGGAGCCGCTTCCAAACGAGTCGGGCTCGTGGAGTTCGCGCACGGGGGAACGCTTATCCTGGACGAGCTCCTGAACCTCCGGCCCAACGCGCAGCAGCTGCTGCTGGACTTCACGCAGTTCGGAACCTATCGGCCTTTGGGCTACGACCGCGCCGAGCCCAAACGGGCGCAGGTACGAATCATCGCCGCGACCAACGGCGACCTTCGCGCCGCAGTTCGCGAAGGACGTCTGCGCCAGGACCTTTACTATCGCCTTGCGGCGGTAACAATCGACCTTCCCCCGCTGCGCGACCGGCGCGAAGACATCATCGCGATGGCCGAGAGTACCCTTAGGCGCGTCGACCCCGCCCGGGCGTGGGCGCTTTCGGTGCCTCTCAGGCGGCTGATGGTCTCGCCGTCGCTCGAGTGGTTCGGCAACGTGCGCCAGCTCGAACGGGCCGTCGAGCGCGCCCGAGACCGCGCCGTATCGCGCGATCCCGAAAGCACGGTACTGACCCCCGAGCACTTCGAGACTCGCGATCTCGACAACCGCCCTCTTGAGGCGGCTCCCGTCGAGCCCCAAGACGAATTGGGAGCTGCGTGGCAGCGGCTTCAGGGCGAAAGGGCCAAGCTCGACGAGCGAGAGCAAGGTGTGCTGCGCGACGCCCTCAAGAAAGCCGGCGGAGTCGTGGCACACGCGGCGCGCGACCTTGGGATCGCCCGAACGACCCTGTCGAGCCGCCTCGAGGCGTTGGGCGTACGATCGCCGCGGCGGGATTAGTTCGCCCCGGGTTCGCGGCCGGTAACGCCGAGACTCTGGCGGAGGTGAAGCCAGACCGCGGCGCCGAGAAGCGCCACAGCCGCGGCGCCCAGGGCCCCCGTGAGGATTCGCAAGGCAAGCTCGACGCTGAGCTCGTGCCTCGAGGCGTTCTCGTAGGCGCTGCGGGCCGCTTGCGCTTCCTGTCGAACGGGGGAGCGTACGACGCCTCGGACAAGCTTATCTACGCGCTCGCGCCGGTCGAGGATCGACCGCGCGTGCCCGAGGAGCGAATCGAGGTCGCCCCGCGCCCCTTCGTCGAAACCCTGGCGTGCCGCGGCCAGTGCGTTGATGTCGGCCTCGAGGCGCAGGGCGCCCTCCCCTGTGGGCGATTCTTCGTAGCGTTCGACCGAGCCACGGAGGGCGGTCACCTTTTCCGTTCGGGTCTCCAGCTCAGCGCGCGATGCCGCGATTGTGGCGAGCCTGGCAGCGATGCGCCACGCGTCTTCCTTCGTCAACTCCTGAGTGGCCCGAATCATCTCCGCCCGAAGCGATCGCAATCGGTCCGTGGTCGCCTCGTCGCGATGAGCGAGCGCCTCGGCCGCCGTAGGAAAGTACCGGGACGACAGGCGCAAGAGAGCGATGTCCGTCTTTAGCGTCTCGAGCGACACTTCCTCCTTGCGCATGTCTTCGGCCAGGTGATCAACGCTCTCGGCGGCCCGCGCGTACGTCGCGCCGCGACTGCGAACGAGGGACGCTGCGCGCGGCGCAGCCCGAAGCGACAGAACCGCGCGGTTGATCGAGTCGAAGTTCAGTTGGATGCCCGCGCGCGCCTCGAGCACACTCGTATCGAGGACCGTTAGGGCGCCGAGAAGGTCTTCGAGTTGCGCCACATCCTCGCCGCGATGGGCGTACGCTTCCGCGGCGCGGCGCTCGTATCGCCGCGCTCCGAGCATGGCCACTCCGAGCACCAAGGCCAGGATTGCGAGCCAAGCAACTCGCATTACGAGCCTCCGCTCGCCTGGCCGGTCAGGCTCTTGAGGAACGCAACGATGCACGAAACCTGCGGAAGCGTCAGACTGCGTCCGAGCTGCACTCGCCCCATCGTCATGACCGCCTGCTCGAGCGTTTGTGCCGATCCGTCATGAAAGTACGGCGCGGTCAGGGCTACATTGCGAAGGCTGGGCACGCGAAAGACGTGGCGGTCGTTGGGGTTATTGGTCGTGTTGAACCGACCCATCTCGGCCGTGCTGGGCGCTGGACCGCCGCGTTCGGAGCGCTCTCGGAAGTAGTCGCGCATGACCCCGAAGCGCTGAAACAGATTGCCACCCACGTTGGCCCCCTGGTGGCAACTCGAGCACCCGAGTTGCTTGAACAGTTCGAAGCCCTGCCGTTCCTCCGCGCTGAGCGCGTCAGGGTCACCGCGCAAATACTGATCAAACCGCGAGTTGGGCGTAATCAGTGTGTCGATGTAGCGTGCGAGCGCGTCCTTGACGTTCGCCGTGGTCACGCCGTCCGGATAAGCCCCCGCAAAAGCCGCGCTCGCGGCGGGATCGCTGCGCAGCTTGTCGTCGATCTTTTCCCAGGCCGTGTCCATGGTCTTCACGACGGGCGCGTCGAACTCGTCTTCGAGACTCGCAAAAGCGCCATTCCAGTTGAACCGAAAGTTGAAGGACACGTTGTAGACCGTCGGCGTGTTGAGGGCAGTCTCCTTGCCCTTGGCTCCGCGAGAGTGCGAAAGGCCGTCGGCCCCGGCGCGATCCAGTGGGTGGCACGTCGCACACGACACCGTGCCGTCCGAAGAGAGCTTCGGATCGCTGAAGAGCTTCGCGCCCAAGGCCGCGCGCCGCGGGTCGACCTTCGGTGCAGCAGGCAGAGGCTGCAGCGGCTGGTCACGGACAGGAATGGCCACGCTGTCGGTGGCCGCGGAGGGCAGAGCCTCCGGCTCGTCGCACCCCGAACAAGCGGCAAGGCAAAGGGCAGCTACCAGTGTGCGCACGGTCACGATCTCTCCCTCAGCGCTCTTGAACGATTGCGATCGTTCCCTGCTCGGCAACCACCGAGCCGCAACGCCCGCCTCCGGCAATCGTCGCCGTCTTCCGGTCCTTCGACACAGTCGCCTTGCCATTCGCCTCGAATCCAGCGGGAACGAAGCGAACGCTCGGCGCCACAGCGAACGAGGTACCCCGGAGGTCGATCGAAGCGCGTCCACTCGTGTCGCCGGGGCCACGGCAGCTCCCCGGGGCGCCCCAGGCGAGCGCAATCTGCTCACCGCAATGGATCTTGTGCTGCCCTTCGCATGAGAGCGGCCGATTGTAGGTCGCAAACGTACCGTCCGTGGGATCGATCGTCATGCTCACGGGGTCGATGCGCACGCGGGCGAAGCGGCGCACCAGGTCGGGGCAGTCGCACTCCCCGGCGCCATAGACGTATTTGGTCTCATTGGCCTCGGGCTCGCCGCTGGCTTCGCTGTGCGCGAGCGTGAGGTATTCACGCGGCGCATCTCCCGCCGCACGAATCGCCATGCCGGCGCAGAAGACTTCGAAGGCACGCAGGGGGCCAGGGCCATCGGGGTCGATTTTCACGGGAGAGTCGACACGCAAACCTGCCGCCTGCGCGTCTGCGCACGAGCGTGGAACCCCGCCGATTCGTGGCCTTCCGGGCGCTTCGGATTTCGCCATCGGCTCCATCTCCACATACGGCGAGACCTCTTCCGAGGGCGTCGGCAAGCGAGTCGCCTCGATCGACGCTGCCGGCTTCGGCCGTGGGGAGCTTTGCGCGAACCAGCCCGCCGCAAGGAGCGCGGCCACGCCCCACGACAGCCACAAGGGCCACCTGAGAGAACCGCGTTCGCGTACCTTCGCCTCTCTTGCCGGAGGAGCGGTTTCGGCGCGAGCGCTCGCCTCGAGAGCCGCGGCTTCGAGCGGAGGCGATGATGCCAACGTCACCGACACCGCGGAGAGGCCGGCCGTGTTCGACACGCGCTCGCCCAAGGCCAATTTCGCGGGACGCGAAGCGGCGGTTGCCGCCGCGGAAGCTTGTTTCGCATTGTCATCCGGACGCACCGAGGACGCTATGTTTCCGCCGGCTAAGCCTGCAAGAACCGCCCGACTGGGCGGACTGCCGAAACACCCGCGCCACGCTGTTTCAAGGGCATCTCGCATGGCAGCCGCCGACGCCCAACGATCGGCGCGGTCGAACGCCAGCGCGCGATCGACGACCTCGACAATCGGACGGGGCACTTGCGGCGCGACAGAAGCGAGAGAACGCGCGGGCGACGTCGCCACTTTGATAAGAAGCTGACGAGCATTGTCGCCTTCGTGGACGGTCACCCCTCCGAGGAGCGTGAAGACTGTGGCCCCGGCCGCCCAAATGTCGGCCGCTGCCCCCATGTCCTTTCCTCCGCCAACCACTTGCTCCGGGGCCATGTAGGCGGGCGTTCCCAGAAATGCGCCCGTCTCGGTTGTCGGGGCTGCGGTTGACATCGTCTCGCGCACGCGCGCGATGCCGAAGTCGAGAACCTTTACGGTGCCGTCGCGAAGGACGAACAAATTGGAAGGCTTGATGTCGCGGTGGATGATTCCGTGGCCGTGCGCGGCCTCAAGCACGTCGAGAAGCTGTAACGCGATGCCGCACGCGGCTTCGATGTGCAACCGTCCCGAGCGAGCGCACATCTCGTCGCAAGCAGCGCCCTGGAGAAGCTCCAGAACGAGAAAAGCCGCTCCGTCTTCGGACACGTCGTCGTCAACGACCGAAACGGCCCCCGGATGCTTGACCGAGTTGGCCGCGTACCCTTCTCTCAGAAAGCGAGAGCGGACATCGTCATTGGACGAATACTCCGGGCGCAACATCTTGATCGCGTACTCGGCGCGATTGCGGTGCGTCGCCTTGTAGACGACGGCCATCCCGCCAACGCCCAGAACGGCATCAAGATGATATTTGCCGCGAAGAACGGTGCCGACGCGCTCCTTCACGCCCTCGGGCACGATGGAAGGCGCTCGCGAGGCCTTCGCGGCCTGCTCCGATCCATCTACGTTGCCCGAGTTCTTACCCTCGGGTACCTCGGAAGGCGACATACAACCGGGTACTCCCAAGCGTGCAATCTACCAATGTCATTTCCCTCATCAAGCGATTCGTCATAGTCATTTCGCTCTTCTCGCCCTTCTCGCTCTACTCTAGCCCGCAAACTCTGGTGGGGGGTCGAGCTTACCTATTGGCGGCGATAATATCGCTGCTCTTCGGTCCAGAGGCAGAGACTTCGAGCGGTACTTCGACCAGAGCGATTGAGCTCTCGTATGCGGCGGCGAAGGTGGCAACGATTTGCTCGCCGTTCTTGAGCGTTGTGTGCGTTGCGTGCGGGGTGCCCATGACGTCGACTTCGGGTCGCGAGATGACCACCGGAGCGCCGCGCGAAGAGCCGTCGGCATTGAACGACTGGGCTAGAGCGCTGCGGCCCTGCTCGGGGGTGCCGGCCGTCCAGCAGAGCAGGTAGCCGCCGTCGCTCAAGACGACGCGCTCGACATCGCGCCCTTGGGCTTCTGCGCGTCTCATAGCGCGCAAGTTCGGGTGGCCATTGACGACGTGCGACTCTCCAACTCGAATTGCGGAAGGCTCGCCTGCTGCCGTTGAGAGATCCACCGGCCCTCGCACCGCGGTGCCGGGCGCCCTTGCGCAGCCCGTCCCTGCCACCATCCCCACCACCACCACCGCCGCCGCTGCCCATGTCGCCTTCATGATCTCAGTCCTCCTGGGCCTTCGCTGGCCACGACAGGGGCTTGAGCAAGGCACGGGCCAACGCACGGAAAGTCACGGCCAGCCGGAAAAACGCTTTCAATCGAGAGTTGGCGCACTGCCCAATCGGGCCGGAGCGACGACGATCCGTCGCTCGAATGACGAAGGTTCGTCGTCGTGAGTTCAGCACGCCAACGGTTCGTCGCGCGAGACGACGACTCGTCGTCACCGACGCGGTGGGGGCGGTGCGCGCGTGCGAACCGCACGCCTCGATGCCCCGCGTTCACAAGAGGTTCTAACGGGGTTTTAGGGGACCGTCGAACCACGGGAGTGTTGGCCCGTACCTTGCGACGCACCCTGCTCGGAGGCGACTTCAATGCAAGTGATGCCCAATCTCTATTCCGAATGGGCGCGCACCCCAGTGCCGGCTCTGGCCTGGGTCAGTCCCCCAACCCCACGCGCCTGGCCCGCCGACCTGCGCATGTGCGCATCGGAGAGCGACGAGGGGGTGGTCCTTGTGAGCTTCGCCCTGGGCCGATTAACAGAGCTCACGCGCGCGGAGCTTGCGGTCGCGCGGTGGGCCAGCACCGGCCACTCCAACGCCTCGATAGCTTCGGTCCGCCGGACCTCCACACGCACGGTGGCGCTGCAGATGGCGAGCGTGCTGTCGAAGCTGCGCATCGGCGCGCGCGCGGAGCTCGCGACGGTGCCTGAGCTGGTCCCTTGGTCGCCGCCGCGCCTGCGGATTCAGGCGCCCCCCGGCTTGCCGTTGGACTCGCTGCTGCTCGACGAAGGCCCCGCGATCGACCCGTCCGAGATGCGGCGCATCTGGTGCGCCATGGCTTCGGGGCATTGCCAGACTCTTGCAGCGGCCGACACCGGGGGCACCGGACACGTCGCGATCCGGCGCCCTTGCAGCGCGCCTATCGATTGGCAGGTCCTGCGCGATCGTGAGCGAGAAATCCTCGAGCTGATGGCGGAGGGCTTCGCGCAGAAGGTTATCGCGATGAAACTTGGCCTGGCGCCAGCGACCGTGTCCTTCGCCGCGGACTCAGCGCGCAAACGACTGGGCTTTGCGTCGGGTATCCCGCTGCGGAGGGCCTATTGCGGGGCGCGCGCTGTTTCGTGAAGGAGTAATCCCGCTTGTCGAGCTTCTTGATCGACGCCTCAAACAAGCGATCCCGCTCCTCAACGCTCGTGATCGACGCCTCAAACAAGCGATCCCGCTCCTCAACGCTCGTGATCGACGCCTCAAACGAGTGAATACGCCCCACAACGTGCGGTGAGGCGTCGATCCGCGCGTTCGAGGAGCCGATCTTCGCGCTTCATCGCTCGATCACGTCCGTTGTGCACTCGATCAAGACGCGTGTGCGCTCGATGACGTCGCTTGACCGCTCGATCAAGACGCGTGTGCGCTCGATCACGTCGCTTGAACCCCGGGATCGGTGCAGACCGGGGGTGCAGCCCAACGCTTTGATGGGCGCGTTCCGACCCTCGAGGCGCTCATTTCTTACGCAGGAAGCTTACTTCATTATTCTGAACGTCGCCGTGGGCGGCGGACTTCCGGGAAACCCGAACTCAACAACGCTATTTCCTCAGGAGATGATCATCGACTACCTTCGGGTCTACGCCACAGATGACCGATCGGTTGCCCAACTTCGGCCTAGAGGGTCAGGTCGCGCTTGTTACCGGCGCGGCACGCGGAATCGGCCGCGCCTGCGCCCTGGCCCTCGCCCACGCGGGGGCAGACGTGGCCCTCGGGCTTCACGACAAGGCAAGCGCCGGCGACCTGCCGTCTCAAATCGAGACACTCGGGCGCCGGGCGCTGATTCTGCAAATGGACATGGCGAACCTCGATCAGATTCGCCGTGCGGTCGAGCAAGCGTCGGCCTGGAAGGGGCGCCTCGACGTTCTAGTCAACAACGTCGGTATCGGACCGCCCAATGCCGCCGTCGACGTGAGCGAAAAAGACTTCGACTTCACAGTCTCCATAAACCTCAAGGGAACTTTTTTTGCGAGCCAAGCAGCTGCGCGCGTCATGATCGGGCGGCGCTACGGCCGGATCGTCAATATGGGCTCGCAGGCGGGTCTGATCGCTCTGCCCACGGAATCGGTTTATTGCATGACCAAAGCCGCCATCGCGCACCTCACCAAGTGCTTCGCTCTCGAGTGGGCCGCGCACAACATCACCGTCAATGCGGTCGCGCCGACCTTCATCCGCACGCCCGGCACCGAGAAGTGGCTGAATGACGAAGCCTTCCGCAAGAGCGTAGTCGCCCGAATTCCGCTGGGTCGCGTCGGCGAGCCGATGGACGTCGCGGGCGCCGTGGTCTACTTGGCTTCGCCCGCCGCCTCGCTCGTGACAGGCACGACCCTCGTGGTCGACGGCGGTTGGACGGCGCAATGACTGCCCGACCCCAGAAGCCGGTCGACGGAGCGCTCGGCCTTGCTACGGACATTCTTTCCAGCCGGCGCGGTGTCCTCGGGGGCTCGGCAGCGATGGCGCTGCTTTTGGCTGCCTGCCGGGGCGCGGGCTCGGCTGGGCCCCAGGGCGGCGCTCCTGGCGCCTCGCACGCATTCGGTCGCCCTCTGAAGGCGGGCTTTGTCAACGCCGGACTGGCCAACTCATGGCCGGCCCAGGGCAAGGCCACGACCGAGCAGTGGGCCAAGTGGCTCGGCATCGAAGTGACCTGGTACGACGGTGGCCTCAGCGTCGACAAGCAGCGCAAGGCCGTCGACGACATGGCCACCAAGTCGTGGGACTTCGTCGCCATCCAGGCATTCGGGATCGACACCCTCGTTGATCCCGTTTCGCAGATGATTGGCCGCGGCATTCCCGTCGTTCAGATGGACACGATCATCGCCAAAGACGACCCGGGCATCGTCACCTTTCTCGAGCCGGACAACGTGGCGATGGCCGAGCAGGTCACCGAAACCATCTTCAAGGCCATCGGCGGCAAGGGTAACGTTATCATGACCCAGGGCGCGCTCGGCCACAGCGGAGCCAGAAAGCGCGCCGAGGGGTTTCGGCGAACGCTGGCGCGCTACCCGAACATCACGCTTTTGGCCCAGGACACGGCCGAGTGGGACGTCAACAAGACGGCCAAACTCTGGGAAGATTATCTCGTCAAGTATCCGAAGATCGACGGAGCCTTTTTTCATAGCGACGACATGGCCCTGGCGGCGTCGCGTGTCATCCGGAACGCCGGGCGGCAGGTCCAGATGGGCAGCGTCGACGCGATGCCCGAAGCCATCGAAGCCGTCAAGGACGGGCGTCTCCTCGTATCGGCGCGCAATTCCTCGGCGCGCATTCATTGGGGCGCGCTCGTCATCGGATCCATGGCCGCCACGGGTCTCAAGAACATGCCCAAACACATTCAGATCGACGGCCCGCTCGTGACTAGAGACATTGCCGACGGGGTGGCATTCATGGAATCGCACTTCTTGCTTTGAACGCAGCCCCCTTTTTGGTCACGATGGGGGGAGCGACGACGCTCCCCCCAAACCCCCCACCGGAAACCGGCGTTGCCGATTTCTTGTTAGAGCTACGCGCCGTCACCAAGCACTTCGGCGGCGTCACGGCACTCGACGGCGTGAACTTCGACCTCTGCGCGGGCGAGGTGCACGGCCTCGTCGGCGAGAACGGCGCCGGAAAGAGCACAATGATGAAGCTCTTGGCGGGGGTCTACGCCGATTACGGCGGCGAGATGCGGCTCGAGGGCAGCCCCGTACGCTTCCGTTCGCCGGCCGACGCGCAGGCCCGCGGCATCGGGATGGTCTATCAGGAGCTCTCGGGCTTTCCGCATCTGACCGTGGCCGAGAATCTCTTTGGCCGCCGCTTGCCCGGCCGACGCGGGCTCGTCGACTGGACGGCGATGATCCATGACGCGAAGGAGCTGGTTCAGCAGTTCGGTCTGGACATCGATGTCACTCACACGATGGGCAGGCTGCCGGTTGGCCACCAGCAGCTGGTCGAAGTGAGCCGCGTCATCTGGAGCGGGGCCCGAATCCTAATCCTCGACGAGCCCACGTCCGCCCTCTCGCCACCCGAGACTCGACGCCTCTTCGAGTTTCTCCGCCGGCTCAAGACGCAGGGCAAGACCCTGGTCTTCATTTCGCACTTTTTCGATGACGTCCTCGAGGTCTCCGACCGGGTCACCGTCCTCAAGGGCGGTCGGGTCGTTGCCTCGCTGGCCGCGGCCAATACGGACAAGCACAGGCTCATCGAGCTGATGGTCGGAGCCCGCGAGCCGGCCGCTCCTCACCGGGGCGCGCAAGTCACCGGCGAACGCCCCGCCGCCCAACCGCCGCCCTTCGGACCCGAGGTGCTCGCGGCTCGGTCGCTCACCCGACGGGGCGCGTTTGCCGACGTCTCGCTGTCGCTGCATAGAGGCGAGATCGTGGGTCTCTTCGCGTTCATGGGAGCCGGGCAGAATCGGTTCGCTCAGTGCCTCTTCGGTGCCGACAGGATCGACGCTGGCGAAATCTTGCTCGAGGGCAAGCCCGCCAAGCTCACCAACACGACGCGCGCCCGCGACGCGGGCATCGGCTACGTGCCTGAGAGCCGCCGCGACAGCGTCATGCTCGGCCAGCCGGTCTACCGCAACATCACGCTCGCGCACCTCGGCCGGCTCGTGCGCGGGTGGCTGCGCGAACGGCGCGAGCGCGTAATCGCAAGCGCCCAGATACGCGACCTCGGTATTCGTCCACCCAACCCCGACCTCTTGGTCGGTGCGCTCAGCGGCGGCAACCAGCAAAAGGTCGTGCTCGCCAAGTGGCTCACCCAAGCGCCGAAGGTTCTCCTCCTGAACGAGCCGACGCGCGGGATGGACGTCGTCGCCAAAGAGGAAGTGACCGGCATCGTGAAGCGACTGCGCGACCAGGGGGTGGCCATTCTCCTCGTTACGACTGAGCCCGAGGCCATCCTTGCCGTTGCCGACCGCGCTGTCGTGATGCGCCGAGGGCGCGTCACAGCCGAACTGCATGGCGAGTCGCTGACGAAAGAGAACTTGATGAGGAGCGCGTGACCTCGCCCGTTCCGTCCGCGCCGGCGCCGCTTCCGTCCGCGCCGCGAATGGGGTCCAGACCCCTGTCCGTCGTGGCCGTGTGGGCAAGGCGAGCGCGCAAGCTTGCGCCGTTGGCGACGCTCGTCGCGCTCGTCGTGTTCTTCGGCGCGACAACCGACGCCTTTCTTGATGTCGTCAACCTGCGCAACATCCTGATGCAGGTGGCGACCTTGGCGGTCGTCGCCACCGGCGTCACCTTCGTGCTTCTCTGCGCGGAAATCGACCTCAGCATCGCGGCTGTCGCGATGGTGACGGGCGTGGTCGCGTCAATTCTGTACGGTACAGCTCATGTTCCGGGGGTGCTCGCAGTCGCAGCCGGGACGCTCGCCGCCGCCGCGTTTGGGCTGCTCAACGGCTGGACGACCACGCGCGTCGGCCTTCCGTCGTTCGTCGCTACGCTGGCAACGATGCAGATAGCCTCCGGCCTGGCCCAGTACATCACCAAGGGCAATATCGTTTACACGATCCCTCCAGTCCTCAAATCATTGGGCGGCTCTTACCTGGGCACGCACGAGCCGTGGCGTTTCCCGGTCGTCGTCCTCGCGGGGATGGCGGCCCTGGGCACCGGCCATGTCGTACTCGAGTATACGAAATTTGGTCGCTACATTTACATGACCGGAAGCAACCGCGAGGCAGCGCGCCTGAGCGGCATCAACACCAAAAACATCGTCACCGCGTGCCTCGCCATTTGCGGCGCCTCCGCGGGGCTTGCGGGGATGCTCAACACGGGCCGACTCGGAAGCGCACAGAGCTATGGGCTGGACGACATGCTGCTCGACGGCGTTTCGGCAGTCGTTCTCGGTGGCACGTCGCTCTTCGGCGGGCAAGGAGGCATCAAGAACACCATCATTGGCTTGCTCATTTTCGGTGTCCTCAACAATGGGCTCAATCAGCTGTCGCTCGATATTTTCGTTCGCCAGTGGGTACGCGGCGTCATCCTGCTCGTGGCCCTCATCATCAACATCTACGCGCTACGCCTGCGCGACAGCGAGCACGCGAGCTAATTGACTAGTAAGAAACCGGCGAAGCCGGTTTCCGGTGGGGGGTTTGGGGGGAGCGTCGTCGCTCCCCCCATCGCGACTAGTCTACCGTTCGGACGTTGTCCTGCCAGGGCGACTGGATGCCCGCGTCGCACAGCCAGTAGAAGACGGCTCGCATCTCGCGGAGCTCGGCGGCGGCGATCTCGGCAAGAACGAGCGGCAGCTGATCTATCTCGATCCCTTCCCAGGGGAAGCTCGGTACTCCCTGGGTCATCGCGCGGAGGCCGCCGGTGATGATTTGGTCGCGGCAGCGCCAGAAGCGTTCGACCGACATCCCAGCTGCGAGGCCGAAGTCTGCGGGTGCCTCGATTGTGTCGGGGACTGCTACGCGATTGAGCCCTACGCCCCAGCAGAGCCAACAGAGCCCGTTCCAGTCCCGGCGCGCAGAGCACATGAGCGCTGGTAACGAAGCGGCTGAGTCGACTGCCAATGTCTCATCGACGGCGACGAGGTTCGGCTCGGCTGGCTCGGCGTGGACCGCCGCGTCGGGCCCGTCCTCAATAATCTCCTCGAATTCCCAGGACTCGAGCTCGACGGGGCCCACGGGTAGCAGGTTTGTTACGTCGGGCGGCGACCAGGCCGGGGGCGCGCCCGGCGGAAGGCGAGCCAGGACCGCTGCGCGAAGCAATCCGAGACGTGTCGCGTACTTCTCGATCTGCTCGCACACTTTCTCGAGCGGCTGTTCGGGTCCTTTGGGGACGTCAGGGAAGCGCGTCCGAATGTCGGTGCGTGCAGGCGCGAAGGGAAACGCGCCGAAGATGATCTGCACATAGCTAGCTCGGCGAAATCGGCAGGTAGAGAGGCGGCATCGGCACGGGCGGCGTCCGGGCGGCCCATGTGAATGTTGAGTAGTGCACGCGTGACAAGGCAGTCGCCCCGGTTGGGCACGAGCAGCAGGGCCGCGTCGACCAATTCGAGCGCCACCCGCTCGCGCCCGGTGAGAGACGCGGCAAGCGCGCGCAGGAGGCTCGCCGCGTCAGCGCCCAAGAGGAGGCCGTTCGCCACGAGATCCAGCCGTCCGTCAGCGCGCGCGACCAGATCGGTTGCCGTGTTTAGTGCGTTCGTGGCCTTTCGCGGCAACGCAAGGCGCTCGAGAGTGGCCCGCAGTGGCCCCCCGTCCGCGCTTGCGGCTGCTGCTCGCGCCATGGCGAGGATGGCCTCGGCAGGCCGCCGCCCCCCTTCCAGGTCCCGGGCTAGTCCCAGCCAGGTCTCCCTAGTCGCCGATGGTGCCACGTCTGTCAGCGCGGGTGAGCCCCGCAGTCCATCGTCGTCAAGCACCGCTCCCAACTCGAAGATATGAAGCTGCGTGCCGGCGGCGTCGAGGAGCGACCAACTGCCCGCGGCTTGATCGCGGTCGAAAGCACCCCGCTCCTCATGCACGCGCGCGTCCGCGTAGACATCGGCCGGGACGCCGACCCGACGATACCGTCCACTCCGGATGCCACCGCGCCATTCGCTCTCGTCGGTCAGCTTGCCCGCAGCGTCGAAGCGCTGCCATAGGCCGTGCGCCTTGCCGCCGATGTACTCGTCGCGCTCGCGCAAGAGGCCGTCTTGTGCCCAGCGAAGCCACACGCCATCCGGACTGCCCTCGCTCGAAGGGATCGCCTGTACCCACCAGTCGCTGCTCTCATCGAAGTTCGCTTCGCGTGGTACGCCCTCGGGGCGCGGTGGATGCGGCGCGCCGCTCCGCAGGATGTGAATGCCCGCGCGGTCGTACCACCGCACGTCGACGAGGCGGCCATGCTCGAAGTCGTGCTGGAGCTGCCAAGCGCCCGGCGGGACGCAGCACGACTGCAACGGCTCCGGCGTCATGCCGGGCCCGTCGTAACCGCGCGCGATCATCGTGCCGTGCTGTTGCCCGGCGACGTAGAGACCTTCGCGCGCGATCGACCCGTCGGGGTGGAAACGCTTGAACGCGCCATCGCGCTCACCGGCGCGATATTCGTATTCGCCCGACAGGGTTCCATCGGCGCGCCATGTGCGCGCCAACCCCTCGGGCTTGCCCGCTGGGTCGCGAGCGACGAGCTCCCACTCGTCGGACTGAACGCTCCACGTAGCGTCGGCAGGGATCGTGGCGGGGCGGGCGGGACTGACCACGCCCCCTTAGCTCCTACGCCTCGATCGCAGTGCAGCTCGTTGTGGAGAGGCCGAGGCCGACGCCGACGCTACTTAGGTTCGTGCCGGCTGCGCGAAGGACACTGAGCAGCGCCGTGCTCGTGTTCTCCGATGTCTGCGAACGGTAGTGGACCCCCGGATACTTCAGGAACCCGCCTCCCTTTCCCGCGACGAGGATCGGGTAGTCCTTGACGTTGTGGAACCGGCCATCCGACGTGTCGCTGGTCGCCACGATGGCGCAGTTGTCGAGCACATTGCCAGCACCTTCGGGGACGGCCTTGAGCGACTGCAGAAGCGTCGCGAACATCTTCACGGTGAAGACCGTCGTGGCATGAACGAGTGGCTGGAGGCCCGGCTCGTTGTGCGTGAGGTCGTGGTGTCCCATGGTCGCGTTGGCTTGCCAAAAGACCGTACGGGCGGTGCTGCCAGTGAATTGGATGGAAAAGACGCGCGTTTGATCGCAAGCGAGCGCGACGGCGAGCAAATCGCCCATCGCCTTCATCTTTTCTTCAATCATCTCTCGGCCGTTTGCGTCGACGAACGTGTTGGGCGTGAGCGTCGGCACCTTGCAGCCTGCGCCCGCGACCACTGTGTTGCTCATGGTCAGACGATTCTCGATCGTACGAACGTTCTGCAGGTGCTGGTCGAGGCGGAGCTTGTCGGCCGATCCCACCTGGGCGCGCAGGCGGTTGA
>WNFJ01123540.1_pt1 | contig 30838 bp, 22 predicted proteins | sample 5400461 | NCBI WGS metagenome assembly WNFJ01 (sample SAMN13153349, study PRJNA577476) | soil metagenome | isolation source: 115 cm saprolite on Douglas fir-dominated hillslope | place: USA:California | collected 2013-09-17
GAACCGGCCAACTCCGGTCTGGCCGGGGGCTTCGACGATGGGAACATAAAGCACCTGGCCGCAAATCTTGTTGTGGCTTTTCTTGCATTGGTCCTTAGCCAGGTCAGCAAAAGTCTGATCGGGGACGGCTTCTACAAAGCCATCGCCGAGAACGTTGACAGAAACGCGGAAGGTGCGAATCTTCTCGGAGTCCGGCACGCGCCCTTGAATTTCCGTGCCAGGGAAAGCGGCATTCGGGCAAATGGCGCGGTCGTTGACGAGCGAGCGGCCTTTGATGATTTCGGTTCCGCGAGCAATGGGGATTTCGGGATTCACGAACTCGCCATGAGGGCCGCTATGGCCGACGCGCAATTCGGTCACCTGGCTGGAGCCTCCGGAAGTGGGATGCTGGTGGCACTCGCGGCAGGACTGCGTGTTATAGAGAGGGCCGAGACCGTCGGAGATTTGCTCGATTTCATCGAACTTGGCCTGATCCGCCGTGTGCGTGGCGTCATCCACCAGGCCGTTGGTCTTGTTGTCGAAACCCGTGGGCGCTTCCGGAAGCGTTGAGGCAAGAGCGAAAAGAGCGGCGGCCAGCAGGGACATGCCGATGAGAACTTTCATACGCACCTCGGGTGGCTGGCCAAAAGAATTTACATTCAAACGCCATGGATGCCAAGTCAAAAAGCGGTAAAGGCCAGCCGTTTGGAGGGCGATGGTCACTTGACGAACTGCGGTGATTCGCCTTTAGACCAGGGGTCATAAGAGACGCCCAGATGGACGCGGTCGGCTACGGTGGGATGATCGAAGAACAAGAAAACGTTGACAGGATGGGGGTCGGGGTCGACGAGAACGGTTTGGCCATAGATTTGGAAGGAGCGCGCAAAGGCTTGACCGGAGTCAGGAACGATGCCGTGTGTGACTTCGAGGCTGTAGATATCGGCCTGATTCTCCTGATAGCGGCTGAACGTATTGCCAATGGCACCGGCGGCGAAACCGAATATCGTGATGAGCAAGAGAAGCGCGGGAAGCGAAGCCCAATCGTCGAGGGTGCGGATACCCCAGGCGGGACCAAAGCGCGCGAGAAGCGAGCCGATGGAGCGGTAGCCGAAGTACAAGAGAACGAAAAGCATTGCGGAAAAGAACAGAAATCCCTTCCAGATGTGATGGCCAAAATCGGTGAGCACTTCATCCGTGGTCTCCTGAGCGAGAGTGGTGTCCCAGATGATGATGCGCTTGGAGGCTCCGAAGCCGTTGACGGAAGCGTTGGTGGCGATGGTCTTGTCGCTGGCCTTCATCCAGAACATGCGCTCGGGGGAGACTTCCAGTCCGGCGCGGCGGGTGATGCGCTGGAGTTCGGGGACGAGCACGGGGGCCTTGGTGGAGAGTGGCTCGTATTTGTTGAAGAGAGGATCGATCACGTAGGGAGAGATGAAGATGCCGAACAAAAGGAGGGGCAAAGAGATAATCCAGAAATAGAGCCACCAACCGCGCGGGCTCTTGCGGATTACGATATAGAGAATCCAGGCAAGAAAGCTACCAATGATAATGGTGAGGAGTTGGGCCTTGGCCCAATCTGCGGCCCAGGAGGGCCAGGATTGGACGGAGATTTTGTAGAGTTTCGAAACCGATTCCTGAAAAATATCGATGGGAAGCTGGAGAACGCCGATGGTTAAGACGAGGAGCGGGGTGAAAACGAGGGCTTGAAAGAAGCGCTTGCGGGAAATACTTTCGGCCCAGTCGCGATATTTGGAGGAGAGCTTGCGGCGCAGGATGAACCACAGAACGAAGAGGCTGTAAAAAAAGCCGATGATTCGGGTGGCAAAACCAATGCGACCGCGGTTGCGGGCCTTGCGATAAAGATCGGGCGGGAGTGTGTAGGCAGTGATCGTAGTCTGAGGATGAGATGGTGCGGTGGCCCGGGCGGATGATTGAGTTGCGGGAGTAACTCCGGATTGGCCCGAGGCGGCTGTGGGCAGCGATTGAGACGAAGCCTGCTGGGAGCTGGAGATAGGAACGGCGAGCGAAAAAAGAAGGACAAGATTGAGCGCGAATTTTTTCACGACATCTCCCGGGTAAAGATGCCCAAGCGCCTTTGTGGAGCGAGTATAGCTGAAGAATCCCGGACAACGAGCGCGTATGGAAATCAGGCTGAAGTGTGAAACGAACTTACGGTCGAGAGCACTACTTGACAGTATTGTGCCCAGGGGCCTGGGACGACTCTCTTTCCATTCGTAGTTGCGGCCACGTAAAGAAATGCAGATAGAGCTGGTATGGAGGTGAATTATGGGCAAGAGAATTCTTCTAGTTATAGGGACGCTGGTGCTGGCCGGGGGGCTCGGCGTGCCGGCGTATGGTTGGGATACCTTCGGGCATATGGCAGTGGCGTATGTGGCGTACCAGCAATTAACGCCGCAAGCGAAAACGCGGGTGAATGATGTGCTGAAGCTGAACCCGAAGTATAGCGAATGGGTGGGCTGGGTCCCAGCTGGAACATCGCAGGCGAACACGGACATGATGGTATTCATGCTGGCGGCACAGTGGGCTGATGAAATTAAAGGTGATAGCACATACAGCGACGATGGAAGCAACAACGGAAACACTCCAGACGGAGCGACGTCCAGCCAAAACACCGGCTACAGTGACCTGCTAAAACACAAGTACTTTCATTTTGTGGACACCCCATTCGCAATCGACGGATCGGCGTTGCCGGCAATTCCGACACCGAACGCACAGGAACGGATCGCGCTCTTCCGCGGAGTCCTGGCGTCAACCAGTGACGACAAGCTGAAGTCTTACGATTTGACGTGGCTGCTGCACCTGGTGGGAGACGTGCACCAACCACTGCACTGCGCGACGCGCGTGAGCACCACGGACCCGAACGGCGACAGCGGCGGAAACAAAGTGAAGCTGAAATGCAAGGGATGCGCCAAAGAGCTGCACGCGTTCTGGGACGATCTGCTCGGGACGGGGGCAAGCGCACAAGCGGTAATCACACCGGTGATCAAAGCCGCACAGAAGTTGCCGGCGGCGGATCCAGGGCTGGCGGCCAAGTCCGATGAGAAGGTCTGGATTGCGGAGAGTTTTCAGGCCGCACAGCAAACGGTTTATCAACCGCCGGTCGCGGCAGGAGACGGGCCGTTTACGCTGACGAGCGCTTACAAGAACGCGGCCAAAAACCTGGCCAAGCAGCGAATCGCGCTGGCGGGCGCGCGATTGGCGCACCTAATCAACACAGAGTTGAAATAGACAATCAGACAGCCGGATCGAGTTGCGGCGCTTCGCGAAATTCCCGCTGGCGGCGGGACGAGGATTCGGCGGAAGCCGACCACTTACTTCGAAGTTCTTCGGCGCGGCGGATGACGCGTTCGATGAGGTCGGCGGAAGGCTGCTTCTTCGCCGGAGCATCGGAAGCGCCGCCGTTGGGAGCAATCTCAAGCAAGTGAAGTTTTTCGAAAACGGGCTTCATAGCGCGGTCCGGATTGCGGAGAAATTCGGTGCCGCGGATGCGCGTGAAAATCCAGCCCATGCGTTCGAGAACGGACTGGCGGTCCATATCCTCGGGAAGTTTTTCGAGAGGATGATAGCGGTCGCCGTCGCACTCGATAGCCAGGCGGCGGTCGTCGCCTTCGACGACCAGGTCGATGCGAAACGCGCCGACACGCCATTGCGGGGCGACACGATAACCGGCGGCGCTGAGGCGCTTCATGACTTCGCGTTCGAAAGCAGATTGAGTACGCTTTTCCTTTTCATCGAGAGCACGCATGAGGCGGCTGGGGTCCTGGGCGTGCTCGATCAGTTGCCGGCGAAGGTCGTCGGCCTTGAGGTCGTTGTTGGGGCTGAGAGAGTGGACGATCCACATCTGGTCGCGGGCGCGGCTAGCGGCAACGTTGAAGCGCTGTTTGAAGAGCTCCTGGTCGCGGAGAGAGAGCGGGCCGCGCTGCGCGGTGTCCACCAGAGAAATGAAGATGACGTCACGTTCGTCGCCCTGGAATTGAGCGGCGTTACCGCAGAGCAAGCGGTGGAGCTCGTAGCGGTCAGGCGAAAGATGCCCGCGGAGAAGATTGTCAATCTCGATGGCCTGTTCGTCACCGACCAGGGAAACCACGCCGAAGCTGGTGGGCTGAGCGGCATCGTTTTTCTTGTATTCGGGCTGCTCGATCGCAGCGGCGAGGAGCGAAGCGGTAGCCAGGGCTTCCTGACGATTGATCTTGCCGTCGCGACTGGAGCCGGAAACGCGATAGGCGATGGTGTGAGGGCGCAGCCGAACGCGGCTGGCGTCGCGCAATGGCTTGATGCGGTAATCGTAGGAAATCAGGTTGCTGAACTGGATGATTTCCGGGACGCAACGGAAATGTTCGACTAGACAAGTGGTGCCGCCGAAGGATTGGCGCGCGAGGTCGTAAATCGAGATTTGACCGTCGTAGAGATCGGAATTGGGAATTCCAGGCAGGTACTGGAAGATGAGGTTCTGGATGATGCCGAGATCCTGGCCGACGGCGGAAGGGCTAACTTGCTCGTGGTCACCGACGACGAGGACGGTTTTGCCGAGATAGAGAGCGACGAGAGCCATGACGTCGCTCTGGCTGGCTTCGTCAATGATGACGACGTCGAAACGAGTGACGCGCGGGTCGAAATTTTCGACCACGCGAGATAGAGGCATGACCCAGACAGGAACAGCGCCACGGCATTCCGACATTTTTCTGGCGGCTTCGGCGCGGAGGAGAGCAACGCGAATGCCGTGACCTTTGCCGATGCGGCGAATGGTGTCCAGCCATCCGACGAGCGCCTGACGCTGGCGGGAGGAAGTGCGGCGGCCCTGAGCGGACCAGGCGCGCTTGTCAATGAGGCCGACGGTGACGCGGCGGAGTTGCTCGCGAAATTTTTCACTTTTGGACTGGAGCACTTCGAGGGAAACGCCCGCGCGGCGATCGAGCTCATCGTTGAGCTGGCGCCAAATCCATGCAGCCGCCGGATCGCGGGGCGGCTCACCGCGGCCGTGCGCGCCGGTGCGATTGCGGATAGCGGCGGCCCAGGAGGGTGCGGCGCTTTCGAGCTTGGCGAGCAGAGCGCGGCGGAGATCAAGATCGGCCTGGCGGCTCTTGAGTTCCAGAAGACGCTCGTAGGCGTCGTGGTAGTCATTGGAATCCTCGTCCTTAACGGCGGCGAGGAGCTTGGAAATAACCTTTGAAGACTTGGCCATGCGACCGGCGAGCTTGAGGCGGTTTTTGAGGTCGCGGATTTCTTCTTCGAGCTGGAGCAGCTTCAGCTTTTTGTAGCGCGAGTCCAGGATGGGAAGAAGGGATTGATTGACGGCTTTGCCGATGCGCAGCAATTCGCCGTCGGCGCCGACGACCGGGGGCTGTTCGGCAAGAAACTTTTCCCAGCGAAAACCGAGGTCCTCGAGTTGCTGTTGCAGGGGCAGCCAAGTGTGTTCATGCCAGCCGAGACAATTCTCGATGGCATCGCAGAACTGCATGAGTGTTTTTTCAACCTCTTCACCCATTTCGCTGGAAGGCGGGGTGCCGAGGGCAGCCACCTGACGGTCCCATCGGCCGGCCAGGTCCTGGCGCAAGTTCATGAGGCGCGAAAGCTGGCGCAGAGCTTGAAAATGTTCGAGGAGGCGCGGGCGGGCGTTTTTGACCTTTGTTGTGTCGATGAAGTGGCTCCAAGCCTTGTGAGTGAGAAGCGCGAAAGAGCCAAGCCTTCCGCCGTTCTCGAGATGGGCGAGGATTTCACCTGCGATGCGTTCCTGATCCTCGAGCGGAAGCTCATGGGAAAGCTTCGGACCGTACTTGACAAAAGATTCCTGAGCGTTGGCGGCTTCGCGATGAACGAGGCGAACGAAGCTGACCAATTGATCCCAGGGCTGGCGATGCGCGCCGCCGTATTTGCCGGCGTAAACGGCGGCGAGCTTCCACTTGTCTTTTCCAGAAAGAGGTTCGACGGCCTGGGTCAAATTGGCAGCCAGGGATTCCAACTCTTCGGGTGAGCCTTGAGACGCGCCGGATTGCCAGAGATCAGAACGGACATCGAGGTCTTCCATGCCGAGGCGGGTACGCTCGCTGACGGAAGCCTCGAAGTCTTCGGGCCGCGGGAGATCGTGAAGCTCCGGAAGATGGCCGGAAAGTTCGGCTTCGTCTTCGCGTGAGATGGAAACGTTGGTGCGGTACAGGTCAGCTAACTCGCCGGGAGAGAGAGGCAAAGGAGCAACAGCGGCGACAGGGCCGGGGATCCAACCGAGAGTTTCTTTTTCCTGCGCGACCTTGCGAGCGGCGTCCGCAGGTGCCCAGGTTTTTCCGGCGATGAGAATGTCGCGATATTCGTCGGCGCGCGCGTCGGCGAACTGGTTTCGGACGTCGTCGAGCTTTTTCAGCAGATCGGTGCGCTCGGCTTCTAATTTCTTCCATTCGATTTCGAGCGAACCGGCGTCGGCACGCGACAGTCGTTCCGCAATGGAGCCGACAGCGCTTTCCAATTGTTTGCGGCTATCCAAGTCACTTTCGAGAAGGCTGACGCACAGAGGGCGCAGTTCGGGAACGATGTGATGGCGCACCATGCGCAGGGCTTTTGTGGTGTGGCTGGTGACCAGGACGCTTTTCCCCTGGGCCAGCAGGTGACCGATCAGGTTTCCGATGGTGTGAGTTTTTCCCGTGCCGGGAGGGCCTTGAACCAGCACGCCGCCGTATGCTCGGGGTTCGCGGGTTTGCTGAGAAGAACTGCGGCATCGGCTTCGCTATAGCGATTCGCGGAAGGATCCGCTTCTCCCGTGTCAGGAACAGGAGACTCCTCGCCGACGATATTCAAGAGAGACCACGGCAAATCCTCGCGCGTGCGAAGGTCGGCCAGAATGCCTTCGATAGCGGCGGCAAATCCCAGGGTGCGGGAGCGCAGAAATAGAAGAGGATCGCGGCCGATTTGCGGATCGCTGGCTTCAGTAGCAGGCGCGCGGTCCTCGAGCAATTCGCCGCGCGGGGAGAGCTGAACAACCAGGCGCTTGAGAAACCCGGAGGTCGCGCCGTTGATGAGCGGATGAAAGCCTTCCTGCTCCAGCTCTTCGCGGCAGCGGCCAATGGAGCGTCCGTCCACGTCGGTCATGGTTTGGAAGAGCGCGGAATAAAGCTCGACAGGGTGGTCGGCCTCCGAGAGAGTGAATTCGGGTACAGCGGCATTGAACTGAAGCTGCAGGCGTTGCAGGAGAATAGGATGATAGATGTTGCCTTCGGCGCGGCGCCAACTGAGAATGCCGTCGCCGAGAACCAGTTCGACGCGCTCGGCTTCACGGTCGATGCGGCCATAGAGCGAGTAGAGAGTCTCGAAGATTTTCATCGCGGCGCGAGCGGGCTTTTCACTCTTGGCCCATTCCTGGCGCGCCACCGTCCAACGCTGCAAAGCGACCTTTCGCGACGGTTCATCGGCAAAGTTGGCAATTTGCGTTTCTCCTCTTTGATCCGATTCATTCCGCGAATCACTGACAGAAGGATCGTTTGACGGGTCATCCCATCCGGCTTCCAACCAAGTGCCTATTGCGGCGGGAGGCTCGGGAGGAGAAGTCAACGTAGGACGCTGCACTTTCAGAACAAATCCGCCGGAACTGGTATCTTCATTCTGGGAGTCCGCGGCTTTGCTTTTGGCGGAGGCGGATTTGGAGGTGCCACGTTTGATGGAAGGATGGTCCGGGAGATCGTGCAACCAGAGGCTCCAGAGTTGTTCGCGAATCTGACGCTTCGCGGGATTGCGATGCTGGTTGAGGGCTTCCAGGTAGCGGAAGACACGAGTGAGCTTTTCCCGCGCGACGCGGAGTTTTTCCGGATTCATGACTCGCTGCCTCTATTCCCCCGGGGTGGGGCGTCTGGGCGCGGCTGGTGAGATGTTCAGAATACCAGTGTTTCACGATGGGCTGTCAATAGAACCCAGAGTCGGGAAAAAAGTTGGCCAGGATGGCGTGAGAAGCTTCCATGCCGAGATATTGGATGGAATGTTTTCAATCCCAGAGGGGGAGAGTATAATAGGGTTCGTGAGGCTAGCAGGCTCGGCCCCACACCCACCCTGGGCCCGCCGATTCGGTTTCCCTTCTTCCCCCACCGTTGAAGGCCGTTCCGAAAATCCAAAACGCCTCTCTAGGACCATGAACCTGAGAAACGTCAACCTGGATCGACGCTACAAGTTCAGAAGAGTGCCGGACAAATTTGCATTCCTACAAATAGAGCGGGATGACGGAGGAACCGTGCTGGATGTCTCCGAGGGGGGCTTGCGCTTTGAAACGTTCGCTCCCGTGCTCCAAAACGGGCCGGTTCATTGCTGGTTCTCACTCAATCTTAGGGAACGGATCGAGGCGTGGGCTGAAGTGGTCTGGACCAACGAAGCGAGAAAATACGGGGGGCTGAGGTTTCTGCGGCTTTCCGAGGAAGGCCAGAGGCAGATTCGAGAGTGGATTTCCCTGCCAGCTCCGCGGCAAGCTCCTGACGAGGAATATCCGCGCCGGAGACCGGAGATGGAGAGGCGTCCCAGTACTGGGGTGAATGAGTCAGATGCCGTTGCGAGGTTCGTGTCGAAAGCGCGTCCCCGACAAGTGAGGGCACTGCCCTACGAGGAGGAGGCTCGAAAAGTGAGCACTCTGTTCCCGACATTGCCTGAGGCAGAGGCCACAGGCGGGGAACTCGTTCCAGTGCAACGTTATCTCTCGGCAAAACGACGGCAGCTGATTCTTGGCTTGTTACTTGGCGCGTGCATTTCCGCGACGGTGGCCGCAGCAACGATGAGATTTTCAAATCACCGCCAGGAAAACCGGGGATTGGGAAATGCACCAGCGGAGTTATCGGTACAAAAGAGTTCGGAAGGGGCCCCCAAGCCGACACCGACGAACCCATCTACTCCTAGTGGGACGCCTACAGATATCTTCGGGAGCAGCAACGAGAAAACACGTGTAGCGCAGGCCCGCGCACCGAGCATTCTGGCGACGGAAACTGGCGGGCGCCCTAGTCCTCGCAAATGGGAAACCACAGCGTCAAATCCACCGGCAAAAGTACCGCTTCAGCCAAGTTTTGGCAGCAACGCAAACCGGAAAAAACCTCCCATGACACCTCAACAATTGTGGGGTTCGGTACAGGCCGGCAACACCAAAGCGGCAGTAGAGCTGGCGGACCTCTATATTAAGGGCGAAGGTGTCCCTCAGAATTGCAATCAGGCAAGAGTGCTGCTGTTGGTCGCGTCAGAAAAGCGGAACGCGGAAGCCATCAAGAAGTTGGCAGAGTTGGACAAGACGGGTTGTCCGTCGAACTGAGGCTTCATTTTTTCGCGCAGCGCGTGACTCTCTCGGGTGAACTGACACTCATGCGCCAGCGCGAGCGGCGAAAACCACGTGAATTATTCGAGCGGAGCTAAACCGGACGGCGGATGCCGAGTTTGCGCATGCGCGCCTGGAGAGTGGTGCGCTTCATGCCAAGGAGGAGTGCAGCGCCCCGGGGACCAGCGATGCGCCACTGCGTTTGCTTCAAGGCGCGGAGGATGTGCTGACGCTCGGCTTCTTCGAGAGTAGAGATGGAGGAGGAAGAAGAGCTTAAGGACATGGAGGAAGTGAGTGAAGTAAAGGATGAAGATGAATCGGGGGCAGAGGCAGCGCCGGAGATGGAAGTGGATTTCAGTTCCGCAAAAGGGACGCGAAGCTCCTTGCCGGGGGAGAGAAGAACGGCGCGTTCGATGAGATTCTCGAGTTCGCGCACGTTGCCAGGCCATGAGTAGTGAGCCAGGGCGTCCATGGCGTCGGCGGGGATGTACTCGACGTCTTTGTTAAGCTGGCGGCTGAATCTTTGCACGAAGTAGCGAACGAGGAGAGGAAGATCTTCGGCGCGCTCGCGGAGAGCAGGGATCTGAATGGGGAAAACATTCAGGCGATAGTAGAGGTCGCTGCGAAAGGCGCGCTCGGCGACGCGGTTCGAAAGGTCCTGATTCGTGGCGGCGACGACGCGGACGTCCACACGCTGGGTGCGGTTGCCGCCGAGGCGTTCGAATTCCTGCTCTTGAAGAACGCGAAGAAGTTTCGGCTGAAGCTCGAGGGGAAGATCGCCGACTTCATCGAGAAAAAGGGTGCCGCGATCGGCGAGTTCAAAGCGGCCGATTTTCTGACCAATGGCACCGGTGAATGCGCCGCGCTCGTGGCCGAAGAGCTCCGATTCAAGAAGACCGCTTGGGATGGCGGCGCAATTCACTTTGACGAAAGTTCGATCGCGGCGCGGGCTTAGATTGTGGATGGCGCGAGCGAAGAGCTCCTTGCCAGTGCCGGTTTCGCCGAGGAGGAGCACTGTTGTGCCGGCAGGAGCCGCGAGCTCCACCTGAGCGAGGGCGCGCTTGAGCGACGGACTCTCGCCGATGATTTCCTCAAAATTGAATTCACTGCGAATCTCTTCCTCGAGATAGAGCTTCTCTTCGGCGAGCTTGTTCTTGAGAGCCTCGATTTCCTTGAAGGCCAGAGCGTTCTCGACAGCGATGGCAACCTGCGCAGCGACGGGCTGAAGTAGCTCGACGTCTTCTGGAGTGAAGGAATCAAGCCGCCGGCTCGCGAGATTGAGCGTGCCGAAGGTATGGGCGTGATGGATCAACGGGATGCAGCAGACGGCTTGAAGGCCTTCGGCGCGAAGGGTGCGAATGATTTCCGTGTCGAAACGGTCGAGCTCGGAGCCCCGCGCGATCATAGGCTGGCTGGCGGCGATGGCGCGACCAGCGGGAGATGTGTCGCGCGGAACCACCGTCTCCGGCTTGAAGATATTCTGCTTGCCGGGAAAATCAAGGGAGTGAATCCTGAGCAAGCCGGTTTGAGAATCGAGCAGCGCGAGGCTGGTGTAGTCATGGTGAATGACGCGCTCGAGAGTGTTGACGATGCCGCGGAAAAGTTCGGGGAGTTCGCGGCTGGTGATCAGGAGATTGTTGATTTCGAGAAGGACCCGGAGGCGGTCGCGCTCGCGGGCGAGCTGCGATTGATAGGCCTGGGATGTCTCAAGGTTAAGAGCATTATCAACGGCCACGGCCACCTGGCTGGCGACGCGCTCCATGAATTGCAGCTCCGTGTCCGTAATGCGCTGCGGAACCAAGCGGCCGAAACCCATGGCGCCGAGGCGATGCTGGGCAGTGGTGAGCGGAAGGAGCGCGAGTGAACGCACATTATGCTCTCGGTAGCGTTTCAGGAATTCAGGGAAGCGCGTCTCTTCTTCCGTGTCGCTGACGACGAAGGCTTGTTGCGTTTGCCAGACCCAACCAGCGGGGTTGCCCTCGACGGAAGACTCACTGCCTGTAGGCTTTTGCTTTTCGCCGGGGATGCGCGTTTCAAGGATATGGAGGCGCATGACGTTGCGCGCGGGATCGTGGAGAACGAGAGTGAGGAAGTCGAAGTCCACGACAGAGTGGAGGCGTTCGGCAAGGTCGTGGAAAAGCGCGGGAAGGTCGCGCTGCTGGGCGATGGCCTCGCTGACTTCGAGCAAGGCTTCGAGCTGACGCCGGGAGTGCTCGAGGGGCGAGGCGAAGGGGACTTCGGGCGGGGAAATGACGGGATCCGCCATAGAAGGCAGGATAACACCCGGGTTGGTAGGGGCTCAACTTGAGGGCAGGCCCACTAGGGATGGAATCCCGCTAGCTTCGTGGTTAGCGCGTTTATCAGGGATTGCGTCTATTGGTTGGTTCGCAGCCGTCTTCGTCAGCCGATTTCAGCGAGGGCAACTGCTGGAACGAAGTTATAGCTTTCTCTGAATCCTCTTGGATTCATTAAATGGACGGGTTTCGTTAAGGGATACGGCACGATGATACTGTTCTTCAGTGCCAACGTAGAAATATTCAGCGACCACCGTTTGCTTCCATTCGTAGCTATCGCCCCAAATCATTCCGCCTTGTCCCCACGCGGTGTCCTTCAGGGCGTGGAGAGAACCATCTTGGGAATAATAGAAATACTTGTCTTTGGCCCAGCCCTTCTCGACCGAAGAAGATGTGCGGAGGAGGCCAACATCAGTAATCTGGCAGATGCGAGTTCCATTGTTTACCTCTAATCCAGTTGCGTCCTTCTCGCCGTATCTTATCGAGACCCAACCCACATACCCTTCAGGAATGAGAAATTTGGTGGGGTGACGAGCTATGGGCGGCGCTCCCATGAAGATTGTCGCCGCCATTGATAGGCTGAACCACCACAGCCCGGTTATCAGTGTAGTGCCGATTCCCAGGAATCGCATTCTCCCAGACCCGAAAGCACTGAGAAGTAGACCTGCCAAAGTTGGCCAGAATAAAAAAACTGAGAGGACCTTGATTGCTGTCACACCGAGGTGCTGGGAAATAGCTGGGGAGACCCATGACAAGTGCAGAACCAACAAAGAACCCACGGCGGCGGTAGAAAAACCAATACCAGCGAGGGTCATTTGGTTCCTGAGCCCTGGTTGATTACTTGCCCGCGCCTTGAGCAGTTTCCGGAAATTCCGACACAAGAGAGCAAACCACAATGAGAGCAAGATTAGGGTAAGAACAAGCCAGGCGCCGCTCAGGACCATACCCGGATTCTAGCGTAGGAGACCGGCTGCTACAATTCTGTTGAATTTCGGAAAACAGCCTTGTACCCAAGAAGACGCTTTAAAGGCCAGCTATCCTTCCGGGGTACCGCGCCAACTATCGAAAAGTCGGATAAAAACTATTCAAGTCAACTTTAAATGTCGTAAGCCGGAGCGTGGCGGGGGCCGGTGGCGATGAGGTGCTCGATGGAATCGACGGATTGGATACCGCCGCGGGCGCCGATGGCGGTGCAGTTGAGAGCGGCGGCGGCGCAGGCAAAATCGAGCTGGCGCTGCAAGGGCCAGCCCTGCAAGAGTGCGTAGATGAAGCCGGCGTGAAAAATGTCTCCGGAGCCAGTGGTGTCAACGGGTTGGACGCAAAACGCGGCTGCATAATGAAATTGCTTTCCGTCCCACGCCAGAACACCATCTTCGCCGAGTGTGGCGGCGGTGAGGCGGGAACCGAACCGTTCTTTTAGCGCCAGATCGGGCTCAACCGTTAAACGGGCAGGAATGTCCCTGCTGGTAATGAGAAAATCGATGTTGATCAGCAAACCTTCCACGCCGGGGTAAAGATCATCTACATCGGCGATGACGGGTATTCCGGCAGAGCGTGCCCAGGAGGCAGCCAGGGCTGCGGCGGCGGTATCGTGTCCATCGATGTGAAGAGCACGGGAATTAAGGATCCAATCTTTGTGTAGTTCTTCCGGGCGCAAAGTGAGGCGATCGTCACGTTTCCAGAGGACGGTTCGTTCGCCGGCGTCATCCACAAGAATGAAAGCCTGCTGGCTGGGACAGCCCGGCGCGGTGAAGAGATGCGTTTCAACGCCGAAGCGCGTAAATTCCGCGCGGTGGAGGTTGGCAGCGCTGTCGTCGCCAACCTTGCCGACGTAGCGCGTGAGCAAACCCCACTGCTGGCAAGCGATCATGGCAGTGGCGATCTGGCCGCCGGGCAAGACTTTCGCGGAACGAAATTCGATCTTGGAGCCGCGCGCGGGATAGTGCGCGACGGGAATGAGAGTGTCGGTTGCGTTGAGCCCGACGCCGACCACATCCACTTTGGACAGATTCGTCATGAAGGACCCGGCAACTTTACCGGATGCGCGGAAGTTTTCAAAGGCGCGAGCACCTGTTCAGTTGAAGCGCGTGGTGCGCCAGAGGGCGAGGCCACAAGCAATGAGGAATAAGAACAGGACCGCGGTCAAAAGCGCGGCGGGTCCCCGGTGCAAGGACATTTGCGGGACGCGAGCGATCGCGGCGAAGATCACGAAGACAGTGGTGGCGGCGACAACCAAGAGCCAGTCCAGCGCGCTGCGAGAAGGTTTTGACTCACCGAGGAGCTGGCGGCCGTCCATGCGGGCTTCGACGAATTCCGCGGCGACGCCGTAGCGGTCGCTTTCACGGCGCGCTGCCGCCCTCCAGCGAGTCTGTTCCTGACCGGTGGCGGAAGAAAATGCGATGGCACCAATTCCCAGCATCATGAGGACGGACCCGCCGATGACTTCGAGATAGATGGAAGAACTGCGACCGTGCAATTCTCCGAAAACAAGAATGCCCCACAACAAGCCCCAGAGCTGATTTGAATTGGAAAGCGGGATGCCGCGGCTGATGCCCACGTATTTTGCGGCGTACTGCTGGAAGACGTCGCCGATGACCCAGACGAAACCGCCGAGCATCAGCCAAAAAATAACGCTGCGCGCGCCGAGCAATTCCCGCCACAGGGGAGCGAGCCCCAAAGAACTTGCGGAGAGGACCGCCATCATGCCTAATTCGCCGAACGAGAAGAAGGTTATGAACGAGAGTGGATTCATCCCGGTCAGGTAGGCTTTGCGGTAGGGGATGTACATGGTGCCCCAAAGAATTCCGGCGCCAAGCGCGGCCCAGACACCGTGCAGAGAATGTGCGGCGGGGCCGTGTCCTGAGGAGGACGCGATTGCCAAGAGCGTCGCACCCGTGCACATGACCAGCGCACCACCGAGAACACCGGCGCGACGGCGCCAACCGGCCTGGCGCAGTTCATTGAAGAAAAGAAATCCCCAAAGAATGCCGAGAAGGCTATTCGAGTTCCATAAGGGGAAAGCGATGCTCAAGCCAATGTCGCGGATGGCGAAAATTGTGAGCGTGTTGGCTACGGCCCAAAGACATCCGGCGAGCAGCGCCCAAATGACAAGGTGAGGCGCGCGGCGAACATCGGCACGGACCGAGGAGGTACCCAGGATCAGAGCGGGCAAACTCCAGCGTGCGAGAAAAACACCGATGACCATAATGAGCGAAATGACCATAGGCGAAACGCCGATGGAAACGAGCTTGGTGGGCGCTTCCGCGGCACCGAGCCAGGCTCCCGCGGCGAAGCCGGAAAGAATGCCGAGCAATTGCAGCTTTTTCGAACGTGACGCTTGTTGGACGGCGGATGGAAATTGAGAAGAAGAGTCAGGCAGCATTTCGCTCCAATCGGAAATTCAGCGAATGAATCGAAGAAGGAGCAATCCACCTATCAAGACGGCGACAGGGACCCAAAAGTGGATATCGCTGAGAATACTGGCCCACCAGCCGCGGGCAGTCGAATCCGGTCCAGTTGCGTTCATAGTTCATCTCTCATGAATTGCCGGCCATCAACTAGACGTTGATAGTAAATTCTGTTTTCGGCAGATAGACTCAAGACTGGCGCGAATTATACCTCTAAAATTCGCGAGATGGTTGATGGACGAAAACATGGCAAGCGCTTTGGCAAAGATCTACGTCGTCTTGAGCGGAGCCATTTTGGCCGTGGTCGGCGTAGTGGGATTTTTTCGCCATGAGATGTTCAATCTAACATTTCCTCCCGCCCACAATATTTTTCACCTTGTCAGCGGGCTGATCGCTCTGTGGGCGGGGCTCGCAAAGAGCGCAGACGGGCCGCGGCGGTTTGGCTTGATTTTCGGAGCGGTCTATACCCTAGTGGCCATCGCCGGCTTTGCAGGTCTGCGCGACCTCGGTCCCATCCGGCTGGACCTGAATACACATTTCAATTTTATTCACCTGGGAGTGGGACTGCTCAGTCTGGGGGCCGGCTTCGCGAGCGCGAAAGCGAGCTAGCATTTTTATTTCTTGGCCTGCGCCGCCTCTTGTTCGGCTTTGTAAGTTTTCCAGGCCTGGTCGATCACGTAGGCGTGAACCGCGTCCGCATCCGCGACGGTCATATGGGCTTTGGGGAAAGCAAACTTCGGCGGATCGGCAAGTCCAGGCATACCTTTCGACCAGTGACTGCCGCCCAAGACAATGCCATACCAATCCTTATGCACTTGCGGCGGGGCGTAGCGAAGATCGGGGATCGCGCCGTCTTCCACCCAAGCGCCGCTACCGTCAATGTAGGGCGAGTGGCAGCCCTCACAGTAATAAGAGACGTAAAGTTTTTCACCCTTACGAATAATATCCTCGTTCACTTTTTGCTCGGGAGGCCGCGGCACGGGCGGGATTTCGATGTGCGGAGTCGGAAATGGAACCTTTCCTCCGAGTTTGAAAGCATACAGGCGTTCGGGGCCGCGCTTGGATTCGGGTGTGGCCATGGTGCGCGCGGGAGCGAAGAGGCGCGATCCGGAACCCCAACCCACGGAAGTGATGACGTATTGCTCGCCGTTTACAGAAAAAGTGATGGGGATGGAATCGATTGCGGACTTGGTCTGGATGGACCAAAGTTTTTTGCCGGTGTCAGCAGCGTAGGCTGCAAATTCGCCGGTGCCTTGTCCCTGAAAAACGAGATTGCCGGCCGTGGAGAGTACCCCTCCGTTGACGGCAATCTGCTCCTCGACGGACCAGCGCGAGGTTTCCGCAACGGGGTCCCACGCGATCAGCCGGCCGAAGAGACCCTGGCCGCCTTCTCCCGCTTCGACGGCGGCTTTTGTATCGGACCGGCGATCCGTTGCAGGAATGTAGACGAGCCCGGTGAGCGAGCTGTAGCTCATCGGCCACCAATTGTGGACCGTCCATTGCCTACCGCCACCTTGCGACGCGGGAATCAGGATAGGCCGCGAGGTTTGAAGGTTGTACCCAGTAGCCCAAGTGGTTTTGACGAGCGGCTTGGCGGAAAGCAGCTTGCCGGTTTTCGCGTCCAAGATGTAGAAGAAACCATTCTTGGGAACGGTCAGGGCCACGTGACGCTTTTCGCCGTTGACCATGAGGTCGGCCATTATGATCTGATTGTTTTCGGAGTGAACATTTTCGGTGCCCGTCTGGTAGTGCCAGACGTATTCTCCGGTGTCCAACTTCACCGCGATGATGCACTGGGAGAAGAGCTTTTCTCCGGAAATTTTGATGCCCGTCATTTCGCCGTAGCCGACGTCCGCGCCCGCAGTGCCAAAAATTACCAACCCAGTGGCATCATCATATGTGATGGCGTGCCACACGTCGCCGCCACCAATCTTCCACGAGCCCTCGCCAAACCAGGTTTTCGACGCCATCTCCAGTTCTTTTGTTTCGAAACCTTTTGCGGGATCGCCCGGGACGGTCCAGAACCGCCAGACTTCCTTGCCCGTCTCGGCATCGTAGGCGGCAAGAGCGCCGCGCACCGCGTCATCGGAGCCGTTGTAGCCCATAAGGATTTTCCCCTTGGCAACGCGGGGCGCGCCGGTGATTCCCGTTTGAAGCGGCTCGCAGACTGTGGCTTCCCAGATCTTCTTCGCGGTCGCGGCATCGATGGCAATCAGGCGGCAGTCGCCTGTGCCCACATAGACTTTTCCATTCCAGACGGCCACGCCTCCATTGGTGCGCGCGGAGTAAGAGCCGTTCAGCGCCTGATCGAGCCGGATTTGCGGATCGTACTTCCAGATGAGTTTTCCCGTGGCAGCTTCCACAGCGTAAATCTTGGAGAGCGGAGCGCTGACGTAGATGACGCCATCGACAACAATCGGCTCGGAGACGATGCCCATGGCGCCGTCGTAATCCAGATACCAGGCGAGGCCCAAATTGCCGACATTCTGATCGTTGATCTGCTTGAGCGGGCTGAAATGTTTCGAATCGAGGGTGCGTCCGTTCACCAGCCAGTTTGTGCCTGTGGCTATGTCGGCATCGATACGGGAGTCGTTGACCTCTCCCGGCTTAACCGTACTGTCCGCGGAAGAGTGCAACGCTATGGCGACTCCGATCGCAACGATCACCAACGCCAAACCGAATATGCGCCTTGCCTTCATGCCAGCCACCTTTCGAACGAGCCGCCGAACGTCCGTCGCGCAGGCGAAACATCGCCTGCACGATCCAACTAGCGTGGGATTTCCGCGTTCCATGTTAGGTACCCTGCGGAAGGAAAGTCAACGCGCGAGGAGTCAGGCTTTGCGCCGCGCGAGAAGCCGAATTTCGCTCCAGAGAACGAATAGCAAATAGACGGAAAGCAGCACGAGCTCTGGCTCGATGGCGTGGCGGTATTTTGCGACGGAATAGGAAAAATAATAAGGAATTGGATAAACGATGAGCGTAGCAGCAAATAGAAGCCACCCGCGCGGGCGGCGCGTGAGGACAAAGAGAAGACCCAGCCAGCCGGTGACCGACAGCGGCCAGAATTCCCACTGCTTCCACCACTCCCTGCTCTGATAGTGAACCGGCGTGCCATCCCAGAACCACCAGGAGCGATGGAGCGTCAAGTCGAGGAATTCGGACGGATACTCGCGGACAAAACGCAGCGCGTCTTCTTTCCAATGGTCGATGTAACGCATTTCGCCCCAGGCGGCATATTTCTGGAGCTCCGCCGCATTGTTGTTGGGATGTTTGCCACTGAAGCCCATGCCGTTGCTGTAGTGGTAGTTGCCGAGGTGAAATTCGAACCAGTAGTTGCTGCGAATAAAAACCGGACGGCCGAAGACACGCTCGTTGCGGATCAGCCAGGGCGATACCAGCGCGGCGAACAGCGCGGCAGCAAGAGCCGCGGAAGCAAACCAGGGCTTGTAGGAACGATGGCTCACGAAGGCCGGGTAAAGAAATGAAAACGGTATGACGCTGAGCAAAGCCGGATTGGTAAGCGCGATGACCGCCCAGAGCGCGCCGAGCGCTAACCACAGTTTCCTGGTGTTTTTCTCCGCGACATCCAGCGTGACGATAAAGGCTGCGGAAAGAAGAAAGGCGCTGGCGGTAAAGTCCCAAATCCAGGAAACCGGCCAGCGGAAAAAAAAGGGGCTGAGCGTCCAGATAGATGCCGCCAAAAGTCCGATTTGCGAGCCAAATGTGCGGCGGCCCAATGCGTGAATGGTGATGCTGGTTGCGGCGCCGATGATGCACTGAAAACCAAGCAACACAATCGCCGAGGCCACCGAGTAGATCCCGAAGAACCGGAACACTAGCGCGCATAAATAAGGATAGACAGGAGCAATCCAGGCGGTCGGGCCGGTGTCTTGATAGAAGGGCGAACTAAAACCTTGCCCGCGAACGATGTGCTCGGCAATGCTGCAAACTTCCGCTCCAAAAGGAAGAATCGAACCTGGCACGCGGACGTAAGTCTTTTTCCACAAGACGAATCCGAAACGCAGAACAAATCCGCAAATCAGGAGGAGAACGTACAAATAGCGATAGGAGGTGGGATCGGTGGACGGAGCGGGGTTTGCGGGGGACTCCGGGGCGAGGACGGGCATGAAGAGACTCGCTGTTTCCTCTGGGCTGGTAGCGTAGAGGGAGCCGCGACGCTTTGCAAGAGAGGCCGTAGGGGAGCTTGCTTAGTTTTTGACTGGGCGCCGCGGAGTATATGATCGCGGTTAGGCAGGCGCCGCAAGCGGAGAGTTCCTGCGAATGACCGAGCCCGCGAAGCGCTCCATCTCTTCTAGCTGCGGGCTGAATTGCAGCAGCATGAGGTCAACGCCGGCGGCTTCGAATCGGGCCAGTCGCTCGGCCACCTGCTCCGGCGTGCCAATGAGCCCGGACCGCAGGCCGCGATTCGAAACCGAATAATCCTCCAGGGAAACGCGCTGCTCGAGTTGTGTTCCGGCTAGCCACTGCTGGTAGTTTGCGTAGCCTGCGGCGGACTGTTGAACATCCGTGATTCGCCGCAGCTCATCCTGAGCTTCGCGCTCGGTTTCTCGAACGACGGCGTAGCCTGCGACGCCAAATTTGAGCGGCGGAAGTTTGTGGCGGCTTCGCCGCTCGCGCAAGTCTGCGATTTTCTTTTCGACGTTCTCCGGCGGATCGCCGTGCATCAGGTAAGCGTCGCACTTCTCGGCGATCAGCTCTTTTGCCGCGGGAGATTCACCGCCCGCGTAAAGAGTGGGGCGCGGCTTCGAAACCGGTTTTGGTTCGAGCACGTTATCTTCAACGCGGTAATACTTTCCCGTAAAAGAAAAATGGTCCTGCTTCCACACTCCATCCAGAACGTCGAGCCATTCGCTGGTGCGCGCGTAGCGATCGTCATGCCGTTCAAACGCGACGCCATATTTGCGAGCTTCATCCGCCCACCACGACGAAACCACGTTGAGCGTGAGCCGGCCATTGCTGATCTGATCGATGTTGGCCGCTTGCTTCGCCAGCAGCGCAGGGAGATGAAACGTGGGACGCACGGCCACCATCAACTCGATTCGCCCAGTCACCGCGGCCAGCGCTGCCGCCGTGGACCAGGCATCCAGTGAAGGCGCTTCGACGCCCTTGATGTCGTTGAGATTGAGTTCGGCGATCAGCGTCAGGTCGAAACCGATTTGCTCGCTGCGCTGAGCGAGCTTCTTCACGTACGCCCAGCTCACTTCCATGTTTTCATTTTCCACATTGCGCAGCCAGCCGCCGAACACGGGGAGCCAATAGCCGTATCTCATCGCGGGCCTCCGCTTGCCGCAACGGTCTCGCGGCGATTTGCCTCGTGACGTTGCGCCTCGGCGATGAGGAAGTCCGCAAGCCGTGCGTACGGATTGAAACCGATGACGCGCTCCGGATCGGCCACGAAATTGGAAAGCGCGTTCACGTCGTAATAGAGCTGCCGGCCGGTCCGGCTGTCGATCACGTATTCGATGCCACCAACCTCGACGCCGGCGAGTTCCACGATTCGCTCGACGTCTTCGATCACCTTTCGCGGCGGCTCGTAGCCTTCCACTTTCATCCCACTCTTCGGTGCGTCCACAGGACATGCGATACGCGTCAGCTCTTCGCCTCGGGTGTTCTGGCAAATGTCCGCAGGACACAAGTTGTAGCTTTCGCCGGTGATGTGGATCTGGATCGCGTAGAGAAATTTGCCGCCTAGAACTTCGACACGAGTGATGATTCCGTCGCGTGCCGTAAAGGCTTCCTGCACCAGCGCCGTGGAATCAATGCCAAAATAAAGGCGATTCGCCTCGACCGCGCCGCGCAATTCGTCTTTCGAATTGAAACGCTCAATCCCCGCGCCACTGCCACCAATGTTTGGCTTGATGACCACGGGATAGCCAATAGCCTCCGCGGCGGCCAGCGCCTGAGACGGATGATTGATGACGCGAGCTTTCGGATACGGTAGTCCCAACTTTTCGAGGTTGGTGAGCTGCAGCGCCTTCGAGATTTCATGGTTGAAACAGCGATAGCCGTTGACGACGCGTACACCTTTGCTTTCGAGGTGCGCAAGATAGTTGAGAGTGTAGAAGATTCCGTGGCCCAGGCCGCGCTGCCACGCCGAAGGGCTCATGCGATTGAAGAGCAGGGAATATTTCCGTTCCGGCGAAGATGGATCGTAACTGTGGTGGCGTGCGTCAATCTTCACCCAGGGCTCGCCGCGTTCGTCGAGCTGCTGGAAGAGCGGCCGGAACCAGTCCGGATGCTCGTAGTAAATGGCGATCGGTTTTTCCAGCTTACAGCCGTTGCCCTTTGCTTCGTTACCCATGAAACCTCAGCGTCACCTGTCGACTTGCTCTGGCCAAGACAAAAACGCCGCTCCCCTGAGCGGCTCGGATTTCCTCTGAGTTTCAAACTACGTCAAGCCGAAGATCCGCCGCCACTCTGCCCCGTCCAACAACAGACGCGATGGCACTGGCAAGCCCGTGGCCCCGAACGCCCCTTTTGCGCAATGGACTGCACAAAGCCAGTATACCTTTGAGCGGAGAGTTGACAAAGAAGCTCCCGCAAGCAGCTCCCGCTTGTAGTTTTGAGACGCAAGGTCAGCGGTGACGGACTGGGTCATCCGAAAAGCGGGAGGAGGGAGGCTGTTGTCGCAGCCTCCCGGCCTGCAAGCTAGAAGATGATTTTCAAAGCGAACTGAACGTTAAACGGTTCGCCGGGGCCGATGCCGGGGGCATCTCCAGCGTGAAGCGTGCTACTGACCAAGCCAAAGGCGGACCCGTCGCAACTGCAGTTGTCGGGCTGCGCCAGATTCAGGATGTTGAAAACGTTGAACATCTCAACGCGGAACTGCGTCTTCACTCTTTCGGTGATCGGTGTATTCTTGATGACCGAGAAATCAACGGTTTTGAAGCGTGGCCCATTGAATTGGTTTCTCTTGGAGCTCCCGAAGGTGCCCAGAGCATTCGCCTGAAATGCGCTCGGATTAATCCATTGGACACCCGCCTTGGTCCCCCCCGCCGGCTGGACGACACCGCTGAAAGGATCGCTCAGGACATCCGCCCGGTCCTGTTTGTTACCGGTGTGGCTATTGTCAAACCCGGAAAAGACGCTGAACGGGAAGCCACTGTTATAGGACATGAGTGCGGCAAGCTCCCACCCTTTGGTCAGCCTGGGAAGTGACTGGCCAAATTGTGGGACGTCATAGATTACGGACCCGCTCACATTGTGACGTGTGTCGAAGTCGGCGTTCGCGTAGTCACCCCTTAAATTGTTGTTGTCTGTTGGCCGGTTATTTCGTGGATAGGACATTTCATCTCGGACATGACCCAGCGTGTAGGCAAGCTGCCCGGTCAGCCCGTGCCACGAAGTCCCACGCACAGAAAGTTGCATGGAGTTGAACTGCGAATTGCCTGCGCTAGAAATCTCGGTGATGCCCGAGAAATTGGGGAACTGCGAGAAGAACGGCCGGGCGGCCTGCAAACTGGGATAGGCTGTCGGGCTCGGAGCAGGTTGATTGATGTTCTCCGTGACAATCAGTTTCCGGCCCTGGCTTCCGACGTAACCGGCCTGAATTACGACCTTCGGCGTAAGTTGATGCTGAACGTTCAAGCTGAAGTTCTGCACGTAGGGGGACCGAAGATCCTGATTGATTCCGTACACTCCGAACGGCGGCTGCGGCGTGACGCTGCCAAAGATAGGCTGTTGATTGACCACAGTAAGCGGACCGCCATCGTTTTGAATACTAAAGACAGGTTTCGGGCCACCGGGATTTCGCGAGGGACCCCGTCCTCCGGGCTTTGCGCGGTTGTCAATGAAGAGGTTTCCGTTTGTGACATCGTAGTAGAGACCCCAGGCGCCGCGGATGACCGTCTTACCGCCGCGGGTAGGCGTAAACGCAAACCCTATGCGCGGGGCGAAGTTGTTCAAGTCTCGTGGATAGAGGGTGCTGATGGTCTGAGGAGGAATCGCGAGCCCCCCGGGCGCACTGGGAAGAAACGTTGAGACCGTGTGCGTTGGATCGTATATCGGGCTGTTGTAGTCCCAGCGTAAGCCATAGTTGAAGTTGAGGCGCGGCGTGACCTGCCAATTGTCCTGGGCATACCAGGAGACCGAATTCACATACCAATTGCGTCGCGGGTCCCCAGTGGCAATGTTGGCGTTTGACTTATTGATATAGCCAGCCAAAAAGTCAGCCAAGGAGTCTTGCTGCTGAGTTCCGCCCCAGCCCCCCGATTGAGGCGCTGCCCCATCGAAGTCGAAATTGCCGCGCGCATCCCGGAAATAGTGAACCCAAAGCTTCGCCCGGCGGAATTCTCCGCCAAATTTCAGCGCGTGGGCGCCCAGGGTGTAGCTAAGGTCATCTGTGAAGTGGTAGGTCGTATCGGTGCGCCCGAGGTTGGGCGTCTCTCCGACGCCACCGTTGTTGAAACCATCGATCGCGATATGAGGTGAACCCAGATCAGCAGAGGTCGCACCGGTATTAAAGCCGAGAGCCACGACATCCTGATTGTGCTTCTGGTCGTCGAAGTTCTGGAGAAAGTAGTTCACGCCAAAGAGAAACTGATTCACGAAGCGCGAACCGAACGTGCTGTTCAAAATGGCGGCCCAGTTTTGCTGACGGCTGGGAACGGCCTGAAAATAATCCTGAAAGACCGAGCAGCCGGCAAAGGCCACGGCATCACCACTGCCCACAAACCCGTGCACAAACAACCTTTCTTTAGTGTTGAAATTATAATCCACACGGGCGACGCCGTTGTTGCTCCGGTAATTGTTGTTAGCGGTGCTGAAGAAATTGTTTGTGGTTGCTGGAGCACTCTTGATCGCACTGGGCCAGAGTGTGCTCAGTAGGCTCACCATGACCGGATTTGGCGTCACACCTTTGGCGGTCATCAGGGCCGTAGCCTGCGTGACCCAAGCGTCTGAAGGAACAGTGGCCCGGATCGAGTTCCCTGCAATAAACCGCTGCGCTTCAAAGTTAAAAAAGAAAAAAGCCTTGTCCCTCAAAATGGGGCCGCCAATGGACCCGCCGAAATTATGGTTTCGCAGCTTGCCGTAATCACCAAAGGGCGAAGGCTTTGCAAAGGCATCATTGCGATTGAAGTAGTAAAGCGTGCCGTGAAAATCGTTTGTTCCTGATTTGATCGCGACATTGACCATGGAGCCGGGGTTGCGGCCGAAATCCGCTCCTCCAACGCTCTGCTGATTGAACTCCTCAATGGAGTCAATGGGCAGCAAGACCCCCGCGACGCCGGAGATACTCCCCTGGTTCACCGCTTCGGAGTTGTGCCAGAAATCATTGTTATCCACGCCGTCGATCTGCCAGTTGTTTTGGTTTGGGCGGTTGCCATTCATCGAATCCTGTGAATTGAATCCGGGTGTGAGTTGCAGCAACTGCCGGAAATCGCGGCCGTTGAGCGGCATTTCCTCGAGGGCGCGCGTGCCGACAACCGCGTTGAGGGCGCTTTCGCTGGTTTCGATCGTCGTAGCAACAGCCTGCACTTCGACGGTCTGGGCCTGCTGGGCCACGCCCATGGTGATGGTAAGGCTGCTGATTCTCCCCACCTGAACGTCGAACTCAGTTATCTTCTGTGTCTGCAGACCAGAGTGGCTGACTGTAACGGTGTAGAAACCGACGGGCAAATCCGTGAAGGAGAAGACTCCGGCGTTTGTCGTAGTCACGCTCAGTTTAAGGCCGGTGCCTCTTTGTTCGATTTCGACGGTCGCGTCCGGAACGACTGCGCCGCTCTTGTCTTCCACCGTCCCGGAAATGCCGCCACGCGAAGTTTGACCGATGACTCCGGCAGGTAACAACAGACACATCGCCAGGGTCCACCACAAAAATGTTCGAGCCTTTAACATGTTCACCTCCTCAAGGAAAGTGCACCCGTGAAAAAACCACACCCCACCTGTTTGTATGTTCTAAATCCCTGGAGTCAGGGCCACCGTTGCGAAGATGCTAGAGAGACTGGAAGCAAGAGTCAAGCGTTTCCTGAGCAGATGGATTTTCTCTGAGGCTAATCGTTTTTTCCGTTAGGGTATAAGGTCAGGCCGGTTGCGCCGGGTCTTTTCGATAGCGGCCGCGCGGCGCCACTTGGCAACCTCCGCGTGATTTCCGCCAATGAGCACTTCCGGAACAGACCATCCGCGGAACTCCGCCGGCCGCGTGTAATGTGGAAAATCCAAAAGCGTATGGTTGGTGCCCCGGGACGCGCGAGCATCACCGGGTACATCGGCGCTGAACGATTCGTTCTGGGAGGATGCTTCATTCCCGAGGGCGCCTGGCAGGAGTCGCGTGACCGCGTCCACGATCATCATGGCGGGAAGCTCGCCTCCGCTCAGCACGAAATCGCCGATGGATATTTCGTCGGTGGCCAGATGCTCCGCCACGCGTTCGTCAACACCTTCGTATCTTCCACAAATAAAAATGATTCGTTCCAATTGTGCGTAACGCCGCGCCGTTTCCTGATGGAATAGCTTTCCAGCCGCAGACATCAGCACGATGGCCGACTTCGGATCAGCAGTGCGCGGTTTCGACGCGTCACTAACGCTCTGACCAAGAAGCGCTTCCACCGCTTCAAAGAGCGGCTCCGGCTTTAGCACCATACCTTCGCCGCCGCCGAAAGGGCGGTCGTCCACGGTACGGTGACGATCCTTGGTAAAGACACGCAAGTCCTGCACGTGAACTTCGACCAGTCCGCTTTCTCGCGCCCGGCGCAGGATACCATGGTCGAGCGGGCCGGCAAAAAACTCCGGAAATATCGTGATGAGGTCGAAGCGCATGCAAATCCAGTTTAGCCAATCGAGAGACCTGCCGCCATTCGGACTTTTTCAACTCCTCACGTCCTGATTGCAATTGCGCTTCGCAAGCGTCTAGGATTCCCGGCACTGGAACCATTTCTGTCCCACGGGACAGCTTGTTCCGCATCGCTCGGTTTCGTAAGCTCTTGCTGTTGAAGCAGTTGTTTCCAACCAAGGGACTGCAGGCGGGGTGGATTTGATGTTCTCTATGCCGACTTCCGGGGAGGCCAGCTTTAAGCCTTTTTCCGCTCCTGTAACTCGCACTTCATTGATTTTGCTATCGTCACTGACGGCCGTCCTTCTCTTTCTGGCAGGCTGCGGCGGTTATGGAGGCGGAAGCAACGGTGGCGGGAATGCGCCGTCCGCACCCGCGGGCCTTAATACGCAAGTGGTTCTATCGTGGACCGCGAGCTCGGGCGCGACGGGCTATTACGTCAAGCGCTCCACTAGCAGCGGTTCGGAGACGCAAATTGCCGCCCCAACATCTGCGAACTTCACGGACACCACCGTGACAAATGGAACGAAGTATTACTACGTAGTTTCGGCCTACAACTCCTACGGCCAGAGCGCGAATTCCGTTGAAGTCAGCGCCACGCCTACCGCCCCGGCAACACCACCCGGTGCCCCGACTGGTTTGACGGCCACTGCAGGGAACATGCAGGTCACCTTGAGTTGGAGCGCGAGCGCTGGTGCAACCGGCTATTACGTCAAGCGCTCCGTCACCAGTGGCGGCGAGACACAAATTGCCTCCCCAACATCCGCGGACTTCACCGACACTGGCCTCACCAACGGCACGAAATACTACTACGTCGTTTCCGCATACAACTCCTACGGCCCGAGCGCGAATTCGGCAGAAGTCAATGCCATGCCGTCGGCATCCTCATCCCCGGACGTGACGATTACCATCGACCCCACCAAAACCAAGGCCATCTCGCCGTGGATCTACGGCACGAATTTTTACTCCGGCAATACCGCGCCGCAGCCGAATTTCACTTTCGACCGTGACGGAGGCAACCGCTGGACGGCCTACAACTGGATCAACAACGGCTCGAATGCGGGCAGCGATTACTATTACGAGAATGACAACTACTTGTGTAACGGAAGCTGCAACGCGAGCATTCCGGCGGAAGCGGTGCGCACTTTCATAGCCGCCGACCACACTGCCGGGCTGGCAACCCTTGTGACGTTCCAACTGCAGGGCTATGTGTCTGTGGACACGACAACGGTTCAGGTGCCGATGCCGTTCCCAAACCTGAGCTACTTCCGGCCGGTGGTGTACAAGAAAAATACTGCCTCCAATGCCCCATTCACGGTCACGCCTCCGCCAGCAACTACGGACAAGAATGTGTATATGGATGAATTTGCCTGGGCACTGGATCAGAAGTTTTCCGGTATGAATATTTTCGGGGCCAATCCGGCACATCCAACCTTTATCAGCTTGGACAATGAACCGGATCTTTGGAATTCCACTCATCAGGAGATTCAAGGCTCGACGAACATTTCTTCAGCCAACTTCATCACGAAGACCGTCACCCTCTCAAAAGCTTTGGAGGATTTGAAAGTCCCTTACCCCACTCAATTCTCCAATGTCGTGATCTTCGGGCCCGTGAACTACGGCTTTAATGGCATTTACAGTTGGCAGAACGACCCCACGCTGAACCCAACTCCGAATGGAGCAGACTGGTTTGCGGACAAATACCTGACTGGAATCAATGCTGCTTCCACCACCTATGGAGCCCCACTCGTGGATGTTTACGATTTCCATTGGTATTCGGAAGCTACAGATGGCACCACAAGAGTCACCAATATGATTAGCTCTTCGCTGACGGACGCCCAGATTCAGGCCATCGTGCAAAGTCCGCGCAGTCTTTGGGACCCAACATTCAAGGAAAATTCCTGGGTTGCGAACTCCGTCCTTGGCGGCCCCATCCAAATCCTTAGCCGTCTTCAGGCCAAAATCAACGCCGAGAACCCGGGCATGAAAATCTCCATCACGGAATACGAGAACGGAGGCTTCAACCATATTGCCGGAACCATTGCTCAGGCGGACAACCTTGGCATCTTTGGCAGCATGGGAGTCTTCGCGGCCAACTTCTGGCCACCCGGATGCCCCAACACCAATCCCAACTGTTACTCCTACACCCTTGCGGGCTTCCGGGCATTCCGGGCATTCGACGGGGGAACTGCGGACTTCGGCAGCACCTCGCTGCAGGCGACATCGAGCGACGTTGCGAGCGTAGTCGTTTACGCTAGTTCGGACAGCAGCATCCTGGGCCGAGTCGTCTTCGTGGCCATCAATCGTTCGAACGCCCCCAAGGTGACCGCCATCAACGGCCAGACCCTCACAGGCACCGCGCACCTTTATCAGATGACCGCCTCTTCCTCTGCAGGGGAGACTGTTATTCAGCCGGTGTCTATTGGAACGATGGCCGTAAGCGGCTCGTCCCTGAGCATCACTCTTCCGGCCTATAGCGTGACAACAATCGATGTTCAGTGAAGCCAGCCTGAAAATGTTTTGTTTTGACTTATTCAGCGCTCGGGTTGATTCAATTCTCGCAGGCCTTCCGGCAGCACCACATCAATCCGCCGGGCAGCCGGATCGATTTTCCTGCAGATGTCCATCGCCAGCGGAATCAAGACCTCTCCATGCGATGTTTCCACTTCGAGTAGCGGCGTCCCGGAAATTTCTTCCCCCGGAAATTGCACATCGCGAACTGTTCCGAGGAGCGCGGGAGCTTCCGCGAGCGAGCACGGCGACGACGAAACAACTGGCGGCGAAGATGGATTTTCGAATACGGAGCAACCGATGAGGTCCGAAACAAAATATTGTCCCGCTGGCAGCGTCATGCGCTGTTCGAACGGGAGCAATACTTCCAGCCCGCGGAATTGCTCCGCTTCTGAAATGGATGCAACGCCTTCAAAATGGAAAACTGCCTGGCCGCGATGATTTTGGCTCAGCCAACAAGATTTCACCGTCATGCGCCGCGGCTCATTCTTGCCATCGGCATGGCCGGCAAAAACTTCCCGCAATCTTGTCAAGCGTTCCGGAAAATCAGTGAGGATTTCTGCCGCGACTTCGCCCTTGTTGCCGCGCGCCCGCAGTATGCGTGCAAGCAGGACCCAGCGTGGAGTTTCGGGGCTCAATGGGATGCTGACTGTTCAGCGGTCTCTAGAAAGCATGACCTCGAAAAGGTCAATCTTCAAGAATTTCCAGGGTAAACCGCTTGCGCAGTTTCATCCCTGACGCGCCTAGCAACGTTCGCATCGCCTTTGCCGTCCGCCCTTGTCTTCCGATCACCTTACCCAGATCCTCGGGGTGCACCCGGAGCTCAAGCACTGTGACTTGCGACCCCTCGACAGTTCTTACCTGAACTTCCTCGGGATGATCTACGAGCGCCCGGGCGATTTCTTCGACCAGTTCTTTCATACGGTACCTGGGAATGGCGCCCACGGTGAAGCTGCGGACGCGCATAATTCAGGAAGGCTTTGAAATTAAGCGATTTTCTGTTGCCGAAGAAAGCTTCGCACCGTGTCACTGGGCTGGGCACCCAGTCCCATCCAGTATTTGATGCGCTCTGCGTCGAGCTTTAGCTCCGCGGGCTTCTTCAGCGGATCGTACGTCCCCACCGCTTCCTTGACGCGGCCGTCCCGCGGACGTGTCCGCTCAATGACCACTACGCGGTAAAAGGGCTTCTTCTTCTTCCCAATCCTTGACAGACGAATCGTCAACACTAAGTTCCTCCTGAACCTTCTTATACTAGCCTGTCGAGGCACCGCGCCGCAACACAAGTCTCGGCGGCAGGGGGACCCGCAACAAACCTCCATCGGCGAAGCACGTAAGTAAGGGTCGCCAAACTTTGCACCGCCCCAGCCTTCAAATTACGCGTTAAGATGGTTACTCGTACCTGAGGCAAGCGATGGGATCGAGATTGGCGGCCAGGTTTGCCGGATAGTAGCCGAAGAACAAGCCCACGCCGACGGAAATCGTAAACCCGATCGACACCCACAAATAAGACAGCGTTGCGGGAATAGAAGGCACTAACGCCCGCACCGTTGCGGACACTCCGGCGCCGATCAAGATGCCGATTGTGCCGCCGACCAGGGTGAGGACCACAGCCTCCAGCAAGAATTGCAGACGAACATCCGCCCGCCGCGCGCCGATGGCTTTGCGCACGCCGATTTCCTGGGTGCGTTCGGTCACCGAGATGAGCATGATGTTCATCACCCCGATGCCGCCCACTAACAATCCTATCGAGCTGATAATCGTAGTGAGAATCACCAGCGCGCCAGTCAGTTTGTTCCACAGATTGCTGAGGAAGTCCGGCGAGCTCAGCTCGAAATCATTTTCCTTCCCAGCGGGGATGCGGCGAAGACGCCGCAGCGCTTGTATCACTTCGCCGTGCGCGGTTTCCACGTTTACGTTTTCCGGGACGGTGAACGCCATGATCAGCTCTTTGGCTTCCGGGTACTCCTTCTTGAAGCAGCTAAGGGGGATGACGGCGAAAATATCGACGCCAGGTCCCACGAACAAGCCCTGGTCGTGTTCAAACACGCCGATGACTTCGTAGACGCCGCCGTTGATGCGCACCGTTTGGCCGAGAGCGTCGGTGTTGGGGAACAGGGATTCGCTGATGGCCGCGCCGAGGACCACGACGGGACGCGCGTGCTCCTGGTCAAAAGTGCTGATGAAGCGCCCCCGCTCGATGCTGAACAATGGAATCGCGTCCGTATACCCTGGCTCGGCACCACGCAAGATAACTTTCTCGACGCTGCGGTCGCCGCTGATAATCCGGTTGCTGTCTCCAAGGAAGAAGCCCCGTGTGCCAAACGTCGTGACGATCTGCACGTCCGGGGCGGCTTCCCGGACAAATTCCGCGTAGTTGTATTCAAGATACTTGCGCGCCCGAATTCGCTCCGGCAAGCGGGAAAGGTCAGTGCCGAACGGGAATCGCGAGATGAAATACGTGCGCGAGCCTAGGCGCTCCACTCTGTCTTGCACAAACTTGTTAAGGCCCTGAATGATCGCCGCCATGGAAATCACCGAGGACACCCCGATGACGATGCCCAGCACGGTT
>WNFJ01335410.1_pt1 | contig 30769 bp, 31 predicted proteins | sample 5400461 | NCBI WGS metagenome assembly WNFJ01 (sample SAMN13153349, study PRJNA577476) | soil metagenome | isolation source: 115 cm saprolite on Douglas fir-dominated hillslope | place: USA:California | collected 2013-09-17
CTCCTAAGCCAGTTGATAGAGGCAGCGGATCACGCCAGACACGGGGGAGGCGGGAGATAAGCGAGCCGCGTATCAGGCGAGACCCTATATGAAAATTAGGCAAGACAATGCGCACCGCTTGCATAGATGCGCATGTCAAACGGATCTGGAATCCGGAGGAGGACATTTCCCTGCTGGGTTCTTTCGCCTCTTCCAGACCCCCAACTACTAGAATCAAACCCAGCGGCAAAAAAGAGAAGAAGAACACCTAAAAATATGAAAATCCGTAGTTGGTTTAATCAAAATCGTTTCACTTCAATTGTGCGATTCTCATGCGCAGGTGCGCTCATCTCAGCGGGCGTGGTCAGCGCAATCCTGGCACTCCCATTGAGCACCACCGGCAGCAACCCGCCTCCGGCCGAGCCTCAGGCGATCGACGACTCACAGATGCAAGCCCTGAGCACGACAATCGGGGGGGCAGCCCCGCTGCCCACGGCGCGCACGGTTGCCCACTGGTTTGGCACGACCTTGAATCCGGACAATGGAGTTACCTACGGCTATAACATGGTCGGCGCGGATCCAAACAACTGCTCGGGCTCGGAGTGCGACGTGACCGTGACTGTGGACATCACCCCGGTTAACGTGAACGTCGGTGGAGAATCCTTCAACGGGAGCGATGCTCTGAGTGCGACGCTCGCGTCACCGGTGTTCGCGACGAACGACTACGGCTCAACTCTGGCTGCAACGGCGGCAGGCAATTTCCCGAATCTGCCACTATTCATCCGAGGCCCCGGCGGAGCCCTTTCGCAACTCGACGCGGGTAATCTACTCCAGCTTCAGGACGCGACGATGCGGGCGCAGTTTAACAAGACGGGCTCCAGCTCTTTCCATCTGAGGCTCAATCCTGTCGTCCATGACACGGTCACGATTGCCGTTCCGAGCGGTAAGGGCACGATCCTACAGAGCGGCCGTGGCGTCCACTTCGCAGACATCAACATCCAGTGGTGGTCGACGCGGATCCAGAACCTCAACAACAGTCTCGGTTACAACGATCCGACGCACCTTGCGGTATATCTGACGAAGGACACCGTGAATTTCGTCGGCCAGGATCCGCTCAATTGCTGCGTGATCGGTTTTCACGGCGCCGCCGAGGTGCCATCCCATACAAACAACGGCGGGCAAAACGGCAACGGTAATCAGCCAGTGCAGACCTACGCCTTTGCCTCGTACGTTTCCCCGGGCTTCTTTGCGCGGCCCAACGGCGGTACCGACTGGGCGCTCCAGGATATTCACCCCCTGAGCCACGAGATCTCGGAATGGGCGGATGATCCGTTCATCAACAACTTCGTGGAGGGTTGGGTGACGCCGACGGGACAGTCTTCTAGCTGCAGCACGCTGCTTGAGACCGGTGATCCAGTGACCGGGATTGGGTTCGCGATAGGAACGAATACCTACCTGCAGGGGCCGAACCCGAACGGCACGCAGAGTGCGGATGGGTTCTATCATCCGGAGGATGAGGTGCACCTTCCGTGGTTTATGCGCACGGCACCGAATACTATTTCCGAGCCGACGCAGAGCCCGTCGACCAACATCGGTCGCTACACCTTCATGGGCGATCTGAACCCGTTCCCGGGCTTCCGTCAGCCGGCGACCAACTGCCCCTAGTTAGTCACCGCCGGGTTAAAATTCGGGCGGGATAGCCAGAACCTATCCCGCCCATTTTTTTTTGCAGTATCGCATACCTCAAAGGCGTAAAGATTGCGATGATGAGCTGCATAGTGAACGCGAGCCCCGTGAAATGGCAGACACCGACTTTGGATATGTCGACGACGCGACCGGCAAAGTTAAAGCTCTATCGCTGGCCACACCACAGCCGACCGAACGACAGCGCATCGGAGATGAGATCAAAGCCGCGTTTGTCTTTGCGCCGGGCGTCATTCGTCCGACCGGTCCCGGACAGCTAGACGCCACCGGCGTTATCAACAGCTTCATTGCCGACGGGCTTTTCAGAGGACAGTCCCCTCAGTTCATGAACTTCATCACTTCACTAGCCCGCGAAGCCGATGCGGCCCAAAGAGAACTCGCGTAATTGACGGAGCTTCGCGATTCAACACGCCGCGCTTCGGGCCCAAGAGCTCGAGCGCAGCGTTTTTGCAAAGACAAGCGTGGAAAGTTAGCAACTGCAGAGCAGGAACTGCGGGAGATTACCGCGCCGCTCGCCCTCTGATCCTAAAGATTTCGGGAATAAAGTCGCGCGAAATCAGTAAGCACAGGTGAAAGACAATTTACCAACCAAACCTAAACCTTAAGAAAACAAATATTATGTCCGATTACATTTCTCACGATCACGAGCACGACGGCATCGATCGCCGCGGCTTTCTTCAATGCATGGCTTGGGCCGGCACCGGCTTGCTCTGGACCATAAGTGGCGGCGTATTAGTGTCGAAAACTCTTGCGCAAATTGCGAAGGACGGAGACTCATTGCCAACAGCAACCGACCTGAGCTTTCTGCAGATTAGCGACAGCCATATCGGGTTTAACAAGGAGGCAAACAAAGATGTGACCGAGACCTTCAAGATCGCGCTTGATCGCATCAATGCTATGCCCACTCCGCCCGCTTTCCTTATCCACACTGGGGACATCAGCCAGCTATCGAAACCGGAAGAGTTCGACACGTTTGATCAAGTGCTCAAGAGCTGCAAAACAAAGGATGTATTTTATGTTCCTGGCGAGCACGATGTCATAAATGACGGCGGCAAACTTTTTCGCGACCGTTATCTAAAGAGCGTCGAGGGCAAGGGCTCCGGCTGGTATAGCTTTAACAAAAATGGAGTCCACTTCATTGGGCTGGTCAACGTCCTGAACCTTCAGGCCGGAGGCCTCGGGCAACTCGGCGACGAGCAGCTGGAATGGCTCGAAGGCGACGTCAAAGGTCTGAGCGCGGAAACCCCGATTGTCGTGTTTGCCCACATCCCTCTCTGGGCGGTGTATCCAAAATGGGGCTGGGGAACCGACGACAGCGAACGCGCGCTTGGATATCTGAAACGCTTCGGCTCGGTGACCGTGTTAAACGGCCACATCCACCAGGTGCTCCAGAAAGTGGAAGGCAATGTGACTTTCCATACCGCGATGTCCACAGCATTCCCGCAGCCTGAGCCGGGAAAGGGGCCAAACCCTGGCCCTTTAAAAGTTCCGTCTGAAAAGCTGCGCAGTATGCTCGGCCTAACCAGCGTTCAGTATAAGCAAGGCAAAACTGCCCTCGCCGTCGTCGATTCCAACCTCAGCTAACCTAACTAAACCTATGACTATACTAACTCCAACAAATAAGAGAATGGCACTATTATGCGCCATCAGTTTCCTCAATCTATCTATCTTCGCACTCGGTGGCGAAATGAAGGAAGCCGATACCACCGGCAACCAGCAAAATAGAATAGAGATCAAAGACTTCGCGTTCAATCCCCAGACCTTAACGGTGAAGTCTGGAGAAAAGATTACGTGGATCAATCGGGACGAAGAACCGCACACCGTCGTGAGTGTCGGGAAGAAGTTTAAGAAATCGACTGCGCTCGACACGGACCAAGAGTTCACGATCACAGCAGGCGCGCCCGGTACCTATAGCTATTTTTGCTCAGTTCACCCGAAAATGACTGGGACAATCGTGGTCGAGAAATAGGAAGATCCGACTTATTCCCCTTGTAGGGGCGCGGCTGAAAATTCTCAAACTTCAGTCTTGTTGGGGCGGCTATGAGCGAACTGATTCCTCATATGGCGAGAAGTTTTGAATCCAATTGAGCTATGCGGCGCATCTCACAGGAAACAAACAACTCTGGAAATCATGAAGCCACTACCTTTAACGACTTCTCACGACCGGCAGCGCGACTTATTCGATCGCACGTTGGGCAAATGTCGTCGTCTACCGTTCACGGATTATAGCTATCACTCTGGCGCGTTCGAGCGGTCGAGCGCACATAATTTGCCTGTCCGTGCGAGATCATTCTGGAACATCACTGGCGATTACTTCAAGCGTGAAGCGCGCCACGATTTCCGGAGCGAAGCCGCACTTTTTGCAATTATCACCGTCACCGCAGCTCTTTCCTTGATCAATAACCTGCACGCGCTCATAGAATTTGTGCGTGCGACCAGTTTTCACTAAGCGGCTTAATTTTCTTCCGGTCATTGTCGCACTGTTGTTGTCGCTTGCCGGCTGCGGGTCGGAGAGCGACCGCGTCCTGGAAGAGACTTTCGAACAGCTTTACACGGTTGAACCGAATGCGAACATAACCATTCAGAACGGCGATGGCGCAGTCCTGGTTTATGGCTCAAATACGAGCGAGATGCAGGTGCACGCCATTAAAAGGGCTTACCGACGCTCGCGGTTGACGCAGATCGCGATCGATGTCTCGACGAAGCCAGGCTCCGTTTCCATCACCACCAAATTTCCTCCGAGACCCAAGTGGGGTTTGTTCGACCGCTCGGGCACGGTTGATTACACCGTTGTTGTTCCGGCGACAGCCAACATCCTGGGACTCGACTTGGATGCGGGCGAGATTCTGGTGGATGGAATGCGGGGCCAGACGACGCGCGCCCGCTTAGGCGAAGGCCGCATGTTTGCTCGCAACTGCTTTACCAATTCGCATCTCGCGATTCGGCGCGGCAATCTCATCTTGTCGTACGATTGGTGGGAGGAGAACAACTTCTCCGCTGAGGCGAATATCGCATATGGCAACGCATGGGCGTATCTTCCCGGCGATGCCGCTTTCCATCTTCTTGTCAAAGCAGTGCACGGAGACATCTTCAATGATTTTGAAAGTCGCGCAGTTGCGAAACCGACGGCCGCCAAGGGCACGAAGATCGATGCCCTGGTAAACGGCGGCGGCCAGACCACAATCAAATTCAGGGTGAGGGAAGGCGACATCAAGATTGTGGAGGCCAATCCGTAGGCAAAGTGATTTGCTTAATCCGCAATCCGCGATCTAAAATCCGCAATCGAAGATGCCATCGTTCGACATAGTCTCAGAAGTCGACAACCAGGAGATCGACAACGCGATTAATCAGGCGCGCAAAGAGCTTGTCACCCGCTTCGATTTGAAGGATGCGCAAACGGAAATCATTTCGGAAAAGGACAAGCTTGTTTTGACCGCCGACGATGCCGCGCACTTGAAAGCGCTGCGAGAGATCGTCATCGGCAGATTGTCGAGGCGCGGGGTTGACTTGCGCAATATCGAACAAGAAGAGCCTGCCTTGTCATCGGTTGGTCATGCCCGGCAGGAATTGAAAATCAGACAGGGCCTCGAAGGAGATAAAGCAAAAGAAATTATTCAGGTGATCAAGTCACAAGGCCTCAAGGTGCAAAGCCAGTTGCAGGACCGACAAATTCGGGTCACGGGAAAAAAGAAAGATGAACTCCAGACTGTGATTCAATTCGTGCGCAGCCGGGATTTCGGTGTGGCCACAAGCTTCAAAAATTTCAGGGATTGAGTACGGGACCGCGAGCATTTTGCTCGCAACCGCCGGCATTCTGCCGGCGTGGGCAGATCGCGCTCTTGCCGTGTTTTTTTCGGTGGACCGATAATCCGCTTTACCGCGCCTGTGGAGTTTTCGGCAAAATGCCGAAAACAGCGGGCAGAATGCCCGCTCCCCGATTATCCGCCTTGCACCGGCGGCATGATGGAAATCTCATCGCCCGATTTTAGCTTGTAATTGCGATCGACAAATTCCACGCCCGCGCCAATCAAAATACTTTTGTCGTGCGAACGAAGCGCGGGTTGCTGCGCATAAATTTCTTCCAGCAAGTCACGCACAGTCACACCTTCGGCCACATCGAGATCCAGCTCGCGCATTCCAACCAGATCGCGCAGTTGCGCGTAAAATTGCACATGAATTTTCATCGCACTGAACGGGCGCGTTTATGCATTGCCCGAAAAATAAGGTTCAATAATCTGCACTGTAATGCACGTCCATCACGACCAGCTCGAACTCCGCACCAAGGGTAAAGGATTATACGAAATCACCGATGATGTGCAGGCGAAGATCGACAGGTGCGGAGTACGGAACGGGACAGTGACTGTGTTCGTTCAGCACACCAGTTGCAGTGTCGTCGTAATGGAGAATGCCGATCCGACCGCGCGCCGCGATCTGGAAGCGTTTTTCGATCGGCTCGTACCCGAAGATGCCGATTACTTCACGCACGGTTCCGAAGGGAGCGACGACATGCCGTCGCATATCAGGATGGTGTTGACTCGCACGAGCGAGACAATACCGATTGTCGATGGGAAAATGCAGCTTGGAACGTGGCAGGGCGTTTTTCTGTTCGAACATCGGCGAGCGCCACATCGGCGAAGAGTTTCCGTGACGATTATTGGCGAATAGGGTAGGGCGCGACCGCTCGCCACGGCGGAGCCCGTCCACGGCGGAGGCGGGCCGGGCGCGCCTAAAATGGGTGTCAGCCATAAATCGCATCCACCAGCCGCAGCGATTTTTCATTCGGCAAAAGCGATTGCTCCATTTGGTTCATCACGTAGGCGAACGCGATTTTTTTTTCAGGGTCGGCAAATGCGTGGCTGCCGCCTGCGCCGGGATGTCCAAAGGAAGTTCCTGAGGGACCGAAGATTCTTCGCGCCGTTTCTCGTGGATCTTTCATAAAGCCAGCAGAAAACGCTGTCGGTATCTGGAAAACCCGGTCCACGCCATCTGACAATGTCGTCCTCATCCATTCGAGTGTTTGTCCTGAGAAGTAGGTCTGGCCATCAGCCTTTCCGTCGCTCGCGAGCATGGAATAAAATTTCGCGAGCGCGGAGGCGCTCCCAATGCCGCCAAACGAAACGATCGGCTGCGCGCGCACTAGAGGATCATTCATCTTGCTAATCACGTTCAGGCCGTGAGGCGACGTAAACGTCTTTCTCGCTAAAGTGCCGGGCGTGACAAGATCGTCATAAAATTGTCTCGGCTCGGGCGGCTTGCCGGCTTTAGCGGCGTACATCGTTGCCACGCGCGAATTTTGCTCTTCCGGTAGGCCGATCCAGAAATCGAGGTTGAGCGGCCGTGCAAAATTCTCCTGCCAATACTCCGACAGCGTTTTGCCAGCGATGCGGCGCACGACTTCATCGAGAAGAAATCCAAACGTGCGCGCGTGATAGCCATGTGCAGTGCCTGGTGGCCACAACGGTTCTTCTGCCTCGAGCGCCCGAATCACCGCATCGTAATCCAGCACATCCACTCGCCGATCCAAAGCGCAAAGCCCCGCTTGATGCGAAAGCAACTGCGCCAGCGTAATTTTTTCTTTGCCAGCCTGTGCAAATTCAGGCCAGAATTCTGCTACGCGCCGGTGGAGGTCCATCTTATGTTCCTGCAATGCGTGCAAGACACACGCGCTGCCGATTCCTTTCGTCGCCGACCAGACCAAGACAAGTGTGTCGCTCGTCCACGGATTTTCGCGACGCGCATCTCGAAATCCACCGTAGAGATCGATGATCGGCTTTCCATTTTGCCAAACCGATACCGCGGCGCCGAGTTCGCCAAACGTCTCGAAATTCTCCTGGAACAGCGGCTTCAGTCGCTGCAGCAGTCGGCCGCTTTGCAGTTGCATTTGATCCAATCTGTAGTGGCAGGCGTGCCGCCTGCAATATCTAAGAGGCAGCCGACATGGCTATGGCCACAGGTTCGAGTTATTGCCCTACAGCAGTAGCTCTTCCAATTCCTCGAGCCAACGCTCGAACAAACGCAACGTGCTCTCGATCGGCGCAGGTGTCGTCATGTCCACTCCTGCCGCCTTCAGTGTCTCCAGCGGAAACTGCGAGCCGCCCGAACGTAAAAAATTCCGATACGCATCCACGCTTCCTGGCTGCCCGGAGAGCACGCGCTCTGAAAGCGCCACCGCAGCAGAAATTCCTGTCGCATATTTGTAAACGTAAAAGGCGTGATAGAAATGCGGAATTCGCAGGCACTCGAGATCGAGCTCGGGATCGAGCACGAAATTTTCGGCGAAATAAGTCTCGAGGAGTTTGTGATATTCCGATTTGAAGACTGCGAGCGTCAGCGCATCGCCGCTTTCCTCGACGGCATGAATGATCTTTTCGAATTCGGCAAACATGGTCTGCCGAAACAGCGTGCCGCGCAGATCATCGATTTGGCGGTTGATGATGTAAGCCCGCATCTTCGGATCCGTGGTTGCTTGGAGCAGGTGATGCGTGAGCAGCTCCTCATTAAATGTCGAAGCCACTTCGGCCAGAAAAATCGGATACTCGTAATCCTGAAACAGCTGTGCATTTTGCGAGAACCAACTGTGCATGGAGTGACCAGCCTCGTGTGCCAGTGTGTAAACATCCGCGAAGACGTCCTGCTTATAGTTCATCAGGATGTAGGGTGGCGCGCCGTAGCTTCCGGACGAAAACGCGCCGCTCCGTTTACCTTTGTTTTCATAACGATCGCACCAGCGCTTCGAGCGCAAACCCTCGGCCAGCACGTCGACATATTCCTTCCCTAGCGGAGCCAGCGCGGCCAAAACCGTTTCAACGGCCTGCTCGAAACTGAAGCGCGTCTCGATTTCCGGAACCAGCGGGACGTACGTGTCGTAATGATGCAGTTCGTCCAAACCAAGAACGCGCCGGCGAAAATCGAAATAGCGAAACAGCGGTTTTAAGTTCGCCCGAACTGATTTAATCAATCCATCATAGACTGCGATCGGCACATCGTCGGGAAAAAGCGCGGCTTCCAGCGCAGATGAATAGTGTCGTGCTCTTGCGTGAAAGACATCCGCCTTGACGGAATAGGCAAGCGACGCGGCGAGCGTGTACTCGTGGTCGCGAAATTCTGCGTAGAATTGATGAAACGCGCGTTTGCGCAGCTCGGGATCGCGCTTTACCAAAAATGAGCTGAACGAACTTTGCGTCAGCGCTTTTTCGCGTCCGGCCTCATCCGTCAGAACACCGAACTTCATGTCCACATCGGTCAGCTGCGAAAATGTGTCGTCGTAGCCGCTAAGCGCGACGCTGCCCAGTGCCAGAATGCGTTCCTCGGCCTCTGAAAGCACATGCGCTTTCATTCGGCGAATTTTGTGCAACTTGATTCGCCAATCCTTCAAAGCCGGGTCAGAAATGAAGCGAGCGAACTTTTCGTCGTCGATCGCCATGATTTCCGGAACAACAAACGCTGCCGCTTCACCGATCTTGGTTAGCAGGTTCTGAACCTGTCCGATACGCGCGAGGTATTCGTTATTGGTGCTGTCCTCCGCCAGTTGTAGCGAGGCATAGTGATAGACGCGTTCCATCTTCTGCTCGAGCGACTTCTCAAATTCGAGAACCGCGGCCAGCGTTTGCGCCGACTCACCTACTTTGCCCCTCCACTCCTGAAATCGCGGATACGTTCGCTGAATCCAGGCGAAATCCTCCTGCCATTTGCTTACGTCGGCAAAGAGACAAGAGAGGTCCCATTGCTCGGACTCGGGAATCTCAGCGCGAGTCGGAATTGCTGAAGACATTCGGAAAACGTCCAACGTCCAACCCACCTTCGCAAGGCTACGGCGCGGCAGGCGCCCAACGTCCAACACCGAATTGTGACTACGCTGCTGTAGCGGCGGTGTATGAAGCTCGTCGGCGCTGGCACAGCGCCGCGATCGCAGAATGGCGCGCGATTAGTTTGAGCGCGCGTTTGGTTAACTCACGACCTGGCGGAATTTTGTGCCACGGTGATGCGCCCGAGGGGTGCGGCAATGGAATTAAGTCGAAACACCGTCCGGCGCGTTCCACCCGAAATTTGCGGCCAATCACTTTTTCCAGTCTTGCGCAGTCGATGAATTGCACGATGGCCAGTCGGCCGACTGGTATGATCAGGCGCGGCTGCAAGATTCGGATCTCATTGTCCATCCACGACGAGCAGTTGCTAATCTCGTCTGACGCCGGAACGCGATCGGTACCGCCGGAATTTTTGCCGGGAAAACAACGGCACACTGCTGCGAAATAAATTTTTGATCGAACAGCGGCCTCATTTATCCCGCAGAACTCTTCGAACCAGCGAAAAAGCGTTTTGCCAGCAGTATGCGCAAATGGTCGCTGCAAAACCGGCTCTCTAGGACCTGGAGCCTGCCCAACAATCATCACGTCGCTGACGATTGGGCCCCCCGAGACCGGCGTCGATTTCATCCGCGGGCAGCGACGGCATTTCAGTAGCGCCGACACATGTTGATCGAGTTGTGTCTGGATAGTTTTTGTAGCCACGGCCCTGTGGGCCGTTCGCATACGGACGAACCATGTGCAAGACCAGACGGGCCACAGGCCCGTGGCTACAGCGCTTGAGGTTCCACAGGACGATTGAAAATTCCTCAGCGCCGGAAGATCGAGAGGAGCGACAAGAGCAAGCTCAGGATAATGCTCAGGATGATGCAGGTAACGATAGGAAAATAAAATACCGAATGCTCCCGCCCAATGCGGATATCGCCGGGCAATCGTCCCACCCATTTCGGAGCGAAGCCGCTCCACATCACCAATCCGACCAGCGTCGTAATGACACCGATGATCAAGATGAATTTGCCCAAGTCGCGCATAATTCAAAAAGTTGCGCGAATTGAGCGAAGGCACAAGCTTCACAGTAAATGCCCGTACAGTTCCGAGATTATTACGAGACGCTTGGTGTTCCGAAAACGGCTACCGAAGACGAGATTCGCAGCGCATTTCGCAAGTTGGCGCGGAAATATCATCCCGATGTCGCTAAGGATAAAAAGGCGGCCGAAGAAAAATTTAAGGAAATCAACGAAGCTTATGAAGTGCTGGGCGACCCCGAGAAACGGAAAAAATACGATCAACTCGGCGCGGATTGGAATCGTCCAGGCGGTTTCCAACCGCCGCCCCAGTGGCAACAGGAAGGACAGCAGCCTGGTGGCGGATTTTATCAATGGGGCGGCGACGGCGGCGGAGTTCAATTCGAGTTCGATGGAACAGGTTTCAGTGACTTTTTCGAAGCATTCTTCGGCGGCGGCCGCGGCCGCTCTGCTTTCGGCGGATTCGGTGGGCGTCAGGCGACGGCGGAGCGTGGCGCCGATGTCGAAGCCGACATTATGGTCCCGCTTGAAGAAGCATTACACGGAGCGACCCGGACAGTCTCGGTGCGCCGGGCTGGCTCAAATAAGGTGGAAACTTACCAAGTTAAAATCCCGCGCGGAGTTCATGAAGGACAGCGAATCCGATTGCGCGGTCAGGGCGAAGCAGGCGCGCGCGGAGGAAAAAGCGGCGATCTTTTCCTTCGTGTGCGTCTGGCGCGACATCCGGATTTCGTAGTCGAGGGTAGCGATCTCATTCACGAGGTGAAAATCGCGCCATGGCAGGCAGTGCTTGGCACCGAATTGGTCGTGCCCACTCTCGAAGGCAACGTGCGCCTGAAAATTCCGCCGGCCACCCAAGGTGGACAACGATTTCGTTTGCGCGGACGCGGTTTGACTAGCGCCTCTGGCAAACGCGGCGATCTTTACGTTGTTGTTCAGATCAATATCCCCAAAAAAATAACCGAACGCGAGAAGGAGCTCTGGAGCGAGCTGGGAAAACTGCATGGCAGTTAATTCGTTGAAGTGTTAAAGCGTTGAAACGTTGAAGCGGAAAAATTTATGAAAATTTCCCTTGGCTCAGATCACGCCGGCTTTCGTTACAAGGAAAAGATAAAGGAATTGCTCACCTCGCTCGGGCACGAAGTGAAAGACTTCGGCACGTTCAGTGAAGAGCCGGTGGACTATCCGCTTTTTATTCGCCCGGCTGCCGAAGCAGTAGCACGCGGCGAATGCGAACGAGGAATTGTATTCGGGGGTTCCGGCAACGGCGAGGCCATGGTGGCCAATAAGGTGCACGGTGTGCGTTGCGCGCTTTGTTGGAACGAAGAGTCGGCCCGGCTCTCCCGCCATCACAACGACGCGAACGTGCTTTCGCTCGGTGAGCGTTTGATCCCTGAAGATATGGCGTTAAGCATCGTGCGCATCTGGCTCGAAACGCCTTTCGACGACGGCCGCCATGCGAGACGCGTCGCAATGTTAAACGCGATGTGAGCTTTTTTAACGATCCCGGGGAAACTTTACAGAAGGCAACGAAGAAAACGAAGATCGTTAATTTGGATCGGATACAGATCCCCTTCGTTCCCTTTGTTTCCTTCTGTTGGTCTCTTCTGTTAAATTAGTCGATCCACGCAAACCGCGATCAAGAACACGGCGCTAACAAATGCGTTGCTCTGAAAAAACGCACGATTGATTCCGGCGAGATCGAGTTTCTTAATTTTGTGTTCGTAAACCAGCGCCGCTGCTACAAACGGCATCGCGCAGTAATAGAACGCACCCAGTTTCGCCACTAGACCAAAACCGATCAGCGCCGCAAACGTGAAAAGATGCAATAGCTGCGCCAGCCGAAGACTACGCGCGACTCCGAGTCTTACGACAAGGGAATGAATGCCTTCACGTCGGTCAAAATCGTAATCTTGCGTGGCATAAATCAGATCGAATCCCGCGACCCAGCAAATTACACCGGTTCCCAGGATGATGGGCGCAAGATCGATGCGCCCCGTCTGCGCAATCCAGGCACCGACCGGAGCAACAGCGAGCGCCAAACCGAGGAAGAAATGCGTCGCACTGGTGAACCGTTTGGTAATCGAGTAGAAAAAAATCAGGGCAAGAGCAACCGGTGCCAGGATAAAAGTCATTCGATTAATTGCTGCGGCGGTTGCAACGAATCCGGCAGAACTCACAACTAGCAAAACTGCGGCGACCAATTTTGAAATCAGCAAGTGGCGTGAAGCAGTACGCGGATTCCGTTGATCGAGCGACCAGTCAACCAATCGATTGAAAAGCATCGCCGCGGTGCGCGCAAACATCATGCATACGAGGACTAACAGCAGAATTCTCAACGACGGCCAGCCGTTTGCCGCCACTACCAGTGCACCGAGCGCAAATGGTAGCGCAAAAATTGTGTGCGAAAAACGGATCAGCCGTAAGAAACGACTGAGTGCTCCATTTCCAAACTGTCTCATAGATTTGCAGAGAGCTTTAGTTCTGGGGAGCACAGGCTGCCAGCCTGTAGTTGCCGGCAACTCTGCCGGCAACATCTTTCTATATTCTTACTGTGTAATGTCGACCACGCTCGGTACAGCTTTGCTCAGTTCAAGTTGGGTACCCACTTTTTCCAAGCCTGCACTCAGCGTTCTTATTTGCTTCTGCTGTTCGGCGAATTGAATCGGCGCGCCGGCTGTCGCGCGCTAGCGTTCTGGATTTACCGGGAAATGTATGTTCTTGAGATCTTCCGGCACGCGCTCGGTTTGTTCCCTCTCGATCTTTTCGCTCGCGGCATTCAGCGCGTCATAGGCTTCGCGGCTTTTCGGGGCGCGACACATGTAAGCGGTCGCATGCGCGAGGGGAATTCGCGCTTCGGGTAGGCCGACAAACTCGACGGCTTGTTGCGTCGCAATCGCGAGCGGCAGCGCTTCCCGATCGGCTAAACCGACATCTTCGCTGGCGAATATGACGATGCGCCGCGCGATGAAACGGAAATCTTCGCCAGCGTGCAGCATTTTCGCGAGCCAATACATGGCGCCTTTTTCATCGGAGGCGCGCATGCTTTTGATAAACGCACTGATCGTGTCGTAGTGCGCATCGCCTGCGCGATCGTAAACGACCGCCTTCTGTTGAATGCTTTCCTCGGCAACAGCGAGCGTGAAATGAATAACGTCGCGCGTATCTGCTTGCGTTGTCAGGACACCAATTTCGAGCGCGTTTAAACATTTCCGGGCGTCGCCGTCGCTGAGCTTTGCCAGATGCCGGCGCGCGTCTTTGTCCATCTTCACATTGTAATTTCCAAGTCCGCGCTCTTTGTCGGCCAATGCTCGGTCGATCAATCGTTCGAGTTGTTGAACGCTGAGCGGCTCGAGCCGAAAGACCTGCGAGCGCGAAACGAGCGCGCTGTTCACATAGAAAAACGGGTTGTAGGTGGTCGCGCCAATCAGGCGGAGATTTCCAGCTTCGACATCGGGCAAGAGAATATCCTGCTGCGCTTTGTTGAAATGATGGATTTCGTCGACGAACAGGATCGTCTTTTGTCCCGATGTGCGGAGACGATTCGTCGCCGCGGCGATGACGCGGCGCATCTCGGCAACGTTACTTTCCACGCCGCTGATTCGAATGAATTTAGCGTGGGTCATCTCGGCAACGATCCGCGCCAGGGTGGTCTTTCCGCTTCCGGGCGGTCCCGAGAAGATCACCGAAGGTAAACGATCGGCTTCAATCGCGCGCCGCAACAGTTTTCCGGGCGCGAGAATGTGTTCCTGGCCGACAAGCTCGTCCAGCGAGTGCGGGCGCATCCGCGTGGCGAGCGGCGCAGCGCTGTCTACGGCTTCAACGTCTTCCTTTTCTTCGAAGAGATCGCGCACCTGGGAAAATTACGACGTGCTCGTGATGCAGGCAATCGTGCCTGTGTCATCTCAAGGAGGGGCGATCTCCCTTGGCTCGCCGTAGCAAAGCGAAGGCGACAGATCGCCCCAGCGGCGGACTGGAGATCGCCGCTCCTCGCACCCGTTGCAGAGAGGATTGTCCGCGTCACGATCTTGAGCCTAAGCAGCGCCCCAGGTAAGCTCAATTCCGCAGGAATGAAACGCATCCTTGTTCCAATTGATTTTTCCGATGTAACACCTTCGGTAATCAACCTCGCACGACAGCTCGCCAAAGCTCTCGATGCGGAGATTCATCTTCTTCACGTGAGAGAACTCACTGCAGCCGCAACGCGCGGCACGCTGGGCTACGGTCTCGCGGGAATGCCCGAGCTTGCGCCGATGGCGGGCGTGCCCGTTGCAGGCTTTGAACCCATGCCAAATCCAATGGTCGAAAATGAAGATGAGAAGTCAAAGTTGGCTTGCTGGCAAAAAGAGATCGCGCAGGACGGTATTAAGGTCACGTTAAACCGGCCGACCGGGGCTGTGGCAGAGGAGATTTTGAACCAAGCGGACGCCATTAACGCCGACTTGATTGTGATGGGCATACACGGCCACAGCGCGATGTATAACCTGCTGGTCGGCAGCGCGACCAAAGGCGTGCTCAAGCATAGCACTCGTCCTGTGCTGCTGATTCCGCGTTCCAAATCTTCATAACGGGTTTTAACGTCCAACGCCCAACGTCCAACGCCGAACGCTCAACCAACTGAATTGGAGGTTGGGTGTTGAGGGTTGAGCGTTTCCTGCATGGTTAACGTGTTGGTGATTGCAGCTCGGGATTACGGCTTGCCTTCTAAAGGCTGGATAAGCGAAAAGCCCAACAGATGAAATTGCTCAGCGCGCCGCGTCAGCCATTCGTCGGCCTGGCGTTCATGGCTGCAATGGGAATTATCATGGCGGAAATCTTTCCGCTTCCATCCGTCGCCGTGGCAGCAACAGCAATAATCCTCTCGCTTTGCATTCTCGCTCTCATTTGCTGGCCAAGACTGCTCGCAACATACGGCATGGTCGCAGCTGGTTTTTTCCTGCTGCACAATTTTCAGACCAGGAACACGGAAGGCCAGCAGCTCGCTGACCATCTAGGCAGCCGGCCACGAGTCGTCACAGCAACCGGAGTGGTGATCACCGAGCCAAAAATCGCGCCCAGCGGATTCGCTACCTTTCTGCTCAAGCTCAAATCAGTCGAACTGGAAGGCAGGAAACAATCGACGCATGCGGTCTGGCAGGTCCGTTGGAAGAGCGCGCCTGAATTTGGGGATGAACTGAAGTTTTCTGGAAGTGCCGAGCCAATCGCGCCGCTGCGAAATCCCGGCGAATTCGATATGTGTTCTTATCTCGCGCGCCGCGACGTTCGTCGAATGCTCTTCGTTCGCTATCCGGAAAACGGTACGTTGATTCGACACGGCGGCGGCAACCCGATCATGCGCGCAGCGCAGAAGTCGCGGACTTGGATGCAAAATGCACTTTGCCGCGGTCTGGAGAACGCACCTGAGGTGCAAGATTTTCTGAGCGGAATCGTGCTTGGCCTCAGGCACCAGACGCCAGAGGACATCGAGGAACCGTTTCAACAAACCGGTACTCTTCATCTTTTCGCGGTGGCCGGCCTGCACGTAGGAATTGTCGCTGCGCTATTGTGGATGCTGGCGACGGTCGCGCGGCTTTCGCACAAGTCAGCGGCGGCGCTCATTATTCCGCTGCTTCTCTTCTACGCTGCGGTGACGGGACTGCATGTCTCGAGTGTGCGCGCGGCGGTAATGAGCTCGATTTTACTCGGCGGTTTCTTCTTTGACCGAAAAGTTTTTGTCCTTAACAGCCTCGCTGCGGCGGCATTTTTTCTGCTTTGCTGGGACACAAACGAACTCTTTTCGACGGGCTTTCAGCTCTCCTTCGCGGTTGTGGGCGCCATTATATTGCTGGCGGATCCTTTCTCGGCGTTTTTACAGCGCTGGAGCGCGTCCGATCCTTTTTTGCCACGCACCCTCGTCCGTGGATCGCGACGTTGGATACACTCAAGCTTTGACTGGCTCTGTCGCGGAAGCAGCGTTTCTCTTGCAGCCTGCGCGGGCTCACTGCCACTAATTCTGTGGTATTTCCATCTGGTTACACCGATCTCCTTGCTCGCGAATCTCGTCGTTGTTCCCATCGCATTTTTCGTTCTGGCCATTGCGCTCCTTTCATTTCTTTCTACGCCGCTGCTGCCGTGGCTGGCTCTTGTTTTTAACAACGCCAACTGGGCGCTCGCCACGCTGGTGATCGGCATAGTCCATCTGTTCGCGCAAATTCCCGGCGGGCATTTTTACGTCGCACACCTGCATTGGCCCGAAAAGCTGATCGCGAAGGTCACTGTACTCGATCTTGGTGCGGGAGCGGCCGTTCACTTGCAAACCGGAGGCGCGAATTGGTTGTTTGATTGCGGTAACGACCGGAGCTACGAACGTGTCGTTCGCGAGTATTTGCATTGGGCAGGCGTGAACTGGCTTTCGGGTTTATTGCTCACGCATGGCGATGCGCTTCATCTGGGCGGAACAGCTCAATTGCTGGACGATTTTCCGCGAGTGCGTGTGTTGGATAATCCGACGCGAGATCGCTCAACTATTCACCGGCGATTGCAACGTCTCTTTCAACAACGCGGAATCAAACCGGCTGCTCTGGCTGCGGGAGACAGTTTCCGTCTGTCGCGCGAAGTCACGGCGCACGTCCTGTTCCCTCCGCGTAGCTTCAGCTCGCCGATCGCTGATGATCAGGCGTATGTCATCCGCGTGCTGGTCGGTCCGGCGACGCCGATCTTGTTCATGGCGGATAGTGGCGTCAAAACTGAAGAGGCATTATTGGCCAGCCATTCGAATGTTCGCAGCGATATCATCATCAAAGGCCAGCATCATTCTGGACAGTCTGGCTCCGAAGCGTTCCTTGATGCTGCACGCCCGCGTCTGATCATTGCGAGTTCGCGTGATTTTCCCGATCACGAACGAATCAGCGACACCTGGGCAGAGGAATTGCAGAAACGCGGCATTAGACTTTTTCGCCAGGATGAGACCGGCGCGGTGACCGTGCGCTTCCATCATGACAGTTGGGAAGCACAAAGTTATGTCACTGGTGAAACTTTTCGCACCGCCAACCAGTGAATCGGCGCGCCTTTCTGGCGAAAAATCAGCTCAAATCCGCTCGGTGGCAGTTCGACATCAAGTTCGGCGATTGCAAAGCTCGAAGTCGCCCGCGCGATCTCTTCGATTTTTCGAAAATAATCAAGGTGATCGGTTACAATGTAAATCAGACCATTCTTCTCAAGCGCGATATGAACTGAGTGCAGGAACTCAGGCGTCACGATTCGGCGCCGATGATGACGTCGTTTTGGCCACGGGTCTGGAAACAAAAGGTAAAACGTTTCCACCGATCCAGGCGGCAACAGGTAACGCACCGCGTAGGAACTCTCTATCTGCAAGAGCCGCACGTTGCTCAGACTGGCGGCCTTACGCGCAGAGCTGCGGATTCGACCGAGCAACCGTTCGATCCCGAGAAAGTTTTTGTCCGGCAGGCGCTGCGCCAGCGCGCGAAGAAACGAACCTTCGCCGCAACCAACATCGACGTGCAAAGGCGCTTTGCGCCCGAAGATCGTTTCCAGATCGAGCTGCAGTGTGAGCGAATCACGCGACCGCGGGATCACTCGAGAACAGACGTGCCTGCGGTGAGCTAAGCTATCCTCACCCGCAGGCACGCTGAGGAGAAATCACGTCGCCGGTTTGATACCAGGAGCGCCCAAGCCACGGGAGAGATGGAATTGCGGCTGAAATCATCATGTTAATCGCTTTGTGACTCAAGCTCGACCCGGTTATGACAGTCGCACCTGTTCATGGCAAGAAAAAAACGTTTGAGTTATTCACAACGTGCGGATTAGCGCGATGTCTAAGATCGATACCATGCACCGAACTTTTCTTTCAGCGCTCAGCTACGCAGTTCTCGCCGCAGTCGTCGTAAGCGATGGCTACGGGCAGAATTCTTCTCCGGCAGCAGCGCGGACCGCAGTTTTCGCTGGTGGCTGTTTTTGGTGCATCCAGCCGGCCTTCGACAAGGCTAAGGGTGTGATCAAGACAGTCGTCGGTTATTCTGGTGGAACAGAACCGAATCCGACTTATGAGCTCGTTACATCGGAAAAAACGAATTACCGCGAATCGATCGAAATTACATACGACCCGGCGAAGATTTCGTACGAGCAACTGCTCGACATCTACTGGCGGCAGATTGATCCAACGCAGGCCGACGGGCAGTTCACCGACATCGGGCCGAGTTATCGCGCCGCGATTTTCTATGGAAACGCCGAGGAGAAGAAAACCGCCGAAGTTTTAAAAGAGAAGCTCGCGAATTCCGGGAAATTCAGCAGACCGATCGTCACTGAGATTTTGCCGGCGCTGAAGTTCTATCCCGCCGAGGCGTATCACCAAAAATATTATCAACAAAACCCAGAGCACTTCGAATCGTTCGAAAAAGGATCGGGGCGGGTTTCATTCAAAAAGAAGGCGTGGGGACCATAAGTTTTTTTAAGTTCCAGCGCTTAACGCTCAGTTCAGATAGTTGAGCATTGGGTGTTGGACATTGGGCGTTTTCTTGAGCGCCTGAGCGACTAGACAACCTGCGCGCCTTCGCTCGCGGTGCGTTGAGAATAGAGATCGCTCAGGCGTTTCGTCATCGGACCGACTTTACCATCGCCGATCTGGCGATTGTCGATCTTCGTAACGGCGGCCAATTCGCCCATTGTGCCTGTGCAAAACATTTCGTTCGCGCTGTAGATATCGACAACTGACAAGTCTGTCTCAACGCAACGAATTTTCTCCGCTGCACAAATTTCGATCACAGTCGCGCGAGTAATTCCTTCAGGGCACGCGACAACCCGGCTGGTCGCAAGATCGCCGCTTGCTCGCGATTTATCGGAGTTGCGCACGATGAACACATGTGTCGCGTTCGTTTCGGCGACGAAACCGCGCGTGTCCAGCATGAGCGCGTCGTCCGCGTCCGCGTTGTTTGCTTCGATTTTCGCGAGGATCGAATTCAGCAGATTCGCATGATGAATTCGCGCATCCAGAACCTCGGGTGGCGGCCGCCGAATCTTGCTGGTGATCAAAGTCAGCCCAGTCTTTGCGTAAACTGGCGCTTTGTATTCGGCGAGTACAATCAGCGTCGGTCCGCTGTGATTTAGCCGGGGATCCATGCCCGAGGTGATTTTCACGCCGCGGGTAAGAGTGAGGCGAATGTGGACGCCATCGCGCATTTTGTTTGCCTCAACCGTGCGTTTGATTTCCTCGATGATCTTTTCCCGCGGCGGAATTTCGGCGAACGAAAGTGCGCGGGCCGAACGCTCCAGCCGATCGAGATGCTCATATAGCTTGAAAATTCGGCCATCGTAAAGGCGCAAGCCTTCCCAGACCGCATCGCCGCCCTGCACTGCCGAATCAAACGGGCTGATTCCAGCCTTGTCGCGATGGATCAGCTCCCCGTTGATGTTCACAATGAGGTCGCGATTTCGTTCGTCGAATTTCTGCAGCATAAAATGAAAAAGCTAACCGCGAATGGATACGAATGAACACAAATGTTCCCTGTTTAGTGGCTGAACTTGATTCTGGGAATGGGGAGGTCTGGCTTGTTTATCATCGGGCAGCATCCGCGGTTCAACGCAAGCGATGTTCATACAGCCTTTGGTAACACTCCCGGCAGCGCTCGTAAGCTTCTCGCAAGCGCTCCGGCACATCACCGTGCATCGGCCGATATGGTCGAAACGAGGTCGTCCTTGCCACCTCCGTGTACCAATACTTCGCCCAGACGCCGTCGGTCTCATGCAGCCCTGGCGGCCAGGAAAGCATCGACTTGCTAAACTCAACGCCGACTGCATCGCAGAGCAGCCGCAGGACCCGTTCAGGATTTTGGAGCACGTCTTTTGCATCAACAACCGGTGGAATCGCATTCGTGCGATCGCGGACCAAATCAAAAATCTCCGTCTGCTGTGTAAAGCCGAGGTCCTCGAGCGCAGGGTCCTCCTGCTTTTTGATGTATGAAGCAATGACTTCGCGCGGATCACGAATTAGGAAACAATTCGTCACTGCGCTGAGCCATTCGCGATCTACCTGCGGCAACAGGTGGTGCGTCATCTGTTTCTGGAAGAAGATATGCTTGCCCTTCGGGATCGCCCCGGTCAGGTGCACAACGACTTTCCGCCAATCAGTTTCGCCAGCTGCGATCACTTCATCCGCCCCGGGATGTTTTTTTTCCGTCGCCTTTAGGTAATGGGCGTAAAAGGGCTCATCGACGACAAAGGTATCCCGTCGATTACCCCACGCGCGCATCATTGCGGTCGAGATGTTCCGCGGCCCTGACCACATCGCGATGCGAATTGGCTGAGGCATCGGGAAAGGTTCTCGCGCGGCTGCGCGATTTGCCAGCCGAAATCGGATCTTCCGATTTACCCGAGGTTGAGTAGACGATGCGAACTAACTCTTTGCGAAGACGCCCAGGAGCGGCCGGCGTGATGGTATCTTTGAGCGAAAATCGCTAACGAAACCGCTCTCGGTGCGGATCTCGACGTGGCCAGCCGCGCGCTTGGCGCCGTAGACCAGCACAGACCCGACAGGTGCTTCGTAGGGATTTGAGATCGGAAGTTTTTTGAACCCGTAATTGTTCACCAGTTCCTGCCCTGCCTGTTTAGCCAGCGTTGTCTGCGGCCGAGACTTCACCACGCCTGCAGCAACGAGCGCTTCCTTCACAAAATGCCAGCACTTGGAAAGTGAGTGCGCGTGCGCGCGTTCCTCGGCGATCGTAGCCGCCCGACGCAGTTTCGGATCGATGTTTGAATCAGCCTTCGCAAACGGCTGCACGATCTTCTTTGGATAATATTTGTCGACGACTTGAGCGGACTGTTTTTTGCCAGAAGCATCGGTATAAACAAACTTCGGGTTTGGTGCCGAGAATACCAGCGCCAGCGCCGGGCGAGGACAGAACGCCGAGCATCCCAAAATTGTGAGCGTGATGGCGAGAAGTTTTCGCATAAGGCCCGCGTGCTATCCAGCATATCGGCCACGCCCGCAACTGATTTTTTTCAGCGAACGTAAGATTTTTAATTTGACATCTGCCGAATGCGCGAAAAGCCGGCGCATCTACAGTGACGAGACCAATTCGACCATCCGTCGACGCATGTTTTCGTTGGGCAATCGGCCGACTCCGCCTTGCATATTGTCTTCGAGGTGGCGCGGCTTATCGGTCGCTGGAATGGCACAGGTCACCGCAGGATGCGTCACGATCCATTTCAGAAAAAATTGCGCCCATGAGCGACAATCAAACTCAGAGGCCCAATCAGGCAGTGGCCTTGAGCGAACTTTGTCGAAGAGATCGCCAGCGCCAAATGGCCGATTCACGATCACCGCGACGCCGCGCTCCTGCGCCAGCGGCAGAACGCGCGCTTCAGCATCGCGTTCCATGAGCGAATAGTTGATCTGCACAAAATCGAGTTTCTCGCTGCGCATGATTTTCTCGACGTCGGAAAAAGCGCCTGCCTCATAGTGGGTGATCCCCAGATAACGGATGCGGCCTTGTTCCTTCCATTCGCGCAATGTCGCCAGATGCGTCTGAACATCGAGCAGGTTGTGCACCTGCATCAGATCGATTTGTTTCGTGCGCAAAAGAGCCATCGAACGTTCCATCGATTTTATTCCGTTCTCCTTGCCGCGAGTCCAGACTTTGGTGGCGAGAAAAACCTTGTCTCGAATGCCCAGGGTCTGTACGAGATCGCCGATCACTTCTTCAGCGCGACCATACATCGGCGAGGAATCGATCACGCGTCCGCCAAGCTTCACGAAAAGTGACAGGACCTCCGCAAGTTGTCTGCGATTATCTGTCGTCAGATCGACATCAAACGTTCGCCATGTTCCCAGGCCGATCACTGGCAGCTTCTCGCCTGAGGAGGGGACGGTGCGCGTCAGCATCGTCGATGATTCGCTCGTCGCCCGCGTGGTGATCGGTAAAAATAGTCCGGCTGCACTTGCGCCAATCACACGCGCGGCTTCGCGGCGAGTCATTTGTTTTAGCTTTCGAATTGTCATGTCGAACGGAGTCGGGACATCTCTAATCGGATAGGGGACGACAGTTAAGAGATTCCTCGACTTCGCTCGGAATGACAAGAAAGGTTAGCGGGTTATATGAAGACGACGCGCCGCCGTTTTATCCAACTCACGGCTGCAAGTGCCGGAGCTTTCGTCCTGAACGCAAGATCGACAAAACTATTCGCTCAAAAATCCGTGAAACCCCTGCGCATTCTGATTCTCGGCGGCACCGGATTCACCGGTCCATATCAGGTGCGGTACGCGCTGAATCGCGGTCATAAGGTGACGACATTCAATCGCGGCAAGACGCATCCCGGCGAATTGCCTAACGACGTCGAACAACTCATCGGCGATCGCAATGGCAAACTCGACGCGCTGAAAGGTCGGCAATGGGACGTAGTTATCGATAATCCGACAACGCTTCCGGCCTGGGTTCGTGACGCTGCGCAAATTCTAAAAGGAAATGTCGAGCAGTACGTGTTTATCTCGACGGTTTCCGTTTACGGCGAAGTGAAAACCGGCCCAGACGAAAACGCATCGACGGAAAAATATGAAGGCGCCGATCCGTACAAGGAGACGCTGGAGGCGATGAAGGCGGGCGGTTACAAAACCTACGGACCGCTCAAAGCGCTCTCCGAGAGAGAAGTCGAGAAATGGTTTCCCGGAAAAACGCTGATTATTCGGCCGGGGCTCATCGTCGGCCCGCGGGACGAGACCGATCGCTTCACCTATTGGCCGGTGCGGATCGATCGCGGCGGCGAAGTGCTCGCACCCGGTTCGCCTGACGATCCGGTGCAATTCATCGATGCGCGAGATCTTGCCGAATGGACCATTCGCATGGTCGAAACCCGCGAGACCGGAGTTTACAACGCAACCGGACCCGCGAAACCGTTAGGCATCGGGGGAATGCTTGACGGAATCAAAGCCGCGTTGAAGCCCGACGCAAAATTCACTTGGGTAAGCGAGGAATTCTTGACCGAGGAAAAAGTGCAGCCGTGGTCGGACATGCCGGTGTGGACCGGAAACGAGAGCGGGCTCGCTCGCGCAAAAATCGACCGCGCCCTCAGCAAAGGACTGACGTTCCGGCCGCTCGCTGAAACTGCGCGCGACACGCTCGCCTGGTTTAAGTCGCTTCCGCAAGATCGACAAGCGAAATTGCGCGCCGGTCTAACACCCGAACGCGAAGCGGAAGTTTTAACGGCGTGGAGCAAACGAAAATTGTAGCAGCGTCGCTGTGCGACGCGTGCACGCGGCCCGCAGGGCCGCGGCTACAGCATGAAAAATCTTTTCACCAAAATCGTTGACGTTAAGCCGGACGAAATTCGAGCGCTGTGGCTCGGGTTCCTGTTCGCCCGATCCGCGACAGCATCGCGGGCGGCAATAAGCTCGAAACGTTGCCGTGGATGTTTACGGCCACCCTCGTCGCCATGCTGATCGCTAATGCCGTGTTCGCTGCAATCGTGGCGCGCATGTCGCGCCGAAGGTTCATCCCGCTCGCCTACGGGTTTTTCATTTTTAATCTTGCGCTTTTTTTCGTCTTGATGAGGACCGGCTCGCCGGAGCAACAAGTCTGGATCGGACGAGCGCTCTTTGTCTGGGTGAGCGTCTTCAATCTCTTTAACACTGCCATCTTCTGGGCCTTTATGACAGACCTGTTCACGGTCGAGCAGGGCAAGCGGCTTTAGGGCTTCATCGCGGTCGGAGGCTCCCTCGGTGGTATTCTTGGGCCTTACATCACCAAGCATTACGTTCAGCAAATTGGTCCTGCCAATCTTCTTGCGATTTCCGCATTAATATTCCTCATAGCAATCTTACTTGTTCGATTTTTCCCAAGTGGTTTCACAGAGGCAGGAAGAGCGACCGCCGTTGATGAGAAACCTATCGGCGGATCGATTTGGTCCGGTCTGACGCACATTGCGCGTTCTCCCTATTTGTTCGGATTAGCCGCTTCGATGCTTATCTACACGACCACGTCGACTTGGGCCTATTTCCAACAATCCGAGCTGACGCGTGCGGCTCTTCAGGACAGCAATACTCGCACCGCATTTCTTGCCAGCCTGGACATGTGGGTTAACAGCATCACTGTCGTGATCCAGATTTTCCTCACCGGACGCTTGTTAAAATGGTTCGGTGTTGGCTTCACGCTCGTGGCCATGCCTTTTCTGAGCATGGTCGGCTTCGGTGCGATGGGTATCGCGCCAAGTTTGGGGTTGCTCGCCGCCTTTCAAGTGGTGCGCCGCGCCGCCGCTTATGCGTTGATGCGACCTTCTCGCGAAATCCTGTTCACGGTTTTGCGGCGTGAAGATAAGTACAAAGTTAAAAGTGTGACAGACACATTAGGATACCGCGTGGGTGACCAGTTAGGCGCGTGGTCGTACGGCGGTCTGCACGCGGTCGGCTTGGGACTCGCAAGCATCAGTTTTGTTGCCGTTCCAGTCGTGGCCGGCTGGTGCGTCCTCACTCTTTGGCTCGCCCGTACGCAGCGCGCTTTGGCTGACGCGCAACGTCGTAAGGTTGCTCCATTTCTCGAAGCTTCGGCGTCGGAGTCGGCATAATCGTTTCGCTAGTGTCCACCTCTTTTTAGCTGTTTTACTCGGCCGGTCTGAACAAGTTGCGCGTGTTTCGTTCGAGGACGAATTAGTTAAGCAATAAACAAAGGAGGAAAAACAATGGCAACACGAACCGGATCGGCTGTTTGGGAAGGCACTTTGAAGGAAGGCAAGGGAAACATGAAATTGGGAAGCGGCGCGTTTGAAGGTCCCTATTCATTTTCATCGCGCTTCGAGCAAGGAAAGGGCACGAATCCAGAAGAACTCATCGGCGCAGCGGAGGCCGGCTGCTTTTCCATGGCGCTCGCGTTCAACCTGGAAAAAGCTGGGCATCCCGCCAAACGCGTCAGCACCACGGCGACCGTGAAACTGGAGCCCGCCGACAAGGGATTCAAAATTACGTCGATCGATTTGAAAACAGAAGGCGACGTCCCTGGCATCGACGGAGCAAACTTTCGCGAGCAAGCCGAGCTGACCAAAAAGNCGCCCTCGCGGGCACGCAGATCAATCTGGAAGCCAAACTGGTATAGGCGCGATTTCACAGGTTGTAGCCACCGGCCTGTGGCCGGTCCAGCTCCTGCACTGCTGTTGAAACCAGGGGAAGACGGCCCACAGGGCCGTGGTTACAACACAGGGAGTTTTGATAGCAAATTCCTCAGCGCACCGTGCAAAGGATTTCTCGAAGCGTCATTTCGCCAACCCGTACAGGTATTCGACGAAAGACATCACCGCGCCGTCGAATCCCTGGATTTTCGGGTTCGCAGATTCGATGATGTAATATTCGTCCGGCGCGTGGGCACCGCTGCCGTGACCGAGTCCAAAATGTCCCGCGGCAAGCTTGAGCGGGTCGCCCGTAAAAACGTAACCGGGATACGAACCGGCGTTGCGCGGCCAGAGCAACGCGTCGATTCCCAACTTCTTGTAGGTTGCCACCTGCGCCTGGATCAATGCCGAATCTTTCGACGTGGCCGTCGGATCGTACCCACCCGTCATATTCACTTCGATGTCGCCGAATCCGCGCTTCGCCAGATGCGCCTTCAATGCCGCGAGGGCATCCGCCGCTTTCATGTCGGGCACCAGACGCATGTCGATCTTTGCCACCGCGCGATGCGGCAAAATGGTTTTGCCACCGGGACCGGTGTAGCCACCCACTAAACCTTCGATGTTGACGGTCGGCTGCGATTCGAGTCGTTCGTTCGCCTTCTCCCATGGAAGATCGTTGATCCAATGCTGCACGCTGAACAGTTTCTTCGCCTGCGCTTCACTCCGCACTTTTGATACTTTTTCGATCATCGATTTTTCTTCGGCGCTTAGCGGAAGGGGCTTCGGATAGTTGTCGATTGCAATTTCATTGCCGTCTTCGGACACCAGCGTGTCGAGCGCTTTGACCAAATGCCACGCCGGACTGTCCACCATCGCCTTGAGCGACGAATGAATATCTTTCGCCGGACCGCGTCCCCATTTTTCACCGCTCGAAACGAGCTCCAGTTCGATGACGCCTTTCGATCCAAGGTTTACCGTCACGATACCGTCGAGGTCCTGCGTTGCCGACGGCATGAACACGCCGACACATTTCTTCAGCGCGTCCAGAACTTCCGGTCGCCTGACGAGTTGCGGAATGTGAGGGGAACCGATCTCCTCCTCGCCTTCCGCTACCATCACTAAATTTACCGGCATTTTCTTTCCGACACCGCGAATCGCATGCAGCGCCGCGAGGAACGCCGCTTCGGGTCCCTTCTGATTTACCGCACCACGACCCATCATCACTTTTCCCAGCGGCAATTTGTCCACGATCCGCGCCTCAGTTGGTGGCGACGACCACTCCGACGGATCGAACTGTTTCACATCGTACATGAAATAGAGCCCGACGGTTTTCGGCGCGCGAGCATCGAGCGTCGCGAACACGCCCGGTTTCCCATCGGTGTTAATCACCGTTGCCTGCTGAAATCCTGCATCGCGCGCGAGCTTCGCCATGTACTCCGCGCCTTCGGGATAACCGCGATTCTCCGCCGCGATCGACACCTGTCCAATCCAATCCTGCAACCGTTTTACCGCTTCATCATGTCGCTTGGTGATTTCTGATTTGATTTCAGCAAGGTCGCTTTGAGCGGGATACGAATGCTGCAGCGCAAGGAGGACCGATAGAATGACGACCGCAGTAGGACAAAAGAAACAATGTTTCATGGGTATTTACTTCTGCCAGCTCTCGCCGATGCGGCAAGTCAAAGAAGCGACGCGTTTAAAGAAAAGACTGGATGAATTGTTCCAGAGCAAATTGCGTTTTGACGGCTGTACAGTATCCTGTCCATGTTATGAAGTCTATCACTTACACAGAAGCGCGAGAAAATCTTGCCAGCACGATGAACCGCATTTGTGAGGACAACGCGCCGGTCATTATCACGCGCAAACGTGACCAGTCGGTCGTTGTGCTCTCGCTTTCCGAATACGAGTCGCTCCAGGAGACTGCCCACCTATTGCGCTCTCCCGCGAATGCGAAGCGACTCTTGAAATCAATCGAGTCGCTCGAGCGCGGGAAAGGTATCCGTAGAAAATTGAAACTGGACGCGTGAATCTTGTCTTCTCGCGGGAAGCATGGGAGGAATATCTCTACTGGCAGCAAACGCATCCGGAGACATTGAAGCGCATCAATCAACTCATAAAAGAAACGATGCGCGATCAATATCGCGGCATCGGAAAGCCGGAGCCACTGAAGCACGCATTTCAAGGCTACTGGTCACGTCGAATTACAGCCGAGCACCGCATTGTGTATCGCGTCGTTAGAGGCGATCTCTGGATTGCGCAACTGCGCTATCATTATTGAAGCCTAGAGAGCTAGCTTCTCTTGCTTTGGCGCTGATGCGACTGTGGTGAGGCTGCTGAATTTTTTCACCAAGTCATCTAGTTTCGCCACGTAGTAATCGACATTTTCGTCACGGTTTTGCGGATCAAAATCGCTGGCTAGTTTGGCGGCTTCGTAGGCCGGAACCTTCTTTGGAGTGGCTTTGATATAATAACTGATTTGGTCGCCGGGTTTATAACTGCGGCCGCTGGCCAGAGCGAGCTCGTACGCGGCGGCGCGGTTGCGCGCGGAGCCGGCAATCTTCGCCCTATATTTATCGAGTGAATCCTGCAACGTGTCGGTCTTCATCAGCATGTCGATCTTCCATTCCCGGTTACGAATGTTTTGTTCAAATTCGTTCCGCAGGTCGTTCACCGCCTCGGGTCTTCCCTGCATGATGAGCTTGATCATTTCCTCCAGAAAAACGCGCTGGAATTTCTCCAGTCCGCGCGACTTCAGCGCGCCGCCTTTGATAATGACGTCGCCGTCTTTTGTGAGCAGTGCGTAATTTTTCGCCTTGTAGCTGAACATGGCCTCGAACTGCTCGTCGATCTCGACGTCTATCCCGGCTGGCAATTCCTTGGCCAGACCGCGTTGTAGTTCCTCGATCTCATTCTCTGTAGTGGCAGCCGTGTCGGCTGCTTTGGTCTTGGATTTCGCAGGCGACACGCCTGCCTCCACAGCAGCGGCGGATGAGGGCGGCACAAAATAAATCCCGTCCGTATCGACCTCGATGACTCGCGCGCCGTGTGCGTTGAGCCACTCAATCATCTTCTTAAGCAGGTCGCGCCCGATCCGCGTCACACGCGCGGCAGCGTCGAAGTCGGCGAAATGTCCCTGCGCGAATCCGAGATAGCCGTAGAAGCTGTTCAGCAGAATTTTGAACGTGTTTTGCAGCGCTTGAAGATGGTGTTGCTTGGCGGGATCCGTTTCCGCGCGCATTTTCGCTTTTGCCTCCAGGCGAAACGTGCGGAGATCGGTGAGCAAATGTCGAAAGATTTGGAGTTGGTCCGTTGCGGGAAAACAGTCGAATTGCAACATGACCGACGGATAGAGCGAAGCGATGTCGCAATGCCAGACATTGCGCGCCACGCCGGTGAAGAAAATGTCGGTGTAACCTCCTTCGAATGCGCGCACCATCGGCAGCTCGGGAATGCTGCGCCGCTGGCGGAAATACTCGCGAAGAAAAAGCGCGTTAATACGGGTTGCGTTTCCCCTAACGATCACATCCTGATAGTTATAGGGAAAAATTTGCGCTTGGATGAAGTAGCTCGGACTCAGCAGGTCCGATAACGCGCGTGTTTCCCGCACACCGCATATGGCGCGTCGCCGGAAGGTTTCTGAACTTTCTAGATAAGCACGCTGCAATTCCTTGCCGGTGAGCGCAGAAATTCGTTCGCTGTCGCAAAGATCGAAATGTCGCGCGACATCCGTCCGTTCGAAACCCGCGAGGGAACGCATCCCGACGTCATAGAATTGCGCGAGCAAAAATGTATCGACAAAGTGGCGACCACCGACTGTGAACTTCGGGTAATCAATGGTTTTCTCTGCAATTTGGAGTCGCGACGGCCGCGAGCGGAGAAAACCGTCGCTGCGTCCCCAGTCGAGTTTGGTTTTGAGTTTCTTCGCCCGCGCAACGAGCAACGGCAGATGTACGCGAAACAAATCGTGGCCTTCGATCACGTCCAGATCGCGTTTTTTAACGAGACTCGTTAGTCGTTTCAACGCGGCGCGCTCGGAATCCTCAACGTTGTTTGGGTCGACAACGATTAGTTCTTCCCAGCCGGTATTATCCGATAGCGCAATGCCCATGACGTGATCGTCCCGGCCGGGGTCACCGCCCCCGGCTACAGAAAGCACTTCCAGCTGCATTCGCTTCAATTCTTCAAATGGAAGATCTTTGAACAATGTCCGGCCTGTGGCCGTGAGGTAGTGCTGCACCGGATCGGTGAACGCGAAGAAATCGCGTCCGGCATTCTTCAGGCCGTTGCGCAAGGCGATTAGTTCCTTCCAGCTATCGACGGTGATCAGCCAGCCGTACTTGAGATTGCTCTGGAGTTTTTCGGTTTCGATACCGAGATCGACAACGTCGCTGTCAGCCCAGACGAACGGATGGAACGGCTCGACGTCGGCGACGGTCGATTCATCTGCTTCCCGGCGGTAAACGCGAACCGTGCCGGTTTCGCCCAGCTCAATGGCGACAATTCGCGGCGTCGGATCGGTGCCGAAAAGAAGCGTATTTTTCTCGAATTCCACAGCGAGAGATTCCTCGACTTCGCTCGGAATGACAAATGTGTAGGTCAGGCGCCTCGCTTGCCGTTTGTTTTCGCAATCGAAGCGGTTGCCCTAGAATGGCGTTCTGTTATAAGGCCGGAATGAAAATGTTCCGCGCCTCGATCTTGTCGCTGTCTATCTTGATCAGCCGGTCCGTTTGCGGACAGCAAACGCCGCAATCCCTTGCCGATGCGGAATTGCCGTCGCTACTGGCGATTTACAAGGACATCCATACTCACCCGGAATTATCCGGGCACGAAGAGCGCACGTCGGCGATCATTGCACAGGAATTGCGCGCGGCAGGCTGCCAGGTCACCGACCACCTTGGCAAATATGAAAACCCCAAACTCAAAGGTTACGGAGTAGTAGGCGTGCTGAAGAATGGCGACGGGCCGATTGTGCTTGTGCGCACCGATATGGATGCGTTGCCTGTCGAAGAACAGACCGGCCTGCCTTATGCAAGCAAGGCAATGGCCAACAATGACGAAGGCAAAGAGGTACATGTGATGCACGCGTGCGGTCATGACGCACATATTGCGGCGTTCATCGGTACCGCGCGCTCTCTCGGAAAGTTAAAAGATCAATGGCACGGCACGATCGTGTTC
>WNFJ01149954.1_pt1 | contig 30763 bp, 33 predicted proteins | sample 5400461 | NCBI WGS metagenome assembly WNFJ01 (sample SAMN13153349, study PRJNA577476) | soil metagenome | isolation source: 115 cm saprolite on Douglas fir-dominated hillslope | place: USA:California | collected 2013-09-17
TCACGCTCGCCCGCCAGATTCAGCAGACGCTGGACGTCCTGTGGAAGCTGGCCGACACTCACCGCACCCAACAGGAGGCCGCCCGTGGGTAACCGGATTGTGAGGCACCGACCTCAGCGCTCGGTAACACCTACTTCTGAGGCATCACGGCCGCCGCCGACGCGTGGGCCCCCGGTCCCTGTGCTATTCTTTGGTCCTCCATGGCCGACCTGCGACGGTACTTCGACGACATCCAGCAGGGGGAGGAGTACGAGTCGCCGGGCCGGACGGTCACCGAGACCGACATCGTCATCTTCGCGGGGCTCTCCGGCGACTACAACGTGCTGCACACCGACGCCGAGTTCATGAAGCGGTCGATCTTCGGCGAGCGGATCGCGCACGGGCTCCTCGGGCTCGCCATGCAGGCGGGGCTCTTCACCCGCGCGACCCAGGCGTACGCGACGCTCGCGTTCGTGGGGCTCCGCTGGAAGTTCAAGGGGCCCATCAAGATCGGCGACACGATCACGCTGCACGCGAAGGTGATCGCGAAGAAGGAGACCGCCAAGCCCGACCGCGGCCTGATCACCCTCCAGCGGATGGTGCTGAACCAGCGGGGGGAGGTCGTGCAAGAGGGCGAGACCGACCTGATCGTGGAGCGCCGTCCGTGACGCCGCAGGCGCACCTGTTCTTCGACGACGTCGAGGTCGGGATGACCGTCGCGACCCCGGCGATCACCGTCACCGGGGCCCACGTCGGCATCTTCGAGGGCCTCGTGCGCGAACCCGGCGCGGACCCCGGCGGGGTGCCCGACCTGCTGCCGCTCTGCCTCGCGATCGGTCTCGGCTGGCGCGCGCCCGCGCCGCCGCTGGTCGTGCTCGCGTTCATGGGGTTCGAGTGGGAGTTCGTCCGGCCCGTCCGCGTCGGCGAGACGATCTCGAGCCGCGCCCGCGTGCTGAACAAGCGCGCGATGCGCGAGGGAGGCGTGGTCGTCGAGGAGCGTGAGATCCTCGATGCGGCGGGCGAGGTGGTGCAACGCGGCCGGTTCACGTTCCTGGTCGGCCGACGTCCCAAGGAGGCAGTCGCATGACGTTCGATCCACGGCACAAGAGCCGCACCCTGCTCGACGGCGCCGACCGTGCGGCGGCGCGCTCGTACTTCAAAGCGGTCGGCTTCACCGACGAGGACCTCAAGCGCCCGCTCGTCGGCGTGGCGCACTGCTGGATCGAGATCACGCCGTGCAACTGGAACCATCGGAAGCTCGCCGAGAAGGTGAAGGAGGGCGTCCGGGCCGCGGGCGGCACGCCGATCGAGTTCAACACGATCTCCGTCACCGACGGGATCGCCATGGGCACCGAGGGGATGAAAGCGTCCCTCATCAGCCGCGAGGCCGTCGCCGACTCGGTCGAGCTCGTCGTGCGTGGCCATCTGCTCGACGGCTTCGTCGGCATCTCGGGCTGCGACAAGACCATCCCCGCGATGGTCATGGCGATGGGGCGGCTCGACCTGCCGAGCCTCATGCTCTACGGCGGCTCGATCCTCTACGGCGAGCACAAGGGCCGGCGCCTCACGGTGCAGGACGTGTTCGAGGCGATCGGCGCCTTCAACGCGGGCAAGATCGACGCGCGCGAGCTGAACGCGATCGAGAACCGTGCCTGCCCCGGCGCCGGCGCCTGCGGCGGCCAGTTCACCGCCAACACGATGGCGACGGCGTTCGAGATGCTGGGCGTCTCGCCGATGGGATTCAACGGCGTGCCCGCGGTGGATCCGCGCAAGGAGGAGATCGCCTTCGAGGCCGGCAAGCTCGTCATGGAGCTCCTCGGCAAGGGCGTCCGGCCGCGTCAGATCATCACGAAGAAGGCGCTCTACAACGCGATCGCCGGCGTGATGGCGACGGGCGGCTCGACCAACGCCGTCCTGCACCTCCTGGCCGTCGCGCGTGAGGCGGGCGTTCGCCTGACGATCGACGAGTTCGACAAGGTCTCGCGCAAGACGCCGCTCCTCGCCGACCTCAAGCCGTGGGGCGGCTACACGGCGCCCGAGATGTACGAGGCGGGCGGGATGGGCGTCGTCGCCAAGCGCCTGCTCGACGCCGGCCTGCTGCACGCGGACGAGCTGACGGTCACCGGCAGGACGATCGGCGACGAGGCGCGCGCGGCCCGCGAGACGCCGGGCCAGAAGGTGATCCGCCCGCTCTCGAACCCGATCGCCAGGCACGGCGGCCTCGCGATCCTGCGCGGCAACTTAGCACCCGACGGGTGCGTGGCGAAGCTCGCGGGCCACGCCGAGCAGCTCTTCCGGGGCAAGGCGCGCGTGTTCGATCGCGAGGAGGACGCGTTCGTCGCGGTGAAGGCCGGTCGGGTCAAGGCCGGCGACTTCGTCGTGATCCGTTACGAGGGGCCGAAGGGCGGACCGGGCATGCGCGAGATGCTCCAGGTGACCGGCGCGATCCAGGGCGCCGGGCTCGGCGGGAGCGTCGCGCTCATGACCGACGGACGGTTCTCCGGCGCCAGCCACGGCTTCATGGTCGGCCACGTCGCGCCCGAGGCGGCCGTCGGCGGGCCGATCGCCGCCGTGAAGAACGGCGACGCGATCGTGCTCGACGTGAAGCGGCGGCGGCTCGACGTCCAGCTCTCGGCCGCCGAACTGAAGAAGCGGCTGCGGGCGGTGCGGCGCCCGAAGCCGCGCTACACGTGGGGCGCCATGGCGAAGTACGCGCGCCTCGTCTCGAGCGCCTCCGATGGCGCCATCACCGGCTGAGGCCCGCGCGCCGGGCACCGACCCCGAGGGGCTGAGCCCGGCCTTCCTCGCGCTCCTCGAGGCCGAGCCGCTCGGCGAGCTGACCGTGCTGGACGTGGGCACAGGCGCGGGCCGACTCGCTCTCGCGCTGGCCCCGCGCGCCCGCGCCGTCGTCGGCGTCGACCGCGAGGCGCGGCTGATCGACGAGGCCCGCAAGGCCGCGGCGGCGGCCGGCGTCAAGAACGCGCGCTTCGTCGTCGGCGACGTCGAGGTCGAGGAGTACGCGCCGTTCAAGCCCGACATGGTCGTCGCGCACCTCTGCATGTCCGACCCGATCGCCGAGCGCGCCGGCCGCGTCCTCAGGCCCGGCGGGGTCTTCGCGTTCGTCGCGTTCCACACCGACCAGTGGAAGGAGACCGGCCGCCCGTCGCGCTTCGCCTACGGCGAGGTCGGGGCGAAGCGCCAGCTGAAGAAGTGCGGCTTCGCCGTCGAGCACCTGGCGGTCGAGCGCGACGTGAGCGCGTTCGAGACGGTCGAGCAAGGGCTCGCCGCGGCCGTCGCGCTCCAGGAGAAGTGGAAGCAGGACGGCCGCTGGTTTCGCTACGTGAAGTTCCTCGAGGAGGGCGGGCGCACGCTGACGCGCGCGCGCCTCGTCGTGAAGGCGCGCAAGGCGTGACGCTGCTCGGCCTGGCGCTCGCCGAGGCGGTCAAGGCGCGGGCGCGCGAGCTCGGGTTCGACGGGGTCGCGATCGGCGCGGCGGGCCCGCCGCCGCACGGCGGCGCCTTCACGCGCTGGCTCGACGCGGGCTACGCCGGGACGATGGAGTACCTCGCGCGCGGCGGGGCCGACCGGCTCGACCCGGCGCGCCTCCTGCCGGCCTGCCGCTCGGCGATCGCCGTCGCCCTCTCCTACTCGCGCGGGGACGACGCGGGGTGGGACGGCGTGGCGCGCTACGCGCGGGGCCACGACTACCACGAGCTCATGCGCCCGCGGCTCGCCGGGCTCGCCGACTTCGTCCGCACCGCGGCCGGCCCCGGCACGCGGTGCCGCGCCGCCGTGGACACGAGCGCGATCCTCGAGCGCGACGTCGCGGCCCGCGCCGGGCTCGGCTGGGTCGGCAAGAACACGAACCTGCTCGCGCCCTCGCTCGGCTCGTACTTCTTCATCGGCGTCGTCCTCACGACGGCGGAGCTCGAGCCGGACGCGGCGCAGCCTGACCGCTGCGGCACCTGCACCGCCTGCCTCGATGCCTGCCCGACGCAGGCGTTCGTCGCGCCCTACGTGCTCGACGCCCGGCGCTGCATCGCCTACCTGACGATCGAGCACCGCGGCGACGTCCCGCGGGAGCTGCGGGAGGGGATCGGCGAGTGGCTCTTCGGCTGCGACGTCTGCCAGGAGGTCTGCCCGTGGAACCGCAAGACGCCGCCCGGGCGCGAGGCCGCGCTCGCTCCCGCGGGGCCGCTCCCGCCGCTCGAGGAGCTGCTCGCCCTCGACGACGATGCCTTCCGCGCGCGCTTCAGGCACACGCCCCTCTGGCGTGCCAAGCGCTCCGGCCTCCTCAGAAACGCGGCGATCGTCCTCGGCAACCGCGGCGACGCGCGCGCGGTGCAGGCACTCGAGAAGGCCCTCGAGGACGACGACGAGGCCGTTCGCCGCGCCGCCGCGTGGGCCCTCGGGCGGATCCGCGCGCGCGCCGAGGCGAGCGAAAGATGAGGGTCAGGCGGCTCGATCACTTCGGCGTGGACGTGGCCGACCTCGGACGCGCCGAGCGCTTCTACACCGAGGTGCTGGGCATGAGCGTGCACATGCGCTTGCCGGATCAGGTGCTGCTGAGCTACGCTGACGCCAACTGCGCGCTCTTCTTGAAGCCCGACCGCGCGCCGGCCGATCCCGAGACGATCCGGAACCCGCTCGGCAAGTCGCATCACGCCTTCGAGGTCGCCCCGGAGGACCTGGCCGCGGCGCAGCGGCTCTTCGCCGAGCGCGGCGTCCCGTTCCACGCGCCGATCGACTGGGGCGACCACGACTGCGTCTACTTCCTCGATCCCGACGGCAACCTCCTCGAGCTGGTCGGCTACCGCGCGCGGGGATAGGTCCACGCCCGAAGCGCGCCGCGGTGCGTGCTAGAATCGAGAGCGTCATGGCGATCCTGAAAGTCGCGCGGCTCGGCCACCCGGTGCTCCGCCGGCCGGCGCGGCCGCTGTCGCCCGACGAGGTTCGCACCCCCGAGGTCCAGCGGCTCATCGACGACATGATCGAGACCATGCGCGAGTACGAAGGCGCCGGGCTTGCCGCGAACCAGGTGCACACGCCCAAGCAGGTCGCGGTCATCGAGGTGCTCGGCAACCCGCGTTACCCCGACGCCCCCGAGGTCCCGCTCACGGTGCTGATCAACCCCGTGGTGACGCCGCTCACGGAGGAGTTGGAGGACGGCTGGGAGGGCTGCCTCTCGGTGCCCGAGATGCGCGGGGTCGTGCCGCGCCATACCGCCGTGCGGCTCCAGTGTCTCGACCGCGAGGGGCGGCCGGTGGACCTCGTCGCCAAGGAGTTCTTCGCGCGCGTCATCCAGCACGAGACCGATCACCTCAACGGCATCGTCTACCTCGACCGGATGCGCGACCTCTCGACGCTCAGCCACACCGCCGAGTGGAACAAGCACTGGCTCGGCAGCCGTGAGCAGCACGACTAGCCCGGTCCTCGCGGTCGTCCGCGACCTCTTCTTCGTCGCCAGGATCCGCGAGACGGCGCGCCTGGCCGACGTCCCGCTCGAGGTCACGCGGACCCCGGAGGAGCTCGAGGCCGGGCTCGCGAAGGCGCCGCGCCTCGTCGTGCTCGACCTCACCGGCGGCTTCGACTACGAGCGCGTCCTCGGCCTGACCGAGGCGGCCAAGGTGCCGGTGCTGGCCTTCACGACCCACGCCCTGGCGCGTGAGACGCAGCCCTGGCACGGCCGGTGCGGGCGCGTCGTCACCAAGGAAACGCTCACCCAGGAGCTGCCCCGGCTCCTGACCGAAGGGATCACGGGATGACGGCAGAGGACTTCGTACGCCGGCTCGACGACGAGAACCAGCGGCTCCTCGGGCGCCTGGCTCCCGACGACACGCTCAAGCCCGAGGTCGCGGGTGAGCTCACCGTGGTCAATCTATTGAAGGTCGCGCTCAAGAACGAGATCGAGGCGACGGAGATCGCGGCGCGCTGGCTCGTCACGACCGACGACCTCGACGTGAAGCTCGCCCTCGCCCGGCAGGTGGGCGACGAGTCGCGGCACTACCGGCTGATCGCGGACCGGCTCCGCGCGCTCGGGTTCGCGCCGACGACGTTCAACCCGCTCGCGAAGGGCTACGGACCGCTCTTCGCGTACCTCGACACGCTCGCGACGACGGTCGAGCGCGTCGCCGCGGGCCAGTTCACGCGCGAGGCGATCGCGATCGTCAAGAACCGCCAGTTCATCGCGTTCTGTGAGAACGCCGGCGACCGCGAGACGGCGGCGCTCTACCGCGACGTGATCGAGCCCGACGAGCGCCACCACCACGACCTCGGGCGCCGGCTCCTCGGGCGGCTGGCGACGACGCCGGAGGCCCAGGCGGTGGCCGAGCGCGCGGCGCGCCGGACGCTCGAGCTCGCGGAGGAGCTGCAGCGCGCGGCGCTCGCGACCGCGGGAGTCCACCACGCGCCCGGCTGCTGACCCCCTCCGCGAGTTCCGCGAGCTCACGCGCCGGCCCGAGCGGGACCTCGACCTCGGCCTCGCGGCGCTCCTCATCGCCCGGGTCGAGCACCCGGCGCTCGATCCGGGGCCCTGGCTCTCGCGCCTCGACGACCTCGCCGCGCGCTCGGGCGCCGGCCGCGCGCGCGGGCCGCGCGAGAAGCTCGACCGGCTCCGCACGTTCCTGTTCGAGGAGGAGGGTTTCCGCGGGAACGCCGGGGATTACTACGACCCGCGCAACAGCTGCCTCAACGACGTCCTCGAGCGCCGGCTCGGGATCCCGATCACCCTCTCGGTCGTCGCGATGGAGGTGGGCCGGCGCGTCGGGCTCGAGGTTGCGGGCATCGGGCTGCCGGGCCACTTCGTCGTCGGGGCGCGCGTGGGCGGCGAGATCGTCCTCGTGGACGTGTTCCACGGCGGGCGCATCTTGGACCGGGAGGACGCCGAGACGCTCGTCGCGGGCGCCGTCGGGCGCCCGGTGAGCCTCACCGACGCCCACTTCGCCCGCGCGAGCAAGGGGCAGATCGTGGGGCGCGTGCTCAGGAACCTGAAGGGCATCTACGCGAAGCGGAAGGACTGGGCCCGAGCGCTCGCGGTGATCGAGGGCATCCTGGCCGTCGAGCCCGGCGACCGGACCCACCGGAGCGAGCGCGACACGGTGCTCGCGCACCTCCAGCGGAAGCTGGCGCTCCTGAACTGAGCGTCCTGGGCCAGGGGGGCGCGGAGGTAAGCTAGAGGCATGCCGAAGGACCGCCCGGGTCCCGTCTCCCGCGCGCTCGCGTGGGCGCTGATCGTCTCGCTCCTGGCCGCGTCGTGCGCCACGCGGAACGTGCCCCCGATCGGCGCCGGCGGCAAGCCGTTCAAGCCCGAGGCCGACGAGGTGCGGCTGTGGGCCCAGGCCGAGAAAGAGGAGCAGGCGCTCCTCAAGAAGGTGAAGGCCTACGACGACCCGCTGCTCGACGAGTACCTCGGCCGCATCGGCGACCGGCTCCTGCCCGACGAGGTGCGCGCGGCCGGCGGGCCGGGGCTCCGGTTCGGCGTCATCAGCGATCCGACGCTGAACGCGTTCGCCATGCCGAACGGCCGGATCTACGTCCACTCGGGGCTCCTCTCGCGGCTCGACAACGAGGCCCAGCTCTCGATGATCCTCGGCCACGAGATGACGCACGTGGACCACCGCCACGCGCTCAAGTTCGAGCGCGACGCGATGAACAAGCAGATCCTCTACACCGTGCTCTCGGTCGCCGCGTCCATCGGCGTCGCCGTCGCCGCGGGCTCGCGCGCCAGGTCGGGCGACTACGTGGGCGCCGCCGTCCTGAGCCAGACCGCCAACGCGATCCTCGGGATCGGGCTCCAGCTCGCGGCGATCGCCGCGATCAACGGCTACGGCCGGGACCTCGAGCGCGAGGCGGACCGCGAGGGCATGGCGCGGATGGTCCGCGCCGGCTACGACCCGAAGGAGGCCCCCAAGGTCTTCGCGCTCCTGCAGTCGCAGTCGAAGGACGGCGGCAGCCTCGAGACGTTCTTCTTCGGGAGCCACCCGAAGCTCCAGGAGCGGATCGACACGACGACCGAGCTCCTCAGGACGAGCTACGCCGAGTCCGCGGCCGCGCCCAACACGCTGAAGGACAGCGAGGAGTTCGCCCTCCGGATGCGCACGGTCGTGCGCGAGAACGCCCTGCTCGACATCCGCGCCGGCCGCTTCAAGCTCGCCCAGGGCCAGCTCGACCGCGTGCTCGCGATCACGCCGAAGGACCCGGTGGCCCACCTCTATTTCGGCGACCTCTACCGCCTCCAGTCCCAGCGGGCCCGGAGCACCGAGGACCGCGCCGCCCTCGCCAGGCAGGCCCTCGACGCCTACGAGCGGTCCGCGCAGCTCGATCCCGCGTTCGCCGATCCCTTCCGCCAGCTCGGCTTCCTCTACTACCAGCAGAAGGAGAACGAGCGCGCGCGCGAGGCGTTCAAGCGCTACCTCGCCCTCAAGCCCGACGCGCCCGACGGCAAGCGGATCAAGGAGTACCTGCTCGAGCTCGAGCGCTAGCGTTCTGCCTGCGTAGCCGTGGCGATGCGGCGCGTGCGGCAGGGATCTCGGAACCACGCGGCAGCCGTGCGCACCACCGTATGCGGCTGGGCTCCATCCGAGCACGCGGCCTCCGACGCCAGTGGGCGGGAACGGGTCGCTCGACCCCTGCCGCACGCGCCCGTCGGCCCCGGCGCCGCGTGCCGGCGCCCTCTCAAATGACGCCGCAGATGTTCCGCTAGGCGCGCGCGCCCGCGCGCCAGCGACGGAAGCCCGCGCGCTCGAACCCGCGGTCGAAGGAGAGCGCCGCGGCGCAGCGGGTGGCCTCCATCACGGCGAAGCTCACCGCGTCCGTGTAGCTGATCGCCAGGTCGGCGAGCCGCTCAAGCCACACGCGCGCGGCGCGGTGGTGCTCGCCGGTCGCGAACTCGACCAGGGTGAGGGGGCTGGCCTCGAACCGGTCCAGCACGCGCAGCGCCGCCCGCGCGCCCACCCGTGTGCGGAGGACCCGGTGCACCTCCGCCACGATCAGGTTGGTCGTCAGGAGCCGGATCCGGCGCGCCGCGGCCTCGCGGAACATCGCGTCCGCCTCGGCGTGGCGCCGGTCGCGGGCGCTGACGAGCGCGATCCAGGCGCCGCTATCGACGAACAGCCGGTCGGGAGCGCCGCCGCTTCTGCGCGGGGTGGCGCGCTGCCGTGTCCGCAACGTAGGTCTCCTGGAGGTGGCGGCCGAACTGCTCGCTGACGTCGGGGGGCAGGGCGTCGATCATGCCGCTCAGGGCGAGCAGGGGGTCCTCCTCCGTCGAGCGGGTGAGGGCGCGGACGGCGGCGCGGATCGCCTGCGATTTGGTCCAGCCCCGCGCCCCGGCCCAGGTCTCGAGGCGCCCGAGGTCCCGCGCGTCGAGGTACACCTGTAAAGGCTTCTTCATGATACTCAAGGGTACATCATCATGATATCTGAGCGACACTTATCATGATGATTGTCAGCCCGCGCCCGCCCGGCGCCCCGGGAGCTCGGCCTTGAGGATCTTGCCCGTGGCGCTCCTCGGGAGGGAGGCGAGGATCGTCACCCGCCGCGGATACTTGAAGCCGGCGAGGCGCGCGCGGCAGTGGTCCACCAGCTCGTCGGGCCGGGCGCCGGCGCCCGGGCGGAGCGTCACGAAGGCGGCCACCTCCTCGCCGAGCTCGCGATGGGGCACGCCGACGACCGCCGCCTCGGCGACGGCCGGGTGGGTGAGCAGGACCGCCTCGACCTCCTGGGGGAAGATCGAGTAGCCGCCTCTGAGGATCCGCTCGCGCTTGCGGCCGGCGATCTCGACGAGTCCGACCGCGGTGATCTTCGCGAGGTCGCCCGTCCTGAACCATCCGTCGCCCGTCAGGACCTCGCGCGTCTCCTCGGGCGCGTTGAGATACCCCAGCATCGCGCTGGGGCTCCGGATCCACAGCTCGCCGACTTCACCCGGCGCGAGCGGACGCCCGTCGTCGCCGACGGTCTTCACCTCGACCCCCGGGACCGCGCGGCCGATGGCGGCGGGCGACTCGCGCGGGTCGGCCGCGAGGTAGGAGATCGGACGGAAGAGCTCGGTCATCCCGTAGCCCCGGAGGATCCTCACCCCCGTGCGGCTCCGCCACTCCTCGGCGAGGTCCCACGGGCACGGCGCGGCGCCCGACACCGCGAGCCTCAGCGAACCGAGGTCGGCGCGGGCGAGCAGCGGGCTGTCGAGCACCCGGCGGAACATCGTCGCCACGCCCGGGAAGACGGTGACGCGGTGGCGGCCGATGGCCTCGAGGACCGCGTCGGGCGCGAAGCGCTCGATCAGCACGCTCGCCGCGCCGGTCAGGAGCGGCGCGAGGAGCGCTCCGTGCAGTCCGAACGAGTGGGAGAGGGGGAGCACCGCGAGGACGACGTCCGCCGGCGTCAGCGCCATGACCGGCCCGCACCACGACTCGTCGCCGACGACGAGGGCCTCGTGCGACATGACCGCGCCCTTGGGCCGGCCGGTGCTCCCCGAGGTGTAGAGGATGAGCGCGGGCGCGTCACGAGGCGGGGCGGGGGCAGACCGGAACGGCACTCGCCCGGGACCCGCCCCTGCCCCGGCCTCGAGATCGCCCTCCTCGAGGGTCAGGACGGGCGCCAGGTCGGCGAGGATCGCCCGGCGCTCCTCGGCCTTCAGCAGCGGGTCGAGCGGCGCGACCACGGCGCCGAGCTTCCAGCCGGCAAGGAGCGCCACCGCGAAGGGCCAGCGGTTCGGGATCGCCAGCGCGATCCGGGCGCCGGGCCCGACGCCCCGCGCGGCGAGCCTCGCGGCGACGGCGCCGGCGCGCGCGTCGAGCTCGCCGTGGGTGAAGGCGCCGCCGTCCCAGACGAGGGCGGGGCGCTCGGGCCAGCGGCGGGTTCCCGCCTCGAGCCGGCGGACGAGGCTCTCCTCCACGGACCGCTAGGGCAGGAAGTCCTTCAGGTTGATCCGCTGCCAGACCGCGGGCGGGACGCGATGGCGCGGCGTGTAGGCGGCGAGCGAGGGCTTCGCGGTCGCGTCCACGCCCCACTTCGCGGTGTGGCCGTCCTCGCGCGTCGAGGGGTCGAGGTCCGAGCCGCGCGCGTTCGTGATGATCGTGATGTCGCGGTCGGGCTGGCACCGCGTCGCGATCGCCCAGTTCACCTGCCGGTCGTCGAACACGTCCACGTCCTGGTCCACGACGACGACGCGCTTCATGTAGAGATCGGCGCCGAGCGCGGCCAGGATCGCGTTCTTCGCCTGGCCCGGCACGCGCTGCTCGATCGAGACGTAGCAGGTGAAGGGCCCGGGAACACGGACGGCCTTGATCGACGGCACCATGGCGCGGACGGCCCGATAGAGGTTCGCCTCGATCGGGATCGTGGAGAGGAGCAGGTGGTCGAGGTGGGCGACGGTGATGTCCTGGTACAGGGCGTCGCGGCGATGGGTGATCGCCTTGACCCGGACGACCTCGCGCTGGCGCTCGCCCAGGCTGTAGCCCGTGAACTCGCCGAAGGGGCCCTCGGCGGTGCGCTCGCGCGGCAGGATCTCGGCCTCGATGACGAGCTCGGCGTGGGCCGGCACGAGCACGTCGGACGTCTCGCACTTCACCAGCTCGAGCGGCTCGCCGAGGAGCCCGCCCATGATCGCCCGCTCGTCCTCGTCGATCGAGCCGATGGCGAGGGCGCCGAGCGCGATCGCCGGGTGGACGCCGATCGCGAACGCCACGGGCAGCGGCTCGCCGCGGGCCTCGGCGATCCGGTGGAACTCCCAGAGGTGCTTGCCGGTCGTGAGGTGGATGGACGTCGTGTCGCGCCCCTTGATCTGGAGCCGGTTGTAGGCGCAGTTCCAGACCGGGGCCGTCGGGTCCTTCGCGAACGAGATCGCGGCGGTGACGTACGCCCCGGCGTCGCCTTCGTGGTGGAGGATCGGGGGGAGGTCGCCGAGGTTGACGCGCGCGCCCGTGAGGACGACTTCCTTGACCGGGCCCGTCGCCACGACCTTCGGCGGGATCGGCTTGTCCATCGCGCGGAGGTATGCGCGCTGCGTCTCCTCGGGCTCGACCCCCATCGCCGCGGCGAGCCGCGACCGGCTCGCGTGGAGGTTCGTCAGCACCGGGAACTTCGTGCCCTTCACGCGCTCGAAGAGGAGGACGGGTCGGCGCTTGGCCTCGCGCTCGAGCTTCACGACAAGCGCGGTCAGCTCGTAGGCCGGGTCGATCTCCTTCGAGACGATCAGGAAGTCTTCCGGCTTCCGGCGCTTGATGAGGTCGAGGAAGCTTCGGAGATCCTGAGCCACGCGCCTAGGATACTGAAGATCAGGCCTGCCCGGGCAGCCTCTTTCTGCCGTTCCGCGCGAGCCACCAGCCGAGCGCCGCGATCGCGGCGGCCGGCACGAGCGGCAGCAGCCCGAGGCCCGGCAGGTCGTGGTCGACGAAGCGGGCGAGGCTCCGGTCGTCCAGGATCATCTCGCCCGCGACGTAGCCGAGGATCCCGCCGCCGAGCCAGATGATCCAGACGAAGCGGTTCATGAGCGTGGCGAGGAGGCCGCTGCCCCAGACGACGATCGGGAGCGAGAGGCCGATGCCGAAGACCACCAGCGTGAAGTCGCCGTGGGCCGCGGCGGCGACGGCGAGCACGTTGTCCACGCTCATCACCGCGTCGGCGACGATGATGATCCAGACCGCCTCCCAGATCGAGGCGCCCTGACGGACGTGGCCCTCGACCCCCGTCTGCTGGCGCACGAGCTTGAACGCGATCCAGAGGAGCACGAGCCCCCCCAGGAGCTGCAGCAGGGGAATGCGCAGCAGGACCGTCGCGACGGCGATGAGGGCGAGCCGCAGGCCGACCGCTCCCGCCGTGCCCCAGAGGCGCCCCCAGAGCCGCTGGCGCGGAGGCAGCGTGCGGACGGCGAGCGCGATCACGAGGGCGTTGTCGCCCGCGAGCGTCAGGTCGATCACGACGATGCCGAACATCCGGGCCCAGAACTCGGGGTCCATCAAGAACATCATAGTTCACTCCACCAGGGCCCTGAGGACCGCGACCAGGAGGCGGCCCACGATCAAGAGCGCGAGGGCGATGGCCAGGCCCTCGTAATGGTTCACAGTCATCTCGTGTCTCCTCGTGAGATGGGACGGGTGTCGCAAGCCGCCGCGCGGGGCGGCGGAGGTCAGGAGACGGACGGGATGAAGGGGCTAGTGGTCTTCGGGCGCGGAAGCGCGAGCGGACGCTACCGGGGCGGAGCGCGCGACGCGGAGGATCGGCGGCTCGCGGCGCGGTGGCCCCTCGAGCCGGGCGCCCGGAGGCGGGCTCACGCGGACGGGGTCAGGAGACGGCGCGCCGCGCTCGGGCGGCGTGGGCCGCCCGGCGACCTGCTTCCGCTCCTGAGCGCGCCGCTGGACGTGGATCGCTTCCTCGACCTCCGAGTCCTTCACCTCGAAGCTGAAGGCGCCCGGCAGCACCGGGTCGGCCAAGTCGAAGGCGACGTACGCGAGCACGAGCAGGAAGAGCTTTCGCGCTCTCATTGTGGCGCCAGGGTGAAGCTGAACGTCGAGCCCTTACCCAGCGCGCTCTCCACGCGGATCGAGCCGCCGTGCAGCTCGACGAAGCGCTTGGTGAGCGTGAGGCCGAGGCCGGTGCCCTCGGCCTTCCTGGCGGTGTCCGCGCCGAACTGCCGGAACTCGTCGAAGATCCGCGGCAGGTCGGCGGACGCGATGCCGGCGCCGGTGTCCGCGACCGCCACCTCGACCAGCGGGCTCCGCGGATGCGCGGTCACGGCGATCCTCCCTCCGTCGGGAGTGAACTTGACGGCGTTGGAGAGCAGGTTGAGCATGATCTGCTTGAACTTTCGCTCGTCGCCGCGGAATTCGCCGAGCCCCGGATCGACCTCGCACTCGAGCGCCACGCCGTGTCGCGCCGCCCGTTCCTTGATCAGGATCACCGCGTTGTCGATAGCGGATGGGAGATGGAAGGTGGTCACCTCGAGCTCCATCCGTCCCGCCTCGACCTTGGAGAGGTCGAGGATGTCGTTGATGAGCGAAAGCAAGTGCTGACCCGACTCGTGGATGTCGCGGAGGTACTCCTCCTGCTTCGCGTTCAGATCGCCGAACATGCGCTCGTCGAGGACCTCGGAGAACCCGATGATCGCGTTGAGGGGCGTCCGGAGCTCGTGGCTCATGCTGGCCAGGAACTCGCTCTTCGCCCGCGTGGCCGCCTCCGCCTCCTCGCGCGCGCGACGGGCCTCGAGCTCCGCGCGCTCGCGCAGGAGCATCGCCACGTACTCGCGGCGGACGTACAGGTCCATCTGATAGCACGCGAACATGCCCGCGACGTTGGCGACCGCCAGCAGGGCGCCGATCCGAAGCAGGGCAGGCCCGGGCGTTCCAATGCTGACCAGGAAGCCGAGGAAAATCGCCAGGGTGAACCAGCCGCCGACGACGGCCACGGGGAAGCGGAGACGGACGATGGTGTAGATGGCGATCGTGTGCATGCTCACGATCGACAGGATGCCGCCGAACATCGTCGGGGGCATCCGTGAGGCGATGCCGGCGATGGCGACAGACACGAGGCAGAGGCCGGTCAAGGTGATGCGTTGCTGGCGCCGCAAGAAACCGCGCCTGTAGCTGGCCGCGTAACCCAGCACGTAGACGGGCAGCATTGCGAAGAGCATCGCCAGCGAAAACTGCCCACGCGGCCGGGACGTCATGGGCGAGAGATAGTCGAAGATGGCCCAGAACGCGATGATGGCCCCGCCGAGGACGGCTGCCAGGCGGAAGAGCCGCACCGACTTGCGTGCCTGCTCCTCGGCGAAGGCGGCTTCCAGGGCCGGGTCCGTGAAGCGCAACGTGAGAGGATGCATCCGCGCAGCCTCGGCGTTCATTAGCGCGGACCTCTTGCCCGGGATCCTCAGAGCTTGTAGAGCGCGCGGCAGTTCTCGGCGAGCACTTTCTTCTTCTGCGCGTCGGTGAGGTCGCCGCGGTCGCGGATCTCGTCGATCGAGCCCGGGAAGCTGTGGTCCCAGTGAGGGAAGTCGGAGGCGTAGACGATCTGGTTCTCGCCGACGAGCTTCAGCGCCTGCGGCAGGAGCCACTCGTCCGCCTCGCAGGAGAAGTAGATCTTGCCCGACCGCACGTACTCGCTCGGCTTTTTCTTGAGCACCGGCGCCTCGACGTCGCCGCGCTTGGCGTACTCGTCGTCCATCCGCTCCATCCAGTAGGGCGCCCACCCCGCGCCCGCCTCGAGGAACGCGATGCGGACGTCAGGGAAGCGCTCGAGGATCCCCTCGAAGACGATCGAGGTGAGCTGGCGCATCTGGCCGAACGGGTGGGAGCACGTGTGCGCCTGGATGAAGCGCGGGAACATGTCCACGCCGGCGCCGCCGAGGTGCGAGCCCGAGGCGTGGACGCCGAGCATCACGTCGAGCCGCTGCGCCTCCTCGAAGATCGGCGTGAAGCGCTCGTCGCCGAGGACGTGCGTGCCGTCGGCGGCGAGCATCGCGCCGCTGTGGCCCAGCTCGCGGACCGCGCGCCTCAGCTCCCGGGCCGCCGCCGCGGGATCCTGGACCGGCAGGAGCGCGACCGCCTTCAGGCGCGGGCTCACCTTGATGAACTCCTCGTGCATGAGCGTGTTGTAGGCGCGGCAGAGCCGCACGGCCCACTCGCGGTCCTTGAGAAACGACATGAAGAGGCCGAGCGTCGGGTAGAGCACCGCCAGCTCCATGCCGCCCTTGTCGAGCGCTCGAAGCCACTGGTCGGCGTTGCCCGCCCAGTCGTGGAACTTGTCGATCAGCCGCCGGTCCCAGCCGTCCGCGGTGTAGAGGGGAAAGGTGAGCGGGCGCCGGCGATACGGTTCGTCCAGGTACTTCGCGATCTGGTCGTACGACTCGGTCACGTGGCCGTCGGCGTCGATGACCGTCATGGGCGTCTCCTCACGGCTTCTTGCAAATCACGTTCAGGAGCGCCTGGCGCTTCTCCTCGCGGACGGCTCGGAGCGCGCGGGCGAGCGCGCCCGGAAGCTCGGCGGGATCCTCCACCCGCTCGGCGTGGCCGCCGGAGGCGCGGCAGACCAGCTCGTAGTCGGGCGCAGGCTCGAGATCGGAGAGCGGTATCGAGCCCGTCTTCTTCGTCCAGCCGTCGGGCGCCAGGCCGTGGACGGCGCGCTTGACCGCGTTCCAGGCGCGGTTGTTGAACACGATGAAGAGGACGGGGATGTCGTAGGCGCGCGCGACGAAGTGTGCGGCCGTCGGCGCGCCGAAGATGTAGGCGCCGTCGCCGACCGTGCAGATGACGGTCTTGTCCGGCGCCGCGAGCTTCACCCCGAGCGCGGCGCCGAGGCCCCAGCCGAGCGCGCTCGACGCCGGCCCGTTGAAATAGCTTCCGGGCTTGCTGAAGCACGCCTGCGTCGGATCCAGGTCGTACTCGTTGACCACGATCGTCCGCTCGTCCACGACGTCGCCCACGCACCGGGAGAGCCAGGCCATGTCGATCGGGCGGTCGTTCTGCACGCGCCGCGCGGCGGCGGCCCACGCCTGCCGGCGGCGCGCGTGCTCCGCCTCCCAGCGCTTCCGCCGCTCGCCCACCAGGCGCCTGTCCACCCGCGCGGCGAGGGCGTCGGCGAGTGCTCCGAGCGTGAGCCGCACGGTCCCGGCGAGCGCCACGTCGGCGCCGAAGCCGCGGATCGGGAAGCGCGTGAAGAGCGGGTCCACGCCGATCTGGATGAGCTTGGCGTCGGGCCGGGGGCTCTTGAGCTGGGGGAACCAGGGGGCGTCGGCCTCGATGACGACGATCGCGTCGGCCTCGTCGAGGTGGGGCGTCGAGTCGAACCCCGCGTGGAGCGGGTGGTCCTGGGGGAAGCAGAGGTGCGTGTGGAAGTTCTCGACGACGGGGAGCGCCGCGACCTCCGCGAGCCTCACCAACGCCTGGACGGCGCCCGGGTCGCGCCCGAGCGCCTTCGTGATCACGACGGGGTTCTTCGCCGCGGCGAGGATGCGCGCGGCCTCCTCGATCGCGTCGGGGGCCGCGACCACGTCGCTCGGGCGCGGCGCGCGCGAGACGTCGGAATACTCGACGCTGTCGTGGCGCTCGGCCAGCACCTCGCGCGGCAGCGTGAGGTACACGGGCCCCTGGGGCTCGGCCTGGGTGATCGCCAGGGCGCGGTCCACGACGGTCTCGAGCTGGGGGAAGTTCCTGAGCTCGTAGTCCCACTTGACGAACTCCCGGACCATCGCCCCCTGGTCGAACGACTCCTGCGCCCAGTGGATCTGGCGCTCGCGGCTGCCGCGGAAGCCGAACTCGGTGATCGGGTTGCGGCCCGCGGTGAAGAGCATCGGGACCCCGCCGCGCGCGGCGTTGATGACGCCGCCGAGGCCGTTGGCGGTGCCGACGATGACGTGGACCATCACGGCCTGCGGCCGGCCGGTGATCATCGCGTAGCCGTGGGCCATGGCGACGGCGGGGGCCTCGTGCGGGACGGTGATCGGGCGCGGCAGGAGCTGGCCGAGCGCGCCGCGGCGGGCGTACGCCTCGATGATCGGCGCGAAGTCGGTCCCCGCGTTCCCGAAGAAGTACTCGACGCCCCGGGCCGCGAGCAGCTCCAGATAGGCCTCGGCGGTGCTCTCGATGCTCGCCTTCTTGGTCATCGGTGGGCCCCCGTCCTCACTTCAACCTGAGTCTCAGCATTCTAGCCGCGTTTCCCGCGTAGATCTTGGCCTTTTCCTCCGGCGTGGCGCGCATCCGCTCCATCGCCGCGATCGTCTCGCGGATGAACCCCGGCCCCTTCTCGGGGTCGAACGGCATGTCGGTGCCGAAGAGGATGTGGTCGGCCCCGAAGAAGGCGAGGCCCGACTCCATCGCGTGCCAGGCGCCGAAGAGCGCCGTGTCGCCGTAGAACATCTTGAAGTAGTCGATGGGGCGCTTCCTGAGCCGCCCGAGCGCCGCGGTGTCGTCGGGGTCGTCGCTCCGGCTCCCGAGCTGGTCGAGGCCGCCGCCCACGCGGCCCGCGCAGAACGGGATCATGGCGCCCATGTGATGGGTGATGATCTTCAGATCGGGATGGCGGTCGAAGATCCCGGAGAAGACCAGCCGGCCCATCGCCACGGACGTCTCGTACGGCCAGCCGAAGGCCCACCACATGTCGTATTTCGACCGCGCCTCGCCCGCGTAGTCGGCCACCGTCGCCGGCCGCGCGGGATGCATCCAGACGGGCAGGCCGCGCTCGGCCATCCGGTCGAAGACGGGCCGGTAGTCCGGCAGGTCGAGCGGCCGCCCGGCCACGTTCGTGAAGATCTGGATGCCCGTCGCGTGGAGGTCGCCGATCGCGCGGTCGATCTCGCGCACGGCGGCCTCGGGGTTGTTCATCGGCAACGACGCGACGAAGCCGGGGAAGCGGTCGGGATGCTTCTCGACGAGCGCGGCCATCTCGTCGTTGGCGAGGCGCGCGAGGTCCGGGCTCACGCCGGGACCGCCCACGACCTCGAGCGGCGGGTTCGCGAGCGTCAGCACCTGCACGTACCCCTCGTAGCGGTCCATGATCCTGAACCGCTGCTCGACGTCCACCAGGACCGGGATGCCCGACATCCGCTTCTGCAGCGCCATGCCCGGCGGCGCCGTCTCGAGCATCCGGTCGAAATACCGGCGAGGCAGGATGTGGGGGAAGACGTCGATCTTCATCGCAGGCACGACCCTAACGCCGCGCTCCCGCCGCTGTCCAGCCTGGTTTCCGCTCCCCGGCCGCCCTGCGGCTCGCCATGCCGTAGAATGGCGCATCACCCGGGACAGGGGGGCCGCGATGGAAGAGATGGGGGCGGGCGTCGAGGCGGGTCGGAGGCGGGAGCCGCGCCGGGCGGACGGCGCGGGGCCGCGCGACCTGCGCGAGTGGATCGCCCGGGTCGAGGCGATCGGCCAGCTCACGCGGATCACCGAGGAGGTGAGCCGCGACGAGGAGATGGGGGCGATCACCTATCTCGCCCACCAGCAGATCGGCGCGCCCGCGCTCCTCTTCGAGAACATCAAGGGGTCGCCCCGTGGCTTCCGCTCCCTCTGGAACCCGATCGGCTCGAGCGTGGACCGCTTCGCCCTCGCGATCGGCGAGCCCACGGGGCTCCCGGTCATGGAGCTGATCCGCGCTTGCCGGACGAAGTTCGGCGAGCCGATCCCGCCCGTCGTCGTCGAGGGCGAGGGCGCCGTCGCCAACGAGAACCACATGCGCGACGACAAGGTGGACGTGCGCGTGTTCCCGGCCGCGCGGCACTGGCCGCGGGACGGCGGCGAGTACATCGGGACCTGCGACGCCATCATCACGCGCGACCCCGACGGCGGCTGGCTCAACGTCGGGACGTACCGCCAGATGGTGCAGGGAAAGAACCAGGTCGGCCTCTATCTCTCACCGGGGAAGGACGCGCGGCTACATATAGAGCGCTACTGGGGGCGGAATGAGCCGTGCGAGGTCGTGGCGTGCTGGGGCATCGAGCCCGCGATGTTCATCGCGGGCGGCGTGACCTTTCCCAAGACGGTCTCGGAGCTCGATTACATCGGCGGCCTGCTCGGCCGGCCGGTCGAGCTGGTGAAGGGCACGGCGACGAGCCTCCTCTATCCCGCGCGCGCGGAGATCGTCATGGAGGGCGTCATTCCGCCGGGCTCCCAGAAGCTCGAGGGCCCGTTCGGCGAGTTCACGGGCTACTACGGGCGGCCCGAGGATCTGGCGTTCCTCGTGGACGTCAAGGCGGTGCACTACCGCGACAACCCGATCCTCACGCACGCGCTCATGGCCGATTACCCGGCGAACGAGTGCGCGCTCCTGTACTCGATCGCACGCTCGGCGCGGATCTGGAACGACCTCGACAAGCTCGGCGTGCCCGGCATCAAGGGCGTCTACGCCCACCCCGCCGCGGCGGGCGGCTTCGCGATGACCGTGGTCTCGCTCGAGCAGCGCTACGCCGGCCACGCGGCGCAGGCGCTCGCCATCGCCGCGCAGTGCCCCGGCGGCGCGTACTTCTCGAAGTGGATCATCGCGGTGGACGAGGACGTGGATCCGTCGAACACCAACCAGGTGATCTGGGCGATGTCCACGCGCTGCAACCCGATCGAGGACATCGACATCCTGCGATCGACGTGGTCCACCTGGCTCGACCCCAGCCAGAACCCGCCCGAGGAGCGCCCCTACGGGTCCAAAGCGCTCGTCAACGCGTGCATGGAGCACCGCCACATCAAGCAGTTCTCGAAGCGGACGAAGCTCCGCCGGTCCGTCTACGAGTCCGTCGCCGCCAAGTGGTCGCGCCTCGGCCTCCCCGGCGAGCCGCCGAAGCTCTGGGCCCTGGAGGAGTGAGCGATGCGACGCGCCGCCGCCGCGCTCTTCCTCGTAGTGCTGGCACCCTGGCCCGTGCTCGCCGACGAGACGGTGAGGATCGGCGATCTCCCGGCGATCTCGAACGCCGGCATCTACGTCGCGATCGAGCAGGGGTTCTTCAAGGAGAAGGGGATCGTCGTCGAGAGCGAGCGCTTCGCCTCCGGCGCCAAGATGATCGCCCCGCTCGCGACCGGCCAGCTCGACGTCGCGATCGGCACGCCCTCCGCCGCCCTCTACAACTCGATCGCGTCGGGCATGGACTTCCGGATCGTCGCCGACAAGGGCCAGCAGCGGCTCGGGTACAGTTTCGTGCCGCTCGTCGTCCGGAAGGACCTGTGGGAGTCGGGCCGGGTCAGGTCGGTGAAGGACCTCAAGGGCCTGAAGGTCGCGAGCGGCGCCAAGGGCATCAACCTCGACTACTTCCTCGCGAAGACGCTCGAGCACGCCGGGCTCGCCTTCGACTCGATCGACATGACGTACCTCGCGTATCCCGACGTCCTGCGGGCGCTGGCCGCCAAGGCCGTGGACGCCGCGATCGCGCCCGAGCCGTGGGGCGTGCGCGCGGAGGAGCAGAAGGTCGGCGTGCGCGCGTTCCTCACCGAGCAGGTTCCGGCCATCGCGACCTTCCAGGTGGCCGTCGTCATGTACTCGGGCCGGTTCATCAAGGAGCGGCCCAAGGTCGCCCGCGATTTCCTCCAGGCCTACGTCCGCGGTGTCAAGTGGTACGGTGAGCGCGGCCTCAGGGACGCCGAGGTCGCGGCGATCCTCGCGAAGCACACGCAGGTGCCGCCCGAGACGATCAAGGCGACCATTCCCTTCTACATCGACCCGGCCGCCCGCCCGCGCGCGCAGGACATCGCGACCTTCCAGGACTGGTTCCACCAGATGGGGTGGGTGAAGGAGAAGGCGGCGATGGAGCGCGTCGTCGACCTGTCGTTCCTCGAGTGATCGGGTAGAGTAGGGCGATGGCGTCCGGGCGCGTGGGCGGCGGCTTCAACCAGTACGGCTTCACCGTCGGCATCCTCATGCTCGACACGCGCTTCCCCCGCATCCCCGGCGACATGGGCAACGCGGCGACCTTCCCGTTCCCCGTGCGGTACCACCGGGTGCCCGGCGCCGATCCCGATCTGGTCGTCCGCCGGGGCGCCGCGGGGCTGATGCCCGCCTTCGTCGAGGGAGCGAAGCGGCTCGAGAGCGAGGGCGTCGGCGCGATCACGACCAACTGCGGGTTCCTCGTCAAGTTCCAGCGAGAGCTGGCCGCCGCGGTCAAGGTCCCGGTCTTCACCTCGGCGCTGCTGCTCGTGCCCCTGGTCCACCGCATGCTCCCGCCGGGCCGGCGCGTCGGCATCATGACCGTCAACGCGACGACGCTCGGGCCGGAGCACCTCGAGGGCGCCGGGATCGGGCGCGACATCCCGCTCGCGGTCGCGGGGATGGAGACGGAGAAGGAGTTCACGCGGGTGCTCCTCGGCGACGAGCTCGTGCTCGACGTGGACCTGGCGCGCGAGGAGCACGTCCGCGTCGCGCGGCGGCTCGTGGCCGAGCACCCCGACATCGGCGCGCTCGTGCTCGAGTGCACCAACATGCCGCCCTACGCGGCCGACATCCAGCGCGAGACGGGCCGGCCGGTCTTCGACGTCGTCTCGCTCGTCACGCTGGTCCACGGCGCGCTCGCCGCCGCCATCGGGCCCCGGCCGGCCGCGCCCTAGGTCAACTCGGAGGGGGGCTTCGAACGGCGGTTATTCCGACACGCCTCTAGCCGGGGCGCCGGGCGAGCCTCGCGATCAGCTCGCGGTCGGCCGGCGGGAAGCTGAACTCCCGGAGACGCTCGGGCGCGACCCACGCCATGGCCTGGGACTCGCGGGGCTCGATCGCGCCCGACTCGAGCGCGCAGCGGTAGAAGTGGAGCACGACGGTCCGGTCGGGGTATTCCCACCTCACCGTGTCCACCTTCTCGCCCACGCTGAACGTTGCCGCGAGCTCCTCCGTCAGCTCGCGCCGGAGAGCCGTCTCGGGCGACTCGCCGGTCTCGATTTTGCCGCCGGGGAATTCCCACAGCCCCTCGAGGTGCGAGCTGCGGCGGCGCCGGGTGATCAGGTAGCGCCCGGCCTCGTCACGGATGAGCGCGGCGGCCACCTCGACGACCGGGGGCATCGCGCCTAGGACGCCGTCCAGCCGCCGTCCATGGCGAGGACGGCGCCCGTGACGTAGCGCGAGTGGTCGGACGCCACGACGTTCACACGGATCCCGTCGTGCACGAGCTCGACCGCCGAGGCCGGCTTGAACCGTGGGTGGCCTGAGAAAGATGCGGGTAGCTCCGGCACGCCCGCTTCATCACGCAGGGCTCGCACTTCGGCCTGCGCGGGGTGCACCACGTCGCGCCGAAGTCCATGAGCGCCTGGTTGAAGTCGTAGGCGCGGCCGCGCGGCACGAGCGCCTCCGCGAGGTCCCAGAGCGCCTTCTCGCCGCGGACGCGCGCGAGGCCGTGCGGGCCCAGGAAGACGCGGCCGAGGACGCGGCGCACGTTGGTGTCGAGCACCGCGGCGTCGCGCCCGTAGGCGAACGACAGGATCGCGCCGGCGGTGTAGCGGCCGACGCCGGGCAGCCGGCGCAGGTCCTCCGCGGTGTCGGGGAGCCGCCCACCGTAGCGCGCGACCGCCTCGCGCGCGATTGCGCGGAGCCGCACCGGGCGGATGTTGTAGCCGAGCGGGTACCAGAGCCGCCGCACCTCGCCGACGCGCGCGCGGGCGAGGCTCCGGAGCGTCGGGTAGCGCCGGAGGAACTGGTGATATTTCGGGATGACCCGGTCCACCTGGGTCTGCTGGAGCATGATCTCGGACACCAGGACGCGGTACGGCGCGCGCGTGCGGCGCCAGGGGAGGTCGCGCCCGTGCTCCGCGTACCACGCGAGGAGCCGGCGCTGGAAGCGTGCGATCGTTCGCCGGGCCGGGCGGCGCATCGCGCGGAGGATAGCATGTAGAATAGCGGCATGCCGAACGAGGGAGCGCTCCCGCGCGCGGACGCCGCCGCCGCCGAGGAATACCGTGCCGCGCGCCGCGGCGTCGGGCTCGTGGACCGCGGCGACCACGGCGTCGTCGAGGTGACGGGGCGTGACCGCGCGACGTTCCTCCACGCGCTGCTGTCGAACGAGGTGAAGGCGCTCGCCCCGGGGCAGGGCTGCGCGGCGACGCTGCTCGACGTCCACGGGAAGGTCCAGGTCGTTCTCTCCGTCTGGGTGCTCGACGACCGGATCCTCCTCGTCACCCCGCCCGGCATGGCGCAGAAGGCGCTCGAGGCGCTCGACCACTATCTCTTCTCCGAGAAGGTCACGCTCCGCGATGCGAGCGAGGAGACGGCGCTCTTCCTGCTCGTGGGGCCCGAGACCCCCGCGACGGTCGAGCGGCTCGCCGGGGCGCGGCCCGGCGACGCTGCGTGGTCGCATGTCGCCGCCAACCTCGCCGGCGTGGCGGTGCGGCTCGTCGGCGGGGCCGGCGAGACGGGAGGACCCGAGGTGTGGGTCGCCGCGGCCCGGGCCGACGGCGCGCGCGTGCGTGAGGCGCTCGTCGCCTCCGGGGCGCGTTCGCTCGGCCCGACCGCCTTCGAGTCGCTCAGGATCGAGGCGGGTACACCGCTCTTCGGCCACGACGTCGACCCGAGCGTGCTGCTCCCCGAGATCCCGTTCGAGAAGCTCGTCTCGCACACGAAGGGCTGCTACCCCGGCCAGGAGGTCGTCGTGAGGATCCGCGACCGTGGCCACGTGAACCGCCGGTTCTGCGGCCTCGTGCTCGAGGGCGACACGGTGCCGCCGCGCGGCGCCGGCGTGGTCGTGGACGGCGCCGACGTCGGAAAGGTGACCAGCGCCACGTGGTCCTTCGGCCTCTCGCGGCCGATCGCGCTCGCGTTCGTCAGGCGCCAGCACGCCGAGGCCGGCACCGCCGTGACCGTGCGCGCCGGCGAGCGGACGATCCAGGCGCGGGTCAGCGACCTGCCCTTCGCGCGGTAGATCCGGTGGCCACGAACCGCCTCGCCCGCGAGACGAGCCCCTACCTGCTCCAGCACGCGCACAACCCCGTGGACTGGTACCCGTGGGGCGAGGAGGCGTTCGCGCGCGCGCGCGGAGAGGACAAGCCGATCCTCCTCTCGGTCGGCTACTCCGCCTGCCACTGGTGCCACGTGATGGAGCGCGAGTCGTTCGAGAACGCCGAGATCGCCGACGTGATGAATCGCCACTTCGTGAGCGTCAAGGTGGACCGCGAGGAGCGGCCCGACGTGGACCAGATCTACATGCAGGCGGTCCAGTCCATGACGGGCCACGGCGGCTGGCCGATGACCGTGTTCCTCACGCCGGAGGGCGAGCCCTTCTACGGCGGCACCTATTTCCCGCCGGCGGACCGCCACGGCCTCCCCGGGTTCCCGCGCCTCCTCGCGTCGCTCGCCGACGCGTGGGCGACCCGGCGCGGCGAGGTCCTGTCCTCCGCTCGCCAGATCGGCGAGGCGCTCGGCCAGGGCGAGCGCCTGCGCGGGGCGGCGCGGCTCCTCACCGACGAGGTCCTCTTCGGCGCCTTCCAGTCGCTCTCCTCGCAGTTCGACGACGCCGACGGCGGCCTGGGCGGCGCGCCGAAGTTCCCGCAGCCGATGCTCTGGGAGTTCATGCTCCGCTACGGGAAGCGCTCGAAGAATCCCCGCGCGCGGCAGATGGCGCACACGACGCTCACGCTGATGGCGCGCGGCGGCATGTACGACCAGGTCGGCGGCGGCTTCCACCGCTACTCCGTGGACGCCCACTGGCTCGTGCCCCACTTCGAGAAGATGCTCTACGACAACGGCCAGCTCGCGTCCCTGTACCTCCACGCGTGGCTCGCCTTCGGCGACCCCGAATGCCGGCGCGTGTGCGAGGAGACGCTCGACTACATCCTGCGCGAGATGACCGACCCGTCCGGCGGCTTCTACTCGGCGCAGGACGCCGACTCCGAGGGCGACGAGGGCAAGTTCTTCGTCTGGACGCCCGACGAGCTGCGCGAGGTGCTGGGGGCGGCCGACGCGGAGCTGGCCGCGCGCTACTGGGGCGTGGACCGCGGGGCGAACTTCGAGGGCAGGAGCATCCTCTACGTCGCGGGCGACCCCGATCCCGAGCGCATCGCGGGGATCCGCCGGAAGCTCTACGCAGCGCGTGAGCGGCGCGTCCATCCCGCGCGGGACGACAAGGTGCTCGCCGCGTGGAACGGCCTCGCGTGCCGCGCCTTCGCCGAGGCCGGCCGCGCGCTCGACCGGCCCGACTACGTCGCCGCCGCGGTGAAGAACGCCGACTTCGTCCTGCGCTCGATGCGGCGTGACGGCCGCCTGTTGCGGACGTGGAAGGCCGGGGAAGCGAAGCTCAAGGGCTACCTCGAGGACTACGCGCTCGTGGCCGCGGCGCTCGTGGACGTCTACGAGGCCACGTTCGAGCGCCGCTGGCTCGACGAGGCTCGCGCGCTCGCCGAGGAGATGCTGAGGCTCTTCTGGGACGAACGGCTCGAGGGCTTCTACGACACGGGCGCCGACCACGAGCGGCTCATCGTCCGCCCGCGGAACCTCTTCGACAACGCCGTGCCCTGCGGCGCGTCGGCCGCGATCGAGACGCTCTTCCGTCTCGCGATCCTGACCGGCGAGTCGCGCTACGAGTCACGCGCCCTCGGCGCCCTCCGGCCGATGGCCGACCTCATGACGCGCTACGCGTCGGGCTTCGGCCGCTACCTCTGCGCCCTCGACTTCCACCTGGGCCCCGTCGTCGAGGTGGCGCTGGTCGCGGCGAAGGCCGGCGACGCCGGGCTCGCGCCGCTCGCCGCCGAGGTCTTCGGCCGGTACCTTCCGAACCGCGTCGTCGCCGGGATGCGCACGGGTGATTCGAAGGCCGCCGAGGGGATCCCGCTCCTCCAGAGCCGCGAGGCGGTCGGCGGGAAGGCGACCGCTTACGTCTGCCGCAACTACGCGTGCGAGCTGCCGGTCACCGACCGCGCCGCGCTCGCCGGCCAGCTCGACGCCGTCTGACGAACGCCTACCTGCCACGGCGGTCCTCCAGGATGTTCGCGATGCGCGCCAGGTGGTTCTCGATCGCCTCCAGCCGGTGCTCGATCTGATCCCACGCTGCTTGTACTGGCCGGTGTAGCGGCGCATCACGAAGAGCCACACGGCGATGAAGATGAGCAGCGGCGCCCAGGATTCGAGGAGTTGGAACAGGGAACCGCGCGCGAGATCGCTCATCGGGGGCTCACTCCTCTCCGTCGTACGCTCGAATGATCTCCGCCGCTCGCTGCCAGTCGCTCGCCGTCGCGTCGGAGAACCGCGTCCACCGGCCCTCAGTCCCGCCCATCGCGCATCCGAGGGGTGTCAGGCCATGCTTGTTGCGCTGGCTCGGCGCTGAGCCCGCCTGCAGGAGGACCGCGACGACGTCGGGACGGCCGAAGAACGCCGCCCAGCAGAGGGCGATCGCGTCATTCTCCGCGTTGCGGAGCCCGACGTCGGCGCCGTCGTCCACGAGCACACGCGCGGCGGCCGCCTGGCCGAACTCGGCCGCGACGTGGAGCGGATACGTCCCGCGCCTGATCGCCTCGTGGAGCTTCGTCACGCCGCGAGTCGCCCGCTGCTCCGGGTGCACGCCGGGCTCAGGCCGCGGGCAAAGGCCGCGGCAGGCTCAGGAGCAGGCCTCGGACCGAGAGGTAAAGCACCACCGGAACCAGGAGGTGCCAGAGGAAGTGAGTCCCGGTGGGAAAGGAGGGGCACACCGCGTTGTCGATGGTGCGGAAGAAGAAGGCCACGAGGAACACCCCCGCCGCCCAGAGCAAGAGGAACCGCTCACGCGAGCGCGTGCGAGCGTGATAGACCCCGAGTGCGACCACGAAGAAGGAGGCCGGCGCGTAGATCAGCGAGCCGTTGAGGATCTGCGGGAACTGTCGGCCGAGGTACGCGCCCACGACGAATCCCACGAGGAGTCCCGCCGCGTAGCCGCGCCTCATCTTGATGAGCTCCCGGCTGTAGAGCCACACGTACCAGAGCTGGAAGAGGAGAATCGGTCCGGCGTCCAGGATTCTGGCCCACCACGTGGCGAACGTGTGGAACAGGCTGCTTCCGACCCCGATCGTGACGAGCAGCGCGAACAGGAGCCACACGTCGGGCGATTGCGGACCCACGCGGTGCACGAGGCGCCAGACCGCCCACGCGGCGAGGAAGAAGGCGATGTTGCTCGAGGCGTTCATGGGCTCGGCCCACAGGCCCGGGCCGACGCGCTCGCAGTAGAGATCCAGCAAGGTGGCAGGCACTATAGCTGGCGGGCGGCGGGTCGGCAAGACCGCGTGACGCGCGCCGCGACCCGCCGGGCGTCGAGGAAAGCGCGGTGCGCCGGCGCGTCACCGGGAGTCGCGCTCGGGCGCCGTCAGCGACGTGCCGCCGTCCACGACGAGCGTGTGGCCGGTGACGTAGCGCGCGAAGTCCGACAGGAGAAAGCGCACGGCGTGGCCGATGTCCCAGCCGGTGCCTTCGACCCCGAGCGCCGAGGCCTTGCGCCGCCGCTCGCGCGCCGAGGCGCTCATGCCGCGCTGATAGACCATGGGCGTGTAGACGGGACCGGGCGCGACGCAGTTGACGCGGATGCCCTCGGGGCCGTGGTCGACGGCCATCGCCCGCGTCAGCGCGATGACCGCGCCCTTGGAGACGGAGTACGCGGTGAGCCCGCGCGGCCGCAGCGCGGAGATCGACGACACGTTGACGATCGCGCCGCCGCCGGCCCGCCGCATGGCGGGGATGGCGTGCTTGGCGGTGAGGAACATGCTGTGGAGGTTGACGTCCATGACCCGGCGCCAGCTCTCCTCGCTCTCGTCGACGACGGAGCCGCGGCTGCCGATGCCGACGTTGTTGTCGAGGAGGTCGAGCCGGCCGTAACGCTCGAGCGCCGCCTCGACCATCGCGGCGCAATCGGCGGCGCGCGTGACGTCGGCCTCGACGGCGATCGCCTCGCCGCCGCCCGCCGCGATCATCTCGACCGTCCGCTTCGCCAGGGCGGCGTCGCGGTCCACCACGACCACGCGCGTGCCCGCCCGGGCGAGGAGGATCGCGGCGGCGCGGCCGTTGCCGATGCCGTCGCCGGCCGCGCCCCCGCCCGTCACGACGGCGACCTTCCCCGCGAGTCCCCAGCTATCGGGCACCTCGAGCGCCACGGCGCGGATTCTATCACCGGCGGCCGGACGCTTTACGACCGTCGGCCCCGTATCGGATTCGATGCATTGCCTTGTGTCGTGCCGCCGGGTAGCCTCGGGGCCATGGGGACGTTCAGGGTGCTGATCGAGATCGGCGACGCTGCGGGCGAGCGCTGGGAGACGGTCGAGGCGCTCGTGGACACCGGCGCGACCTACACGAGCGTGCCGGCGCCGCTGCTGCGGCGGCTCGGGGTGACACCCCAAGCGCGTGACACGTTCGTGCTGGCTGACGGCCGGCGCGTGGAGCGCGACATCGGGCAAGCCTGGATCCGTGTGAGCGACCGCGTGGTCGTCACGCTCTACGTCTTCGGCGAGCCCGACGCGACGCCGCTGCTCGGCGCCTACGCGCTCGAAGGACTGCGGCTCGCGCCCGATCCCGTCGGCCGCCGTCTCGTCCCCGTCCCGGGACTGCTCATGGAGTTCGTGGGGTAAACTCCCCCTGTCGGGGAGGAGCCCATGGCCGAGACCGGCACGAGCGAGATCGTCTGGCGACCCACGAAGGAGTACGCGGAGCGCTCGCGCATCGCGCGCTTCATGCGGGCGCAGAAGATCGCGTCGCTGGAGGAGCTCCAGCGGCGCTCGATCGAGGACCCCGAGTGGTACTGGGACGCGGTCGTCCGCGACCTCGGCGTGCGCTTCACGCGGCCGTACACGCGCGTGCGCGACGTCTCGCGCGGCATCCAGTGGGCCCGGTGGTTTCCGGGCGGGCTCATGAACTTCGCCGACAACTGTGTGGACCGGAACCTCGACGCCGGGCGCGGCGACCAGCCGGCGATCATCTGGGAGGGCGACGACGGCCAGAGCCGTACGCTCGGCTACCGCGAGCTCGCGCGCGAGGTGAACCGGCTCGCCAACGCCCTGAAGCGTCTGGGAATCGGCGAGGGCGACCGCGTGGGCGTGTTCCTGCCGATGTCGCCCGAGGCCGCGATCGCGACGCTCGCGGTCGTCAGGATCGGCGCGATCTACACGCCGTGCTTCTCGGGCTACGGCGCCCAGGCCGTCGCCTCGCGGCTCCAGGACTGCGAGGCGAAGCTCCTGATCACGGCCGACGGCTTCTACCGGCGCGGCGCGGTCGTCCCGATGAAGGAGACGGCCGACGAGGCCGTCGCGATGTCGCCGAGCGTGCAGCACGTGATCGTCTACCGGCGGCTCGGCCGCGACATCCCGTGGGCCGCGGGGCGCGACCTCTGGTGGCACGATCTGGTGGCGAAGGAACCGGACCGGTGCGACGCGCTGGCGGTCGACGCCGACCGCCCGTGCCTCATCATCTACACGTCGGGGACGACGGGGCGGCCGAAGGGCGCCGTGCTCACGCACGGGGGCTTCCTCGTCAAGTGCGCCCACGACTTCGGCTACCTGATGGACGTGGGCCCGGGCGACCGGCTCTTCTGGCTCACCGACCTCGGCTGGCTCATGGGCCCGATGCTGATCACCGCGGGGCTCTTCCACGGCGGGACCGCCGTCGTCTTCGAGGGCGTGCCCGACTACCCGAAGCCCGACCGGCTCTGGGCGCTCGCCGAGCGCCACAAGGTGACGGTGATGGGGCTCTCGCCGACGGCGGTGCGCGCGCTCATGCCGCACGGCCCCGAGCACGTCCACGCCCACGACCTCTCGTCGCTCCGGATCCTCGGCTCGACCGGGGAGCCCTGGAACCCCGAGCCCTACCGCTGGCTCTTCGAGAACGCCGGCAAGGCGCGCGTGCCGATCATCAACTACACGGGCGGCACCGAGATCTCGGGCGGGATCCTCGGCTGCTTCCCGATCGCGCCGATCAAGCCGTGCTCGTTCGCCGGCCCCATTCCGGGCATGGCCGCCGACTGCTTCGGTGAGGACGGCAAGCCGGTCCGCGGCCAGGTGGGCGAGCTCGTCGTCAAGGCGCCCTGGCCGGGGATGACGCAGGGCTTCTGGAAGGACCCGGAGCGCTACGAGGACACCTACTGGTCGCGCTGGAAGGACGTCTGGGTCCACGGTGACTGGGCATACGTGGACGCCGACGGGTTCTGGTTCATCCAGGGGCGCTCGGACGACACGCTGAAGATCGCGGGCAAGCGCCTCGGCCCGGCCGAGGTGGAGTCCGTACTCGTCGGTCACCCCGCCGTCGCCGAGGCCGGCGTCATCGGCGTGCCCCACGCGGTGAAGGGCGAGGCGATCGTCTGCTTCGTCGTGCTGCGCCCCGGCGAGACGCCGGGCGACGCGCTTCGCGCTGAGCTCGTCGAGCGCGTCGCGCACCAGATGGGCAAGGCGCTCAAGCCCGAGCGCGT
>WNFJ01567022.1_pt1 | contig 30761 bp, 30 predicted proteins | sample 5400461 | NCBI WGS metagenome assembly WNFJ01 (sample SAMN13153349, study PRJNA577476) | soil metagenome | isolation source: 115 cm saprolite on Douglas fir-dominated hillslope | place: USA:California | collected 2013-09-17
AGCCCCGCAAGCCCCGAGGCGAGCAGGCGGCGCGGCTGCGGCAGCGGAAGTTCGCCCTGCTGCAGCGGTACCAGATCCCGGAGACCGTGGTGGCGGATCTCCTGCCCGGCTCGCTGTCGCAGAGCCGGCGGCGGTGTGGGAAGCCGACGTGTCATTGCGCCACGGGGCCGGGCCATCCGAGCTGGTATCTGGCGTTCATGGTCGGGGGCACGCAGCGGGTCGAGCATATCCCCGCGGCCTGGGCGGCGGACGTGCGGCGCCGGGTGGCGGCGGGGCGGGAGTTCAAGCAGGCCGTGGCCGAGGTGCTGGCGGCCAATGCGCAACTGCTGGTGCTCAAGCGGCAGCAGCGGCGGCGGTGACGCGGCCGACCCCCCGGCGGCTGTGGCGGTACGTCTGTGGGCGGTTGCGATTGACCGCGTATTTCCAGCGGCCCGGCGACGGCCGGGTCCAGCCCCAGATTCCCGCGGCGGGGCTGGTGTGGGCGCTCGTGGTGGGCCAGGTGCTGCGGGAGTGCAGCTTCCACGGGGTGGAAGCCTTGGTGCGCTCGCCGGCCCGGCGGGCGTTGCGCGTCGCGCGGGGCTTTGGGGACGACGCGCTGGCCTCCTTCACGGAACGGTTGGATCCCGGGCCGACCCGCACGGCGCTGGCCGCGACGCTCCGGCGGGCCAAACGGAACAAGGCGTTTGGCCGGAGCCGCTGGGTCGGCGTGGCGGTCGATGGCACGGGGGCGGGATTCTGCCGAGCGGCGCGCTGCGCGCTCTGCCACCCCGTGCGCGACCCCACGGACCAGGTCATCGGCTCCCTGCACCACTTCGCGATGATCAGTGTGGTCGGGGTGGACCTGACGCTGCCCTTCGATGTCGAGCCCTACGGGCCCGGCGACAGCGAATACGTGGCGGGCCAGCGGCTCTTGCAGCGGGCGGTGGCGCAGGTGGGCCCGCGCTTTGCGGACTACGTCGTGGTGGACGGCGAGTTTGCCACGGCGCCGTTTCTGCATGTGGCGGGCGACCTGGGGGTGCGGGTGCTGGCGCGGCTGAAGGACAATCTGCCGACCCTGTTGACCGCCGCCGAGGCCCGCTTCCGCGCGCAGCCGCCCACCCTCATCCTGGAGGATCGGGCCGAGCGGATCGAGCTCTGGGACGCGGACGACTTCGATCCCTGGGAGACGTTGCGGTGGACGACGGTGCGGGTGCTGCGCTATCGGCAGCACAAACCCGATGGCACCGTCGTCGAGGCGTACTGGCTCACCGACTTGCCGCCGGCGCGGGTCAGTAGCCGCCTGCTCTACCGCTTTGCCAAGAGCCGCTGGGAGATCGAAAACGAAGGGTTCAACGACGGCAAGAGCCGCCACGGCATGGAGCACATCAGTCACCACCATGCCAACAGCCTGCTGGTCGGCTGGCTGCTGACGATCTTCGCCCTGACGATCGAGCGGCTCTATCGGCTGCGGTATCTGCATCGCGGCCGCCACCGGCCGGCGACGCCGATCGAGTTCCTCCGCATGCTCCGGCTCAGCCTCTGTCCCCCCCGCCGCTCGCGTCCGGCCACCGCGCCCGGCTGACGCGGGCGTCCTCCCGTCCGCGCCTCCGACGACCTCCAACCCAGGGCGCTCGCCCTCGCAGGGGCGGTGTCTCCCGGTGCCCATGTGGGGCCTTCTCAGAGCGCCCAACGGGCCTCGCGAAGATAACCGACCCCGTGAACGCCCCGTAAATTCCTGCCTCCGCATCGCTCTGCAGGGCCTCTCGGCCCCATTTCCGAAACGGCTGGCCAGGCGGACGGACCGTTGACTTTCGGGCGGCGCGCCGGTATGCTAGCACGTTGTTATTTTCTCAGCAGCCAGGCACACTTAAATCGACCCGGCGCCACGGGAGAGGCGGATCATGCCGACGGTGATACCGAAGCAGTCTGAGATCGAGCGCAGGTGGTTCGTGGTCGACGCCCAGGGCCAGGTCCTCGGCCGGCTCGCGTCGCGCGTCGCGTCGATCCTGCGCGGAAAGCACAAGCCCACCTTCACGCCGCACCTCGACCTTGGCGATCACGTCGTCGTGATCAACGCGGAGAAGATCCACCTGACGGGACGCAAGCTGACCGACAAGGTCTACCGCTGGCACACCGGTTACATCGGTGGGCTCCGGGAGGTCAAGGCCGGCAGCCTGCTCAAGAGCCACCCGGAGCGGGTGATCGAGTGGGCGGTGGAGGGCATGCTCCCGAAGAACCGGCTCGGACGGGCGATGGTCAAGAAGCTCCGGGTGTACCGGGGCGGCGACCATCCCCACGCCGCGCAGCAACCGACGGTACTGGAGATCAAGTAAATGGCCGTGCTCGAGCGATTCTACGGTACCGGGCGTCGCAAGACGTCGGTCGCGCGTGTGTGGATCCGGCCGGGTCAGGGGCGGATTCTCGTCAACCGGCGGCCGTTCGAGGACTACTTCCCGCGCGAGACGCTGCGCATGATCATCGCCCAGCCGCTTCAGCTGACGAACACCTTCGGCCAGTTCGACGTGCTCATCCGGGTGGGCGGCGGGGGTCCCACCGGGCAGGCCGGCGCCGTTCGCCACGGGATCGCCCGCGCGCTGGTGCGCTTCGACGAGGCCCTGCGTACGACCTTGAAGAAGGCCGGCTTGCTCACGCGCGACCCCCGCATGCGGGAGCGCAAGAAGTACGGGCAGCCGGGCGCCCGGCAGAAGTTCCAGTACTCGAAGCGGTAGCGCCACGGACGGGCGGTCGATGATTCGGGTCGCTGTCGCCGGAGCCAGCGGCTACATGCGGCTGCTCCTCGCCCGCCCCCGCGTGTCGGTGGCGGCGGTCACCTCGGAGCGGCTCCAGGGCCAGCGCCTGGACGCCGTCTACCCCCACCTGCGCGGGCTCAGCGAGCTCACCCTCCAGGAGCTCGAGCCCGAGCGGCTCGCCGACGCGGCCGACCTCGTCTTCCTCGCACTCCCCCACCTGGAGTCGCAGCGGGTCGTGCCCGTGCTGCGTGCCCGGGGCACGAAGGTGATCGACCTCTCCGCGGATTATCGGCTGCGCGATGCGGCCGACTACACGACGTGGTACAAGAGCCCGCACGGCGACCCGGCCGGGCTGGCCGAGGCGGTGTACGGGCTGCCCGAGCTACACCGGAAGGCGATCGCGGGGGCCGCGCTGGTCGCGTCGCCCGGGTGCTACGCGGCGGGCGCGATCCTGGCCACGGCGCCGCTCGTCAAGAGCGGACTCGGCCGGACCGAGGGGATCGTGGTCGACGGCAAGTCCGGCCTGACGGGCGCCGGCGCCCAGGGCCGGAAGGCCGATCCGATCTACCTCTACACCGAGGCGAACCAGAACATCCAGGCGTACGGTCTGGCGGGCCACCGCCACACGCCCGAGATCGAGCAGGAGCTGTCCCTGCTCGCCGGCCAGCCGGTGCGGGTCGCATTCACCCCACATCTAATACCGGTCAACCGCGGTCTCCTCACCACGGCGTCGGTCCCGCTGGCCCGGTCGGTCCCGACCGACGACCTGAGGCAGCTCTACGCCGAGTTCTACGCGGGCGAGCCCTTCGTGCGGCTCGCGCGCGAGGGCGAGGGCTCGCCGACGACCCGCCGGGTGGTGGGGTCGAACTTCTGCGACCTGACGGTCGTGGCCGATCCGCGTACGCACCGCGCGGTCTGCGTCTCGGCGATCGACAACCTCGGCAAGGGGGGCTCCGCCAACGGCGTCCAGCTCCTGAACGTGCTGTTCGGCTGGGACGAGCGGACCGGCCTCGCCGCGCCGCCCGTGTACCCGTAGCGATGGCGAAGGTCGAGTGGCTCGACGGCGGCATCACGGCGGTCCCGGGGATCCTTGCCTCGGGGGTGGCCGCCGGCATCAAGCCGGGCGGCAAGAAGGATCTGGCGCTCGTCTACTCGGCGTCGCCGGCGCGGGCGGCCGCGCTGTTCACGACGAACCAGGTCAAGGGCGCCCCGGTGATCGTCTCGATGGAGCACATCCGGGGGGGCGAGGCCCAGGCCATCGTGGCCTCGAGCGGCTGCTCGAACGTCTGCACGGGCGACGAGGGCCTGCGGGCGGCCCGGGAGATGACGAAGATCGTCGGCGAGCTCCTGCGCATCCCGGCCAAGGCGGTGCTCGTGGCCGCGACGGGCGTGATCGGCGTCCCGCTCCCGATCGACAGGGTGCGGACGGCGCTGCCGAAGCTCGTCAAGTCCCTCTCGCCGCGGGGGGGCCGCGACGCCGCCGAGGCGATCCTGACGACCGACACGCGGACCAAGGAGGCGGCGGTCCGCGTCGAGGTCGGGGGCCGGCCGGTCACGGTCGGCGGCATCGCCAAGGGTGTCGGCATGGTCGAGCCGCACCTGGCGACCATGTTCTGCTTCCTGGCCACGGACGCGGTCGTGTCCCGCGTCGCGCTCGACGCCGTGCTCCGGCGCGCGGTGAACCGGTCGCTCAACCGCATCACGGTGGACGGCGATCAGTCGACGAGCGACACGGTGGTGATCCTCGCCAACGGGCTGGCCGAGACCGCGCCCCTCGAGCGCCCCGGCCCCGCGCTGCGCCAGTTCGCGCACGGGGTCGAGGCCGTGACCGAGCGCCTCGCGCGGATGCTCGTCGGGGACGGGGAGGGCGCGACGCACGTCGTGGAAGTCGTCGTACGGGGCGCGGCCAACCGCCGCGACGCGCTGGCGGCGGCGCGGGGCGTGGCCAACTCGCCGCTCGTCAAGACGGCGATCAACGGCCAGGACCCGAACTGGGGGCGCATCATGATGGCGCTCGGCAAGTCGGCGGCGCGGGTCGCCCAGGATCGAGTCAGCATCGCGTTCAACGACGAGGTGATCGTCGAGTCCGGCGTGCTGCGCCCCGGCGCCCGGCTCGACCGGGTCCGCGAGATCATGAGCGCGTCCGAGTACGTCCTCGGGATCGACCTCGGCCTCGGCCGGGGCCAGGAGCGCGTCTGGACGTGCGACCTGTCGGAAGAGTATGTTCGGATCAACGGGAAGTACACGACATAGTCGGGGTGAACACCATCACGCACACCTTCTAGGTTCGGTGCCCCCGGGGCCGATACTCGGCGGGCGGCGTTCGAGCGGGCCGGCCGGCGATTGGATCGCGGCGGCGGCTCGTCGGGCAGCGCCGCTCGCGGGACGGGCTTGGCGGGGGAGCACGGGGGCGGCAACGGCGCCCCCGGCGGAGAAGGTGGAGGAGACAACCGAATGGCCACGCTGACGATGAAGGAACTGCTGGAGGCCGGGGTTCACTTCGGCCACCAGACCAAGCGCTGGAATCCGAAGATGCAGAAGTACATCTTCGGCGAGCGCAACGGCATCTACATCATCGACCTGCAGAAGACCCTCAAGAAGTTCCGCGAGGCGTACGCCTTCGTCCGGGACCTGGCGGCGGCGGGGGGGAGCGTGCTCTTCGTGGGGACGAAGAAGCAGGCGCAGGACACCGTGTTCGAGGAGGCCACCCGCTGCGGGATGTACTACGTCAACCAGCGGTGGCTCGGCGGGACGCTCACCAACTTCGCGACGATCCGCAAGTCGATCGCCCGCCTCAAAAAACTCGAGGAGATGCGCGAGACCGGCGAGCACGACCGGCTGCCCAAGAAGGAGGTGCTCGAGCTCGAACGCGAACGGCAGAAGCTCGAGAAGGCGCTGGTCGGCATCAAGAACATGGACCACCTGCCGGCGGCGGTCTTCATCATCGACCCGCGCAAGGAGCGCATCGCCGTGGCCGAGGCGCGGCGGCTCGGGATCCACACGGTGGCGGTCGTGGACACGAACTGCGACCCCACCGAGATCGACTACCCGGTCCCGGGCAACGACGACGCCATCCGCGCCGTCCGGCTCCTCACCTCCCGCATCGCGGACGCGATCCTGGAGGGCCGCGGCTCGCTCGACAAGGAGGAGGCGGCCGTGGAGGCGGCGGGGGCGGAGGTGGTGCCGCTCGAGGGCGAGGTGGCCGCGGCCGCCGAGAGCGGAGCGTGATGGTCGCCGCTCGGGCCGATCGGGTGCGCGAGCTGCGGGACCGGACGGGGGCGGGCGTGATGGACTGCAAGGCCGCCCTCGAGGCGTCGAGCGGCGACCTGCAGGGCGCCGTCGAGTTTCTGCGGAAGAAGGGGCTCGCCGAGGCGGCGAAGAAGCAGCACCGCGACGCCCGCGAGGGGCAGGTGGCGTCGTACATCCATCCGGGGGCGCGGATCGGCGTACTCGTCGAGGTCGACTGCGAGACGGACTTCGTCGCGCGCACCGAGGCCTTCCAGCAGCTCGTGAAGGACATCGCCATGCAGGTCGCGGCGGCGAACCCCTCCTTCGTGGCGCGCGAGGACGTGCCGGGGACGCTCCTCGAGAAGGAGCGGGAGATCTTCCGGACGCAGCTGGCCGACCAGAAGAAGCCGCCGCAGGTGATCGAGAAGATCATCGAGGGCAAGCTCGAGAAGTTCTACGCCGAGCAGTGCCTGCTCGAGCAGCCGTTCATCAAGGACGCGACCGGGAAGACCAGGGTCAAGGACCTGGTCGCGGCGACCACGGCCCAGACGGGCGAGCGCGTGGTCGTCAAGCGGTTCGCGCGCTTCCAGGTCGGCGAGAGCGCGTAGGCATGCCGGCGGCCGCGGGCTCGACGCGCCCGGCGTACGGCCGCGTCGTCCTGAAGCTCTCGGGCGAGGCGCTGGCCGGCGCGCAGGGCTACGGAATCGATCCGGAGGTTCTGCGGCGGATCGCCGACGAGGTCCGCGGCGTGGCCGAGCTCGGGGTCCAGACCGCCATCGTCATCGGCGGCGGCAACATCTTCCGGGGGATCGCCGCGAGCGCGGGCGGGATGGATCGCGCGACCGCCGACTACATGGGCATGCTGGCCACCGTCATCAACGCGCTCGCCCTCCAGGACGGGCTCGAGAAGGTCGGCCTCCAGACCCGGGTCCTCTCCGCGATCGAGATGCGCGCGATGGCGGAGCCCTACATCCGCCGCCGCGCCATCCGGCACCTGGAGAAGGGGCGGATCGTGATCTTCGCGGCGGGCACGGGCAACCCGTTCTTCACCACCGATACCGCCGGCGCCCTGCGCGCGGTCGAGATCGGTGCCGACGTCATCCTGAAGGCCACCAAGGTCGACGGGATCTACTCGGCCGACCCGAAGAAGCACGCCACGGCGGAGCGGCTCGCCACGCTGAGCTACGTCGAGGTGCTGAACCGCGGGCTCCAGGTCATGGATACGACGGCGATCTCGCTCTGCATGGAGAACAAGCTGCCGATCATCGTGTTCGACCTGACCGTCGTCGGAAACATCCGCCGCATCGTGCTCGGCGAGCCGATCGGTTCCCTGGTGTCGGGCGCGGCCGGGCCGAGGGGGTAAGGCCGATGCTGAACATCCTGAAGGACGTCGAAGCGCGGATGGCGGCGGCCATCGACACGCTCGCCCGCGAGCTGGCCGCCGTTCGCACCGGGCGGGCCAGCGCCGCGTTGCTCGAGGGGATCCGCGTCGACTACTACGGGACCCCCACCCCGGTCGCGCAGATGGCGTCGGTGACGGTGCCGGACGCACGGACGCTGATGGTGCAGCCGTGGGACGCGACCCAGCTCAAGGCGATCGAGAAGGCGATCATCGCCTCCGATCTCGGGCTCACGCCCTCGAACGACGGCAAGGCGATCCGGCTGACGCTGCCGACGCCGACCGAGGAGCGGCGGAAGCAGCTCGCCAAGAGCGTGGGCAAGATCGCCGAGGACTCTCGGGTGGCGATCCGGAACCTCCGCCGCGAGGCGAACGAGAAGCTCAAGGCGCTCGCCAAGGACAAGCAGGTCTCCGAGGACGAGGAGCGACGGGGCCACGACCAGATCCAGAAGACGACCGACAAGTACATCGCGAAGGTCGACGAACTGCTGAAGAAGAAGGAACAGGAAATTCTGACGTTCTAATACAATGAGGGCGTCATGGCGCTGAAGCCCGGCCACGTCACGCTCGGCGAGAGCGAGCTGCTCGAGCTCGTCCGCACGCAGCCGGTGCCGCGGCACGTGGCGGTCATCATGGACGGCAACGGTCGCTGGGCCACCCAGCGCGGGCTGCCGCGGGTCGCCGGGCACTCGGAGGGCGTCAAGTCGGCGCGGACGGTCGTGCGCACGGCGGACACGCTCGGCGTCGGCTACCTCACCCTCTACGCGTTCTCGTCGGAGAACTGGAGCCGCCCGAGCGAGGAGGTCGCCACCCTGATGAGCCTCCTCGAGCGTTCGATCCACCAGGAGCTGCCCGAGCTCATGGCGCGGAACATCCGGCTCCGGGTGATCGGGCGCGCCCAGGGCGTGCCCGCGGCCGTGAAGCGCGGCATCGACCACGTCACGGATGCGACGGCCGGCAACACCGGGATGACGCTGTTCATGGCGTTCAACTACGGGGGCCGCGACGAGCTCGTCGACGCGTTCCGGGCGCTCGCGGGGCGGGTCGAGCGCGGGGAGCTCGCCCCCGCCGAGATCGACGAGGACCGCATCTCGCGCGCCCTCTACACCGGGGACGCGCCGGACCCCGACCTCCTGATCCGCACGAGCGGCGAAATGCGGATCTCGAACTTCCTCCTGTGGCAGATCGCCTACACGGAGCTCTGGGTGACGTCGGTCCTGTGGCCCGACTTCGGGCCGCACGATCTGTACAGCGCGATCGCGGAGTACCAGCGTCGCGAGCGCCGGTTCGGTGGGGTGTGAGGTGGCCGTGGGCAGCCGAGGCGGCGGTAGTGCGGCGCCTGCTGAGCGCCGTCGTCTTCATCCCCACCTTCTTCTGGCTCCTCTACGGCGCCGCCGCCCCGCTCTTCTCGCTCTTCGTGCTCCTGCTGAGCGCCCGTGCCCAGTGGGAGTTCACGCGGATGTTCGCGCGCGACGGCGAGACGGTCTACCGGTGGGCGGGGCTCGCGGCCGGGCTCGGCGTGACGGGGAGCTTCCTCGGTGAGGCCGAGCTCCCGCTCGTGTTCACGGCGGCCGTCATGCTCCTGCTGAGCCTGCCGCTGGCGACCCGCCGCCCGCCCGCGTGGGGTCCGACCGCGCTCACGCTGCTCGGCGTCTGCTACGTCAACTGGCTGCTCGGCTTCGCCATCTGGCTCCGGAGGCTGCCGCAGGGCGCCGCCTGGATCGTCTTCCTGCTCGCCGTGACCTGGCTCGGGGAGACGGCGGCCTACGTGGTCGGGTCGCGCCTGGGCCGCCACCCGCTGGCGCCGACGATCAGCCCCGCGAAGACCGTCGAGGGGGCGGTGGCCCAGTTCGGGGTCTCGGTGCTGGCGGGCGGGGGCTCTTCCCCGGGCGCCCGGTCGGGGTCGGCCTGACGGCCGGCGCGCTCCTCGGGCTCGTCGGCCAGTGCGGCGACCTGGCCGAGCCCGTCCTGAAGCGGAGCGCCCACACGAAGGACACGGGCGGGGTGATCCCGGGCCACGGCGGCCTCCTCGATCGCCTGGACAGCCTGCTCTTCAACACGCCCGCGCTGTTCTACTACGCGCGGCACATGGGCTGAGCCGTGCGGTCGATCACGCTGCTCGGCGCCACGGGGTCGGTCGGCCTCCGCACGCTCGAGATCGTCTCGGCGTTTCCCGACGAGTTCAGGGTCGCCGGGCTCGCCGCCCGCGGGTCGAACGTCGAGCGGCTCGCCGATCTCTGCCGCAAATACTCGCCCCGCGCGGTGGCGCTCCTGGACGGGGGCGCCGTCGACCGGCTCGCCCGCGCGCTCGGGCCCCCGCTGCCGGAGCTGCTCCGCGGAGCCGAGGGGCTCGCGACCCTCGCCGCCGAGGTGCCCTCGGACATCGTGCTCTCCGCGCTCGTCGGCGGCGCCGGGCTCCTGCCGACGATGGCGGCCATCCGGGCGGGCAAGCCCATCGCGCTCGCCAACAAGGAGACCCTCGTGATGGCGGGCGCCCTCATGACGGCGGCGGCCCGCGAGCACAAGGTGCCGCTCCTGCCGGTCGACTCCGAGCACAGCGCGATCTTCCAGTGCCTGGCCGGGCACAACCGAAGCGACGTCCACCGGATCATCCTCACCGCGTCGGGCGGCCCGTTCCGGGAGTGGCCGAAGGAGAAGCTGGCCGAGGCGACGGTCGCCGACGCCCTCCGGCACCCGACCTGGAAGATGGGGGCGAAGATCACGGTCGACTCCGCCACGCTGATGAACAAGGGGCTGGAGATCATCGAGGCGCGCTGGCTCTTCGACGTGCGGCCGGACCAGGTGCAGGTGGTCGTCCACCCGCAGAGCATCGTGCACTCGATGGTCGAGTACATCGACGGCGCCGTCTTGGCCCAGCTCGGCGTGGCCGACATGGGCATTCCGATCCTCTACGCGCTGACGTACCCGGAGCGCCGGCCGACGCCGGCGGAGCGCCTCAACCTGACCCGGGTCGGCCCGCTCACCTTCGCCGAGCCCGACTCGGACAAGTTCCGCTGCCTCGCGCTCGCCCGAGCCGTGGTCGAGCGCGACGACGCGTCCCCGGTCGTGCTGAACGCCGCCAACGAGGTCGCCGTCGCCGCGTTCCTCGAGGGGCGCCTGCGGTTCGTGCAGATCCCGGAGTTGATCGAGCGGACCCTCACCGCGCGGGCGCCCGGGCGCCTCCGCTCGATCGAGGACTGCGTGGCGGTCGACCTCGAGGCGCGGCGCCTGGCGGCGGAGCTCCTCGGGCACCTGGCGGGAGGGCCCGCGGCGTGATCACGGTCGTGTCGTTCGTCGTCGTCATCGGCCTCCTCATCCTGATCCATGAGCTCGGCCACTTCCTCGTTGCCCGCTGGGTGGGGGTGGGGGTCGAGCGCTTCTCGATCGGCTTCGGGCCCGTGCTGTTCCGCTGGCGCGGCCGGGAGACCGAGTACTGCCTCTCGGCGATTCCGATGGGCGGCTACGTGAAGATGCTCGGCGAGGAGAACCCCCTCGAGGGCGGCGCGAGCGCGGCCTGGGACCCCGCCAAGGCCTTCGCGCTGAAGCCGCTCTGGGCGCGCTTCCTGATCGTGCTGGCGGGCCCCGGCATGAACGTCGTGCTGGCGGCGGTGATCTTCGCGACGATGCTGATGGTCCTCGGCCGCCCCGTGCTGCCGGCCGTGATCGGCCGCGTCATCGCGGGCGGGCCCGCGGCTCAGGCGGGCGTCCAGACGGGCGATCGCGTGACGTCCTTCGCCGGGCGGCCCGTGGCCAACTGGGAGGATCTTGGGCGGGCCGTGAGCGGGGCGGCGGCCCGCCCGGTCGAGCTCGAGGTCGAGCGCGGCGGCGCGCGGCTCGTCGTCTCTCTCGTGCCCCGGCGGACCACCGTGCCCGATCTCTTCGGGGAGCCGAAGGAGATGTGGGACATCGGCGTGGGCCCGCTGCTGACGCCGCACGTGAGCACGGTGACCCCCGGCTCGCCCGCGGAGCGCGCCGGCATCCGGCCGGGCGACACCGTGCGGGCGGTGGCGGGGGAACCGATCTACACGCCCGAGGAGCTGACCCAGGCCATCCAGAAGCGGCCGGGCGGGCGGTTCACGCTCACGGTCGAGCGCGCCGGCAGAGAGCTCGAGCTCACGGTGACGGCCGACCGGATCCGCGAACGCGCGCCAAACGGCACGGAGACCGAGGTCGGCCGCATCGGGATCGGCATCGACACCCAGGCGGCGGTCACCTACGTCCGCTCGGGCCCGCTCGCGGCCGTCGGCCAGGGGCTCGTGCAGACCTGGAACATGACGGCGTTGACCGTGACCGGCCTCTGGAAGCTCCTCACGCGGCAGATCGACTCCTCGAACATCGGCGGGCCGCTCCAGATCGCCACCGAGGCGGGGCGGCAGGCCCGGCAGGGCGCGGGCGCGCTCGCGTTCTTCACGGCGATCATCAGCATCAACCTCGGCGTGTTGAACCTCCTGCCCGTGCCGATGCTGGACGGCGGGCACCTGTTCTTCTTCACGATTGAGGCGGTGCTGGGCCGCCCGCTCTCCCTCCGGAAGCGGGAGGTCATGCAGCAACTCGGCTTCGTTTTGCTGATGCTCTTGATGGTCTACGCGCTGTATAACGACCTCATGCGACTCGATGCGTTCAGGCTCTTCAGATAGGAGTGCCGTGATGACACCCCGCCGAAAGACGAAGCAGATCCGGCTCGGCTCGCTGAAGGTGGGCGGCGACGCGCCGATCACCGTGCAGTCGATGACGAAGACCGACACGCGCGACGTCCAGGCGACGCTGCTCCAGATCTGGGCGTTGGAGGCGGCCGGTTGCGACATCGTCCGCTGCGCGGTGCCCGTGCGCGAGGCGGCGGAGAAACTCGGCGAGATCAAGCGCCAGATCCGGATCCCGCTCGTCGCGGACATCCACTTCAACTACAAGCTCGCGCTGATCGCGCTCGAGCAGGGGGTGGACGGCCTCCGGCTGAACCCCGGCAACATCGGCGGCACGGCGTTCGTGCAGGAAGTCGTGAACCTGGCCAAGGAGCGCAGGATCCCGATCCGGATCGGCGTCAACGGGGGCTCGCTCGAGAAGGACCTGCTCGCCAAGTACGGCGGGCCCACGGCCCAGGGCATGGTCGAGTCGGCGCTCCGCCACATCCGGATCCTCGAGGACTGCCACTACCCCGAGATGAAGATCTCGCTGAAGGCGTCCGACCCGGTCATGATGATCGAGGCCTACCGACTGCTCGCCGATCAGGTCGAGTATCCGTTCCACCTCGGCGTGACCGAGGCGGGGACGCCGGGCGTGGGGACGATCAAGTCGGCGATCGGGCTCGGGACGCTGCTCGCGGAGGGGATCGGCGACACGATCCGCGTGTCGCTCTCCGCCGACCCGACCGAGGAGGTCAAGGTCGGGATCGACATCCTGAAGGCGCTCGGCCTGCGCAAGGGTGGTCTCACGTTCGTGGCCTGTCCCTCCTGCGGCCGGGCGGACGTCGACCTCGTCAAGCTCGCGAAGGAAGTCGAGGACGAGTTCAAGGGCCTCAACGAGGAGATCCACATCGCCGTGATGGGCTGCGAGGTGAACGGGCCCGGGGAGGCGCGCGCGGCCGACATCGGCGTCGCCGGCGGCAAGGGCATCGGGCTCATCTTCAAGCGGGGCGCGGTGATCCGCAAGGTCCCCGAGCAGGAGATCGTCCAGGCCATGCGCGAGGAGGTCAAGACCTTCCTCGAGGAGCGCCGGGCGGAGGCTCTCCTGTCCCCTCCCGTCTGATCCCGACGCTGCGGGAAGACCCCGCGGACGCGGAGGCGATCAGCCACCGGCTGATGCTGCGCGCCGGTCTCGTCCGGCAGCTCGCGGCTGGCATCTACGTCTACCTCCCGCTCGGCCAGCGCGTCCTCGACAAGATCACCGCGATCGTCCGCGAGGAGATGAACGCGATCGGCGGCCAGGAGGTCACGCTGCCGGTGCTCCACCCCGCCGAGATTTGGCAGCAGTCGGGGCGTTGGGACGCGATCGGCGACGAGATGTTCCGCCTCAAGGACCGGAACGGGCGGGACATGTGCCTCGGCATGACCCACGAGGAGGTCGTCGCCTGGCTCGCCGCCCGCGAGATCCGCTCCTACCGCGACCTGCCGCAGGTCTGGTACCAGATTCAGACCAAGGAGCGCGACGAGGCGCGGCCGCGGTCGGGGGTGCTGCGGACCCGCGAGTTCCTGATGAAGGACTCGTACACGCTCGACCTGGACGTGGCCGCGCTCGACCGCGCGTACGCGGCGCACAAGGCGGCCTACTGCACGATCTTCGACCGCTGCGGGGTGCGCTACCTCGTCGTGGAGTCCGACCCGGGCATGATGGGCGGCCTCGGTTCGCACGAGTTCATGGCGCCGAGCGCCGCCGGCGAGGACGAGGTCGCGGTCTGCGCGGCCTGCGGGTACGCGGCCAACGTCGAGCTGGCGCGGAGCGTCCCGGCGCCGCCTCCCCCCGCGACGGAGACGCGCGGGGAGGTGGCGACGCCCAACGCCAAGACGATCGCCGAGGTGTCGGCCTTCCTCGGCCTGGAGCCACGACGCACGGTCAAGTCCTTGCTCTACGTCGCGGCGAAGTCGGGGCCCGTGCTGGCGCTCGTGCGCGGCGACCACAGCCTCCACGAGCGCAAGCTCGCGCGCCTGCTCGGCGAGGAGGTCCGCCCCGCCCACCCCGACGAGGTCCGGGGCGCCCTCGGCGCCGGCCTGGGGTCGATCGGCCCCGTTGGGGTCACGGTGCCGGTGGTGGCCGACGAGGCGCTCCGCGCCGGCCGGTGGGTCGTGGGCGCCAACCGCGACGGCTATCACCTCCGAGGGGTGAGCGCGGGCGTGGATTTCGAGTGCCGCTTCGCCGATCTGCACGCCGCCCTGGCCGGCGAGGGATGCCCGCAGTGCGGCGCCCCCCTCGCCGTCGAGCGGGTCATCGAGATCGGGAATATCTTCAAGCTCGGCACGAAGTACTCGGTGCCGCTCGGGGCGATGGTCCTCGACGAGGCGGGCAAGGAGCGCCCGATCGTCATGGGCAGCTACGGCATCGGCCCCGCGCGCATCGCGGCCGCCGCCGTGGAACAGTCGCACGACGCCGACGGCATCATCTGGCCGTGGGCCATCGCCCCCTTCCACGCCCACCTGGTGCTGGTGGGGGCGCGCGACCGCGCGCAGGCCGACGCGGCCGAGGCGATCTACCGGAGCCTGTGGGCGGCCGGCATCGACCGGGACGAGCGACCCGGGGTGAAGTTCAAGGACGCCGACCTCTTGGGTCTGCCCGTCCGCGTGACCGTCGGCACGGCACTCGCCAAGGAGGGGGTGGTCGAGGTGCGGTCGCGCCGGACCCGCGCGGAGCTCCGCGTCCCCCCGGGCGGGGTCGTGGCCGCGGTCAGGGAGGTCGCCGGGCCGGGATAAGGCTTGCGTGCCTGTGGGCGGCGTGCTAAAGTCTCGAAAAAGTGGGCCTCGCCCACTTTTTTGGTTTAGCGGGCAGGGCCGGCGCGGGCGTCCGTCAGGCGGTCGGCGGTGCGGCGCCGCGCCCAATTTGGTGTCTGGCGATGGACCAAGTAGAACGGCTCTCGAAAATAGAGGAAGTGATGCAACCGGTGCTGCAGAGCCACGGTCTTGGTCTGGTCGACCTCGACTGGCGACGCGAAGGGCGACGCTTCGTCCTGCGCGTCTTCGTCGACAAGCCGGGCGGCGCCAGCATCGAGGACTGCGTCCGCCTGTCCCACGAGGCGGGCGACCTCCTCGAGGTCTCCGGGCTGATCCCCGAGAGCTACGATCTGGAGGTCTCCTCGCCCGGCCTCGACCGGCTGCTCCGGAGCGATCGGGAGTTCCGCTGGGCGTGCGGCAAGACGGTGCGCTGCTGGTTCCGGGAGCCGCTCCAGGGACGCACGGAGGTTCGGGGCCGACTCCTCGACGTCGCCGCCGACCGCCTCATCGTCCAGACCGAGGCGGACCGGGTCGAGGTGCCGCGCCACGTCCTGAGCAAGGCCCGCCTGGATGCCGAGGTCCCGTGGCCGAGGCATGCGTGATGAACCGCGAGCTCCTGACCGTGATCCAGCAGATCGCCGGGGAGAAGGGGATCGACAAGGAGGTCCTCTTCGAGGCGCTGGAGTCTGCCCTCCTGTCGGCGTCCAAGAAGACCATGGGGGCCGCCGACAACGTCCGGATGCATCTGGACCGGGGGACGGGGGCGCTCAAGGTCTATCAGCGCTTGCGGGTGGTGGACGAGGTCGCCGATCCCAAGCTCGAGATCAGCCTCGCGGAAGCGAAGGCCCTCAACCCCGAGGCCGAGCTCGACGACGAGCTGGAGCAGGAGCTCGCGCCCAAGGAGTTCGGGCGCATCGCGGCGCAGACCGCCAAGCAGGTGATCCTCCAGCGGGTCCGCGAGGCCGAGCGCGAGGGCATCTACGCCGAGTTCATCGGCAAGGAAGGTCAGCTCGTGCGCGGGATCGTCCACCGGATCGAGAAGCGGAACGTGATCATGGAGATGGGCAAGGCCGAGGCCGTGCTCCCGGAGCGCGAGCAGATCCCCGGGGAGCGGTATAATCCCGGGGACCGCGTCCGGGCGTACGTCGTCGAGGTGAAGAAGAGCTCGAAGGGGCCCCAGATCACGCTGTCCCGGACGCATCCAGGCTACCTGGCGCGCCTCTTCGAGACGGAGATCCCCGAGGTCCAGGAGGGGATCGTCGTCGTGAAGGCGGTGGCCCGGGAGCCGGGCGAGCGCGCGAAGGTCGCCGTCGCCTCGACGAAGCGCGACGTCGACCCGATCGGCGCCTGCGTGGGCCTGCGCGGCACGCGGATCCAGGTGATCAGCCGTGACCTGCGGGGCGAGAAGATCGACATCGTCGAATGGTCGTACGACGCGGCGACGTTCGTGGCGCGCGCGCTCTCCCCGGCCAAGGTGTCGTCGGTGACGCTCCTCGAGGCGCCGCCGGCCGCCCCCGGCGAGGAGGGCCAGGAGCCGCCGCAGCCGGCGGTGCTCGTGACGGTGCCGGACAACCAGCTCTCGCTGGCGATCGGCAAGAAGGGCCAGAACGCCCGCCTCGCCGCCAAGCTGACGGGGCTCCGTATCGATATCAAGAGCGAGTCCGAGATCGAGGCGGACCGGGTGCGGCTCGAGGAGGAGATCGCCGAGGGGCGCCGAGCCCTGTCCGAGCTCCTTGACGCGACGCCGGCCCTCGTGGACAAGCTGGTGGGCGGGGGGCTCCACTCCCCGGCGCTGGTCGTCCGGGCGGGGGCCGAGCGGGTGATGGAGCTGACCGGCATGGACGAAAAGGGGAGTGGGGAGCTGGTGGCGGCGGCGCAGGACTGGCTCGACCGGCACCCTGTGCGGCCCGAGGAGGAAGCCGAGCTTGCAGCTCCCGCGGACGACGGGGGCGCGGCCACTGAGTGAGCGCGGGGCCCGTCCGACGGTGCGTGGCCTGTGGCGCGGTGCGACCCAAGCCGGAGCTGGTGAGGCTCGTCTGTGACGGGCAGAGTGCGCGTGGACCCCGTCGGCACCGCCCCCGGGCGCGGCGCCTACGTGTGCCCGACTCCCGCATGTCTCGACGGGGCGCTCGCCCGCCGGCGGCTGGCGCACGCCTTCAGGAAACCGTGCGCGGCCGGGGCTGACCTGGTGGAGGAGGTGAGGGGACTGTGGCGGCACGAATCAAGGTGATCGATCTCGCGAAGGAGCTCGGCGTCACCAGCAAGGACCTGATGATGGCGCTCGACGAGATGGGGCAGAAGGGCAAGCGCGCCATGACCCCCCTCGACAGCGACACGGCCAACGCGCTCAGGGTCCGGCTCGGCAAGGGACGGGAGCTCCCGGAGGAGGCCAAACCCAAGCGCGCGCGCCCGAAGACCCCGGTGGTCGGCGCGGAGGCCCCGGCGGAGACCGGGACGGTGGTGCGGATCAAGCGGGCCGCGGCCAAGCCCACCGAACCCGAGGCCGACCTGGTCGAGCTCAGGCCCGCCGCCACGATCGTGAAGCCCAAGCCCGCCGAGGTCCTCCCCGAGCCGCCGGGCGAACTCGTCCCCGAGCCCGCCGGGATCGTCAAGCCCGCGGCACCGGCCGCGCCGCCTCCGCCGCCCTTGGCGCCGCCCGCGCCCCCGGCCGCGCCGAAGAAGCCGGAGCCCAAGATCGTCCCGTTCCGGCCGATCGAGCGCCCCGCGGCGGCGCCCGCGCGCCCGGCCCGCCCTCTGGCCCCGTCGCGTCCGGGCGGTCCGTTCGCGCCGCCACGAGTCCTCGCCGCGCCGGCCGCGCCGCCGCGGCCGATCGTGTCGCCGCGGCCGCCCGCGGAGGTCAAGCGCGAGCTGATCCGGGTGCCCGAGTCGGTGACGGTGGGCGAGCTCGCGGAGAAGATGCGGCGAAAGTCGGGCGAGGTCATCAAGGCGCTAGTCGAGCTCGGGGTCATGGCGAGCGTGAACGAGATCTTGGACCCGACCGCCGCCAAGCTCGTCGCGGATAAGTTCAACTTCGACGTCGAGGTCCGCTCGGTCGAGGGCGAGCTCGTCGACGACGAGGACACCGACCCCACGCAGCGCCAGCTCCGGCCGCCCGTCGTCACCGTGATGGGTCACGTCGACCACGGCAAGACCTCGCTGCTCGACGCGATCCGGAAGACCAAGGTCACCGAGAAGGAGTTCGGTGGCATCACCCAGCACATCGGTGCGTACCAGGTGACGACGCGTCACGGCAAGGTCACCTTCCTCGACACCCCGGGCCACGAGGCGTTCACGGCGATGCGCGCCCGCGGCGCCCAGGCGACCGACATCGTCATCCTGGTGGTCGCCGCCGACGACGGGGTCAAGCCGCAGACGGTCGAAGCGATCAACCACGCGCGGGCGGCCAACGTGCCGATCGTCGTCGCCGTGAACAAGATCGACAAGCCGGAGGCGGACCTGGAGCGGGTGAAGCGCGAGCTGTCGAACCACGGCCTCGTGCCGGAAGAGTGGGGCGGCCAGACGATCTTCATCGGCACCTCCGCCAAGACGACCGCCGGCATCGACCAGCTGCTCGAGATGACCGCACTCCAGGCCGACGTGCTCGAGCTGAAGGCGAACCCGCACCGCGCCGCCAAGGGCGTGATCGTGGAGAGCCGTCTCGATCGCGGCCGCGGTGCGGTCGCGACCGCGCTGATCCAGAGCGGGACCCTGCGGGAGGGCGACGTGGTGGTCGTCGGCGCGCACTCCGGCCGCGTCCGCGCGCTGCTGGACGCGTCCGGCAAGAAGGTGCGGTCGGCGGGCCCCTCCGATCCCGTGGAGGTCCTCGGCCTCTCGGGCGTGCCGTCGGCCGGGGACACGCTGGTCGCGGTCGCCGACGAGCGCAAGGCGCGCCAGATCGCGACCATGCGCGCCGACCGCGAGCGAACGCGGGGTCGCGCGACGACGCGGGTGACTCTCGAAGACCTCCACGCCCGCATCGAGGCCGGCGAGGTCAAGGAGCTGCGGCTCGTCCTGAAGGCGGACGTCCAGGGCTCGGTGGAGGCCCTCACGGAGGCCCTCGAGCGCCTGTCGACCGACGAGGTGAAGCTCAAGGTCATCCACGGCTCGGTCGGCGCCATCACCGAGAGCGACGTCATGCTCGCCTCGGCCTCCAACGCGATCGTGCTCGGGTTCAACGTCAAGGCGGAGCCCAAGGCGGCCAGCCAGGCCCAGGCCGACGGCGTGGACGTGCGCAATTACAACGTCATCTACGAGGCGATCAACGACCTCAAGGCCGCCCTCTCGGGCATGCTGGCGCCCGAGATCCGCGAGCTGTCGCTCGGGCGGGCCCAGGTGCGGCAGATCTTCTCGATCTCGAAGGTCGGGACGATCTTCGGCAGCTACGTCCAGGAGGGCAAGATCGTGCGCGGCGCTCGCGCGCGGGTCCGGCGCGAGGCGACCGTGCTCGGCGAGGGCACGATCTCCTCGCTCAAGCGGTTCAAGGACGACGTGCGGGAGGTGCTCGCCGGCCTCGAGTGCGGCCTATCGGTCGAGGGCGTCGGGGGCGTCCAGGTCGGCGACCTCGTCGAGGCCTACACCACCGAGGAAGTCGCCCGGACCCTGTAGCGCGCCGATGACGCGGGTTGCCTCGCCGTCTCCTCCGCGGTCGGGCGCCGTCGGCCGGCCGCCGATCGGATAGGAGCGTGTCGGCCGCGCACGTGGGGCTCGGCATCCTCGAGCTCCACCTCCCCGAGGTCGGCTCGCTCAAGGGCAAGCGCCACATCATCAAGGGGTTGAAGGACAAGGTGCGGGGCCGCTTCGACGTCTCGATCGCCGAGGTGGACCATCACGACTCCTGGCAGCGCGCCACCCTCGCCGTCGCGTGCGTCTCGCACGACACGCGGCACGCCAACGAGGTGGTCGACAAGGTGATGGACTTCATGGAGGCGAATCTCGAGGGCTACGTGATCGACCGGTCGGTGGAGCTCCGGTAATGCAGGCCAAGCGGCTCGACCGGGTCAACCAGCTCATCAAGGAGGAGGTCTCGCTCTTGCTGCAGCGGGAGCTCAAGGATCCGCGCCTCGGGTTCGTGACCGTGACCGAGGTCGAGACCACGAGCGACCTGCGGCTGGCCAAGATCTTCGTCTCGGTCCTGGGCAGCGAGGAGCAGTGGGCGGCGTCGCTCGCCGCGCTCGCGAGCGCCAAGGGGTTCATCCGGAGCTGGCTCCGCGGTCACCTCGACCTGCGCACGACGCCGACCCTCGAGTTCCGCGCCGACCGCTCGATGGAGCGCGCGGCCCACATCCAGGCCCTGCTGCGTCAGCTCAAGCATGACTAGGGCCGCGCCGCTGACGGGACGCGGGCGCCGCGCGGCGAGGCCCGAATGAATCCCGCCGCGAGCGGTCCGTGCCCCCGCGTCCCCGCGGAGGTGCGGGCGGCGTTCGGGCGCCCGCCCGGGCGGGCGCTCATGCTCGGCCACGTCCACCCCGACGGCGACGTGCTCGGCACCCTCCTGGCGCTCGGGATGGCCCTCGAGGACGCGGGGTGGGCGGTCGCGTACGGGGGGCCCCACCCCGTGCCGGAGTCGCTCGCCTTTCTCCCCGGCGCCGAGCGCTACCGGCGGCTCGAGCAGGTCGACGGCCGCTTCGACCTCGCGGTCCTGACCGACTGCCCGGACCCGGGCCGGACCGAGGGGTTGATCGACGGCGCTCGCCGGGCGGCCCCGGTCATTGTCAACATCGACCACCACCCGGACAATCACCGCTACGGCAGCGTGAACTGGGTGGATCCGACCGCGGCGGCCACGGGCGAGATGGTCTACGCGCTGATCGTCGCGCTGGACCTGCCGGTGAAGCCGGGGATCGCCACCGACCTCTTCACCGCGATCCACATGGACACGGGCTCGTTCCGGTACTCGAACGTGACGCCCACGACCTTCCGGATCGCCGCGGACCTCGTGGCCGCGGGGGCGGAGCCGGCGTTCGTCTCGACCCAGCTCTACGAGCGGCGGACCCCGGAGGCGCTCGCCGAGCTCGGCCGCGTCCTCGCGCGGGTCCGGGTCAGCGAGGACGGGCGGATCGCCTGGCTCGCCCTGCCCGCGGGGTTCGTCCGCGAGGCCTTCGTGGAGGCGGAGGACCTGGTGAACTACCCGCGCTCGATCGGGACGGTGAAGGTCGCCGCGCTCCTGCGCGAGCAGGGGACGGGGTCCGTCAAGGTGAGCCTCCGCGCCAAGGGGGAGGTGGACGTCAACCGAATCGCCGCGCGGTTCGGCGGCGGCGGCCACGCCAACGCCGCGGGGTGCGTGCTGCGCGGCACCCTCGAGGCCGCGGAGGCCGAACTGCTGGCCGCCATCCGGCAGGCGCTGCCCCGGTGACGCCGAGCCGCTCGGGCGTCCTCGTCGTCGACAAGGGAGCCGGCGTCACCTCGTTCCAGGTCGTGTCGAGGCTGCGGCGGCTCTTGCCGGCGCCGAAGGTCGGTCACGGGGGGACCCTCGACCCGGCCGCGACCGGGGTGCTGCCGATCCTGATCGGCGAGGCGACGAAGCTCGCCCCCTATCTGATGGATCATGACAAGGAGTACCTCGCGGTGATCCGCCTCGGCATCGCGACCGATACCCAAGACCTGACGGGCACGGTCCTCGCGGAGGCCGCGGTGCCCGCGCTCTCCCGCGAGGATATCGAGCGCGCCTGCGCGCCGCTCACCGGGGTCATCGCCCAGGTCCCGCCGATGTACTCCGCGGTCCACCACGCGGGGCGGCGCCTCTACGAGTTGGCGCGGGCGGGGGTCGAGGTGGAGCGCGCGGCCCGGGAGGTGGTCGTGCACTCGATCAGGGTCGAGGCGCTCGCGCTGCCGCACGTGACGGTCCGGATCGTCTGCGGCAAGGGGACCTACGTGCGGACGCTCGCCGCCGACCTCGGGCGCGCCCTCGGCGTCGGGGGCGCCGTCGACCGCCTGATCCGGACGCGCGTCGGCCCGTTCCGGCTCGAGGACGCGGTGGGCTGGGCGCTCGTGGAGGCGGGGGTTGCGAGCCGGCTCTGGCCGGCCGTGCTGGCGCCGGACGCGGCCGTGGCGGCGCTGCCGCCGGTCGTGCTGGACGCGGCGGCGGCGGACGCGTGGCTCCAGGGCCAGAGCGTGCCGGTGGGAGAGGGGGGCGCCGACGGTCTCGCGCGCGTGTACGGCGCGGGGCGGAGGTTCCTCGGAATCGGGCGTCTCGTACCAGGGGGGCGGGTCAAGCCCGAGCGGATACTCCATGCGGATCGTCCGGGGACTCCAGCCCTCCCCGCCTGACCTGCCGCCGAGCGTCGTCGCCCTCGGCGCCTTCGACGGGGTCCACCTGGCTCACCAGAAGATCCTCGACCTCGCGATCGCGCACGCGCGCGCGCTCGCCGCCAGCGCGGTCGCGTGCACCTTCGACCCCCATCCGCTCCAGGTGCTCCGGCCCGGGCAGGCCCCCGAGCCGATCACGACGCTCGAGGAGCGCCTCGAGCTGATCGCCGAGCGCGGAATCGACGTGACGGTCGTCATCCCGTTCACGCTCGAGTTGTCGCAGGTCGAGCCCGAGGCGTTCGTCGAGGACGTCCTCGTCGGCACGCTGAGGGCGCGCGAGATCGTGGTGGGCTTCAACCACACCTTCGGCCGCGGCGCGCGCGGCGACGCCCGGCTCCTCCAGTCGCTCGGGCCACGCCTCGGCTTCCAGACCCACGTCATCCCCCCGCTCGAGGTCGGCGGCACGCCCGTGTCCTCCTCGGCCGTCCGCGAGGCACTGCGGGCGGGCGACGTCGCCCTGGCCCGGCGCCTGCTCGGCCGGCCCTGGACCGTGCGCGGGGTCGTGGTCCGTGGCGCCGGTCGCGGACGCCGACTCGGTTTTCCCACCGCCAACGTCAGGCCGGACCGCCCGCTGCTCTTGGCGACCGGCGTCTACGCAGGCTACGCCCGGATCGGCCTCGAGGAGACGGCTGGTCAATCGGGGGATGGTGGCCACAAGTGCGTCGTGAATGTCGGGTACCGGCCGACCTTTGGCGAGGACCAGTACTGGGTCGAGGCCTATCTTATTGATTTCTCAGGAGATCTCTACGACCGACCGATCAGACTCGCCCTCGCCGAGCGAATCCGCGAGGAACGCAAGTTCCCGGACCTCGACGCGCTGGTCAAGCAGGTGCGCGCCGACGTCGAGACCGCCGGTGGACTTCTCTGACAGAACCTTTACTTCCGGCCGACGCCGTGCTACCGTAAATCCGTAATTTAACAGGGGACATGAGATTTGAACCCGCCCGGTGGGCAGAGGGCTTCTGCTCGGGGCGCGGCGATTGGGGCGGACGAACCGTCCCTCGGAAGGAGACCGGAATGGCTCTGGCCGTCGACCGGAAAAAGAGCCTGATCGAGCAGTTTCGGACGCACGAGGGAGACACGGGGTCGCCAGAGGTTCAGATCGCCCTCCTGACGGAACGGATCAACGGCCTCACGGAGCATTTCAAGACCCACGCGAAGGACCATCACTCCCGCCGAGGTCTTCTCATGCTGATCGGGAAGCGCCGCGGGTTGATCGAATACCTGCGCAAGAAGGACCCCGAGCGGTACCGCGCCGTCACCGAAAAACTCGGTATCCGTCGGTGACGGCGGCCGCCGGTCGGCCGAGCCGCGCACCCCGCCAGCACGTACCCGACGCAGGAGGCAGAGCACGCGTATGACTCACACTGTGCGCACCGACGTCAACGGCCTGCCATTCTCCCTCGAAACCGGACTGGTGGCCAAGCAGGCGGACGGCGCCGTCGTCGTCCGTCATGGCGGCACCTTCGTGCTCGCCGCGTGCGTCGCGGCCAAGACCGCCAAGGAGGAGCAAGACTTCTTTCCCTTGACGGTCGAGTACCGAGAGCGCGCCTACGCGGGCGGCCGGATCCCCGGCGGGTACTTCAAGCGCGAGGGCCGACCGGTCGAGAAGGAAGTGTTGACGTCCCGCCTGATCGACCGCCCCATCCGGCCGCTGTTCCCGAAGGGCTTCGCCAACGAGGTGCAGGTGATCTGCCTCGCGATCTCGGCCGACCACGAGAACGACCCGGACGTGCTCGCGCTGAACGGCGCCTCGGCGGCGCTCTGCCTGTCGGGAATCCCCTTCCAGGGGCCGGTCGGCGCGGTTCGCGTCGGCCTGGTCGAGGGGCGGCTCATCGTGAACCCGACGACGGCCGAGCAGTCCCTGTCGAGCCTCGACCTCGTGATCGCCGCCACCGAGGAGGCCGTGCTGATGGTCGAGTCGGGCGCCAACGAGGTCGGCGAGGAGACGATACTGGAGGCGATCGCCTTCGGTCACGAGCACTGCCGGCGGCTGGCCCGGCTCCAGAAGGAGCTGTTCGCCAAGGCGAGCAAGCCGCGCTGGCCGTTCGATCAGAACGCCGGGCGCGATCCCGCGCTCGAGACCCGCGTCCGCGAGCTCGCGGCGCCGCGGGTCCTGGCCGCCCTCGGCACCCACGACAAGCAGGCCCGCGCCGAGGGTCTGACCCGGGCGTTCGACGAGGTCGTCCAGGCGCTCGGCGCCGACGAGGCCCAGAGGGCCAAGGTCCGCGAGGCGTTCGAGCGGGTCGAGAAGGCTGAGGTGCGACGCCTGATCGTCGAGCAGGGGGTCCGCGTCGACGGGCGGAAGGTGGGCGAGATCCGCCCGATCTGGGCGGAGGTCGGCTACCTGCCGCGCGCCCACGGCTCAGCCCTGTTCACGCGCGGCGAGACGCAGGCGCTCGTGGCGGCCACGCTCGGCACCAAGAACGACGAGCAGAAGATCGAGGCGCTCGAGGGCGACTCGTATCGCTCCTTCATGCTCCACTACAACTTCCCCTCCTTCTCGGTGGGGGAGGTGCGGCGCTTCGGCTCCCCGGGGCGGCGGGAGATCGGCCACGGCGCGCTCGCCGAGCGGGCCATGCTGCCGGTCGTGCCGCCGAAGGAGCAGTTCCCGTACACGATCCGGATCGTCTCCGACATTCTCGAGTCCAACGGCTCGTCGTCGATGGCGACCGTCTGCGGCGCGTCGCTGGCCCTCATGGACGCGGGCGTACCCCTCCGGGCGCCGGTGGCCGGCATCGCCATGGGCCTCGTGAAGGAGGGGGACCGTGTCGGCATCCTGACCGACATCATGGGCACCGAGGATCACTACGGCGACATGGACTTCAAGGTCGCCGGGACCGAGAAGGGCGTCACCGCGCTCCAGATGGACATCAAGATCGCCGGCGTCTCGGTCGAGATCATGCGCGCGGCGCTCGCCAACGCCCGCGAGGCGCGGCTCGCCGTGCTGGCCAAGATGCGCGAGACGATCGAGAAGCCGCGGACCGAGCTGAGCCCGTACGCGCCCCGCTTCGTGACGATCAAGATCCGCACCGAGAAGATCCGCGAGATCATCGGCCCCGGCGGCAAGGTGATCCGGGGGATCCAGGAGGAGACCGGCACCAAGATCGACGTCGAGGACGACGGGCGGGTGACGATCTTCTCGCCGGACAACACCTCGGTGCAGCGGGCGCTCAGCATCATCCAGGACATCTGCCGCGAGGTCGAGCTCGACCGCATCTACGTCGGCAAGGTCAAGAAGATCGTCGAGTTCGGCGCGTTCGTCGAGGTGATTCCCAACACGGAGGGGCTGCTCCACATCTCCCAGATTGCCGAGAGCCGCATCCGCGCGGTCAACGACGTGCTGAGCGAGGGCGACGAGGTGCTCGTGAAGGTCATCGAGATCGACCAGAACGGCAAGATGCGGCTGAGCCGGAAGATGGCGCTCCGCGAGCAACCGGCGCTGGCGGACAAGGAGAAGCTGAGGAACCCGAGCGCGGCCAACCCGCCGCGCGCGTAGGGCGCCAGCCGGCTCGGGGGTCGCCGCTCGGGCCGGGGGCGGGGGAGCGCGACGGAGCGGGCGCTCCGGCGCTGCCGCGGCGAGGCGAGACCCGAGTGAGAGAGGCCGGCCGCCCGGGGGCCGGACACGAGATGGAAGACTACCGGAAGAGCGTGCTGCCCAACGGGATCCGCGTCGTCACCGAGCGGATGGAACAGGTCCGCTCGGTCGCGGTCGGCATCTGGGTCGACACCGGGTCTCGCAACGAGGCGGCGGAGCGCGGGGGCATCTCCCACCTGATCGAACACCTGGTCTTCAAGGGCACGGCCACCCGCAGCGCCCAGGAAATCGCCCGCGTCATGGACTCGGTGGGGGGGCAGACGGACGCCTTCACGACCAAGGAGCACACCTGTTTCTACGTCCAGGTGCTCGACGAGCACCTGGCGCTCGCCGTGGAGCTGCTGGCCGACATTCTCCGCAACCCCCTCTTCGACCCCGCCGAGCTCGAGCGCGAGAAGTCGGTCGTCCTCCAGGAGATCAAGATGGTGGAGGACACGCCCGACGACCTGATCCATGACCTCTTCGCGGTGCGGATGTGGCAGGGGCATCCGCTCGCCCGGCCGATCCTCGGGACGCGCGCCGCCGTCAGCGGCTACGGCGCGGAGACGGTACGCCGCCATTTCGAGGACGAGTACGTGCCCGCCCGCATCACCGTCGCGGTCGCCGGCAACGTGACCCACGACCGGGTCGTCGACCTCTTCGCGGCGTGCTTCGACGGCTTCGACCGGCCGGCGGCCCGTCGCGAGGACTCTCGCCCGGCCACCCACGCGGGCATCGACATCGTGACGAAGTCGCTCGAGCAGGTGCACCTCGTCGTCGGCTTCCCCGGCCTGGATCACACCGCGCCGGAGCGCTACGCCCTCTACCTGCTCAACGACATCATCGGCGGCAGCATGTCGTCCCGCCTCTTCCAGGAGGTTCGCGAGCGCCAGGGGCTCGTCTACTCGATCTACTCGGGGACGCAGGCCTACCGCGACACGGGCGTCCTCTACATCTACGCGGCGACCGACCCGCCGAATTTCTCGAAGCTGGTGAAGGTCGTGCTGAAGGAGCTCCGCGCGCTCAAGAAGGACGGCGTCACGCCCCGAGAGCTCGCGCACGCCAAGGACCATCTCAAGGGGAGCCTGATGCTGTCGCTCGAATCGACCTCGAGCCGCATGAACCGGCTCGCCAAGCAGGAAATGCACTTCGGCTCCTTCTTCACGATCGACTCGATGCTCCAGGCCATCGACGGTGTGCGCGTCGAGGAACTGCAGGCCCTGGTCTCGGACCTCCTCGACGAGGCGCGCCTCACGCTGGTGACGCTCGGTCCGCTCGGCCGCCGGAACCTGCCGCGCGAGCTCCTCCGCCACTACTAGGCCGGCAGATCTGACTTGTCCCCGGCGTCGGCCGCGGGTATTTTGAGGGCGGCCGCATGATTGCCCGGTACACGCGCGACGAGATGGCCGCCCTCTGGAGCCCGGCGGCGCGGTACGCCGCCTGGCTCCAGGTGGAGCTGGCCGTCTGCGAGGTGTACGCGCGGCGAGGCCGGATCCCAAGCGAGGCGGTCGAGCGCATCCGCCGCGCCGCGCGGATCGACGCCCGGCGCATCGACGAGATCGAGGCCACCACGCGCCACGACGTCGTCGCCTTCCTCGCCCAGCTCGAGGAGACCATCGGCGCGGACTCCCGGTTCGTCCACCTGGGGCTGACGTCGTCGGACGTCGTCGACACCGCGCTCGCGCTCCAGCTCCAGCGCGCCGCGGACCTGCTGCTCCAGGGCCTCGAGCGCCTCCGCGAAACGCTCCGTCGGCTCGCCCTCGCCCACAAGGAGACGCTGATGGTCGGCCGGACCCACGGCGTCCACGCCGAGCCGACGACCTTCGGGCTCAAGGCGGCCCTCTGGCATGCCGAGGCGGGCCGAAACCTTGAGCGCCTGCGGCGGGCCAAGGAGGCCGTGCGGGTCGGGAAGATCTCGGGCGCGGTGGGGACCTTCGCCCACGTCGACCCCGACGTCGAGGAGGAGGTCTGCCGCGAGCTCGGGCTCGTCCCGGAGCCGGTCTCCACCCAGGTCGTCCAGCGCGACCGGCACGCCGAGTTCGTGGGCGCGCTCGCGCTCCTCGCGGCCTCGCTCGAGAAGATCGCGCTCGAGATCCGGAATCTCCAGCGCACCGAAGTCCTCGAGGCGGAGGAGCCCTTCGGGGAGGGCCAGACGGGCTCGAGCGCGATGCCGCACAAGCGCAACCCGGTCGGCGCGGAGCAGGTGTGCGGCCTGGCGCGCCTCGTGCGGGCGAACGCGCTGGCCGCGCTGGAGGACGTCGCCCTCTGGCACGAGCGCGACATCAGCCACTCCTCCGTGGAGCGGGTGATCCTCCCGGACTCGACCAGTCTCGTGGACTACATGCTCCACCAGATGGACCGGATCCTCGCCGGGCTCCAGGTCTATCCGGCCCGCATGCGCGAGAACCTCGACCTGACTCACGGGCTCATCTTCTCGCAGCGGGTGCTCCTGGCCCTCACCGAGCGGGGGCTCCCCCGGCAGCGCGCCTACGAGCTCGTGCAGCGCAACGCCATGCGCGCCTGGCGCGAGCGGCGCTCGTTCCTCGAGATCCTCGCCGCCGACCCCGACGTGACCGCCACCCTGAGCCCGGCCGCGCTCGGGAGCTGCTTCGACGCCGCCTGGTACCTGCGCAATGTCGACGCCGTCTACAAGCGGCTCGGGCTCGTCCCGTAGGCCGCGGGGGGGACCATGACCGTCGAGATCCGCGGCAAGCTCTACGAGGGCAAGGCCAAGATCGTCTACGCGACGGACAGTCCGAAGCTGATCGTCCAGTTCTTCAAGGACGACGCGACCGCCTTCAACGCCCAGAAGCGCGGGACCATCGCCGGCAAGGGCGTCGTCAACAACCGGGTCTCGGCCCGGCTGTTCGAGCTCCTCGGGCGCCGGGGCGTGCCCACCCACTACGTGGCGACCCTCTCCGACCGCGAGATGCTCTGCCGGCGGCTCGACATCATCCGGATCGAGGTGATCGTGCGCAACGTGATCGCGGGCAGCCTCGCCACGCGGACCGGCGTCGAGGAGGGGGTCCCGGTCGCCCCCCCGGTGGTCGAGTTCTACTACAAGTCGGACGAGCTCGGCGACCCGATGATCAACGACGACCACGTCCGCCTCCTGGGGCTGGCGACCCCCCCGGAACTCCGGTGGATCCGGCGAACCGCCCTCCGCGTGAACGGGGTGCTCCGCCCGCACCTGGCCCGGCGCCGGCTCCGGCTCGTCGACTTCAAGCTCGAATTCGGCCGCGCGGGCCGGCGGCTCGTGCTGGGGGACGAGATCTCCCCGGACACCTGTCGGCTCTGGGACGCCCGCACCCGTGAGCGCCTGGACAAGGATCGCTTCCGGCGCGACCTCGGGGCGGTCGAGGAGGCCTACCAGGAGGTGTACCGGCGCCTGGTCGGCGCCGGGGGCCCGGGGCGGTGAAGGCCCGCGTGCTCATCCGGCTCAAGCGCGGCATCCTGGACGTCCAGGGCAGCGCGGTCCTGCGCGCCCTCGCGGGCCTGGGCTACGCCGAGCTCAAGGAGCTCCGGGTCGGCAAGGTGGTCGAGCTCGACCTCGACGCGGCGGATCCGACGGCGGCGGCCGCGCGCGTCGAGGAAATGTGCCGGAAGCTCCTCGCCAACCCGGTCACCGAGGACTTCAGCATCGAGTGTCCCTTGCCTTGACGCGGGGCCCGCGTTTAAGATATGGGGGCGTGGCGAGTCGCGTGAATCCGCAGGGTGAGAGGAGATCGTCCGCCCCATGAGATTTGGCGTGGTCGTGTTCCCGGGCACGTGGAGTGACTGCGACTTCCACTACGTCATCGGCGAAGTGCTCCAGCAGCCGGTCAAGTACGTCTGGCATCGCGACCGCACCCTGGCCGAGTTCGACTGCATCGTGCTTCCCGGCGGCTTCTCGTACGGCGACTACCTGCGCGCGGGCGCGATCGCCGGCCGGTCGCCGGTGGTCGAGGCCCTGCCCGAGTTCGTCGCCCGCGGCGGGGTCGTGCTCGGGTCGTGCAACGGCTTCCAGATCCTGTGCGAGGCGGGGCTCCTCCCGGGCGCCCTCATGCGCAACGAGTGCCTCCAGTACCGCTGCCAGTCGACCCACCTCCTCGTCGAGAACACCGACACCGCGTTCACCCGCGGCATCCGGCCGGGGCAGGTGCTCCGGATGCCGATCTCGCACGGCGAGGGCAAGTACCACGCGGAGCCGCACGTGCTCGCGACGCTCAAGAAGCGGAACCAGATCGTCCTCCGCTACTGCACCGAGGACGGGGGGGTGACGCGAGCCGCCAACCCGAATGGCTCCGTCGAGAACATCGCGGGCATCGTCAACGACGAGGGCAACGTCTTCGGGCTCATGCCGCACCCGGAACGCGCGGCCGAGACGGCGATGGGCGGCACCGACGGGTTGATGATCTTCCACTCTCTCCTGGGCAGTCTCGTCGAGGACGGTAGCGTCCTGAAGCGTTGAGCGTCGCCGTTCCCGCGCACCGACACACGGAGAGGGAGACGGGCAACGGGGGCTGAGCCCAAGGTCACGCTCGAGTTGGCCCTGGCCCAGGGGCTGACGGCCGAGGAGTACGATCGCATCATCCGGCGGCTCGGCCGCGAACCGTCCTACCCGGAACTCGGTCTCTTCTCGGCGCTCTGGTCCGAGCACTGCGCCTACAAGCACTCCGCGTGCTACAGGGGCCCGGCGAGAACGCCGGCGCCGTCGACATCGGCGACGGCTGGGCCCTCGTGTTCAAGATCGAGAGCCACAACCACCCGTCGTTCATCGAACCGTTCCAGGGCGCGGCCACCGGCGTCGGCGGGATCCTCCGCGACATCTTCACGATGGGCGCCCGCCCTATCGCGATCCTCGACTCGCTCCGCTTCGGCGACCCGGACGACCAGAAGACGAAGCACCTCGTCAACGGCGTCGTGGCGGGGATTAGCTGGTACGGCAACTGCTTCGGCTGCCCGACCGTCGGCGGCGAGATCGCCTTCGACCCCTCCTACGCGCGGAACCCGCTCGTCAACGTCATGTGTCTCGGGCTCGTCCGGCGCGACCGGGTCGTCCGCGCCCGCGCCGAGGGGGTCGGCAACCCCGTCTTCTACGTCGGCAACAAGACCGGCCGCGACGGGAT
>WNFJ01151274.1_pt3 | contig 30695 bp, 31 predicted proteins | sample 5400461 | NCBI WGS metagenome assembly WNFJ01 (sample SAMN13153349, study PRJNA577476) | soil metagenome | isolation source: 115 cm saprolite on Douglas fir-dominated hillslope | place: USA:California | collected 2013-09-17
ACAAGCGACAAGCAGCGCAGCCCGCGCTTCGGGCCACCGTTCGGCACGAAGCTCGCAAATGAGCGGGCCAATACGCGCACGCTGAGCCAGGCCGACGTGATCAAAGTTGGCTGCGCAGGCCACCGGCATACCATCGTCCGACGTGAGCACGACCTCCGTGGCGAGCCCACGGATCGTTCGGGTCAGCGGCGCCGCGATGATCTCGCCGAGCTGCTCGATGACAGCATTTCGAGTGAGGAGGAGAACGGGCCGGCGTTTGTCAGGCGGACGAAACGTGTACCAGCGGATCTCACCGCGCTTCATTCGCGAATTCGTCCCAGCCGTCGCCGTCCCACGCGAGCGGATCCTCGGCATCTGAGAACTCGCCCGGTGTGACCGGGGCGCATCCGTAGCGTTCGGAATCGTCCGATCCACGGATGACAATGACCTCGACCATCTCACCCTCGGCCGCTGGAACGCCCGTCAAAGTGACGACCCCTTTGTGGACCTGAGCGGCGGCACGATGCGGCGGCATACCCCCTGAGGATAGCGCTTCCCCGGCGCACGTGCGCGCAAGGACTAGCCCGCCAGGAAAAATCCCCCTTGGGTTCGGAAAACCACCCCCCACGGGGATTACCCATTTGAGAGCGACAGACTCAGCGCACGGTGCTCCAGGCCTTCCGCTCTCACCACTGCAACGTCAACCGAAACGGAGGTTCGTGTCATGTCCAACGTCAAACTGAATCGTGGTTCGCAACTGGCCGGCGAGCAGAAGCTCATCGACGGCACCAAACAGTTTCTGTGGCAGCTTCAGTCCATCCGGCGACGCCGGCATGCAAGCAGGCGATGCCACCGGCTTCGATGGATTCCCAGGCGAACGAAACGACGGCCAACTACCAAACGATATGGCCCATCGTGAGCGACCTTTATCTGCTGGGCCTCCAGTGCGATCTCTTCCGCTTTGGCAACGTTCTCGTCACGATGGGCGGCGATATTTACCCGTCAACCTACATGGGCCAATCGGCCACCAATACCCATGGAGAGTGGTTTCACTTTTATCCGACTCACAGGCCGGGGATCGCGTCCGTGATCACGTGGGAAATGCAGATGATCGCTCAGTTCTTGGACAAGATGAACAAGATCTCTGATCCGCAGGACCCCAGCGGCAAGACGCTGCTCAACAACACGACCGTATTGATCGGTACCGAACTGAGCGAGCCCGACCTCCATTCACGCCAAGGAATGACGTTCTTTCTTGCGGGCGCAAAGGGACGCTTCAAGGGTGGCACCCAAGAGGTGGGATCCCGTAGCGACACGGATCTGTACAATACCGTCCTTCATTCGATGGGGATGCCTCCTCAATCGTTCGGTAAGCCCGGCACCTTTACCGGCTTGCTTCCGATCTAGCGCTGCCACCATGATCCGTCACACGACCCCCGTCGCTGTCGCCGTCGCCGGAGCATCCTTTGTAGGAGCACTGATGGCCTGCGGCGCCGGACCGACCCCCGAGCCGCAAGTGCCCGGCACCACGGCCGCGCCCCCGCCGATCAGCGAACCCGCACTCCCATCCACGCCCGCCCTCCAACACGCCCCCGCGGAACTCGACCCGTCGCTCGCCACCGCGCAAGCGCCGGAGGCATTCTCTGCGGCTTTCACAACGACCAAAGGAGACTTCGTCGTCGAAGTGCACCGCAGCTGGGCTTCCAACGGCGCCGACCGCTTCTACAACCTCGTGAAGCTCGGCTTCTACGACGACACGCGCTTCTTTCGCGCGATCCCGGACTTCATGGTGCAGTTCGGAATACCGGGCAATCCGCAAGTGGCCGCTAAGTGGCAGAGCGCATCGATACCCGACGATCCGGTCACGCAGTCGAACCTGCGTGGGTTCGTGACCTTTGCGCAAACAGGGAGACCGAACTCACGCTCGACGCAAGTCTTCATCTGCTACGCCAACCACCCGCGGCTAGACGCGACCGGCTTCGCGCCCTTCGCGAAGATTGCGCGCGGCATGGACGTCGTCGACGCACTGTACAAGGGCTATGGCGAAGGCGCGCCCAGCGGTGTGGGCCCGAGTCAGGACCGCATTGCGAGCGAGGGAAACGCCTATCTGGATCGGGAGTTTCCCAAACTCGATCGCATCTTGAGCGCGCGAATCGTTCCACAATGACCCCGATGCGCGTCCTTGTCGCCGACGAATTTCCTGCCCGCCACATCGGCGAGCTCGAGGCACTGGGTCTCGATGTCGACTACGACCCGGATTGCACGGCGCAAGCGCTCGAGTTGGGGACACGGCTGCGCGAAGTCTCCATCTTGATCGTTCGGAGCACACGCGTCACACGGACGGCCATCGAGAGCGCGCCTCGCCTTGCGCTCATCGTGCGAGCCGGCGCGGGCTTCGATACGATCGACGTCGTCGCGGCCAGCGAGCGGGGCGTCCTCGTCAGCAACTGTCCCGGTAGAAACAGCGTCGCCGTCGCGGAGCTCGCGATGGGTTTCATCCTTGCGCTGGACCGGCGAATCGCCGACGGGACGACCGACTTGCGCGCCGGCCGCTGGAACAAGACAGAATACGCCAGGGCAGACGGCCTGAAGGGTAAGACGCTGGGCATTGTGGGTCTCGGGCGCGTCGGAAGCGAACTTGCCAAGCGAGCGCGCGCATTCGAAACGCGTCTTGTCGCTTGGTCGATCCCGTTCCGTCCGGAGCGCGCCGAGCCGCTAGGCGTTGGGCGCTGCGCCACGCTCCACGAGCTTGCCGGGGCGTCGGACATCGTCAGCGTGCACCTCCCGCAGCGCGTCGAGACGCGCCGGCTCATCAACGCCGACTTCTTCGCGTGCATGAAACCGGGCGCGATCTTCGTCAATACCAGCCGGGGCGGGATCGTCGACGAAGCGGCGCTGGCCGACGCGATGCGAAGCAAAGGCCTGCGGGTGGGGCTCGACGTGTTCGATCCGGAGCCGGCGGAGGGCATCGCGGTCTTTCGGCCCGCAGTGGCGGCGGCGGGACTCTTCGTCGGAACCCCCCACATCGGTGCGAGCACAGAGCAGGCGCAGAACGCGATCGCGGACGAGACGGTACGTATCTGCGACGAGTTCGTGAAGACCGGCACGGTGCCGAATGCAGTGAACATCGAAGAGCAGGCGCCCGCAGAGTGCCAGCTCGTCGTCCGCCACTACGACAAGGTGGGGGTACTTGCGTCCGTGCTTGGAGTCCTTCGCACGCACGAAGCGAACGTCGAGGAAATGACCAATCGGATCTTCCGGGGCGCGAAGACCGCGGTCGCGACGATACGCCTGTCGAAGACGCCTGCCCCGGAGGTCCTAGCCGAGATTGCGGCGCTCGAGGGCGCAGTCATCGCCGTGGAAGCGAAGCCGATTGGGACTCCACTGGCGGCACGCTAGCGGCGCTGCCACCTGCGAGTCGGATTCGCGTTCGACGATCGACAATCACTTCGAGTTGATCCACGAGACCACCGGCGAGCGCTTCAGCCAGGCGCAGATCGTAGCCTTCGGATCGCGGCACGTCGGCGGCAAGCTCGTCGAGCTCCTGGACGAGCCGGCGAGCCGATTGCAATGCATCTTCTGGGTTCGGACGCCTGCTCAAGACGACAGATGAGAGATCTGCAGCGCGAACGACCATGTCGACCTCCTTTGTCGCGAGCTGCCTGCAAGCGGGTGACCAAACATCTTCCAGGCGCGCGTGCGACGCGCTCCTCGGTGCGCTACGACGGAGGAAGCGCCGCAGCGACAAAGCGTTCTCGACCGCTTCGCGCGACAGTTGTCGGAGGTCACTACACTGTCTGCCGAGCGACTGTATTACGCATCTCGGGCGCCGGTCATGATTCCGATCACGTCCTGCATCGTGTGCGTCTTGGGGGTCACAACGGCCGCGCGGCGGCCGAGGCGCTGGATGTGGATCCGGTCGGCGAGCTCGAAAACGTGCTGCATGTTGTGACTCACCAGGACGACTGACAAGCCGCGGCCTCGAATGCGGCGGATGAGATCCAGCACCGCCGTGGCCCCGGCAACCCCGAGGGCGGCGGTGGGCTCGTCAAGGACGATGAGGCGCTTGGCGAACGCGGCCGCTCGCGCGACGGCGACCGCCTGCCTCTGGCCGCCGGAAAGATCCTCCACGGCTTGCGCCATCGATTGGATGCTCACGTTCAGAGAGGCGAGATGGGTGGCCGCCAAGCGGTTCATCGCGGCCGTATCGAGTTTCCGAAACACCGTCCCGAGCAGGCCCGGCTGACGGATCTCTCTCCCCAGGAACAGATTCGAGGCAACGTCCAGAGTCGGGGCAACGGCCAAATCCTGATACACGGTTTCGATCCCGCTTTGCCGCGCTTGCTGCGGGCCCGAAAAGGTTACCGGCTGGCCATCGAGCAGCAGCTCGCCCGCATCGGGCGCCGCTGCGCCCGAAAGAATCTTGATGAGCGTGGACTTGCCGGCGCCGTTGTCGCCCACGAGGGCTAGGGTCTCGTCGGCGCGCAGCTCGAAGTCGGTGCCATCGAGCGCGACTACGTGCCCAAAACGCTTGCGAAGCTGGCGAGCCTCGAGCACGGGCCTCTCGGTGCTCACGGTCGCCCCCGGCGAGCTACCGCGTCGAGTGCAACGGCCAGGACGACGAGAATCCCGGTCGCGACCTCCTGGTAGAGCGAATCGATGCCGGCCTGGGTGAGACCGCTCCGCAGGACCGCGACGATGAGCGTTCCGAGGAGCGTCCCTACGGGGCCGCCGCGGCCGCCAAAGAGACTCGTTCCACCGAGGACCACCGCTGTGATGCTTTCGAGATTGGCCGTCTGGTAGGCATTGGCGTCGGCGTTCGGAATGCGCCCGAGTGCCGCCCACGCCGCCAATCCGTAGAGCAGCGCCCCCGCGGCGTACGCGCCGACGAGTGTCCGGTCGACGGAGATGCCCATGCGACGCGCGGCCTCGGAGTTGCCGCCGACGGCACGCACGTGTCGCCCCCACGCGGTCTGCGTGAGGGCGTACTCGACTACGGCGTAGAGAGCGAGCATCAGGACGACGCCGTAGGACAGTGCCAGCGGGCCGACGTGAAAGCCACGGCCGAACACGCCAAGCAGCTGCGCGTTCACGGGATAGTTGCGCGACTGCGAGTAGAGGCGCCCAGAGGCCGAGACGACCGTCAGCATGCCGAGCGTGACGATGAATGGCGGAAGTCGCATTCGGGTGACCAAGCCGCCGCTCGCTGTGCCGAGCGCCGTGCAAAGCGAGAGCGCGCCGACGAGTCCAAGGGCCGCGTGGCCGGTGGTCGCGGCGTTCTTGGCCATGACCAGGGTGCCGAGCACCGCGATGGCCCCGTTGGCGAGATCGATTCCGGCGGTCAAGACGATGATGGTTTGTCCGAGCGCGAGCAGACCGATGACCACCGATTGTTCGAGCAGCAGCGAAAGATTGTCCGCCGTGAAGAACGTGTCGGTAGCCACCGAAAAGAGAACCATCGAAGCGACGAGCGCAGCGAGTGGCCCCGTCCAGCCACGTGCGCGCAGGCGCCCAACCTCGCCCCGCTGTGCGACGGTTATCCCCAGCAACTGGCGAGACCGAAGGTCGTATCTTTGCCGCTGACTCCCGGCTGCGGTCTATCCGTGATGAGCACCGCGCCTGTGTCGATGAATCCGGCGGGCCGCTTGCCGGTCTTCGTGTACTCAAGGACGGCGTCGACACCCTGTTCCGCCATCCTCTTCGGGAATTGCATGACAGTGGCGCCAAGCCTGCCCTCCTTTACATCGCCGACACCACTGCAGCCGCCATCGATTGAGCCAATGAGAATCTGGTCTTGCTTGCCCCTGGCGGCAATGGCGACGTACGCCCCGCGCGCGGTCGGTTCGTTGATTGTGTAGACGACGGTTACGTCCGGGTGGGCCTGCAGCAAGTTTTCCATCGCGGCCTGCGCTTTCGACTGATCGCCGTAAGCGTCGGCGCGGCCCACGATTGCGGCGTCGCCATCGCGGATGCCGAACCCTTGTAGGAACCCGTTGCGCCGGTCGTTATCGACGGCGCTGCCGGGGGTGCCATTGAGCAATACGATCTTCGCCGCCCGGCCGGCCAGTGCCGCTCGAAGCCAGGCGCCTTGCAGGCGCCCCGCCTCTCGATTGTCGGTAGCAAACGTGCCCTCGACCGCATCGGCCGGTTCGGTCGGCGTGTCGAGTGCGGCGACGAGGATCCCCTTGTCACGGGCCCGCTTGACGGCGCCTAGGATCGCCGACGAGTTGCTCGGGGTGACGAGGATGCCCCTGACGCCCTTGCTCACCAGGCTCTCGATCGCGGTGACCTGTCCTTCGCTGTCTCCATCGAACTTGCCCGCGAGCGCGATGACCTCGGCTCCCTGCTCTCGCGCACGGGCCGCAGCGGCCTCGCGCAGCTTGACGAAGAACGGGTTGGTCTCCGTCTTGGTCACGAGGCCGATGAGCAGCGGACCCTGCGCCGTGCCGCCCGATTTGCAAGAGCACGCGAGCGCCAGTCCGATCGCGGCCGCGAGCCAGGCGGCCGCTCGTCGCGAGGTCTTGGTTCGAGGCCGCTCACGCTGTGCCGGGTCCATCGACGCCAGGGGCGCGAACCTAGCCGCAAACCGCCGCGCCGTCGAGCGATTCAGAGCGAGAGCAGCCACCGCGTGACGATCCCGTAGCCCTCGTGGACGAGCGCCAGCGACGTAGACTCGTTTTTCTGATGCGCTTGCGCGTTCTCGCCGGGCCCGAAGTTGACGGCCGTGATGTTGCGCGCCGCGAAGCGGGCGACATCCGTCCACGCCTGTTTCGGCTCGACCGCGCGCGCTCCGGCCGTGACGATCGCCTGCACGAGCGGGCTCTGGGCGCAGGGGTGGGCGGCAGGCGATAGATCCGTGAACTCAACTTCGGCACGTCCCGCCACGCGATCGACGACGTCGCGCTGCGCCTGCTCGAGAGTGCGGTCGGGAGCGAAACGGTGGTTGATGTTGAGGGCGAAGCGATCGGGCACGACGTTTCGACCTCGGCCACCGTCTTTTGCCTGCGTCACGGTGAAGGTGCTCCGGTAGGTCAGTCCGTCGATGACGCTCTCTTCGGGACGAAGCGCACCCAGTTCAGCCAGAAACGGCGCGGCGCGCGCAATGGCGTTGTCGCCCTCCCAAGGGCGCGCACTGTGCGCGGTCTTCCCGTGGAACGTGGCCGTCGCGTGAATCGACCCCACGCACCCAAGGTGCAGCTTGTTGTCGGATGGCTCCATGCACACGGCGAACTCGACGGCGCTGAGCTCTGGATCCCGCTCGAGCACCACGCCGAGCTCGTTGTCGGCGAAGGGTCCTTCTTCGCGGGCGTAAAAGACGAGCGTGAGCTCGCAGGCGAGATCGGCCAACCGCAGCGTTTCGGCCGCTGCGATCATCACCGCGAGGCCGCTTTTCATGTCGCTCGCCCCGGCGCCGAAGCAGCGATCTCCCGCGAGGCGAGCAGGTCCATTTTCGGTTCGAACGGTATCGAGGTGCCCAACGAGGGCCACGCGCGCTCCGCGGCCGCGGGTGACGGGAACGACGATCGAATCGCCGAATCGGCGGATCGCGCCGGCCAGTGGCAGCTTGCTCAGGCGTGCTTGCACCACGTCGCAGAGCGTTCGCTCCTCGCCAATGGGGGAGGGGACCGCACACAGCTCGAGAAGGGTCTGGTCGAGCAGCTCGTTAACGTCCATCAAACGGCGACTCCGAAGTTGCGCAGTGCCGCGTTGAGGCTGACTTTTCGATCGGTGTTTGCAGTCCTCTTTCCGATGATGAGGGCGCAGGGAACACCGTACTCGCCCGCTGGAAATGTCTTTGGCCGAATCCCAGGGATGACGACGCTGCGCGGCGGCACGACCCCGCGGTGCTCGACCACGCTCGGCCCGCTGACGTCCAGAATCGGCGTCGACGCCGTCAGGACAACCCCGGCGCCAATGACGGCCTCGCGTTCGACCCGCACCCCATCGACGATGACGACACGCGAGCCGACAAAGACGCCGTCTTCGATGATGACCGGCGATGCGTTCGGCGGCTCGAGCACGCCGCCTATGCCGACGCCGCCTGCGAGGTGGCAATCCCGTCCGACTTGAGCGCACGAGCCGACCGTGGCCCACGTGTCGACCATGGTATTGGCGCCAACGCGCGCACCGATGTTCACGTAGCCGGGCATCAGGACGACTCCCGGCTCGAGAAACGCGCCGTAGCGGGCCACCCCGGGAGGAACCACGCGCACGCCGGCTGCCTCGAAGTCATGCTTGAGCGGGATCTTGTCGAAAAATTCGAACGGCCCAACCTCGATTCGCTCCATTTTGCGCAGGCCGAAGTAGAGCAAGATGGCCTGCTTTACCCACGCGTTGATCGTCCACGAGCCCCCTTCGTCTTCCGGGGGAGTGGCGACCCGCACCTCGCCGCGATCGAGGGCGGCCATCGTGCCTTCGACGGCGAACCGGCAGTCCGGCTCTTGCAAGAGCGCCCGATCCGCAAACGCCGCTTCGATTCGCGGGCGAAGAGTGTCCTCGTGGGTCATGGCCAAGGCGTATGAAACGCCCCGGCGGTTGTCAAACGCAGGCCCTAAAGTTCTGCGCCGGGGAAGAAATAAGCGATTTCACGGCCAGCGTTTTCGATGGAGTCGGACCCGTGCGTCGCGTTCTCGCCGACGTTTGTGCCGAACTGCTTGCGGATGGTGCCCGTAGCCGCCTTGGCCGGATCGGTGGCCCCCATGAGGTCGCGCCAAGCGGTCACCGCACCCTCGCGCTGCAAAACAGCGAGGACGACCGGCGAGCGAGTCATCAGCTGAACGAGCTCGCCGAAGAACGCCCTTTCCCGATGCACCTCGTAAAACCCTTCGGCTTGGCGGCGCGTCAGGTGCGCCATCCTGAGGGCAACGATCTGAAAGCCACCCTCCTCGATTCGCGCGAGAATGGCGCCGGCCCGTTTCTTCTCGACGGCGTCCGGCTTGACGATGCAAAGGGTGCGTTCGATGGCCATGGATGCCCGAGCTCTTAGAGCACTTCTCCGCCGACCGCTACCCCTTCATCTCCACCGACCGCTACCCCCTCATCATCTCGACGAGGGTGGCGGCCATGTCGCTCGGCGTCGGCGCGACGCGGGCTCCGGCCCCTTGGAGCGCCACGATCTTCTCGGCGGCGGTGCCTTTGCCGCCGGCGATGATGGCCCCGGCGTGTCCCATGCGTTTCCCTTCCGGCGCCGTGGTGCCGGCGACGAAGGCGGCGACGGGCTTGCTCATGTGTTCCTTGATGAAACGCGCGGCCCGCTCTTCGGCACCGCCTCCGATTTCGCCGATGAGAATGACACCGTGCGTATCAGGGTCGGCTTGAAAGAGCTCCAGCACGTCGACGAAATCCATTCCGCCCACAGGATCGCCCCCGATGCCAATGCAGGTCGACTGGCCGACACCGAGCGCTGTCAGCTGCCCGACGGCTTCGTAAGTCAGGGTGCCTGCCCGCGAAACGACGCCGATGTGTCCCGGCCTGTGGATGTGACCGGGCATGATGCCGATCTTGCATCCTCCGGCCGCCGTGACGGGCGTGATGATCCCCGGGCAATTGGGCCCGATGAGCCTCGCTTTGCCGCGCAGTCCTTCGAGCACTCGCCGCACCTTGAGCATGTCGGTCACCGGGATGCCCTCGGTGATGCACACGACCAGCTCGACGCCCGCGTCGAGCGCTTCGAGAATCGCGTCGGCGGCGCCCGGCGGCGGTACGAAGATGCAGCTCGCGCTCGCACCGGTCGTGCGCACGGCCTGCTTGACCGTGTCGAACACGGGGACTCGGCCGTCAAACGTCTCGCCGCCGCGCCCGGGTGTGACTCCGGCGACGACGCGCGTTCCATAGTCAATCATTTGCTTTGCGTGGAACGCGCCGGCGCTGCCGGTAATGCCCTGCACCAGCAAGCGTGTGTCTTTCCCGACCAGAACGCTCATGAAGCCGCCCTCTCAAGCTGCAACGGCCGAAACGACCTTCTGCGCGCCGTCGGCCATGTTCGACGCGGACTGGATGACTAGACCGCTTTCGTTGAGAATCTTGCGGCCCAGCTCTACGTTCGTTCCCTCGAGCCGGACGACCAGCGGCACCTTCAACCCCAGCTCCTTCGCCGCCGCGATGATGCCGTTGGCGATGATGTCGCACTTCATGATGCCCCCGAAGATGTTCACGAAGATCGCCTTCACCTTGGGACTTCGTAGAATCATCTTGAATGCTTTGGTGACTTGCTCCTGACTTGCGCCGCCACCGACATCCAAAAAGTTGGCGGGAGCGACGCCGCGCTTCTCGCCGAAGTGCTTGATGATGTCCATCGTCGCCATGGCTAGGCCGGCGCCGTTGACGAGGCAACCGACGTTGCCGTCGAGAGACACGTAATTCAGCCCGGCCGCCTTGGCCTCGAGCTCGACGGGATCCTCTTCGTCCTTGTCCTCGATCTCGCGCCATTCCGGGTGCCGAAACTCCGCGTTGTCGTCGAAGTTGACCTTCGCATCGAGAGCCACGACGTCTCCCGAGCGCGTGACGACGAGAGGATTGATCTCGCACAGCGAGCAGTCTTCGCGTGTGACCACTTCGTAGAGTGCGGCCATCAACTTGACGAACTTCGGCAACGTTTCTTTTGCGCCTAGGCCCAGCGCGAACGCGAGCTCGCGCGATTGGTAGGCCGCCAGCCCGACCGCCGGGTCGACGTGCACGGTCAGAATCTTGTCGGGCATCTCGGCCGCTACCTTTTCGATCTCGACCCCTCCCTCGGTGGAGCCCATCAGCGCAATGCGCCGGCGATCCCGGTCGATGACCGCACCCAAGTAGAGCTCGCGCGCGATGTCGAGCCCTTGCTCGATATAGAGGCGCCGTACCTTTTGGCCCCCGGCGCCCGTCTGGTGTGTCACGAGCTGCATGCCGAGCACCTTCTGCGCGAGATCACGCACTTCCGCGGCGCCCCCCTTGGCGACCTTCACGCCGCCGCCCTTGCCGCGCCCCCCCGCATGAATCTGTGCTTTGACCACAGCTACGGCGCTGCCGGTCTCTTGCGCGAGGCGCGTGGCCGCCGCCGCAGCCTCCTCGACGCTCAATGCCAGATAGCCGCGGGGAATCGGAAGACCGTAACGGGCGAAGATCGCTTTCGCTTGGTACTCGTGAATCTTCATGCGCCGGGGCGCAAGCTAGCACAGCCTCGATGGCCGTTGCGCGACCGCGGCTTGTGCCCCACGGCGGGCGCGTATCAGCCGGTCTCGAATGGAAACCGCGCGCGGATCGTCGTACCTCGCCCCGGTGCCGATTCGATATCGAAGGTGCCGCCGGCCAACGTGACCCGCTCCTGCATACTGGTCAGGCCCTGGCTTTCGCCGCGGCCGGCGCGCAGTCGAGCGGCACTTACGTCAAGTGAGCCGGCGCGTAACGGGGGCCTCGACCGTGACTCTCCGAAGCGGCCTTGCCATTGCGGATCGCAATAGATGAAGGTAATCGGTACCCGACGCGCGAGGACCCAGGTTTCGCGCTTTCGAGTCCGCTTCTGAAGAAAGGGTTTCGCCATGAAAAAGTTCCTCGTTCTTTACAAAGCACCGATCTCGGCCTTTGAGCAGATGAGAAAGGCCACCCCAGAACAGCAGAAGGCCGGAATGGATGCATGGATGGCTTGGAGCAAGAAGGCGCACGCTTCGATCGTCGACATGGGCGCGCCGCTCGGAAAGAGCTTGCGACTCACGAAGGGCGGTACCTCATCGAGCACGAACGACCTCGGCGGATACTCGATCCTGCAGGGGGAGTCGAAGGAAGCGCTCGCCGAGACCCTGAAGGGACATCCTCATCTCATGATGATGTCGGATGGATCGGTTGAGATCGTCGAGTTGATGGCGCTCCCGGGTGCGTGAATCACCAGATTAATAGACCGCCCCGTCTGGTTGGCGGCGGGTAAGGACCGATGCGTTCCTCCTCGACCGACTCGTTTCGCTTGAACGGTGCTCAGCGCGAAGCCGTCGAGTCGGGCGATGGACCGCTGCTCGTTCTCGCTGGGGCTGGTTCCGGCAAAACACGGGTCATCACACATCGCGTCGCGTGGCTCGTACGGCGGGGTGTCCCCGCGGGGGCCATCGTAGCGCTGACGTTTACCAACAGGGCCGCATCCGAAATGCGCGAGCGCGTCCTCCGGATTCTCGGGGCCCACTCCGGCCGCGACCGCGGGGAGTCCGGTGTGCTCACGGTGTCGACGTTTCATGCCTTCGGGCTCACCGTGTTGGCAAAAGAGCGAAGCGCAGTCGGCGGGCGATTTACCATTTTCGATCAGGGCGACCAGACCGCGCTCGTAAAACAACTTCTGCGCGCAGCCGGCGCCGATCGCAGCTACGACGCTCAAGCGGTTCTTGCCCGCATCTCGAACGCCAAAAATGGCTTCCTTCGGACGGAGGATCTTCCCGAGCGCGAAGGTGACGCCTACGACGAGATTACCAAGACCATCTTTCCGAGGTACCAAGCAGCGCTCTCGCAATTCCGCGCCTTCGACTTCGACGACCTCGTCTGCGAAGTGGCGCGCCTCTGGAAGGAGCGCGCAGACATTCGCACCCGATGGCAGGAGCAGTTTCTGCACGTCCTGGTCGACGAGTACCAAGACACCAATCGCGCGCAGCTTGAGATGCTGCGGCTGCTTTGCGGAGTGCGCAAGAACGTTTGCGCGGTAGGGGACGACGACCAAGCCATCTACGGGTGGAGAGGCGCCGACGTACGCAACATCCTGGGATTCGAGGAGCACTTCAAGGGAGCCCGAGTCGTCAAGCTCGAGCAGAATTACCGGTCGCGCAAGCCGATTCTCGCGGTTGCCAATGCCGTCATCGCCAAGCGGACCGACGCCAAATGGCGCAAGGAGCTCTTCACGGATCGAATGGGCGGCGCCCCAGTGAGGCTTGCCGTCGCGCCCACTCCTGAGGCCGAAGCCGCGTGGGTCGCGCGCGAAATCCGACGTCTGCTGCGCGAAGAGAGCAAGCGCCCATCGGAAATCGCCGTCCTGTACCGGTCCAACGGGCAGTCGCGCTGCGTCGAAGAAGCGCTGCGTGAGCAGGGCATTTTGCACCGTGTCTTCGGTGGCATGCAATTTTTCGAACGCAAAGAGGTGAAGGACGTTCTTGCGTACCTCAAGCTCGCGCTCAACCCGGCGGACGAAATCAGCCTTCGGCGCATCGTGAACTATCCGGCACGGGGAATCGGCGAGCTCTCGCTCGAAAAGCTCGTAGCCCAGGCGATCCGGCGTGGCTGGTCGCTCTGGCAAGCCGTCGAACGGGTGGATGCTCTCGACGACGTTCCCTCGGCCGCGCGTGAGGGATGCCGTGCTCTGGAACGCGTCGTGGCAGACGGCCGCCGCGCGCTCCTAGCCAAGCGCCCTGTGAGTGAGGTGGCGGGTGCGATGATCGAGCGGCTCTCGCTGAAGTCAGAAATCGAAAGGGGTGCTCCTTCCGCTGACGCAGGCGCCAAGCGCTGGGCCAGTATCGAAGGGGTGCTCGCGACGCTCGGGCGCTGGGAAGCGCGCGAAGGCTCTGGCAACGAGGGATTGGCAACGTTTCTGCAAGTCTTGACAATGGACCTGCAGGCCGACCGCACGGACGCAACCGACGTCGTGACGCTCTCGACGCTGCACGGCAGCAAGGGCCTCGAGTTCGACACCGTTTTTCTCATCGGCTGCGAAGAGGGCTACCTCCCTCATGCGCGCACGATTGATACGCGTGCCACCGACGCAGAGGTGCCGGACGGAGGCGCCGCGAGCATCGAGGAAGAACGCCGACTCTTTTACGTCGGCGTGACCCGCGCGCGCGAGCATCTTGTTTTGTCGCGAGCAAAGGCCCGCGTTTCCCGGGGAAAGGCCGCCCCGCGCATGCCCAGTCGATTCCTGCTCGACGTTCCGCCCGAACTTCTCGAGGAGCTCGAAGTGCGCCACGAGGCGCCCACGACGATGCAGGAAACCGCAGAACACGTGAAGGCGATTCTCGCCATGCTTAAGGGAACGTGACGCGGGGGCGGGGCCGAGGTGGCTGCCATGGTTTTGGGGACGGAACCGAAGTTACGTTGGACCGGTGCGTGGCCTCCGCGTACAATGGGCGCGTGCTCTCCGACGCGATGGTGCACCCTACCATCATGGTCTCCGACATGGCTCGCGCGCGCGCGTTCTACGAAGGACAGCTGGGTCTCGAGGTCGTGCGCGAGGCGGCACCGTATGTTTTCCTTCGCGCCGGCACCAGCCTGCTTGCGCTCGTGGCGCGCGTGGCCGTCACGCCGGCGGCGACTACACTTTGCGCGTTCGAGGTCCAGAACCTCGAAGCAACCGTGTCGGGGCTGCGCGCGCGTGGCGTTGTCTTCGAAGAGTACGACTTGCCGACCTTGCGCACGGTCGCCGGCATCGCGAAGGCGGGGCCGTACCACGCGGCTTGGATCCGCGATCCGGACGGGAACTACCTAGGCATTCACGACTCGCCGAAGTGAGGGATACGCTCCTTGTCAAATGAGCCCGCGGGAGCCCGCTGAGCGGAGGAAGTTTCGCCGCACGAAGGCCCGCGCCTTCTGCCGGCCGGTGGGTCTGATCTTTCGTTCGCAAAGGCTCGAGCCGCTCGATCTGAGCTGGGGCGGCATACGCGCCTACAGCCACTTCTCCTTGCGAGCGGGCGAAAGCATGAAGATGGATCTGATCTTGTCCGGGGGTCCGACGTTGTCGGTTGTCGCCGAAGTTGTCTGGGTCGAGATGCTCGGGCAGGAAAGCGATGCGCGATGCGAGGTCGGTCTCAGGTTCGCGGTGCTCGATGCAGCGGCGAAGGAAGCGATCGCGAGCGTACTCGCACCAAGCGACAGCGAACGGCCGTAGGGAGTTCAGTTCACGGAAAGCGTGACCGTCGCCGGCTCGGCCGTTGCGATTCACCTTCTGCGCTCGATCGGGCGCGCGCCGTGTTTGCGCGCGAACCATGTGCTCGACAAATGACGGGGAAGAGCGGATGCGAAGAGACAATCGCGGAGCGCGTTGGTTTCCCAGGTGACTTGCGAGTGAAAGAGCCCGGTGCGCACGAACACAGCTTCGGCGTGCGACAGCTCGTGTCTCGAAAGCTCGCCCTCTTGCTTTTCTTCTTCGGTCAGCACCCCCGCGCGATCGAGCTGGGCCCGCAGGGCGCGGCTGTTGGCCTCCGTGGCGGTCCCCTCTACGAAGTAGCTCACGAGCTTGTGGCGGCGCTGATAGGGTTCGCCGCGACGCGCGGCGACCCAATCGCGCACGGCGTCGGTCTCGGCGTACAGGGCGTCGAAAAAGTAGGCCTCCCGGACGTCGATGCCCCCGGCGCGCAAACAGGATGCGGCCGCGTGGTAGCCGCCGGAATGCGCGCTCAAGCAGACCGTGCCGAGCGGAGCATCGGCCGGAAATGCGGCGTCGCCGAGCGTCGTTCGGCCTTCGCGCGCCGCGACCATGACCGCCTCGGCGAGGAGGCGTGCCAGGCCCCCGGGGGCTTCGAGCTTGCCGCATGCGGAATCGGCCGCGTTTACGGCGAGCTGCGGGACGACCAAAACCGCATTCTGCCGGCTGTCCGCGAGTTGTTCACGAAGCTCATGAGAGACGATGGCTCGCTCCGCGACAGTACCGTGACCATGGAAATGCACGAGCGTGGCGACACCTTCGTCGGCCCAGTAGCGGAAGTGGGCCGGAACGAAGACGATAACCGTGTCGTCTCGGTACCCAGCGCTCGGCGCGGGAAAGGGCGCGCTGCTGAGCGAGAGAAACAGCGTCGTACCGCGCGCGTCGCGCGCGATAGACTTGAGGCGCACCGTCGGCTGCGCTCGGACCGAGCGCGCCGCCGAAAGCACCGACACGGCGGCCAGTGCTGCGAGAACGCAGCGGCGTTGCATCCTCTCAGCCATTGCCTGATTTGGCCGCAATCGTCAACTTCTCGTCCGCCGCCGTTGTCGACTATTTCTAGCCTTTCTTGCAGAGATCGACCACGGCCTGAACGCTCTTCGCGCTCTTGGCGAGCATTCCCTTCTCTTCGTCGGAGAGGCGAATTTCGATGATCTTCTCCACCCCGTTCCCTCCGAGGACGCACGGCACTCCCATGAACAGGTCCCTGTACCCATACTCGCCATCGAGGTACGCCGCGCACGCGAGCAGGCGTTTTTCGTCGCGTAAGTAGGCCTTTGCCATCGCCACGGCACTCGACGCGGGGGCGTAGTAGGCGCTCGTTCCCATGAGATTTACGATCTCGCCTCCCCCCTTGCGGGTGCGGTCGACGATCTTGTCGAGTTTGTCTTTGGCGATGAGAGTCGACACGGGCACTCCATGGATCGTCGTCATCGACAACACGGGGACCATGTCGTCGCCGTGGCCTCCGAGCACCATGGCGCGCACGTCTTTAACGCTCACGCCTGCCTCGCGGGCGAGAAAGAGCTGGAAGCGAGCGCTGTCGAGAACGCCGGCCATGCCGGCGACGAGGTTCTTCGGAGCGCCGACGACGCGCTTGTATTCGTAGACCATCGCGTCGAGCGGATTGCTAATGACGATCACGAACGCGGTCGGGCAAACCTTCTTCGCGTTGTTGGCTACGTCTCGAATGATCGGCAGATTGGTCGCCACGAGATCGTCACGCGACTGTCCCGGCTTGCGTGGGATTCCCGCCGTGATGATGACCACGTCCGCGCCTTCCAGATCGCTCCAGTTCGCCGTGCCGCGGATATGCGCGTCGTAACCAACGATCGCGCCGTTCTGCTCGAGATCGAGCGCCTTGCCTTTGGCAAAGTTTTCCTTCGGCGCGATGTCGAAGAGAAGAACATCCCCGAGCTCTTCGTTCGCGCACAGGCGCGCGAGCTCTCCGCCGATGTTTCCGGCTCCGATGAGGCCAATCTTCTTGCGTGTGGGCATGGGGGCACTCTGCCACATGAACCCTGGAATCGGAAGACGGCTTAGCCCATATGCGCAATCATGTTGTCACCGAACTCCGAGCACTTGATCTCGGTGGCCCCCTCCATGAGTCGTGCGAAATCGTAGGTGACACGCTTGCTTGCGATGGCCCCTTCCATGCCTCGTATCACCCGATCGGCCGCCTCGTTCCAGCCCATGTGCCGCAGCATCAGTTCGCCGCTCAAAACGACCGAACCGGGGTTGACCCGATCCAGATCGGCGTATTTGGGCGCCGTTCCATGCGTTGCTTCGAAGACGGCGTGGCCCGTCACGTAGTTGATGTTGCCGCCGGGCGCGATCCCAATGCCTCCGACTTGCGCGGCGAGCGCGTCACTCAGATAGTCCCCATTGAGGTTGAGCGTTGCGATGACATCGAAGTCCTTTGCGCGCGTCAGCACCTGCTGGAGCGTGATATCGGCAATGGCGTCTTTGATGAGCACCTTGCCCTTTTCGAGCTCGGCTTTCTGCTCGGCGTTCGCGGCCGCCTCTCCTTTGCCCGCTTTCGTCGCCTCCCACTCTTGCCAGGTGTAGACCGAGGAGGCGAACTCGCGTTGGGCAAGCGCATAGCCCCAGCGCATGAACGCGCCCTCCGTAAACTTCATGATATTGCCCTTGTGAACGAAAGTTACGCTGCGCCGGCGTTGATCCACCGCGTACTGGATGGCAGCGCGCACGAGCCGCTCGGTACCTTCCCGGCTCACGGGCTTCATGCCGACGGCGGCTGTCGCCGGGAAGCGAACCTTTCGGTAATCGGCCGGAAACTCCTTCTCGAGAAACGCGAGAACTTTGCGGGCTGCATCCGTCTCCGCCTCGAATTCGATTCCGGCGTAGATGTCCTCCGTGTTTTCACGAAAGATCACCATCTCGACGTCCTCGGGCCGTTTGACCGGACTGGGCACGCCGGCAAACCAGCGAACCGGCCGTATGCAGACGTAGAGATCGAGAAGCTGCCGAAGCGCTACGTTAAGTGACCGAATTCCACCGCCGATGGGCGTTGTCAGCGGCCCCTTGATGCCCACCAGGTACTTGCGAAAGGCCGCGACCGTTTCGTCGGGAAGCCAGTTATCGAACTGCTTATGCGCCTTTTCCCCCGCAAACACTTCGTACCAGGCGATCTTGCGCTTGCCTGCGTAGGCCTTGGCTACTGCCGCATCAAGGACACGAACCGACGCGCGCCAGATGTCTCGACCGGTCCCGTCGCCCTCAATGAAGGGCACGATCGGGTTGTCAGGGACGACGAGCCTGTGATTCGGACCCATCGAAATGGCTTGACCGTGAGCGGGCGGCGTAAAGGGCGTCATGACAGCTGGTTGGTTTTCCTACTACGAACCCGCTGGGGTCGCTACGGCCTTGCCCATCGCGTGGTAGCCCTTGTCGACGTGGATCACGCTCCCGGTGATTCCGCTTGCGAGGGAACTGCACAAGAAGGCCCCCGCAGCGCCCACTTCGCGCGCGGCAAGCGATTCGCGAAGGGGGGCATTGTCGCGGGCGTAGTCGACCATCTGCTCGATGAACGACTTGCCCCTCTCTCCTGCTTCCGACGACGGCCCCTCGCGCCCGATCGCGCTCGCGGCACGCGATGCAAGCGGGCCTGCGCTGATGCAGTTGACGCGGTGCCCCCACTTGCGCCCTGCTTCCCACGCGAGCACGCGCGTGTCGCTCTCCAGGGCCGCCTTTGCGCTCGACATGCCGCCCCCGTATCCAGGGATGACGCGCTCGCTGGCCAAGTACGACAAGCTCAAGAACGCGCCCCCTCGGCGCATCATGGGCCCCAGGTGCGCGACGAGCGAAACCATGGAATACGCGCTCACGCCGATCGCGCCGAGGTAGCCCCTGCGAGTGGTCGCTAAGAGCTCTCGGTTCACCTCGGCACCGTTTGCGAGCGAGTGGACGACGATGTCCAGGCACGACTCGCCGAAGTCCGCGCGAAGCCTGTCGGTGCAGCCTTGAATGCTGAAGTCGCCCTGTTCCTTGTAGCGCTTGTTGTCGCGGACCTCCGGAGGCGCGTCGTCTAGCAAGTCGTATTCGGCGTCGAGAGGAAGGATTCGCTCGAACTCGAGTTTCCTACCATCCTCGAGCTGCAGTGAGTCGTCCATCTTGCCGCGCCGCAAGAGGGTCTGAAAGATGCCCAGCGCGGGAGGCCATGTGCCTACGCAGACGCTCGCGCCCGCCTGGGCGAGAGCTTTCGCAATGGCGAAGCCGTAACCGGCATCGTCTGCAACGCCCGCAACGAACGCACGCTTGCCCGAGAGGTCGATAGTCAACATGAGCCTCCCACCATCTTCGATCGTGCGAAAGTGTCAAGCCAGCTATTCTCTCGGCATGGGACGCCTCTACGCACTTCTCATCTTGGGCTGGTCGCTCGTGCGCACCGCTCTTGCGCCCCTTTTCGGCGCACGCCGGGGCCTGGCGGATTTTCGCCGCAGTTACGCGGCGGACCGGCTTTCGCCCGTCTCGACCGACGAGCGGAAGTTGATTGCGCGACTGAGCGGGTGCATCGCCTGCGGCGTGTGCGACGTCGGCGAAGGGGCGGCTATGGTCCGCTCACAGGGGGCTTACGCCGGCGTCATGGACCTCATGCTGGCCGCCTCGCGGAGCATGCCTGACTACGACGCTGCCGCGCGGTCCTTCGATTGGGTGGGGGAGCAGCGGTTGATGGAGCTTGAGGCGCGCTGTCCGGCACGCGTGCCCATGCGCAGCGCTGCGGAGTTCGTTCGGGCGAAGGCGGCCGAGGCAAGTCGGCCCGCGCCCGGCGGCTGATTGGACCCCTCTGTGTGGTGGCAGGGACTCCGTCGGACTCTCGTCGCGCTGCTAGCGACGTCGATCGGCACCAGTGGATGCAGCGCGCACACGCTGCGCTCGGAAGCTCGTCCAGCCGGCGCTCCCATCGGCGTGTCGACCCGAAGTACAGGCGATGCGCGGCCGCCTGTGATCGTGATCGTACGCGAGGGAGACGCTCTCGGAGCGATCGCGGTCGCTGTTGCGACCGATGGGGTCGCCGGAGAAAGGGGAGCACTCGTGGGCGTGGCGCTCGCCGCGCTGGTGGAGAAGCGCTTGTCGCTGCATGGAGTGGAGGCGCTCACCGCCGGAGGGTGGAACGGATGGCGGCTGCGAACGCTCGTGGCGTCGCCAACGGAAGCGGTCGCGGTTGTCGACGCAATCCGGGTGGCGCTCCTGACGCCCGTTGCCGCCGATGAGCCGGCATTGATCGAGGTGGCTCGAAAGGCGGCGGCACTTGCGAGCAGACCCTTGGCTCACAGCGCGCTTGTCGACCTGGCGCGGTGCACCGGCGAGGCTTACGGTAACGCGACGGATCCGATCCCGACGGCAGCCGAGCTCGAATCTTGGCGCGTGGCATCGCACGGCTTGGGGCGTGTCGCGGTCGCGACGACGGGGGGCGAAGGCATCGCGGAGGCCGCTGTGCGTGTGTTGCGTCGTGGGGCGCCTTGGGCGCGCGGTGCTGCTATCTCGCCCTCGGCGTGGCCCGCGCAGGACGCGCGCGCCGTCGTGTACGACGCGTCGGGCGAGATTGCGCCGGGGACGGCGCGCATCGTCGTGACTGCTCGGACAGCCACCGCTGAGCGCTCGGTCGCGGCGGCATCCGCCGTCGGAGATGCTCGGGGTCCGTTGGCATCGCGGCTCAATGCCCTGGCATCGCCCGCCCACCTTCGCTCGGTCTTGGCCACCGCGAATCGCGACGGCGGGTGTCTGGCGGCGACGATTGACTTGGCCGCTAGCGATTTGACCTCGGATGCGCCCGCGCGCATTGCGACGGCGGCATCGCTGGCTCGGCAAGAGCTCGCCGTCGAGATTGGCGACGTCACGCCGGATCCCGAGTTGGGCCGGCTCGTGGCGACACGCGCCGCAGACCCGCGTGACGCCGCCGAGCGGGCTGCATGGTGGTCTCTCGTCGGACGACGCGAGGGGCAGTCGGATACGGACGTCCGCATCAACCTGATCGTAGGCGTCGCCGCGCCGCGCGATGCGTCACAACCCGCAGGGATTGGCCGCGCTGACGAGATTCGGGGCGAGATCGACCGCGCGACGCTTGCCTGGCACGCTTCCGTGGTCGACGCTCGCACCCGGGTCGAGCGCGGCCAGGGAGACGTTTGGCTGCTGCTCGCGTCGCCCTGCGGGACCCTTCCGGAAGGCGCAAGCGACGCGGGTGTCGGTGCCGCGGTAGCGATGTCCGCAGCGGCGCAGGCCGCGCAGGGAGCGCGAGACGTCGAGGTCGAGCCGTTCAGTGCCACCGACGGAATCGGTCTGCTCGTGCATGGGTCGCGCCGCAGCGGCGAGACTCCGATTGCGCACGCCCGGAGGTTGGCGGATGTCGCAGCGCGGGCGTTTGCGGCCGATGCGATCGAAGCCGGTCATCTCCCTCCCACTCGGTCCGCCTTGTTTCTGCACGGATCGGAAGAGGATGCGCGTGCCCTTGCGGCATTGGCCAACGCGCTCGCTCTTGGCCACCCTTCGTGGGTTCTGCCAAACGGAACGCTTTCCGGCCTTTCCTCGATCTCGGCAGAAGTGATTGCGTTGCGCGCATCCGCGATCCGAGCGGGACCGATGCGCGTTGCGGTGCTGGCCAATGCGGACGCAGCGCAGGCCGATGCCGCGGTGCGCTCGGTCGACCGATGGATCGCACGTCGCCCCGGCGAGTCGCGCTCTTGCCCGCCCGTGCCGACCCTTGCAGCCCCACGCGCAGGCACTTATTCCGTCGAACGACCGACGGGCGCTCCCTCCGAAGCGCTGCTCGCTATCCCGCTGGCTCCCGGCGATCGCGACTTGCGCGGGAATGCTATGTGGCTCGCGGCTGCACTGCAGGGACCCGACGGCCTTCTCGCGCGAGCCCTCGCTCCAAGCGGTGAGGGGGCGGGACCTTCGCTGGCGAACGCGTGGAACGCCGGGGTTGTAGGGGCCCCCTACGCGCCCGCGCTGGTGGTTCGAATTGTCGGATCGGATGGAGCACTCGACCAGGCCGTTGCCCAGACACGCGCCTTGCTCGACAGGTTGCGTCAAGGGGCGCTCAGCGAGGGTGATCGCGCCCGCGCCGCGGCCTGGATGGCCCGAACCAATCTCGCCGCCTCGCTCGATCCCCGGGCGCGAACCGTCGATCTTTGGCGCGGCGAGCCTTCGCTTCCGGCGCCGTCCCTTCAAGCTCTGCGCGCTTTCGCCGAAGAGGCATTGCACGATGAAGGGCTTATCATCGTTGCGGCTCGGCCTCGCTTGCCGATTCCACGCGCGGCGGGTGCGCGCGAAACGAAAGCCAGGGGACGGGAGTAGGTTTGGATTCCCCGAGCAGCTCCACCGCGGGCGATGACACGAGCAAGAGCGGCGCAAGCCCCCAATGGTTTGCTGTCGGCGCCGATCAAGTGCGGCTGCTCCGCGATGGGGTCGAGGCTTTTCCTGCGATGCTCGAAGTCATCGCCAACGCACGCCGGGAGGTCTTGCTCGAGATGTATTGGGTGGGCGCGGACGCAGTGGGCCAGCGCTTTCGCGAAGCTCTCGCCGAACGCGCTCGCGCCGGCGTGAAGGTATGCGTCATTCACGACGCTGTGGGCAGTATCGGGATTGCGCAGAGCTGGTGGCGGCCGCTTACGGGCGCGGGCGGTCGCGTCGTCGAGTATCATTCGATCTCGCCCTTGGATCCGCGCTTCCGGCTGGAGCGAGTCGAGCATCGCGACCACCGCAAACTGCTGGTCGTCGATGGGCGTCATGGGTTCACAGGGGGCATCAATCTCGCCATGCCTTGGCTGAGTTTGCAGCAGGGCGGCACCGGATGGCGCGACGACATGGTGCAGGTACTTGGCGAGGCAAGCGAGGAGCTACGGACGCTCTTCTATCGCACGTGGCGCAAGCTCACCGGCGACAGCGCTCCCGTCGACGTACTACCCATCGCGCGAAGACACACGCGGCCGGTGTGGGTGCTGGCGAGTCAATGGCGCACTCGCCGGAGCATCCACCGGGAATACGTTGTACGAGTCTCGCGTGCACGAGAGCGCGTGGACATCGCAAACTCGTATTTCGTACCCGACAGGCGTGTGCGAGCGGCGCTCTTTCGGGCGGTCCGAAACGGCGTGCATGTGCGGGTGCTGGTCCCGTCGAAAAGCGACGTCCCGGTCGTGCAGTTCGCCGTCGAGGCGCTGTTCGACACCCTGCTGCGCCACGGCATCGAAATATGGGCCCTGCCGGGGACGATGCTCCACGCCAAGACGGCCATCATCGACGACGAGTTCACGACTATAGGCAGCTACAACCTCGACGAGCGGTCATGGCGCAAGAATCTCGAGGTCAACATGGCCGTGGAAGACCGGGCATTCGCCCGGCATGTACGCGGTTGGTACGAACGGGATCTTGAATCGGCGTCCAAGATTGAGCTCTCGACTTGGCGCGACCGGTCGATGGTCAGGCGCGGGTTCGAGTGGGCGGCTTTCGCCATGCGGAGGCTTTGGTGAATCTGCGGCGTGAGCTGCGAAGAGCCGCACGCGTCGGCGCCTCCAGCGCCTTGACCGGGGCGATGCTGCCCGGGTTTCTCGCGCACGAGGCGCTTTCCACGCTCGCCGAACGCGACGAGGTTCGCGAGCGCTGGGTGGGCATGTGGTGCTCGGCGCTGCTCGGAATCTTTGGTGTGACCGTACGTACGCAAGGACCGATCCCGATGAGCCGCGGTGGACATCTGGTGGTGGCCAATCACCGTTCAACCGCCGACATCTTGGTCCTCCTGCGCACGTTCGGAGGGCACATGGTCAGCCGTGCCGATCTCGCCCATTGGCCGCTGCTGGGCGCTGCCGCCCAGGCCGTCGGGACAGTGTTCGTGGATCGGTCCAGCGCGATCAGCGGGGCAAAGGCCGTGCGCGCCATCCGGTCGCGACTCGCGATCGGGCGGACGGTCATCGTGTTTCCGGAGGGGACCACATTCGCCGACGACGTGATCCGCCCCTTTCATCCCGGCGCGTTTGCGGCGGCCCTACGCACCGGCGCGGACGTCGTTCCCGTGGGGCTCGCGTATTCGCACGGCTCGGGGGCGGCGTTCGTCAACGAGTCGTTTCCGGCTCACATGGCGAGAATGGCAGCCGCCGCTCCTTCACGCGTCGCCATGTGCGTCGGCGCTCCCATCGCGATCGCGACCGACGCGCGAGCGGGCCCATTGTGCGACCAAGCGCGCGCGGACGTAGCGCGATTGGTCAAGCAAGCGCGACGAACGGTTGATGGCTAACGAGTAGCCCAGTTCACGCGGAACGCGTTGGGTAGCGGTCGCCCAACTCTGTTGGAACGGTGAAACACCGACGGTTCCCTCGTTGCCTCGCTGGTGGGAGAGCTAAGAAAAGAGGACAAAAAAACGAAGGGCGCCACTCCCACGCACTCGCGTGGAAAGTGGCGCCCTGCGTACGCCGTTACTTCGCGGTGCTGCCCGAGGCGTGGGCACCGGAAGCGGTTTCCGCCGGCGCGGCGGATGGCGACGAGGCTGCGGCGTGCGTAACGGGCGTAATGTTCACTCCCGTCACGTCGCCTTTGACGGCGAGCTTCTTCTTGCGGCTCGTCGTCCCACGCGCAGCGCGCGTGGCCCTCATCTTCGCGACGGCGGCTGCGCGCTTCACGCTGTCCATCGGCGTGCGAGCCTTGGGAGGCTGCAGGCCAAAGTCAGCGAGTTGCTGCGGCGCGGTGCTGAACGCCGCGAGGATGAACCGCTTGAAGTCCCGTATGACCGGGGCCACCTTCGTTTCGATCCCACGCAACGCCATTCCCGCGTCCCTGACGCTCACGTGCGCCGCGTTGAGTGCGACGAGGGCGTTGGCCAGGCTTTCGAGGGCCTGGATCAACGTCGCCGTCGTGAACGCGGTGTTCCCGAGCGTCAACGACTCGTTCGGGAAGTGCTTTTGAGTGCCGGCGATGAGCGCCTGCACCCGCGTCAAGGCAGTCGCCTTGTTGGGCTTCGACGTAGTACTAGACATGATACTTCTTGCTCCTTTCCGAGGGCGCACACTCACCGGAATGGCGAGCCTCGCGGAGCGGTGCCCCGCGAGGGTGTGCCTGGTGCTTCTTTCGTTCGTCTCCCTCAATGAGACAGTCCGGCGCCGATTTGGAATTCGCCGCTTTGGAGCAAAAAATCGTCTTGAGCGATGTCGATTGTTTACAAATGAGCGAAACGATTGGGGTCACTCCAATTGGAGCGACCCCGATCCCGCATGAGTCCCTCCCCTGATGACGCAACGCCGATCGATTCCCAACCCCATCGCGCCGGAAGCTAGCGGGGACGACGGGCACGTTCTGGCGCGCCAAACCGGGTCTCGGTTTACCCCCGAGCGCGTGGGGACGACGTGTGTCGCTAACGCAGCCGTGAGTACAATCGACGCCCTTGGCACGGCTCGCGCGGCCCCGAACTCACCGGCAAGGGATGGCCAGAGATGCACACGAGGCACTCGACGGGCGGCTACCGCCCGTACCGCAGGCGGTAGCTACGAACGCTTGGTCTGGAAAAGTTAGGCATGGGGGGAGGTCAAGTGAGGAAGGGGAGGGCCGGGGCGGAGCAGCCGGCGTCGTTACCGGTTTCGGTGCCGGTGTCGTTGCCGACGTTGTTGCCGGTCGGGGAGCCGCTGCTCTCGCAACCGGAAACTAGCGTGAGGGCCCACAGGCTGACACCGCAGGTCGCCAGGACGTTTCTCATCGGGGCAGGGACAAGTCTGTTTTGCCATCGTCGGTATCGGTAAGTGGGTGTCGCGCTCACGTGTTCATTCCCCCTGGGCCTGGGCCCTACACCGAAGTCGCCGCCAAAATCAGCCAAAGTCAAAATTGATGATTTGTGACTCATTGAATACACAATTATCGCTTGACAGGCTTTTCGAAGTTCGTAACTTTGTAAGTTCGTTCTTGCCACTGGCAACGACGAAGGTGCGGGTCTCGTGACCGGCGCCTCCCAATGGGATGGGATTAGGAGGCAATCATGGGCGACACCAAGAACCATCGGCGGTTTGAGAACGCGCTGCGAGGCGCCACCTGCATCGCGGCGCTGCTGCTCGTCGGGTCCTGCGCCGGCAACGCGGGGCAGGACACGGGCACCCAGAGTGAGGCTTTGCAGCAGGGTCTCCTCGACGACCACGACGACCACGACGACCACGACGACCAACCGGGCTTGCGCAGCCGCGGGGCCGTGCTGACCAGCCGCAACAACAACTCCCGGACCGGCGCGAACCTGTTCGAGCGGGACCTGAAGCCGAGCAACGTCAATGTGAGCTCCTTCGGTCTGCGCTACACGCGGAACCTCGACGGCAAGGTCTATGCGCAGCCCCTCTTCGTTCCCGACGTGCAGCGGGCTCACTTCGAGGGTTGGAAGCGGCACGTCTCCCGGCACGACATCGTCTATGTCGTGACTGAGCACAACACCGTCTACGCGTTCGACGCGAACGACGTGGACAACCCGAACCCGCTCTGGTCCAGGAACCTGGGGCCATCGGTGCCGTCCGCCGACGTGAATGTTCCTGGCCGAAGCTGCCTGGACATCACTCCGGAAATCGGAATCTCCCAGACGCCCACCATCGACCTCGCGACGCAGACGATGTACGTCGTGGCCAAGGTCGAGGAAAACGGGGTCCAGAACCACCGGATTTTCGCGCTCGACATCCGCACCGGCGCTGACCTGCACGCGCCGACGGACCTCGGCGGGAGTGTCCCGGGAACCGCTTCCGACAGCGTCAATGGCGTACTGACCTTCAACCCCGTTCGCCACAACGTGCGCGCCGGTCTCCTCCTGCAAGACCACGTCCTGTACGTCGCAGCCTCGTCTCACTGCGACTTCCCGCCCTGGCACGGTTGGGTCTTCGCCTACGACGCGGCGACCCTGCAGCAGCGGGCGCTCTGGGTCACGACCCCGGACGGCGCGGGCGGCGGGATCTGGCAAAGCGGGGGCGGATTGTCCGCCGACGACACCGGGGCGGTCTACGCCGTCGCGGGCAACGGGACCTACGAGGACGGGACGGTCAAGCCTCAGACCGGCTTCGGCCAGACCATCGCCAAGCTCAAGCTTACGGGAAACACGATCGGCGTGCTGGATTGGTTCATTCCCTTCAACGTGGACCTGCAGAACTTCGAGGACGCCGACCTGGCGAGCCCTGCCATGCTGATCCCGGACTCCAACGCGCTCGTCGCCCTGAGCCGGGCCGGCCGCGTGCCGCTCAAAAAGATGGCCGAGGCCTATGTGCTCCCGCGCGACAACTTCGGCCATTTCCACGCTCTCCAGGCCGACGAGATCGCCCAGACCGTGCTCCTGTCAGATCCGGACCACACCGCCGACCCCACCAACACCAAACTGCAACGCGCCTACGCGATGGTGTACTTCGAGGGTCCGTCCGGCGCGCGCATCTACGCCTGGGCCCAGCACGACTTCCCGCGCGCCTACGCCTTCGACGGCACGCACATGAACCCGATGCCGGTGGCGACCGGCACCGACCTGGCCGCGTCGACAACGGTGACCGGGATGACGTCGGTGTCGGCGCATGGCACCCACAACGGCATCCTCTGGGGTTCGATCAATGTCGACAATGCGAACAAGAACATCGCCAAGACCATGCTATTCGCGTTCGACGCCGAGACCTTGCAGACGCTCTGGAACAGCCGGCAGAACCAGACCCGCGACGAGGTTGGCACCTGGGGCAAGTGGGCCTACCCGACCATTGCCGGGGGGATGGTCTTCCTGGCCAACGCTGACGCGCAGCTCAAAGTATACGGCCTGCTTCCCTAACGGGTAGCGTGGAGCGCCGCGCGGGACCGCCGGGTCTCGTGCGGCGTTCTTCCCGATGCGCCTCGTCTCGCTCCTCGTCGCTCTTTTCGGAGTTTTGGGCACAGCCCCGGCAAGCGGCGGGGCCGAAGATCTGATCTCCGTCGTCGAGGACGTTTCCATGCCGCTCGCCGCCACCAGAAAGGCGGTCCAGGCGCTGGGGGATCGCCGTGATCCGCACGCGGTGCCCGTGCTGGTGAAGCTCCTTTATCAAGATCGACAGGGCTGCTCCTTGGCTCCGGACGCGGCCTTCGCTCTGTTCCAGATCGGCCGTCCCTCTGCCGATGCCCTGTTGCGCGTGGTGCGCCGGAAGGATTCGGAGCTGCTCGCTTGGGCCAACGCCAATCATCTGGCCGAGACGTGGCTGCTGGCCCAGGCCGCGGACGTGCTGGGTAACCTCGGCGAGATGCGGGCCCAGGCTCCGCTGGTGGAGCTGCTGTCCTTCGAGGATCCGAACAACAAGCCGGTCTGCCTGGTTGTCCGCAGTCGGGCGGCCAGCGCGCTCGGTCGGCTGCGCAGCCAGGCGGGCGTGGCCCTCGTGGCCAGCCAGGTCGACGTACAGAACTTGCAAGCCCGGCACGAGTTCGTGCGGGCGCTGACCCTTATCGGCGACCGCGGCGCGCTCCCCGCCCTCGGCCGCGCGGCGGGGGAAGGCGAATGGGAGGTGCGCAAGATCGCCATGGATGGCTTCACCATGCTGGGCGACGATCGAGAGCAGGCCAGCTACGCGAAGATGCTGCAGCAAGAGGAAGAGATCATCACCTCCGATTGCCAGGCCCATCCGAGCTATCAGGATTGCGACAATCAGCCTGCCCTTCTCAAGCGGATGCTCTCGGTCATTCGCGGGTATTCGCCTCGTCTGGAGGCCGCCGCGCGGTGCAAGCAGAACCTCGGCTGCTGGTCGGAGCGTTTGCGAGATGCCGATCCGGGCGTCAGACAGCGGGCGGTGCTGGAGCTGGCCCGACGGCCCTCGGTCAAGCAGCTGGATCCACTCATCGCCGCCCTCGATGACCCGGACCCCACCGTCCAGTTCGCCGCCGTTCAATCTGTCGAATGGCTGCTGACGACCGACGCCGCCGCGCGCGGCCAGGGCCGGCGGCACCTGACGGCGCTGGAGGCGCGCCTGGCGAGCGGGCAGGACACTGTCGCCGGTGCTCGGTTCGATGCCCCCTTGCGCCGCATCATCTGGCGGATCCGTTCGGCGCGCTGACAACGGCGCCGCCCGTCAGTGGGCGAAATAGGCATCATGGGGGCGGCCAAGACGGTGCTGGGACATCCGACCATCTTTGGCGGACGCCGCGCTTTCTCCGTGGGACGGCCAGGGCAAAGACGAAGACGCAACACGCGACCCTCGCTGTGGCCATCATGATCGAGTGGACGCAAAGCGGGCAAGGCGGAGCGGCAGGCGATCTCACGCGGACGCTGCCCGCCCCATTGCAAAGTACCGATCTTTGCTCGCGGACCCCATCGAGAGCCCGACGACACTGCTCTCATCGAAAATCGTAGCCCTGGCGCGAGATGACTCTCAGTGCGAGACGTAGCTACACGACATCGCGGCGAGAAGACTGCCTAGGGTAATGAGGGCGGAGGCCGAAACGCCGAGGAGCATCCTTCGGCGTCGCCGATCGCCATTCCACGGTGCATCGAGCGCAGGCGTGGGCGAGAGAGCTGCAATGCCGGACGGCGGCGTCACATCGGGCGCCGGCCCGCGGTCGGAAGGTAGAGTCGACGCGGGCCTGGCCGACAAGACCGGCGGTTCCGTGAATGCTGCTGACGGCGATGATCCAAAGGCTTGGATAGCAGGCGGCGAGAAGACAGAGGGCGGCCGCTGCCGCTGCTCCACATTGTCGAGACGCCGCGCGATCTCGCGAAGGGCGCCGAGTACGGGGGACAGCGCTTCCTCGACAGCGACGCGGGCGAGCAACTGTACCACCTCTGGATCGATTCCCGAGTGTCGCTGAGGTAGCGGCGGCGGCGTGCAAGGACCCGCCGTGGCGCCCGGCGCAGGACGAGGCGGCATCGATGACATACGCGCCGAGGGCAGCCGAGGCGCTGTCGATGCGAGCGACGTTTCATTGATGGGTAACGACGGCCGCACCGAATCTGCCGCCGTTGGCGTTAGCAAACGAGGCGCGGGCGGTGTGGGCGACGAGAGTGGCGCCGAGGACGGTGGCGCCTTCGTCGGGCGAGGCGGCAATGTCGAAGGTCCGGCGGAATTCATGGACCGTTCTAGGCCAGCAAGAAGGGCACCAGCGAGAGCCCTGCGAGATCGAAGAATATTTGTCTCCCAGCCGGAACCTCCACGTGTCAGGCATTGGTCACCCGCGCTACCAGGCCTCTTGCAAGTTCATGAATCAGATGACTCTGTCGGGGAGGGGGGGCCTGAAACCGCACTATCACAAAGGGCGGTCAATCACGCGTGCCCCTGGAATTTCCATGTTGAATCCGAACGCTCCTCCGTTTTCCGGAAGAAGGCGACGGCGCCACCAGGCGGCTCTCGCGACACGACCCGCACCGAAGCTGACGCACGTGTGTGACGCCGAATAACGCTCAAGGTCGCGTTCGGTGTCGCCGAATTTCGGCGCTCCGAGAAATCGGTCGCGCCGGCGCATAAGAGGTGCGTGCGCGCGGAAACTCATCGCCCGCATCTGCGTTAACCAGATGGGATCAGAGAAGCAGTCGACGGGGATCGATCAACGACGGGTCGCCTCGAGCCGCGCTGCGACCTTTGAAAGAGGAAGGTCGATCGTGATGAACTTTTATCGTTCTCGTCTTTGGATTGTGAAGACGGCTTTAGCGCTTGGAATGGGCGTGGTTGGATGCTCCGGCACAAAAGCGGACGGGAGCGCCGGCAATGGAGACATCGATCCCGAAACCGACAATGTCCCGCTCGACACTGTGATCGGTACGGCCGGCATCCCGGACATCATCTGGGGCACAGGTGACTTCACGCCACTCTCTCTCAGCAACACCTTGGCCGATCGGACATTCGTCGCATTCTTGTCTCCGGGACAAGAGGTGCCACCGACCAACTCGACGGCATTCGGCGCCATGGCC
>WNFJ01253318.1_pt1 | contig 30692 bp, 22 predicted proteins | sample 5400461 | NCBI WGS metagenome assembly WNFJ01 (sample SAMN13153349, study PRJNA577476) | soil metagenome | isolation source: 115 cm saprolite on Douglas fir-dominated hillslope | place: USA:California | collected 2013-09-17
TAGTCGATGAACGGATAAAAGCCGTTCCACCATGTGTCTCCGACGTGAATAATGTCAGCCTCTTCAAAGAGCACGGAGATATCGCTATCTGTGTGGGCCCGTCCGTAATACTTCAAAGCTATCCGGGTGTCGTTGTGATGCGCATGGTGTTCGTCATCAAAGACGGTTGTCGGAATGGCGCCGGCTGGCGCAGGCGGAAAGGTATAGCTCCAGCCTTCAACACGAGTTGAGGTCGAAAGACGCTTTTTCGTATTCTCGTGCGCTGTAATCGTTGCTCCTGCCGAATGCACCCAGGCATTTCCATCTGTGTGATCGACATGCCAATGAGTATTTATGAGCTGTGTGATGGGGGCAGAGCTCAAGCTGTCGAGAGCTGTCGCAATTCGCGCCCTCGATACTGTGAATCCTGAGTCGATCAGGAGCTTGCCGCCCTTACCGGTGAGAACTGCAATATTCCCACCTGAGCCCTCGAGAACACTGATGTTGCGACGAAGCGGGAAGACTTCAATCTTGGCTCGTGCCGCCTCATTGATCATCGTCGGTACGATGCCGATCTCCTGTGCAAAGAGGAGGCGCGGAGCGAATACCGCCGTGGCAGCGCCAAGACCGGCTGCGGCTATAAAGCTGCGGCGTGAGAGATTGGACAGGTTGACGTTGTTCATGGATTCTCCCATCTGAAGCTGCATTTGCTATTTTTCTTTGTAGGAACTAGCACTGCGATCCTGTCAAATGCGATCATCGGGCAGTGACTTCCAATGCGGAGAATTGCATTTTATGAGCCGGAGCAAGCAAGACCGAAGTCTTTGGCCAACAGGGTCTTACAGCGTGTGATGGGTTATGCACCAGCTGTTTTGTGCCAGCATATTTGCAGTTGCAGCCATGTTGTCACTGGTCAATCGTCGATTGTGGTCCGACCGTAAATGAAACCTGCTCCGATATCCGGAGCGATACTCGGGGTTTCGTTTCTGATTTGGGGAGTGCTGACAATCCAGGCAGCCCGATTCCCAACAAAGAACCTTTGACTAAAGCGATCTACTGATGAGTACAGTTATGCCGCGTATGCTTGCTTACGAGCACCTACTAGGCAATAAGCAATGTCTTGATGGGAAGGTTACCGATTATGAGGATTTACGACATCCTCTGAACTTAACGACATACCTTATGGAGGTCAAGGGCGCGACGGATTGGGGATTTTTCCATGAATCCAACTTGGAGCAAGCCTGCATCGAGATCGGACTTCCTACTCGCGATTCCGGTGTGGGAGTCGTTTGGCCCGAAGGATTCTAGTCCTTTCACAGTGGGCAGTCGGGAGGGGTGGTCCCTTTTTCCCGTGCGTACACGCTATCCAGCGTCCCTCCTCGAGTCATTTCTTATCCAGCACCAACAGAACAAAGACCGCCGGAAGATAAATGATCGAGGCCACGAGGAGCTGCCTCGCTATGGCATTAGACCTGTGAAGAGCAAAGCGCGCACTGTAGTAAAGAAAGATCGAGCCCAGCACAAGAGCCCCGGCAGAATAGACCAGACTCGATTCGCCGCCGATCTTCGGGATCAAGCTGAGCGGAATGAGAGCTAGCGAACCGACCAAGCTTTGCCCGGCCACAAAATGATCTCGGAACTTTCCGGCAGGCAAGACCAGGTATCCCGCGCGGGCGTAATCTTCGCGATACATCCACGCAATTGCCATGAAGTGCGGGAATTGCCAAAGGAAGACCATGGCGTAAAGCGCCCACGCTTTCCCGTCTAACCCCCCGCGTGCCGCAGTCCAACCAATCAAAGGAGGCACAGCACCCGGGAAAGCGCCAATAAAAGTGCACAGCGGTGTTATTCGTTTGAGGGGTGTGTACAAGAATAAGTAACTCAGGAGGGTGACGCCGGCGAGCAAAGACGGTACGACACCTACAGCCAGAGCCAAGTAGGCAGTGCCTGCCAGCGAAAGTGAAATCCCGAACCTCAGCGCGTGAGAGGACTTGATTCTCCCGGAGGCCAGAGGCCGTCGCGCTGTCCTTCGCATCTGCGCGTCAAAGGAGCGCTCAAAGAACTGGTTCAGGGTGCCGGCGCCGCTAGCAACCAGCAATGTGCCTACCAACACTTCGATGACGGATAAGATCCGGAATCCACCGGCGGCAGGCGCGGGCGCCAAATAGAAACCTGCAAAGGTTGTGATGAGAATCAAGAAATTCACTTCCGGTTTGGTCAAGGCCCAGTAGTCGGAAGCTGATTCGTGAAGTCGATCCGCGAGGTTCACCGGCGTTGCTGGCGACGCACTCAAAACGGCAATCGTCGGTTCGGTTGCCATTCTCAGATAACCTCCAGCTTCGAACCCTCAAGTGGCCGGCCTGGCATTCGCTGCAACCCGGGCCAGGTTTCTTCCGGCAGATACACTCTTTGGGGCGACAGAATCTCAAGGGTGACAATGACAGCCGGAACTAGAAAAATGACGGTTACGCAGACCCACATTAGTGCGGCGGCGCACTCCTGGTCTTGTAGCGGCGCGATACCAAACACTCTCGGTGCAGAGAGATAAGACGAGTAGACGACGCGGTCGCAGAAGGTGAGAAATGCAGAAAGCACGTCACACGGTAATGTGGCGGAGAAAAGGTACAAAGGAATGGACCATCGGGGCCATCTCGCGATACTCGGCCAGGGCTGGACCACCGGCCACCAAAAGAGAAGGCCAGTGCCGAAAAAGCATGCGTGCTCCAATTCATGCAGCCAGTCCCACCGCAACGCCAGACCAAACACCACGGGAACGTGCCATCCGATCAAAGCAAACATGGCGGCAAGCCAACAAAATGCAGGGTGAGTCACAAAGCCCGAGAGCCATTTGATTGGGGCCCATCGAAGAAATGGACTTACGGTATTGCGAGTCATCGACCTTGGGAGCCCCCGAAGCAACGGCACGACCGGCGCACCCAGCAGAATCAACGCAGGCGCAATCGCCATGAGCAAGAGATGCTGGACCATATGAACGGAGAGTGACAGGTCGTCTAATGCTTCGAGGGGGGAGCCGATTGCGATCCATATGGAAACGATTCCACCCAGAAACGCAGCGAGCCGCCAAATCGAGAGCAGGTTCGGGAAGGCAATGCGCAAACGAAACCACCCTCGGGCGTAAACCAAGACAAAGATGCAGAGAGCGAGGTTGATCCCCAGAGGAGCAGACCATGATCGCAGCAAGCCTTGGGCATCAGCGGTCATATCATTCTATGGGTGACCCGACGGAGATGCTCCCGCGTCCGATTCCAGCGCGACAGCACGCGAGGCGTCGCGGGCCGGTAATTGGCTCGCGGGATGCAATGTCTCCAGGAACGCGACAAGAGCCGTTGTTTCGGCAGGGCTTAGATTCTTACCGTAAGCGGGCATGTTGCCGCCGCCCTGAATCACTTGCCGAATCAATTGATCCGGTGTCAACCGCGCGGCCACGCTGTCGAGAGCTGGTCCACGCTTTCCGCCTTGGTTCTCGAGAGAATGGCAGTTGTGACATTGCTTAACCTGGAAAACCAGGGCACCTTGGCGTTCAAGCGCAGAGCGGTTGCGCAGAAACTGGGACGGAATCGGGACGCGGCTCCATGCATCCATGGCGGGACTCCATGGTGCGTTTCCAGCGAGATGTGTAAGCGTTCCCAGTGCCACCGCTAGCAAGAGAATCGTGAGGACGGCGATAGGCCTGCGTCGCCAACTCTTCTCGCCTTCCCCAAAAACGAAGGGCAAGAGTAAGAGTGCGAGAATTACAACCGCGGGCCCTATGAGCAGAGCAGGAGTTTCCATAGAGGGGGGCAAGAACGAGAGCACCGCGTAAAGCCACAGGAAGAAGAAATCCGGCCGCGGCGCGGTTTGAATAATAGTGGGATTCGGGGGGCCAGACGGGCCAAAGGGACCAAAGTAGGCGGCGCAGGCGGCGACCGAGAGCAGGATGAAAGCTGCGAAGAAAAGATCTTTCGAAACCGCACTGGGAACGAAAGGCACCCCGTCCTTCTTCGTCAGTTCGTGATACTCCTCGACGTATGTGGCCTTGCGGACCACGCGCCCGGGCATTGGCCACTCATTGATTCCGAGTTTCAGGACCATCAGGAGATGAACGGCCACAAACGCCATGAGAAGGCCGGGGACGACGAATACGTGCAGAGCGAAGAATCGCGAAAGAGTTGCTCCCGCGATGATCGGACCACCTAGCATTAAATTGACGATCCGCGGGCCGATCACGGGAACGCGGCTCGCGATCGACGCTCCGATGCCGAGACCCCAGTACGCGTCCTGATCGAATCTCAGAACTTGGCCGGTGAAGGCCATGCCAAGAGTCACAAGCAAGAGAAATACGCCCACGATCCAGGTCAGCTCGCGTGGATACTTGTAAGCACCAAAGATAAAGACCTGGACCATGTGGATGAGGACGATCGCTACCATGAAATTCGAGCCCCACCCATGAAGGGCTCGAATGTACCAGCCGAGGGAAACATCGTGATTTAACGCCTGGAGGCTGTTCCAGGCTTCTCCCGCAGAAGGCACGTAAATAAGCGCAAGCATGATGCCGGTAACGATTTGAAGCATGAACACGACGAAGGCCGCGCTACCGAAAACGTAAAACCAGCTCGCCGCTTCGCGGGGAACGGGGTGCTCCGCGGTCTCGCGGATGGAAGCGCCAACCTGAAGGCGCGCGTCCAACCAATTTCCAATCAATTCGATCAGACGCATCGTCGTATGTCTGAAGTGATGTTGGAAGCCTGGCCCGGCGTGGGCATCTCGCCGGCTTTGATCAACAGTTTTCCGCCTTCAACCCTGTAGTTATATTCGAACAATCCGCGCTCTGGAGGTCCAGAGGCGCGGGTTCCATCTTGGTAGTACGCACCGCCATGGCAGGGGCACATGAAGAGGCCGGATTGCGGGAACCAGCGAACAGGACATCCGAGGTGCGCGCAATTGATTGCAAAGACCTGGAAGGTTCGTCCATCCACATTTCGAACCCAGCAGGCAATATCAGCTGTGTCCCCATCCCATTGTTTGACAATGGGATTCCGATACGTGGCAAGGCGAGTCTCACCCGATGGAAACTGTTCAAGGCTGCCCAGAGGAATCCATGAGTCATACCCATCTTTCCGCGCTTGTGCAACAGGAGAGAGGAGATAGCGCACGATCGGCACAGCTAAAATCGCAGCGACGATGCCGTTAAGGAGTAATCCCACCTTCATAAAAAGTTCGCGCCTGGTAAGGCTGGCCGGCAACGTCATCGAGCTTCTCCCGTCAACTTCGAAATGCTCGGATAAGGCTGGCCGGGAAATCTCGGCCGCTGAGAACCGAGCCAAGCCACGACATCGGAGACATCCTGGTTTGACATGGGCTTGCCCTGGACGTTGCTTCGCCAGTCGGGAGCGCCTAGCTCAGGGCGTCCGACAATCACGATTGTTCGAAGTTCCTGGTCATTCAGCAATGCAAGGAACGATCCATCCACGATCGAGCTTGCCTTTTGGCCGCCTCGACCCTCGGCGCCATGACAGGACGAGCAGTAGCCGGCATAGACTTCCGATCCGCGCCAGGTGTCGGCCGCTCCGGTTGGGGAGTACGGCGGCGGGTTCGCACCATGCAAAAGATCCGGTTTCGACCAACGGTCACGGATTCCACGGACAATGACATCAATCTGTTTTTCAGTGAGCATGCCGCCAGCGCTTTGCGCAAAAGCAGGCATCGACGTTCCTGGAATTCCATTCGAGGCCGCGTGACGTACAACCGCGTCGTTTGCGATCGCCAGGTACACGGGATCACCGAGTGCGATTGCAGCACCGCCTTTTCCTTCTGGTCCGTGGCAACCGGCACAGTTCTGCCCGTACAGGATGTTGAAATCTGAGATCTCGCTCGGAATGACTGGGATATCATCAGGACCCAAGTGCCCAGGAGCGCTGGCACATCCGCATAAACCAAGTGTGGAGAGGCCCACTGCACCGAGGATGAACAGGGGGAATCTCATCGCGATACTTTCTTCCCGGGCTTTTCTTCCATCATTCCTGGAGCCTCAACACCGGCCCGCATTGGAAAAGGCTCGAACTGGCGTGTACGTATTTGCTCCTGGCGCGCGACAACCAATCCTGCAACGATGCCGAAAGCAAACTGCGAAGCAATGAACCAGGGCCAATCAATACGCTCATTGAGCAGCGGGTTTATGAGCCCCAAAATGCTACGGAGTAACCCTGTCCAAAGAATCGGTGCTATCACGCCTCCTAGAAGAATTGGGCGGCGCGGAAACATCGGCAACATTGCTCCATACAGCAGTCCGACGAAGAGAGACGTGATCAAATGAATGACGGCCGCCAGGGAGAAACTAGCCAAATGGAACGCACTGAGTGACGTTGTGGCGAATTGGAGCGATTGAGCATAGACTGTCGCAGCAAGCAAGTTGATGGGGTACCAAATGCTTCGTTCCTCGAGAAAACCGTAAAGGCATGCGAGAGCCGCCATGGCCACGCTGCCAGCCAGTCCACCTTTGATTCCTGCGGATACCGGATACGTTTTTAGTGGGAGCAAAGCCCGGGAGAGCTCCGGAGCTATGGGCAGCCTTTCGACTTCGCGCCGCGAGGTAGAAACCACCGTAACATGCTCTTTGACTTCAATCGTCTCCTCTTTCTCGTGCGGCAGGACATCCCGGAACCAGCCAATACTCCCGGTCACAGCCAGGATCGCTCCAAGAATACTGACCGAAGCGCTCGTGAGCAGGCCGGCAAAGAGCAGAGTGACGCCGAACGCAAGGACGATGGGCCAAGGTGTCGGCGCCGGCAGATTGACGGTGTGTGACGTGACTGCTTCCGGTCGAGAAATTGTAGTTGCCAAGACTCTGCTTTCCTTAGCGTCCGATGACGTAAACCACGGTGAAGACAAAAACCCAGACCACATCAACGAAATGCCAATAAAGCGAAAATACGTCAACGCGCTCGCTGTGCTCCGCGTTCACTTTGCCCAGAAGAGTGAAGACCATGCCTGTCCCGAGGCCGAGTAAGCCCACGCTCACATGAAAGGCGTGCAAACCCACTAGCGAGTAATACGTCGTGCCAAAAAGGTTCGTGCCAACGGTCAGTCCCTCGTCGAAAATCAAGCGGTGCCACTCACGAGCCGTTCCAGCCAGGAAAATCACGCCTAGAGTCAGCGTTAAGAACCACCACACTCCGAAAAGGCTGACCTTCGCGTTTCGCAGAGCTCCGACCGCGAGGTGAATCGTCAGACTGCTCGAGAGCAGGCAGATGGTGTTGAAGACGGGAATCTCGAGCACATCCTTGGGCATGGGGCCCGAAAGGCTCTTCCCGATGTAAAAAATGTAGGCGACCACGAAAATCGTGAAGATTGCAGATTCAGCGGCAATCAGAGAAATCATCCCCACGCGTGCACGCGAGGGAAGAATCCACTCAGGCTCAAGCGACGATCGTGCAAATGGTGCGCTACTCAAGTGAGTTCTCCCGCCTATTCGTATTTCCAATCCGGATCTTCCGGGTGCTTGAGGTCCCACAGCGGGCGTCGGCTGGCGACCGTGGGAATGGACGCGAAGTTGTAGGGCGGCGGGGGTGAACTCGCCGACCATTCGAGAGTCCATGCGTCCCAAGGATCGTTCCCCGCCTCGGGGCCCTTCCAATAAGAAAAGATCAGGTTGGTCACAAACAGCAACATAGCGATGGCCTGGATGAATGTTCCGATCGTCGCAATCAGATTCCATACTTCCCATCCGCGGCCGGGCTCGTAGGTGTAGATTCGCCGCGGCATGCCTAGCAATCCCGGAATGTGCATGACATCAAACGTCAGGTGAAAGCCGATCAGGAGCAGCCAGAAATGAAGTTTGCCGAGACTTTCGTTCAGCATTCTTCCGGTGATTTTCGGATACCAGTAGTAAAATGCGGCGAAAAGCGCAAACAGAATTCCACCCACGATCACATAGTGAAAGTGAGCGACGACAAAGTACGAGCCGCCGAGCTGCCAGTCGAAAGGTGCGGCGCCCAGCATGATGCCGGTGAGACCGGCAATCAAAAACTGAAACAGAAATCCGATGCAGAACAGCATCGGTGTCTTGAATTGGATCTTGCCACCCCACATCGTCCCGATCCAATTGAAGATCTTGATGCCCGTGGGAACTCCCACGGCCATGGTGGTGATCGCGAAGAAGCTGTTGGCGTAGGAGTTCATGCCGATGGTGAACATGTGGTGCGCCCACACACTCATGCTTACGAATCCGATGCAGACGGTGGCGCCCACCATGACGGGGTATCCAAAAATGGGCTTCCGAGAAAACACCGGAATGATTTCGGACGCAAACGCGAAGGCGGGGATAACCAGGACGTAGACTTCCGGATGTCCGAAAATCCAGAAGAAGTGCATCCAAAGGGTTGCAGAGCCTCCTGCCTGGGTGTCAAAGAAGTGCCCGCCAAGATAACGATCGATTGAAAGCATGATCTGAGCTGCCGTAAGCGGCGACATCGCCAGGATGACCATACCTCCCATAACCAGGTTCAGCCACGCCAGCAGCGGCATTTTTCCCAGAGTCATCCCGGTGCAGCGCATGGAAAGTATGGTGGCGATGATATTGATGGCCGTACCGATACTGCCAAATCCCGAAACCAGCAGTGCCATCGTCCAATAGTCCGAGCTGTGGCCTGGCGAAAACGCCTGTGAGGTTAAAGGGGCGTACGCCCACCATCCCACGTCCGGTGCATTGCCCGCGCCGTACAGTCCGTTTCCACCCAGAAAACTGAAGTAAAGCAGAAATCCGCCTAGCGCCATCAGCCAGAAACTGAACGCATTTAGTCGCGGAAACGCCATGTCTCGGGCGCCGATCATCAACGGAACGAGGTAGTTGGCAAACCCGAACATGATGGGCATGACTACGAAGAAAATCATGGTCGTCCCATGCATGGTGAACATGCGGTTGAAAACTTCGGGCGAAACGAAATGGTTGTGCGGAACGATGAGCTGTATCCGCATAATCGTTGCTTCGACACCGCCAATTACGAGGAACAAAAGCGCGTACAGGATGTAGAGAATCCCGAGTCTCTTGTGATCCACCGTGACGACCCAGTCATGGAGCCTCTCGCTGATCGGGCCCTGGTCAACTGCGCTGAGTGCGATTGTTTCAGAGGCCATGACTATGCCCTTGCTCTCATCGAAGTGTCTCGAGGTATGCGGTGAGCGCGTCCAGATCCTTTTCATTCACCTTCATTGCCGGCATCAACGAGCCCGGCTTGATTGAGTCGGGATTCTGAATCCAATTTCGGAGGTTTTCGTGAGTATTCGACGCGGCGCCCGAGGCGATTGTGTCGCGGCTCATCAGATGACTCAGATCCGGACCGAAACGCCCGTCCGCCACTGTTCCCGATACGGCATGGCAGTTGAGGCAAGCAGTTGTCTCAAAGATCCGGCGGCCTTCGTCGGCTATATCGTTCAACTCCGCTGGCTTCTTTTCTGCCTTGACCCATTGCGCGAACTGCTCCTGCGAATCAACATAGACTCGCAGCAGCATCTTGGCGTGCTGTATCCCGCAGTACTGGGCGCACTGACCGACATACACCCCAACGTCATGGGGATCGATCCACATCTCATTAACACGATTCGGAATCAAATCAGTCTTGCCCGCAAGACGAGGAACCCAAAAGCTGTGGTCCGTGTCCGCGGACAGCAATTTCAGGAAAGTGGGCGTCGGGTGCGCAGGATCGCTGACTGGAACATGGAGTTCGTTTGCGGTGACAACACCGAGAGCCGGGTACCGAATTTCCCACCAGAATTGGTGGCCTATAACGGCGACTTCGATCGTCCCACACGGTTCGGGAGCGTCCTGGATGGCGTGGATAACGCGCGCGGTAGTGAGGAATAGCACCAACACGATGAGAACCGGAATAACAGTCCAGGCGAGTTCTATCTGATTGCTGCCATAAACTTGCGGGGGCTCACGGCCGTCGTCGGCGTTGCGCCTGCGATACTTCACGAGGGAATACACGATCAGACTGAAAACAATCGAAAAAATAAGACCTGTCACTGTTAGGATTAAGAGTGACAAGCGAAAGATCGAGTCGGCAGGCGTCGACTGCGGTTTGAAGATGCTGGGAATCTGGGAAGGATTCGCTGGGGCGCCGAGGCAAAGTTCTACTGTGAGCAAGACACCGACGATTAGCGCAACGATACCTGCCACCTTGTTTACTAGGCTTCCATTTTGTTCGCTGGATCTCATTTGCGTCGAACTTGCACCAAGCCGGCGCTCGCTACGGCCGCGGGCGCAACCGTCTCGCCGTTCGAGCACGCAGCGAACAGTTCCATCAGGATCGTGTCGCGTTCGCGTTTGGCCTTACACATAATCGCTGGAGTAGCGTCTCTTCTCCGGCGCCTGACCACGATTGAGGCATTTCACACTCCAAATACTTCTCCGGTCAGAGCGTCGAAATAACTCGTCTTATGCTGCTCCCGTCGTCCCAAGCCCCACAGGTGAGTGTCCATATGCTCACAACTGCACAGATGCTGACATCGCTCTGAAAGCGAACGAGTGCGCAAGGCAGGTCGTCACACGCTGGCGGGACCGTGTCGAACACAGAGCTGCGACCCTCTCGAAACATGGGTGGACGCCGCCGAGACATGCCTAGGCGAAGTTGATCCTGGAAAACGGGACTGCAACCAGTCAAAAGGAGTCTCGCCACCGCTGCGAGGTCGCGGAGATTGAGTTAGGGGGGCCGATTTCATCTGATTCATTTGCTTGTATGCTCTAAATCGTCAGCCCACACTTCGTTCTTGATGAGCCCAGAAACGCTCACGAAGTATTTTCTTCAGTATCTTGCCGGAGCCGCTTTTGGGCAGCTCAGTTTCTGAAAACTCGACGCGGCGCGGAATCTTGTAATTCGCCAGAGTTTGCCGGCAATGGGCGATCAGGTCAGCCACGGAGAGAGCGCTTTCGGGCTTCAGCACTACACAAGCCATGACGAGTTCGCCCCATTGTAGGTCAGGTATCCCAAAGACCGCTGCTTCGCGAACCGCAGGATGCTGGTAAATAACCGCCTCGACCTCACCGGAGTAGACATTTTCCCCACCCGTGACAATCATGTCCTTCAAGCGGTCCAGGATGTAGAAATATCCGTCTCTATCTTGATAGCCGACATCCCCAGTGCGAAACAGCCCATCTCGGAATGCGAGCGAAGTTTCTTCCGGATTGTTCCAATAGCCCTGCATAACATTGGCGCCCCTGGCGACCAGTTCACCGGGCTGCCCGACTTCGACTGGCTTTCCCGACTCGTCCGTGACCTGCACGTCGATTCCAGGGCAAGGTCGTCCGCAGGACATGAGCTTACCCTCGGTATGCTCCTGGTCCTGCAGCCCCGTGAGAAAACCGGTTTCGCTCAAGCCGTAAACCTGAAGCAGTTTAAGATTAGGTAGAAGCTCTCTCGTTCGGTGGATGAGTTCTGGTGCCATAGGAGATCCGCCGTATGCCAATACCTCGAGGCTACTCAGGTCATGCTCCTTGGCTTCGGGGTAGTGAGTCAGCAAATTGATCATCGTCGGGACCAAAACGGTATGACTCACGCGCTCGCGTTCCACCGCTTCGCAGAAGCTTAGAGGACTGAACTTCGGAATTGTGACCTGGCGAGCGCCGAAAACTGGGACCGCGAACACAGCGGGAAAATCAGCGATGTGAAAAATTGGGGCTGCGTGAAGATAGACGCCGCCTTCCGTGTATCGCATCCAGTAGTTAAAATTGTGGACGTTCTCCAGAATATTTGCGTGCGTCAGCATGACGCCCTTCGGTCGGCCAGTTGTGCCGCTCGTGTAGATGAGAGCCAAAATCGCTTCCGGGTTGTAACAGACGTCGGGACAAAGATCGCCCCGAACCTCCAGAGGTTCTTGGTCGAGCACCCGCTGCCATGACAGCTGCACAGTCGGGACCGGCAGCGACGAGTGCCGCACCAAGCCGTGCGGACTTGCATCTGCGAGTACGCGATCGATCTCTGCTGAGGAGAGCCGTGCGTTCAACGGAACTGCGATGACCCCCAGCAGACTGCACGCATACACCAACTCGATGTACTCGGGTCCATTCGGGAGAAGAAGGGCCAGCCTATCCCCAACTCCAAGACCGTGCCTACTAAGGGCCGCCGCGATGCCGGTTACACGATCGTGGAGTTCCCGAAAAGTTAAAGGAGTGCCCCCTTGCGCAAGCGCCATTCGTTCAGGATAGTATCGGGAAGCCCGGCCGAGCGAATGGATATAGATCATCTTCGGTCTCCACGTTCAGTAGGCGCAGGGCACTAACTTGCGGAACGGCGCCAGTTAGAGAGTTCGTGCGAGAGATGCTACGCAGCTCCAATTGGAATAGGGGCACCCTGTCTGTAGCCTAGATAGCGCGTGGCACCCTTTGAAGACTGTGCTTAGTCACGTACAAGAAGCTGAAAGGGTTTCCTCACATCGCTTAAGTCTATTTGCTTCAAGGCTGGGTCCCACCGGCGCTGGCTATCGCCGCCTGCGCAGCCTTTTCGCCTATCGAGCGCGTGGCGAGCAATTCCATCAACATCGTGTCGCGTTCACGTTCGAGTTCTTCAATCGAGCGGCTGCCGGCCAATCTGAGGGTTCCTTCGGCGATCTGTTTCTCAAGACCTGGCGTCAATGCCGGATCCGAAGTCGCCCACCAGGTAGTCATAGGGCGGAAGAGATGATCGATGGCGTGCTGAATGCCGCCCTGTCCTCCGCCAAGGTGTGCAAGCATACTCGGGCCCATCAATCCCCAACGGAGTCCGGGTCCCCAACAAACAGCGTCGTCCACTGCGGACACATCAGCGACGCCTTCTGAAAGCAGAAATAGAATTTCGCGCCACAGTGCTGCCTGCAGGCGGTTGGCAATGAATCCTTTGATCTCCTTGCGGATGTGGATGGGCTTTTTGCCAAGTGACGCGTAGAAGTCCATCGTTCGGCCGATGGTTTCAGCGCTCGTCTTCTCGCCTCCTACGACCTCTACAAGCGGCATCAAGTGCGGCGGATTGAACGGATGACCAATAACGCAGCGGCCCGGATTGTTGCAAGCTGACTGGATCACGGTCATCGGGATTCCGGAAGAACTGGAAGCGAGAATCGTCGTGACGGGCAGACTGGCATCGAGATCGGCAAAAAGCTTGGTCTTGAAATCCGGGCGTTCGGGTCCGTTCTCTTGCACGAAGTCCGCGTCTGAAAGAGCTTTGTGAAGGTCAACTGAGAATGTGAGTCGCTCGCGCGAAGCACCTGGAGCCAACCCGAATCTGGTGAGCGCTGGCCAGGCACCATCGACAAAATGCCGAAGTGCCGCTTCTGCATTGGGCGCAATGTCGGTAGCTGCTACGTCGAGTCCGTGTGCAAGGTACAGCGAAGCCCAACTTGCTCCGATTACTCCTGTGCCGATGATGGCCACCTTTCGGATGTCCTTGTTCTTTGCCATGAGACTCTCCTTTGGAGTTCTAATTCGCCTTCCAACTCGGTTTTGCTTCCCTGACGCTCTTACTTGCTTGAAACCGCCGTTCTGGCACTTGTGTCAGCCGCCCTCAGTGGCTCTGACCCGTGATAATTCACAATGAGCCGGGACCCCCTTTGCCCTGTGGCATAGGTCCAAACCCATTGCAGGAAAACGGTCAATCGGAGGCTCGATGTAGCCAGAAACTGGAGGTGCACGGCGGCCCACGTGAGCCACGCCCAGAAGCCGCTCACTTGGATCGTGCCGCTTTGAAGCACAGCAAATCCCTCGCCCACGACGGCCATGTTGCCTTTGTCAAAGTAGCTAAATGGGCCCGGCGCGGTATTCCCCGTGATCCGGTTGTGGATCAGTTTGCCGGCATAGCGCCCCTGCTGAATCGCCACTTGCGCAACGCCAGGCAGCGGTTTGCCGTTTTGATCGAGCGACGCGGTGTCGCCGATCACAAATATCTCAGGATGTCCGGGCACAGTGAGGTCATTCTGAATGCGCACACGTCCAGCGCGATCTGTCTCCGCCTTCAGCCACTTGCCTGCCAGCGAGGGAGCCACCCCAGCGGTCCAGATTACGGTTTTGCTCGTGATCCGGTCTCCCGCGATCACGATTCCGTCTGCGTCGATTTGATCGACGCTGCGTCCAAGTCGGACCTCAACGCCCAATTTCTCAAGCCGTTGCCTTGCGGCTTTGGAGAGATCCTCCGAAAACGGCGGTAGAACTCTCGGCGCCATGTCGACGAGCACAATTCGCGCAGAGGCTGGATCGATTCGCCGAAACTCTGATTTGAGCGTGCTGCGCACCAGCACGGCGATAGCGCCAGCCATTTCTACGCCAGTGGGACCTGCGCCAACCAAGATGAAGGTCAACAGGTCGCGGTGACGGGTCGGATCTTCTTCAGCTTCTGCTAGTTCGAACGCATTCAAAACCTTGTTTCGGATCGCTACCGCGTCCGCGAGGGTTTTCAGCCCTGGTGCATACTGCTCGAACTCGTTATGGCCAAAGTAACTGTGAGTGGCTCCCGTAGCGAGAATCAGGTAATCGTACGAAATCGGTACGTCTTGGCGGTCAGCGTCACTAGCGAAAACGCACTTCCGATCTTTGTCCACCCCCGTGACTTCACCTAGGATCACCGTGGTGTTCTTCTGATTGCGGAGAATGCCGCGTATCGGAGAACCAATCTGACCCGGAGAAAGCACGGAGGTCGCCACCTGGTAAAGCAGAGGCTGGAAGACATGGTGGTTTGTGCGGTCGATCAATATGATCTGCGCGGGCGTATTTCGCAGAGCCTTGGCTGCGGCCAACCCGCCAAACCCGGCGCCTACAATAATGATCTGTGTTCGAGCCATTTCGTTCCCCATCCGATTCAGACTGTGGCGCATAATGCTGGTTTCTAATTCCTTGAACGACGCCGCGGAAGGCTATGCGACCGTCATTGTCTGCTTTGTTCGCCTAAAATCTGGCCGACGCTACTCTAAGAACGTCGTTACCGCTTCCTTGGCGTCCGCGACCGAATATGCTTAGCGTTGCTCCAATGTTCGCAGAAGGCTCGTGAAGCTCCCAAAAGGCAATCGAGTCCCGCATCGAGCAAGCGCTGCCTGTTCCGGATATCACCGGAAGGCCTGTCTGAGAGAATGTGTAGGATCACCTTTTCACCATGTCGTAGTTAATCGAACGTTCAATACATCTGCTCCGCGATGATTCCTCACCACTTCAGCAGTAAGGGGGTTCCAGATATGCTGGTAACTCGGAATGACCCGGATTGCCGGAGTGATTGCGAAATCGTAAAAGAGCTCAGTGCCCATTTCGTTTTTGACAGCGGCGTTATTTCCTGTCAGCTGGGCTATATCGTCCTTCAATCGCCGGCTAATTCCGTTGTAATAGAACCCTGCTCCGAAACTGTCATCTTGCCTACGGTCGGAAAGGCCACGGGCAAAGAACGCGATGCTCGCATCGCGGGTGATCGGATTTGTCTCCTCAGGCGCATATCCCGCCCTTCCGAATACGCCAACTCCACGGAGAGGTTGTCCGCTCCTAAACTCTTGAGCGATCGTCGTAGAGCTGCTCTTTACCGATAAATATTGGGAAAAATTCGCGATCGTAGCCCAGCTACTGGGCTTGAAATTGATCGGCAGACTTTGAGTTGAAGTCCCACCTAGCAGGACCCCCACGGCTTGCAAAATCTCCCCCGACGACAACCGTCCGAACGGTAAACTCAAATCGACCTTCGATTTATTGGTCCAGGTTCCCTGGACCCAGGTTTGGCCCGGCAGGTCGCCAACTTTGTATGAAAAGATTGACGCAGCATAGATGTCTACCTTGTCGAATGCATGGGCAAGGGTATTTGCCTGGCCGTTGGGATCGAGCACGTTGCCGACCAGGCTTACCCATTGAGTCGGCCTCCAGATTGCAACCGCTGCCAACGCGGTGGGGTTGGTAAAATTGGGCGCCTGCGGAGTTTTGTTGAAATTAAAGTTCGCAAAATAGTATTTGAAGCTATCCCCGAATAAGGTTTGGTCAAAAGCCGTAAGCACCCTGATCTTCCCCATGACAACGGTGAACTGCGGGCTTAACGATTGGACCAGGAAGTATTCCGTAGGGAGAGCTTTGTTGTTGAGGAAAGGACCCGGCAGGGTGAGCCCGTAATACTGCGGTAATGTGGAGCCGACCGTAAAACTATTTTGCGGCGAGCTTCCTTCACGGGACTCCAAGGTGACATGCAACAGGCCGCCAGGCCATAAGCCAGCGCGCCCTGTATCCACATTGATAGAAAGCTGGGTGTTTTGCAGGAAGGCGCCGCCAGTTTTGAGACCGCCCGCCGCCACGTCTTGGTAGGCACTAACGGAATAGAGATCAAGGAAGAATCCATGACGGGCCAGATCTGTTCGAGCACCGCCCCAATCACCACTGAGTTGAGTGCGGTGCCAAAAGTCCCCGATGTCAGTGCCTGGCAATCCGAAAACCGACCCGTTGTTCAAGTACGGCAGAAGCGAGGACGCCTCGTTAGCTAGAGAGACGTATTTCGTTGGAACCGGCGCCCAGGGCTCGGTGGCCGATCCCTGGGCTTGTGCAATCGCTGATTTCATACCACTTGCTATGAGGACTCCGTAAAGAATGGTTCTACTAATCACTCGCGCGACAGGTATCAGAGTCGTTCCGATTCGCATGCAACCCGCCTTTGCCGGTGCTTCGGGAACGTCGTGAGTCTTTAGAGGACGGTATTCACCGTCAAGTCTCACCCACCACCTCCGGTGGGTGACGCTTCCAAATGCCGGACTTGTGGGATAGCGCCGCTAGCCTGGAAGCTGCCGATTTCAGCACTGGTGAAGCCAAGCTGCTTCAGCAGTTCCTCGTTGTGCTCACCCAGGTTCGGTGCACGCCGTGCCGGCACCTTCGAGACATCGTGCACTTTTAGCGGGCTGCTTACCGTGAGCTTCAAGTGCTCGCCGGCGCCCTCGAGGGGCACTATGATGTCGTTCGCGAGCAACTGCGGGTCATCGATGGCTTGGCTGGGGTGACGCACAATTCCGTAAGTAATGTGGGCGTGATCCAACGCTTCGCGCCAGTGCGCCAGCGGCTGTGAGGTAAACACTTCGTCCAAGATTTCGGTTAGCTTCGCTGAATTCGCTTCTCGAGTCGCTTCAACAGTAAATCGAGCATCCGACAAAAGATCTGGGCGGCCAATTCCCCCTGCAAGTGCCGGCCAGTCCTTGTCCTGAACTACGATCAGGAGCCAATTGTCATCGGAGGTCTGATAGACATTGAAAAGCGCGTTCGGCGGGCTCTTCCGGTCGTGCAACGGGAAGAACTGTGCGCCGCAAAGCGCCGCCTGAACTGACATTGAGCAGGACCAAACTCCTTCTGCAATGAGGGACGTTGTAACGTAGGAGCCTTTTCCGGTGCGTTCTCGCCGGTAGAGACCGGTTACGATCGCCCCGTACAGCCCCACTGCCGTCGCATGATCTCCGCTGCCAGATACGGGAAGCGTGGGCGGAGCCCCTGCATCTCGCGTTAACGCCAGCAGTCCGCTTCGCGCCCAGTATGCAGTGATATCAAAACCCGGAAGATCGGCGTCCGGGCCGTCATCGCCGTAGCCGGAGATGTCGGCGTAAATCAGACGGGGATTCCACTGCGCGACATCCTCGTATGTCAGCTTGAGCCGCTTGCGGACCGGTGGTGGAAAGTTGGTGACCAACACATCCGCCCACTTGACGAGCCGTTCGAGAATCTCCTTCGCACGCGGTGACTTTAGGTCGACGGCCATACCGCGTTTGTTGCGATTGGCCAGATGCCACGCATAGTTGTCATTGGAGCTGGGTTGCGGCGGTATTTTGTAGGTGTGACGATGAGGATCGCCCGATCCGGGCGGTTCGACTTTAATAACTTCTGCTCCAAAGTCCGACAACATCGTTGCTGCGCCTGGACCCGCGATGAAACTGGCTAAGTCCACAACCTTCAAACCGGAAAATATATTTTCATTTGCCATACCTTCTCCTGAATCATGAATGTCAATCAGAGTTTCAGGTCAACTGCCAACGCCAAGATGCGGCGCGGGCAACTTATCGCTGGCCCCAGCAACACCCGCTATGCCTTAGCGGCCCTGGAACTGCGGAGCACGTTTAGCCAGAAAGGCCGATGTCCCTTCTTTCTTGTCTTCTGTCCCGGCGCAGATTGCAAACAGCGAAGCTTCGATCAGCAAGCCTTCCGCCAGCCTTGCTTCCAACCCTTTGTTCACAGCCTCAATGGAAAACTTGACGCTGAGCGGAGCATTGGAAACGATCTGGTTAATGATGGCTTCGGCGCGCCCAATCAGATTGGCATTCGGAATGATTTCGTTTACCAAGCCGATCCGATACGCCTCCTGTGCGCTGATGATTTCGCCAGAGAGAATGAGTTGTAGTGCCCTACCCTTACCGACCAATCTTGGAAGGCGTTGTGTTCCGCCGTAGCCCGGCATGATTCCTATCTTCACTTCGGGCTGGCCGAACTTCGCAGTTTCGGCGGCCAGTCGAATGGTGCAAGCCATCGCCAGTTCGCAACCACCGCCGAGAGCAAAACCGTTAACGGCAGCGACAACCGGTTTACCAAGATTCTCGATGAGTTCCGTGACCGCCTGTCCGTATCGCGTGTTCGCTTCCGCGTCGACCGCAGTGTAGTTGGACATTTCACTGATATCCGCGCCGGCGGCAAACGCCTTGTCGCCGGCTCCGGTCAAAATGACGCCCCGGACGTTGGAATCATCACGTGCGTCCTCAAAGGCCGATTTCAGTTCGGTGATGACTGCCTTGTTCAGCGCGTTGAGTACCCTCGGCCGATTGAACGTCACATACGCAATGAGGCCCTTCTTTTCATAGAGAATGTTTTCAAACTTCAATGCTGACGCTGGCGAACTCATCATTTGTCCTCTCAAGCGGCGAACCAATCGAGGTCCCAGCTACAAATTCGCCGGAAGTTCAACATAGGCGATGCCGGACAGGTTCCCTTGGGCAACGAGCAACGTCTTCTTGTTCGATCCATCGAGACTCGCGCTATAAACGGAACCACCGAGATCGGTTAGAAACATGCGCCCGCTCTTCAGGTCCAGTGACAGGCCAATTCCTTCCATCAGGTGGTTAAAAACGATCTGCGGGTCTTTGCGATTCGGTGGCGTTGTATCCATGGGCGCTCGGTTCACGGTGTTGCCGCGCGGTGGGTCACCACGATCCGTCCAGTACATCATCCGATTGGCAAGATCGAGATCCAGATCGATTGGCTCGGGCAGATCATCGAAAAGGACTTCGATGTCTTTGCGGTTTGCCGGGCTTTGACCCTTCGGAATTTCCAGATTCGCGCGGAAGATGCGGCCCTGGCCGGCATTGTCAGGCCCTTTTTGTGTCCAATAGAGTTTTCCGCCTTCAACGTCGAGGGCTATGCCGACACACCAATTTCTTGGGTCACGCCGGTCGTCGTCGCTGTGCCCCGTTTCCACGAGTGTTTCGATACGTGACCCATCCAGATTGCAACGCATGACTCGCATGCCTTCGCGATCTGACCAGTAGAGCTTGCCGCTCTTTTTGTCCAATTGGAGCTGCTTGGGGGTAAACGTGCCACCCGCAGGTACGATGTCCGTGACATTTCTGCCGTCGAGGTCGGCGCGTTCGATCGAACCATCGTTCGCGTTGGGGTTCCCCATATTGGTCCAGTAGATGTGTCCGGCCGCGACGTCCACCACTAAGCCGTCCGGATTTCTTCGACCTTCACTGACGATCGTTTTCTCGTCGGAGCCGTCCGGGTTAACCGATATCACCCGGCCGCCGCTCAGATCCAAGAAGAAAAGGCGGCCCGACGCAGATTTTGGGGTGGGTTTCGTGGACTTTGATTTGGAAGCAGTAAAGGACATTGAATTCGCTTGCTCCTTTTCCCGAAGTTGAATTTGACCCCGGCTCGCCCGAAGTCGAAGTCTTGTTTTCAGTTCCGCGTAGGCCCGAAAGCGAAATGCGTTATCAAAGCACTAAACGAACGCGCTGAACCCCGAGACAGCTTTGCCCACGATGAGGGCGTTCATCTCGCGCGTGCCCTCATAGGAATAAATGGCTTCGGAATCGGCGACAAAACGTCCCACGTTGTAATCCAGCAAAATTCCGTTGGCGCCCAGCAATTCACGCGCGTATCCAACGGTCTCGCGCATCCTCACCGTGCAGAATGCCTTGGCCAGCGAAGCCTGCTCATCCTTCACTTTCCCTTCGTCCTGAATTTGGGAAAGACGCACAACCAGGCAGTGACAGGCGGTGATGTTGCTGATCATTCGATAGAGGAGGTCCTGAACCAATTGAAACGAGGCGATCGGTTTTCCGAATTGCTCACGCTTTTGCGCGTAAGACAGAGCGTTCTCGTACGCACCCATCTGACAACCGACTGCTTCCCAGGCAACGAAAGCACGTGTCATGCGCAGCACGCGCGCGGTATCGCGGAACGAGTTGTCCAGTTGCAGCCGGTTCTCTTCCGGTACCCGGCAGTTGTCCAGGGTGATCAATGCGTTCTGCACCACCCGTAGTGCCATTTTGTTTTGGATTTTTTCCGCTTTGAAGCCGGGCGTGGTTTTGTTTTCGACGATGAAACCCTTTACTTGGTTGTCAGCCAAGTCGCGCGCCCAGATGATCGTAACGTCTCCCATTGTGGCGTTACCGATCCACTTCTTCTGGCCGTTCAGCACCCACATATTGCCCTCGCGCCGCGCGGTCGTTGTTAATCCGCCAGACGTTCCTGACCCTACCAAGGGTTCCGTCAGCCCGAAGGAGCCGATCTTCTCCAGTCTGGACATCGGGGGCAGCCATTTCTTCTTTTGCTCTTCAGAGCCGCACAAGAAGATTGAGCCCATCGCCAGGCCACTGTGGACACCAAAAAACGTCGCACAAGAACAGTCAACGCGCGCAATCTCCATAGCGACAAAGCCCGCGAGAAGCGTGCTTCCCCCTGCGCACCCGTATCCTTCGTACCCGAGGCCCGCAATCTTCAATTCCCGAATTCCCGGAATCAGATCGAAGGGAAAGGAATCCTCGGCCCAATACCTATTAATCACCGGCGCAACCTGGGATTCCATGAAGCCGCGCACCTGCCGTACCTTGTCCTGCTCGGGCTGGCTTAGAACCTCGCTAAGCTGATAGAAGTCGCTATCCGGCGCGGGAATTGTTGCGGGCTTCTTGACGTCTTTCGTCGGACTCGCCATAGGAACTCTCCTGATCTTTCAGCGCCTCGTGTCTTTCCGTTGTGCCATCGCCATCAAGGGCACTTCATCAGCCAAATACCTTCCCTTTTAGGTTGCTGAAAAAAAGGTGTGTTGTGTCTCTGAGGTAGCTCTGTGTTTAAGAGTCTCTGTCAACATGTTCGCAAATGCGCAGTTGTTGACACACATGAGGAACGTCAAACAGTTCATGAGGGTGAGCGTCAGCTTCTCGGCGGTTTGCGCGAGCAACGCCAGTAACATTTCTTCTATTGCGTAAGACGACTATCGAAAGGAAGATTGTTGAGCAGCTGATGAATTCGCGCAGCCACCCTTAGGCAAGAACTTACAAGGAATAGGCTTTGGCGAGATTGTCCGCGGTCAGAGTCCGCGCAAAACGTGCCCGAGCTTGTTTCTTTTCGTCGTCAGATAGCGCACCGTCGAGGCCGACGCAGGGATCTCAAGGGGCAACCATTCCGTCACCGACAACCCGTATCCTTCGATAGCCACGAGCTTGCGCGGATTGATGCTGAGGAGACGCGTGGAGCGTACGCCGAGCTCACGCAGGATCTGCACACCGATCCCATAATCTCGCTGATCAGCCCTAAAACCGAGACGCTCGTTAGCCTCCACAGTGTCCAGTCCCTCGTCCTGCAGCCCGTAAGCGCGAATCTTATTCGCCAGACCAATCCCTCGTCCTTCCTGGTTTAGGTAAAGCAATATGCCGCGTCCCTCCATGGCGATCCGGCGCATCGCCTTATCGAGCTGCGCACCGCAGTCACAACGCACCGAACGCAGCACATCTCCGGTGAGGCATTGTGAGTGTACGCGCACGAGCACGTTCTGCCCGTCGCTGATGTCACCGCGCACCAGGGCCAGGTGTGTTTGCTTGTCGATCTGATTTTCGAATGCATGAAGACGGAACTCTCCGTATTCGGTTGGTAGCTTCGTGGATGCGACACGCTTAACCAGCGATTCGGTGCGCACCCGATAGGTAATCAGGTCGGCGATCGTGACCATGGGCAGGTGGTGCCGACGCGCGAAACCCCTAAGCTGGGGCACCCGGGCCATGGTGCCATCCTCGTTTATGATTTCGCAGATGACGCCAGCCGGAGAGAATCCAGCGATGCGCGCAAAGTCTACGGCAGCTTCTGTCTGCCCAGCGCGTACCATCACGCCCGCGCTCCGTGCGCGTAGCGGGAACACGTGACCTGGACGGACCAGATCTGAGGGCTTCGTCGCCGGGTCAATTGCTACGAGAATCGTCACAGCACGATCAGCGGCCGAAATCCCAGTGGTGGTACGCTCCTTCGCCTCAATGCTCACGCAAAACGCCGTTTCGAATCTCGAGTTATTCTGCGAGACCATCAGCGGAATCGCGAGTTCATCGAGTCGTTCGGGTGTCATTGCCAGGCAGATCAGTCCACGGCCGTGGCGCGCCATAAAGTTGATGGCTTCAGGTGTGATCTTTTCGGCGGCGATGGTCAGATCGCCCTCATTTTCCCGGTCTTCATCATCGACAACGATCACCATCTTGCCGGCGCGTATGGCCGCAATGGTTTCCTCGATGCCGGCGAATGGGCCGGGGCGCTTCTCCGCCCCGTTCACAATTTTGAGCTGCTGCCTCATGTGCATACTCGCTTTTCAGGAACTTATACAAGCCCACGATCGGAAATTGATCTCCGATCTAAGCGTTCGATGGATTGGGCACTTCTCCACAATTTCGACCAACCTCGATCGTTGTTTTCCATTAGGGAACCCGCCGATTCGAGTTCACGGTCAAGTAGCGCGATCCATTCAGGCGTAAGGGCCTTTACTTGATCAACTGCAGGCATTTCGAGGCCCAAGTCATTCCATTGGGTATTATTGAACAGCATTGCCTTTACGGCACTGACCGTAAGAGGCTGGTGTCAGCAAGTTCCCATCTGCAGGAGTGTTGACACGCGATGGGCGTGCACGGATCGAATACGCGACATCCCGTCCTGGACAGCAACAGTCTCAACTCGGTGCGACGTGAATGGGTGCCGTAGCGCTCCTGCCAAGACTGTACTGAAAGGGCTTTGATGGCTCAACGCAACGTTGACGAGAGTTCCGCGGCTTCACGACTCTGGGGCGGCATTCGCCGGCTCTGCGAAACACTTGATCAAACGAGGCCGTAACGCGGATTGTGGGTGGCAGAAGAATGTAATCGCGGACATGGCGTTCTCCAAGGTTCTGCAAGAGCTTCTTTAAGCGCCCGGGAGGCCCGTAGCACGGGCTGGTCCACGATGCAGGATCGGAGTATCTTCCCTGTGTTCCAATGCCCACTTCGCGATCTCGTCTTTGCGGGCGAACCATACGTCCTCATGACTCGTTGCGTATGTCAAGAAACGATCCAGCATGCGAATGCGATTTGCATGTCCATTGATCCGGTCGTGCATGCCGATGAGCATCAAGCGGCGGCGGCTCGTGCCTTCTTCATAGAGTTGGTCGAACTCGTCGCGTAGCGCCTGTTCATACCCCTGTGGGTTATAACCGTCGAATGGGTATGAGGAGATGTCGTTCATGTGGAAGGTATAAGGAACGGTCACGAAGTCTTGGCCCTTCACCGGGACGATGAACGGTTCGTCGCGGCTTGGTTCATCAATGCTGTACAGGAAGCCAAGCTCCTGGAGCGTCTCCAGAATGTGAACGGAGTTGCGAAGCCAGTAGGCATTCCATCCGATGGGCGTTTGTCCGGTAATGTGGTGAATCGTCTCGACCGAGTCGGCGATAAAGCGCTTCTCTTCTTCGCGGGGAAGATTGTAGGAGGGCGACCAGGTCCGACCATGGGCCGCAGCTTCATGCCCGCGTCGTACGATCTCCTGCGCCAACTCAGGCGCCTGCTCAATCGCTTTTCCGACCATGAAACAGGAGGCCTTGATGTTGTGCTTATCGAATAGGTTGAGCGCACGAGGGATACCCTCGTAGTGCCCGTAGGCGAAGAAGGCGTTCGTGGGAAGATCGGGGAGACCACCTTTGATGGGTTCGGAAATTGGTCCGCCGGCGCCAGAGATGGGCTGCCCGCCGCTCTCGAACATAAGAGAAATGCTGATAGCCAGCCGCGCTCCACTTGGCCAGAAACCCTTTGATTTCGATTGTTCCTGCATATTTTGTCGTCCTTTCTGGGTTGAGGCAAAGCTTGGACTGTTCAAGAGACCTAGCGTTCCGGCCGCTACGGCACCAACCGAAAACTGTCTACGTGTAATCTCCATATGTCTCTCCTGGCGCTTTCAAAAGGACGTTTAAGTTCTCACGTGGAGCCCCGACCATGGGCGGTGCTGCTATCAGACAGGTGAGACGAGCCCCGCGTTGCGTTCGATCGTTTTGATTACCGAGTCCAAGCGGCCGGACAGGACCTGTTTGGCAATGCTAAGGGTGAAGCCTTTGACTGTATGGAAAGGAGAATGCGACGGCAGCGATAGAGCGTAAGGATCTACTACCGCGTCGACGACGACTGGGCCGTCCTTGTGCCGAAAGGCCTCAGCAAGTCCCTCCCGAACGTCCCCCGGCTCTTCGATTCGAACCCCCTTCGCGCCCATGGCCTCGGCGACCTTCGCGAAATTCGGGTTCTTGAATTCCACTCCGAACGGCACGAAGCCGGCCTCTTGCTGCTCGATATTCACGAAGTCGAGGGAACCATTATTGAGAATGATCTGGACTACAGGCGTTTTTCGTTCTACCTGCGTCAATAGGTCACCCATCGCGAGCATGGTGAACCCCCCGTCGCCGCAGAGGGCGATCGTTTGCCGGCCTGGGTATGCCAGCTGCGCGCCGAACGCATTTGGCGCAGCATTAGCCATGGACGCCCAGGAGAACGAGCCGAAAAGTCTGCGATTTCTGCTGCCACTGACGTGCCTTGCTAGCCATATACATGCTGTGCCAGTGTCGGCAAAAAATATTGCGTCGTCGGAAGCGAGCTCGCTTAACGTCGCGGCCAGGAATTCCGGACGTATGGGCTTGATCCCGGGTCCTTTCACCACGTAGTGCTGGAGAAGCTCGTGGAACGACTTCGTCTCCGCGAGATGTTTGTCGAGAAAGCGGTCGTCGGTTTTGTCACTCACTCTCTTTAACAAGGCGGTGACGGTCGCTTTGATGTCGCCGACGAGCCCAAGATCAACGGCGGTCCGGCGGCCGATGTGTTTGGGATTTTTGTCGATCTGGACTTTCTTCACGCTATCGCCGGGGAGGAACTCCGAGAAGGGGAAGTCAGTGCCGAGCAGCAGCAGGAGGTCGGCCTCATTAATTGCGCCGTAGGCTCCGCCGTAGCCGAGCAAGCCAGTCATGCCAACCGCATTGGGATTGTCGTGTTCTAACCACTGCTTGCCGTGGAACGAATAGCCGACAGGGGCCTTCAGTTTGCCTGCCAGATGGACCACTTCATCGCGGGCATCTCGGCAGCCTTCTCCACCGAAGATTGCTACGGTTTTTGCCTCGTCGATCATTTCGACAAGCTGATTGAGGTCTGCGTCGGAGGGTCGCAAGACCGGCATAGCCGGAATTGTGATCTCGGTCGAGTGAATGGCGGCATCCGCCGACGCGACGTCGCCCGGAAGCGAAATTACTGTGGGGCCCTTCTCCGATAGTGCAGTGAGAATCGCCGTATTGAAGATGGGGCGCGCTTGCTCAGGGTTGACGACCCGCCCGGTATAGAGGGATGCGGCTTCGAAAAACTTGTAAGGATTGAGTTCTTCGAGCGCGCCTGTGTCGATAAGCTTCGTCTCCACATCGCCCGCAATTGCGATGATCGGAGCCCCCTCCTTCCGCGCGTCCATTAGCCCATTGAACAAATGAACGACGCCGGGGCCGGAGGTTCCACACACCACCACCGGATTACCGCTTAGGTAAGCCTCGGCGACAGCGGCGAAAACTCCGTATTCTTCGTGACGGACGTGGATGAACTCGATCTTGCCGTTGCGGCGCAGCGCATCGATGACACGATTGAGAGCGTCCCCAACGATGCCATAGCAGCGTTTGACGCCGGCGTTTGCGAGCATCTCCCACAAGACGTCTGCGACTTTTCTCGACATAGAATGACCCTTTCCCGGCTAGAATTTCGATTTTGAGCTCCGGATCAGCTTCAGATAAGTGGTCGGCCGGCATAGCTTCTGATCCCGCTCACTTGATTTCATCACTGATTGCCACTCTCATCTTGCTTTTCCTTCATGCGACTTCGCCTCAACTCGCTGCGCAGCTTCCGTAGAAGATGTTTTGTGTACACGTCGCTGGCGATGAACTCGGCACCCTGACTCATGATTTCCGCCAGAACGGCTTCGCCATTGCGGTCAATCGATATCACCTCGATCAGCTCAACGATGCATCTCCGCGTGTCCCCTGTGTGGTGCGCTTCTCTCCAGGTCGACTTGAGCTCAGCCGCCCACTGGCCGACCAACTGACCCTGCAAGGACCACCTCTGCCCGTCGGATAAATCGGCTATCGTGATCTTCAGCACTGCTCGTCCCTTGACCGCTTACCGGAAACCGTCGGCGCCTGAAGCCCGATTCTGCGCCGATGAACGGCAAAATCGGCTTGCACCCAGCGACGGCATTTGCTACTGCTACCGCCGCAAGTCCCTGCAGCTATGACTGGCCGGTGCTTGAGGCGTATTTCGACAAACCGACGCGAAGTGACATAGCAGTTGAGCAGCCAAACGGGCTAGAGCATTGAATTAATTCTATGTGCTTGCTCCAACAGCAGTTTAGAACTGAGGTTCGTGGCACCGAATATCGTGAGCCGAACGATCCGGATACGGAGGTTTGGCGCGCTCGCCAGAGATCCAGCACCGCAGTGGATGGGCGTAGAATGTTGGGCGACGTTCGCGCCGGGTATATTCTTGTTGATAGGCCCACGAAATCCTGACGACTGCCGCTTTGCGCTCCTCAGGTCTGAGCCTGGCGTGAAATGTCGTCAGTCAAACAGGCCCGTGCGGTAGAGAAACAACTTACTGCAGGTAGTGGAGAGTACTCAAATGTTGAACATCAGCAACGTCGGTTGTGCCGGGCGCTGATGAGCGGAACGGTTCAGAGAGCGCCCGATACGGCGTTAACCAAGAGATACGAAGCGCTCCTCCGCGTTTCGCAAACCCTCCTCTCAATTCGCTCTTCGGAGGAGCTTTTCAGCCTTCTCGCTCGGGAGTTGCGTGCGGTTGTGAACTTCTATGTCATGGGCGTCGGCCTCTACGACGAGAAGACGCACGAGGTACGAACCACGTCGTACGGCGAACCGGGTGTTCCCCTCCAGGCTCCAAAATTCGCGGCAGAAGAGACGTTCTCGTGGTGGGTGTACCAGCATCAAACGCCCTTGGTCATTCCCGACTTAGACGCGGAGACTCGATTCCCAGCGGTAGCCGAGATGCTCAAGAGCCGCGGGGTTCGTTCGGTATGCGCGCTCCCTTTGACGACAGTACACCGGCGACTCGGGGGCCTCGCTCTGGGCAGCACAGAGGCCGATGCCTATAGCTGTGAGGAAGTCAGTTTTCTCTCGCTGGTTGCCAACCAAGTTGCGCTGGCAGTAGACGACGCGTTGAACCTCGACGAGTTACAACATGCCAAGGAGGCCCTGCGCACGAGCGAAGAGAGTTTTCGCCTGATCGTCGATAGCATTCCTGCGTTTGCATGGTATGCGAGTCCAGATGGGAGGATCGAATATCTAAATCAGCGCATTCTGGATTTTACCGCCGAGCGCCAGGAGAACTTGGTAGGTTTTGGGTGGGCTAACGTACTCCATCCCCAGGATGTTGAGGGAACGAAGAAGGCGTGGCTGCACTCCGTCGAAACCGGCGAGCCGTGTGAAGTAGACCAACGTGTGCGCCGGTTCGATAACATCTATCGGTGGTTTCGTACCACTGCTCAGCCGTTGCGGGATCCCAGTGGGCGCGTGATTCGCTGGTATGGCGTTGCAACTGAGATCGAAGACTGGAAGCGGGCCGAGGAAGCCCTCCGCGAGCGCGAAGAGAGTTTTCGCCAGATAGTCGATAGCATTCCCGGCCTTGTTAATACTATGACGGCGAAAGGCGAACTCGAATTCGTCAATCAGCAAATGCTTGATTATTTTGGCAAGACGCTCGATGAATTGAAAAATTGGAGCGCCCCCGATCATCTTTATCCTGACGACCGTCCTCGCGTGATGGCCGCGTGGACACGCATGGTCGAAACCGGGCATCCCTATGACCATGAGCAACGTCTCCGTCGTGCCGATGGCGTATACCGCTGGTTCCACGTACGCTCTCTCCCATTGCGGGACACGGAAGGTCGCATCATCCGCTGGTATGCCCTACACACGGATATTGACGACAGGAAGCGCGTCGAGGAAGCCCTGCGCGCGAGCGAACTCAATTTTCGCTTGATCATCGATAGCATTCCCGGCCTTGTTCATACTTTGACAGCCGCAGGCGAACTCGAATTCGTCAATCAGCAAAACCTGGATTATTTCGGCAAGACCCTTGAGGAATTGAGGGGTTGGGCCGGCAGCGACGTCTTTCATCCGGAAGATCTCCCCCGCGCGATCGATGCGTGGAAGCACACACTCAAAACCGGGCAGCCGGACGAAATTGAGTGCCGCCTCCGCCGTGCTGACGGCGTATATCGCTGGTTCGAGTTACGCTGCCTCCCCCTGCGGGACTCAGAGGGCCGCATCATCCGCTGGATGAGCCTGCATACGGATGTCGACGACAGGAAGCGCGCCGAGGAAGCCCTCCGCGCGAGCGAACAGAGTTTGCGCCTGATCGTCGATAGCGTACCCGGCCTGGTTCTTACCATGACTGCGGAAGGCGAACTCGAATTCGTCAGTCAGCAAGGCCTGGATTATTCTGGCAAAACGCTTGACGAACTGAAAGGTTGGACCACCTCCGACATTGTTCATCCCGATGACCTTTCTCGCGTGCTGGCCACGTGGAGACGCTCGGTCGAAAGCGGAAATCCAGCCGGATATGACTCTGAATACCGTATCCATCGTGCCGATGGCGTATACCGCTGGTTCCAGGTTCGCGCTCTCCCCGTGCGGGACACGGAAGGTGGCATCATCCGCTGGTATTGCCTCCATACGGATATTGACGACAGGAAGCGCGCCGAGGAAGCCCTGCGCGCGAGCGAACTCAATTTGCGCCTGATCGTCCATAGCATTCCTGGGCTCGTGTGTACCATGAGTCCGGCAGGCGAGGTCGAACTTCTCAACCGCCAAGTCTTGGAATATTTTGGCAAGACAGCTGAGGAGTTGAAGGGTTGGGCTACCAGCGACGCCGTTCATCCCGACGATCTCCCTCGCGTGGTCGCTGCCTTTAGGAATTCCGTCGAAACCGGGCATCCCTACGACATCGAGCACCGCTGCCGACGTGCCGATGGGGTATACCGCTGGTTCCAGGTTCGCGCTCTCCCCGTGCGAGACACGGAGGGTCGCATCACCGGCTGGTACATCTTGCTGACTGATATCGACGAGCGCAAAAAAGCGGAAGATCGGTTGCAGCTGCTCCTCGATGTCACCAATCAGGTTGTCTCAAATTTGCAGCTCCGCGCCCTGCTGCGGGCCATCTCGGGAAACATCCGGCGCGTGATGCGATGCGATTGCGCCAGTTTGGCGCTACCGACTGAACAAAATAAGGAGCTACAACTGAACGTCGTTGATTTCCCGGAAGGCAAAGGCTTCTTTCACGAGGAGGGGGTTTATTCGATCGAGGGATCGCCCTACGGCACAGCATTTCGAACAATGAAGCCATTGGCACTCCACAACCCATTCACTGGGTGGGTCGATAATCCGATTGTTCAAAGCCGGAGGTGTGAAGGTTTTAAGTCTTTGTGCTTCATACCGTTGATCAGGCGGAATCGCGCGATTGGCACCTTAAATCTCGGAAGGCTCTGGGGCGATGCCTTCACCGAGGACGACATATATTTTCTCGGGCAGGTAGCGAGCCAGATCGCCATCGGGGTAGAAAACGCTTTGGAATATGGTCAGATAACAGAGGCCAAGGAGCGACTGGCAGAGCAAAAGCTCTACTTGGAAGACGAAATCCGGGTTGAGCATAATTTCGAAGAGATCATTGGAAACAGTCCAAGACTGAAAGCTGTGATCGAGAGTGTTCGAACGGTGGCACCGGCGGACTCGACGGTTCTCATCCAGGGCGAGACGGGCACCGGCAAAGAGCTGATCGCCCGCGCGATTCACAACCTGAGCCCCCGTAAGGGGCAGGCGTTTGTCAAGGTGAATTGCGCGGCCATCCCTCTGGGCCTTCTTGAAAGCGAGTTGTTTGGCCACGAGAGGGGCGCGTTTACCGGCGCCATAGCCCAGAAGGTCGGAAGATTCGAACTGGCGCACAAAGGAACGCTGTTTCTGGACGAAGTCGCCGATATACCGCTCGAATTGCAACCCAAGCTCCTGAGGGTCCTGCAGGAGCAGGAATTTGAGCGACTGGGCAGTACCCGCACCCAACGCGTCGATGTTCGCGTGCTAGCGGCGACGAATGCCAGCCTCACCCAAATGGTCGCTGAAAAGAAGTTCCGCAGTGACCTTTACTATCGCTTGAACGTGTTTCCGATTGATGTCCCACCGCTACGA
>WNFJ01480546.1_pt4 | contig 30683 bp, 25 predicted proteins | sample 5400461 | NCBI WGS metagenome assembly WNFJ01 (sample SAMN13153349, study PRJNA577476) | soil metagenome | isolation source: 115 cm saprolite on Douglas fir-dominated hillslope | place: USA:California | collected 2013-09-17
CCCCCGCCGACGATCACGGCGAACGAGACGGCGCCCGGCAGCAAGCCGCTCACCTTGCTCGCCGCACCGCCCTTGCCGTGCCCCTTGCCGGGGCCAGGTCCGGGTCCTGGGCCGTGTACGGCGCCCCCGCAGGCGAGCGACGTGCCGGTCATCCCCAGGTAGGTCCCGGCGGTGACGCCGCTGCCGTCCGCCAGGCGCGTCTCGGCTCTGAGCTGGTAGTACTGGGTCGCGGTCCCGTTGGGATGGATGACCTCTATCAGCGCGTCGCTGCCGCGCCGGCCGCAGAAGCGGTAGAGCCGTCCCGGGCCAGCGGCCAGGACCCTGCCGTCCCCGCCAGAGAAGGAGAACATCGTTGCCGCATGGCTGCTGCCTGAACCGCTGAACGCCGCGACGAAACGCCACGACTGGCCGTCGTGCCACGGCAGCGCGAGACCCGCGGTGCCCGCGGTCCCCGTGCTTCCCAGTGTCGAAGTGCCTCCAGATGTCGCCGAGCTTCCCGATGCCGAAGTGCCCCCAGGCGCCGAAGTGTCCCCAGGCGCGACCGTGCCCGTTGGCATGGCCGTCCTCTTCGGCGTGGCCGTCCTCTTCGGCGTGGCCCGGCCCCCGGGCGCCGCGACGCCGGTCGGCGAGGCGCTACTTCCCGGCGGCGCGCTGCTGACGGGAGGAACGGTGCCAGCAGGAGGAGCCGTGCCAGCAGAGCCGTGCCAGCAGGAGGAGCCGTGCCAGCAGGAGGAGCCGTGCCAGCAGGAGGAGCCGTGCCAGCAGGAGGAGCCGTGCCAGCAGGAGGCGGGCGCCGCCTGCGCCGCATTGAACCGTGCGAGCAGGCGCTTCTCCCCACGCGAAAGCACCGCCCTTGGGGCGGACGTCAGCATCCGCCCGAACCCGGCAGTGCCCGACAGGGCGATGTCCCACCGGCCGCCGGTGGCATGACCGAGAAACAGCGCGGTCCACGGCGGGGCCGCGCTTCCGGCCGGGACCGGGATCACGGTGGTGCCGAATGCCCAGAACCGATTGTGGGTGGCCCGGGTCAGCTGAACCACGGGACGGCCGATGACCTCGGTGCCGTAGTCGAGGCGCGCGGCGGCGCCCTCCTGTGTGGACATGATGTGGCGGACGGCCCGCGTCAGCTCGGCCAACGGCGCGCCGATCACCGGCCGGCTCGTCCGGGCGGGACGTACCGGCCCGCGCGAGATTACGGGTCCGGCGTGCGCGGGCCTCGGCGCGGCGGCCTGGCGGACATCGTGCAGCACGGTTACCCCGGCGACGAGGGCCGCGACCAGGCAAATGGTGACCGAGGCCGCGTACCGCCCGCGGAAATGCGGCCCGCGTACGTAGCGGCCGATCTACGGCCGCGGGGAATCCGGGGAGCGAGTCCCCGGCGGCTGCGCTGCACGATCCTCCCGAAAGGAAGGGTCCCCTCGCTGTTTATATCGCCTCACGCACGCCAGGGCGCCACAAATGACGAACTACGCAGCCGGCCGCCCAGCCCCGGCGGTCAGCCCCCGGCGGTTACCCCGCGGCGGTCAGCCACGCGCCAGGCCGGGCCCGGCCGTCAGGTGTGCGCACAGGCTCACGGCGTAGCAGGTGCCAGGGTTGACCGTCTCATGCAGGTGGCCGCGGCCGCGCACCCGCACCCGGTTCGGCCGCAGCGGCCGGTCCGCCGCACCGGCCGCCGTGATGGTCCGCTCGGCCAGTTCACCCGCGACCACGGTCAGCGCCGCACACCCCGGGCCGTACTCACCCGGCGCGCCGCGGTAGCCGGGCGGGGTGGTGACAAGCCACAGCTCACACCCGGGCGCCGCGTCCAGGCGGCGGTGAACCGGGCGCCGCGGGTCGAAGCGGACCAGATGCCACCATCGCGCCGGGTCCGCTGCCGCCGCCCGCACCAGGCCAGCCAGACGGCCCGCCGTCACATGACCGGTGGTACCACCCAGGCTCCCGAACGGCGGTGCTGATGCGGGCGTGTACGCAAGCTGCGCCAGTTCTGGGGCGGCTGAGACATCGGGTTTCATCGCGGTCTTCCATGTGACGCGGGCCGGTGGGCCCTGGACGGTCTTCAGCAGAAAATGGCCGTCAACGACAACAGGAAAGACACGCGCGGCGCGCGGCACGGGCGCGAACCGCCGAGGTCAGCGCCGCGCGGGCGGACAGCAGGGTGAGTACCCCGCTGCCGTGAGGCTCCGCGCTCGCTGTCATGACGGTAAGGAGACCGCACGTGACGCTCGGTTGTCAAGTCGGCAGCCGATGTCCGCGCGGCGGCGTGCCGGGACAACGGCTTGTCAGCCAGAAAGCTCCCGCTCCAGGGGGGTGCGAAAGCGCGGTGTCACCCGCACGGAGCCGACCCAGCCGCGCAGCCGTTCGGCTTCGTCTTCCACCGCGGCAGCGGCCTCGGCGCCCGCGTCCTCGAGCAGCCGGAACACGATCCCGCCGTCCGCGCGCTGGGCCCAGCCGCCGACGACCCGCCCGTCCCACCACACCGTCGGGCCGATGTTGCCGGATCGGTCGGTCAGCGCGGGGCCATGCTCGCCGAGGAACCAGCGCCGGTCCTGCCAGCCCATCACGGTCGGGTCGAGCGCAGGGAGCAGCGCCACCCACGGCGCCACGCCTGGCACCGCTTCCTCGTCCCCCGCGAGCACGAGTCCGGTGGAGCCATCGAGGTCGACCTCGGTCACGGGGATCTGCGCGAGTGCCGACGTGACCTGCCCGGCTGTCCACCCCGTCCACCATTTGAGGTCGGCCCTCGTGGCCGGCCCGGACCCGGCCAGCCAGCGGCGGAGCAGGTCAGCGCGCGCGGCGGCGGCGGGCGGCTTGGTCGGCGCGCCAGGCAGCCACGTCTCGATGGGCAGCCAGCGGTACTGGGTGGACGTCCAGGCGCCACGGGGGCGGCCGCGGACGATGCGGCCGTCGGCGGCGAGCAGGAACAGCACCCACGTGGCGATGCCCTGCATGCCGCCGTAGCTCTTGCCCTCCGCCATCATGATCTTCTCGCGCAGCCGCGGCTCGTCCCCGGCCAGCTCCGCGGCCGTCGCTTCGCCACGTGCCACAAGCGCCCGCGTGGTGGACTCCTCGACGTCCTTCAGCCAGGCGCCCACGTCACCGGAGATGCCGCCCGCCGCGAGCAGTTGTTCGTACCTGCGGCGCTGCCGCACCGCGATCTCGTCCGTGCACGACGCCTGCACGACCGGCACGAGGTCCGCGGCGACCACGAACATCGTCCGGCGCATGCCCAGCATCCGGACCAGCGTGCGGTCCTCGTAGAGCGCCTGCTCTATCACGGCGGGGGCCGGCCTGCCCTGCGCACGGGCCTGGATCGCCAGGAACACCGACGCCGGGTCGGTTGCGTGCAGCGCCACCAGGCCGCTGCCCACGTCGGCCGCTGACGCGGCCAGCGCGCCGGGGGCCAGGTGGTGGCGCAGCGCCAGGCGTGCCCGCCGCTGCGCCGGCCCGATCCGCGGCGCCGTCGCCATCGCGCACCCCTGACTGTTCTTCGCCGCCCGTCCCGCCGCTCGGCAGGCTCGGCTGCCCATTCAAGCCGGTCCCCGCGATGGCCGCAAAGCGGCGGCGAGTCCGGTCAGCCGGGAGCCATGTCGACGAAGCGGCTGTAGTGCCCCTGGAACGCGACGGTCAGGGTCGCGGTCGGCCCGTTCCTGTGCTTGGCCACGATCAGGTCGGCCTCGCCGGCGCGCGGCGACTCCCGCTCGTACGCGTCCTCCCTGTGCAGCAGAATGACGACATCACTATCCTGTTCAATGCTGTTGTGAGCCAGAATGCCGTCGGCAATAAAATTGTGTGTACCTTTGACCGTGGCATCGTAGACCGGCTGCGGGCCCAATGGCTCGACGCTGACAATCCGGTCCCAGTAAATGTCGCTGGTAGCGACCGCGCGAAGTACGGCGGAGTCCAGCGCGTTGGCACAGCGGAACAGCCGTGCTCGCGAGGGACAGCACTCGTAGAGCGTCGTGCCGCAGTAATGAGTGCCAATGGCGGCCTGGAGCTGGCGTTCTGTCATTCCGATCCGTGCTCGTTCGGACTTGACCAAGTCCCAGACCTCGATCGGCAGGGTGTCGACGTTTGTATCGACGTCCCTGCCGTCGAGCAGAACCGCCAGCTTTGACACCAGTTCTCCGCGGCGGCCGTGCACGCCGATCTCCCGGCAGAACGTGCGCAGGCTCGGGCCGTCCGGCACAATGACGTGATAATTGGGTCGGTAGCCTGCCTTCATTACCTGCCGTATCCGGGCGACAATCCCGAACCGGGAAAGAAGCGATGCGACCCCGTCGGCAAGCTCACGGCTCGAAGAAGAATAGTAGACCTTTGGCGCCGTGCTGGCGCGGGGGACGGTCACATTGCCATCGGTCGCCCACAGGTGGCTCAGGAAGGTAGCGATCTCTTGATTGCTCGCGGAGTGCAGGATCGCGGGAATGCGCTTCTGATATGAGCGCAGGTTTTCTATGCCCAGCTCACGGAACCAGATGTGCAGCGGGTTGTGCCTGCCGTGTGTGCACTTATACGGGGCAGGCAGGTACGTGTGCCACCACGTGCGCTGCCGCACCCGGCGCGGAATGATGCCGAACTCGGCCCCCGCAGCCATCTCTACGAAAGCGAGGTTGGCCTCGTCGTTGGACGTATAGTGCACGGGCTGCGTTCGCAGGACGCAGCCGTCGCCGATCAAATGCGCGAGCAGGCCCAGGCGGTGCTCGGACCAGCCGAGCCCGGGGGCGATGGGTTCCGGGACACGGCGCGGTATGCCGAGGCGGTCGCCGGCGTTCAGTTCGTCGAGAGGCCGCCAGCCCGCGAGGGTCAGGAACTGGTGGTTGCCAGACGCCTTCACCTCTCGGCCGGATGCCAGCCGGAGCCGGTAGACAACCTTGACGCCCGACTCGAACACATGGGTGATCGGTGCCGGGACGATGCGGTGCTGCTGATCGACAGCCCACACGAGGACACCCTGATGGCCGTTGTCGAGCAGTTCGCGGAACGTGATCGGTGCGCCGGTGTCGGCGCGCAGCAGCTTGGTGTCCGCGGTCAAGCATCCGGATTCCCGCAGGTCAGAAAGGAGGGGGCGCTTGTCGTTGCGCTGTTCGGGGCCGCGGTTGAGCTGAGAGATGGCGATCACGGGGACGTCGAGTTCCTTGGCCAGCAGCTTGAGTGCCCGCGACATCTCCGACACTTCCTGCTGCCTGCTCTCCACCCGCTTGGGTGTGCTCATGAGCTGCATGTAGTCCACGATCACGATGCGCAGGTCGTGGCGCTGTTTGAGGCGGCGGCACTTGGCCCGGATCTCCATCATGGACATGTTCGGCGAGTCGTCGATGAACAGCGGCGCCTCGGCGACCTCGCCCATCCGCCTGGCCAGCCTGGCCCAGTCGTCGTCGCTCATCTGGCCGGTGCGCATCGTGTGCAGCGGTACCCGGGCCTCGGCCGACAGCAGCCGCATGGTGATCTCGTTGCGGCCCATCTCCAGGCTGAAGATCACCGCGGTCAGCCCGTTCTTCACCGCCGCCGCCCGCGCGATATCCAGGGCGAGGGTGGAATTGTGGGTCGGGATCATGGCCCGGCTCGCCAGGTACAGATGTCGCGGGCTATCGACCTCGACGCAGCGGACAGGAACGCTCGGGACGGCACGGACGGCGGTGATAAACCGCTGGCTCGTGCGTGGCGTCGTCCTTGCGGGCCGCCGGTCCTTGTGGGTGAGCCGCTTTCTCTCCAGCCGGAATACGTCATCTTCGGTGGTGAACGTAATGGTGTAGGCGACCGATGAGGCAGGAGAACGGCCGCGTACTGGCTTTTCTGACCAACTGCACCGATAGCCGAGGCTGATGACCAGTTCGCGAAAGCCTTCGGCAAGGCGCCTGGAGGTAACGGTGAACTGAACCGATCCCCCTCGGTTCACGGTACCGTCCGTGTCCAGCAGGCCAGCGAGCAGCGCCCGGCGCTGCGCCTCCGAGCCGCGCAGATAAGAAGCCGGTACGTGCTTATCAGAAAGCACTCCCAGCTCACGCAGCGCACCGGTGAACGAGCCAAAGCGGTCACGGCAGGACCGACACATGGCGTAGCCGGGCAACAGCCCTGTGATGCGACTACCGCAGCAACGGCAGGCCGGCCTCGCGCGCTGCGTGCCGGGCCGGCCCAAGCGCCCTCCGCAGTGCTTCCCGCACGTTGTTACTTCTAGGTTCTTCGGCGTAAAGGTTTTCCCGCACACGGCACAGTCACGATCGACCGGGTATTGCTTTGTGTCGGGGAATTGCAGGGTGTGGAGATACGATTTGCCCTTGGGCGTTACGCGCATCCCTTCGGCTTCGAGATGCAACGCGATCTCCGGATCGTCGGACGTATATCGCGCACCGGCCGAATGGCCGTCACCAAGCCAGATGCCAAGTACGTACGGGGGGATTGCGAGATCAGCGGTTGGCAGGTCCAGCGCCGCAGCGACCTGGACGGAGTGATTCAGCCGCTCGTCACCGCTTTCGCAGCGGACGGAGGCGGCAATTTGCCTCGTGGTCTTAACGGACGGGAACGTCCGCTGATTGCGTTGTCTGTTGTAGCCATTAGCGGCTGCCTGTGCGGACTTGCGCGATGCGCGGGTGTCGGTCAGCCAGCCATGTTCGGCGTCGGCGACGATGACGGTTCCGTCGTCGAACTCGACCTCGAAGCAGGGCCGACCGCACATAACGCCGGTGGCGGCGAGTACGCGGGCTGGCTTGCCGTCAGCGCCAAGAAGATAGTCACCGACCTGGACCTCACCCATCGTGGTCCAGCCACCGGGAGTCGGCAACGGCGTGTCGAGGGCAAGCGCCTTCCCGACGGCCGGCCTCGCCGCGATGACGATCATCTGGCCGGGGTGCAGGCCGTTGGTCAGCGAATCGAGGTCGCTGAACCCGGTCGGCACGCCGATCATCCCGCCGCCGCGGCTGCCGATCGCCTCGATCTCGTCGAGCGTGCCCGGCATGATCTCGGACAGCGGTAGGTAATCCTCGCTGACGCGCCGCTCGGTGACGCCGTACACCTCGGCCTGCGCACGGTCGACGAGTTCGTCGGCGTCGCCGTCGCCGGAATAGCCAAGCTGCACGATCCTGGTCCCCACCTCGACCAGGCGCCGGAGGATCGCCCGCTCACGGACGATCCGCGCGTAGTAGCCCGCGTTCGCGGCCGTCGGCACCGAGGCGATCAGGGTGTGCAGGTACGGCGCGCCGCCGGCGCGGATGAGATCGCCCCGCTTGGTGAGCTCGGCCGCGACGGTCACCGCGTCGGCGGGCTCGCCGCGCGCGTAGAGGTCGAGGACGATCTCGTGGATGATCTGATGAGCCGGCCGGTAGTGATCCTGCGGCCTGATCACCTCGATCACGTCCGAGATGGCGTCCTTGGACAGCAGCATCCCGCCGAGCACGCACTGCTCCGCGGCAACGTCGTGCGGCGGAGTCCGCTCGAACTCCTCGCCGGGTGACGTGATCTCGGCGACGCTCATGGCCTACTCCACCGCCTCCCCCACGTCGGGCAAACCGGGCCAGCAGCCGCGCTGGCGCCATGGATCCGGCCGCTGCAGACCCCGCCGATACCGGTCTAGCGGACAGGTCTGACAGTTTCGCGCGCGGCGCCGCGGCAGGCCAAACGCTGCTGTGCACATGCCTGTGGACGGCTTGTGCAGACACGCCGGCCGGGCTGTGCACAGTCTGGGGACAAGATGGGGAAATGCGCGGGGGTTACGCTCGCTGACCCCGCGTCACCAGCGTCAACGCCGTCCACTGCCTGTGCGTGAGAAAAACTGGCCAGAGATCTGCTATCCACAGCGGCCAGAAGTTATCCACACGTGACATCGCGCGGCCACGCTTCGTGTTCTTGGTGGGTCCCGCCGTTCCGCCCGCGCCTGACGTGTCACTCCGGTAACATTCGAACATGTGTTCGGACGAGAGTGGGAGCAGCGATGCGGCCGACCAGGTGGCCCGCCTCGCCCGGGCGATCGACGATCTCGCGGCCGCGAACCCCGGCTCGCTCACGGCGGCGGAGGTGGCCGGCCGCGTCGCTCGCATCTGGACCCTGGTCGGGCAACTGGACCCCGACCTCGCGCGGCGCGCCGCGGGCTACGGTCCGTCCAGGCCGCATCCCGCCGATCCGCCTGGGCCGACGCCCGACGGGCCGCCCGAGCCGACAGCCGATGGTCCGCCGGGGGCGACGCCCGACGGTTCGCCTGGGCCGGGGCCGGACGCTCTACCCGGGCCTGCGGCCGATGGGCCGCCCAGTGCGGACGCCGGACGACAAGGCTGAACCGACGCGGGCGGGTCAGCGCCGGTACGTCAACGGGCCGACCGGTATGCCAGTGTGGCCCGCAGCCGGTACGGCGGTGCAATCCGCGGCCGTTACGCTCCGGCGATCTCGATGTCGAGGGTGGCGCTGACGTCCGGGTGCAGCCGCACCGCTACCTGGTGCGCACCCACCGTCTTGATCGGGCTGCGGACCTCGATGCGGCGCCGGTCGAGCTCGGGGCCACCCGCGGCCCGCACCGCGGCGGCGATGTCGGCCGCGGACACGGAGCCGAACAGCCGGCCGGTTTCGCCCGCCTTGGTCTCCAGCCGCACGGTCAGCCTGGCGAGCTGCGCGGCCACGTGCTTGGCGTCGCCGAGGCCGCGGATCTCACGCGCGGACCGGGCCCGCTTGATCAGGTCGATCTGCTTCTCGGCGCCACGCGTCCAGCGCATCGCGAAGCCGCGCGGAATCAGGTAGTTACGCCCGTACCCCCCGGCGACCTCGACGACGTCACCAGGCGCTCCGAGACCGGTGACCTCCTGGGTCAGGATGAGCTTCATGGGTGTGCGACTCATCGCCAGCTACCTCCTCAGCGCGCCGTGCTCGTGTACGGCAGCAGAGCCATCTCACGGGCATTCTTGATCGCTGAGGCGACGTCCCGCTGGTGCTGCGTGCAGTTGCCGGTCACCCGGCGGGCCCGGATCTTGCCGCGGTCGGAGATGAACTTCCGCAACAGCCCGATGTCCTTGTAGTCGACGTAGGCGATCTTCTCCTGGCAGAAGAGGCACACCTTTTTTTTCGGCTTACGCGCCGGTGCCTTGGCCATCGTGGTGCTCCCTCACAGAGCCCCGCCTGCGGCGGGGATGGTCGTTATCTGATGTCTTTCACTGCGGCGGTGGACCCGCCGGCCCGCCGCCGCGCGGCGGCCGAACGGCGGCCCCAGAACGGCGGCTCAGAACGGCGGCTGGTCAGAGAAGCTGTCGCCGCCGTCCGCGGCGGGCCCGCTCGTCGCCCACGGGTCGTCCGAGGCGCCGCCGCCGCCGGGCCCGCGGCCGCCGCCGGCAGGAGCGCCCTGGCCGCCCTGCCCGCCGCCGAAGCCGCCGCCCGAGCGCGCGGTCTTCGTCACCTTGGCCGACGCGTAGCGCAGCGAGGGGCCGACCTCGTCGACGGTTACCTCGTAGACGGTCCGCTTCTCGCCCTCACGGGTCTCGTAGGAGCGCTGCCGCAGCCGGCCCTGCACGATGACGCGCATACCACGCTGCAGCGTCTCCGCGACGTTCTCCGCGGCCTGCCGCCAGACGTCGCAGGACAGGAAAAGGGGGTCGCCGTCCTTCCACTCACCAGAGGCGTTGTCACGGAACCGCGGCGTGGAGGCGACGCTGAAGCGCGCCACCGCCTGGCCGCTCGGGGTATAGCGGAGTTCCGGATCACTGGTGAGATTGCCGACGATCGTGATCTGGGTGTCGCCTGCCATCGGGCCTGCTCCCGGTCGGTTTCGGATGGTTTGCTAGCGGGTCTGGTGGGCCGGATCCGCGCCCGGCGCGTACGCCGGGAGGGTCTCCGGGTGTGTCCTGGGTCAGTGCCGCTCGGGCCGAACGACCTTGGTACGCAGCACGCCCTCGTTGAGGTTCAGCTGGCGGTCGAGTTCCCGCACGGTATCCGGCTCCGCGGTCAGGTCGATCACCGCGTAGATGCCCTCGGACTTCTTGTCGATCTCGTAGGCGAGGCGGCGCCGTCCCCAGACATCGACCTTCTGCACGGTTCCGCCCCCGGTCTTCACGACCTTGAGGAACTGGTCGAGCGATGGCTGGACCGTCCGCTCCTCGAGCCCTGGTTCGAGGATGATCATCAATTCGTACTGGCGCACGGGCTCACACCTCCCCTGGACTGGCGGTCACGGTCTCTCCGTGACAGGAGGAATCCGCGCCTGCGCCGGGATCGGCCGGGCGCGGTCGAGTCAGCTTACCAAGCGCGCGCCCATGGCTGGACCACGAAACACCGTGGCCGCCCGCGGCGGTTCCGCCGCATCCGCCCGGTGCGCCGCGGCGCCGGCTGGTGCGCTGTCCAACCGGGGCGATTCCGGGGGCACCCACGCGGGAACACTGTCGTGGAGGTCGCCGAGAACCATGGAGGTGCTCCCGTGCCCGACGACACCCAGACCCGGCCGGCCACGCAACCGCCACCGCTGCTCAAGCTCAACACCGACGGCGAGCGCCATCCGCTGCTGAACCTGGTGACGGTTTTCGTCTGTGCCGGCGGGGTCGTGTCCTTCGCTCTCGGCCTGATCGCAGCGACACACCTGGCCGCCACGGTACTCGGCATGGTCTGCTTCGCCCTCGGCCTCTACGCACAGTTCGTCTCCGCGACCCGCGGCGAGCGGATGCTCATCGTGGTGGGGATCACCGGCGGGTTCGTCGGCGCGGGACTCGGCATCGCGCACGGCGGTTTCGCGATCTGAGCAGATCCGGCCGCGGCTAAGCTCGACGGCATGGTGCGCATCGGAGCTCACGTCGCCCGGGCCGGTCCGCTCGCCGCGGCGACCGCGCGCGGCGCGGAGGTCGTGCAGTTCTTCCTCGGTGACCCGCAGGGGTACAAGGCGCCGGTGCTGCCCGGCGACCCGGAGGAATTCCGGCGCGCCGCCCAGGCGGCCGGGCTTGACGTCTACGTGCACGCGCCGTACCTGGTCAACGTGGCCACCACCAACAACAAGATCCGGATTCCGACCCGGAAACTGCTCTCGCAGCACGCGGCGGCGGCCGCGTCGATCGGCGCGAAGGGCCTGATCGTGCACGGCGGCTACGTGCCGTCGTCGGCCGACCCGGCCGAGGGCTTCGCCAACTGGCGCAAGGTCTTCGAGCGGACCGAGTTCCCGCTCCCGCTGCTGATCGAGAACACCGCCGGCGGCGACAACGCGATGGCCAGAACGCTCGACGCGGTGGCGCGGCTCTGGGATGCGATCGACGCGGCCGGGGCGGGCGGGAAGGCCGGGTTCTGCCTGGACACCTGTCATGCGTACGCCGCCGGGGAGGAACTGCAGGCAATCGTGGACCGCGTCATGGCGATCACCGGCCGCATCGACCTGGTGCACTGCAACAACAGCAAGGACGAGTTCGGGTCGGGGCGCGACAGGCACGACAATCTCGAGCGGGGCACCATCGACCCGAAGCTCCTCGCCGACGTGGTGCGGGCCGCGGGTGCGCCCGTCGTCTGCGAGACGCCGGACGACGACGGCGGTCAGGCGGCCGACATCGCCTGGCTGCGTGACCATCTCGCCCGCGGGTAACACGGCTGATCCTTAACGGCTGCCGCGTGGCGCGTCGCTTGCGACGCGCCGGGGGGTTCCGGGGGGTCGCCCCCCGGGCAGACACCGCCTAACGGCTGCCGCGTGGCGCGTCGCTCTCTCCGGTCAGCCGGTTTGCGCGTGCTGCGCCAGGAGGGCGCGCCGGCGCGCACGGCGCAGCACAAATGCGTCGGGGGCGCCGGCGAGGACACCGCCCGCGGGGTCGTCTTCCCCGCCGGCGCGCACCACGTCGCCTTCGGGATGCAGGATGTCCCTGACGACAAACCCGGCCAGCAGCGCCGTGGCGGCGAAACGGGCCAGCAGGGCGGCGAAGTACCAGCCCTGGCTGAGCCCGTGGAAGCCGGTCACACCGCCGGACATGCCTGGAATGGTGAACAGGTACCACCAGATCGCGACGAAGTAGCCGATCTCGGTGAGCTGCCACACCGCGTACATCCCGAACCGGGGCCGGGCGAGCACCGCGAGCGGTACCAGCCAGATCACGTACTGCGGCGACCACACCTTGTTGGTGAGCAGAAACGCGGCGAGTGTGAGGAAGCACAGCTGCGGCAGCCGCGGGCGGCGCGGTGCGCCCAGCGCGAGCACGACGATCGCCACGCAGCAGATCGCGAACGCGCCCGCGCTGAGCAGGTTGAGGGTGCCGAGGTTCGCGGTGCCGAGCAGGGGCACGCGCCGTATCTCGAAGAAGTACCAGATCGCGCCCCAGTCGGCGGGCCGTGTCCTGCTGAAGCTGTAGAAGGTACGCCAGCCGGCCGGCGCGGCGAGCAGCACGGGGACGTTGACCGCGAGCCAGGCGATGGTGGCCGACCCCGTCGTGACCCAGAACGCCCGCATCCGTCCCGCGCGCAGGCACAGCAGCAGCAGCGGGCCGAAGAACACCAGGGGATAGAACTTGGTCGCGACGGCCAGGCCGAGCAGCGCTCCGGCGAGCACCTGCCGCCGTGCCGCCCACGCCGCGATGCCCGCCGCGACGAGCGCCATCGCGACGAGGTCCCAGTTGATGAACGCGGACAGGATCAGCGCCGGGCTCAGCGCGACGAGCAGGGCGTCACGCCTGCGGCCCGGCCCGGCCGCGTAGGCCGTGGCCAGTACGCCGACGATGGCACACACGGCGAGCCCGGCCACGGTGACGTCGAAGAACCGCTGGCCGCGGGCGAACGGGTCGGCGATGGGATGCACCAGCCACGCGGCCGCCTGCATGACCGCGCCGATCAGGACCGGGTACTCGACCGGGTGGCCGGCGTAGGGTACCTTCCCGTTGGCCAGCTGCTCGGTGAAGTACAGCGGGTAGATGTCGGTGTAGCAGGCGAGCTGGAACTGCTTGCCAGCGACGTTCCACGCCCCGTTGCGGCACGGCAGCTTCTCGAGGAACGCGAACAGCGTGCCGGCCAGCGCGGCCGCGGCGAGCACCGGCGCGGAACCGAAGACGCCGGCCGGGCCGCCGGCTACACCGGCCTGGTGCGGGCCAGGCACGTTCGCCGGACCTGATGGCGGATCGCCTCGCGGCGTGCCCGCACGTCCAGGCCACGCCTCGCCCTCCCCGTCGCTGCCGGGCTCCGGCTCGGGCTCTTCGTCGGCGCCCGGTGCCCGTGGCCCGCGTTCAGTCATTCCGCCCGGCCTCCCGGCGGGACCTGGCCCGCGGCCCTCCTGAACATCCGCCAGGATCCCGGGGACATGGCCTAGCCGCTTCCACGCCGCGGCGCGGCCGCCGGGCCGGCCTGGTTAGCCGCGTTGGCACCGGCGGTCGGCGCCGGGACCGGCGGCCCCGACGCGGGAATCGTCGGGGTGGGCCCGGGCGAGGGTGGGTTCGGCGTCGGTGACGGGCAGCCAGGAATGATCATCCCGGGCGGGCAGGGGAACTGGCTCTTGTGGCCATGTTTGCCGCCGCCGTTGCCGCAGAAGGGGGTGCCGGGAATACATCCGGGTTGCGACTGGCGGGGATGCGGTCGTTTCGGCGGCGTCATGAGCGGGCCGAGCAGGTTCCACTTGGCACCGCCGAAGGCCGGCGTCGGGAAGTTCTCCATCGGCAGCGGCGCGAACTCCTGCTCGGCGAACGTTCGCCAGATCATGGATGGCCAGTCGCCGCCGTACCCGCCGCCCGCGAGTCCGCCGAGCAGGTTGAGCGACTCATGGTTGATGTTGCCGTCCTGTTTGTTCGAGAAGATCCCGACCGAGAGCGTGTACTGCGGGATCGCGCCGATGAAGAACGCCGACTGCGCGGCGTTCGTGGTCCCGGTCTTGCCGATGATCTCACGGCCGTCGGCCATGGCCGCGTTGGTCCCGGTCCCGCCGGACTTGACGTCGAAGGAAAGGGCCCAGTTGACGTCCGCCGCAATATCGGGGGTGAGAACCTCGACGCGGCTGACCGTGGCCGCCGTGGTCATGCTGCCCTGGGTGATCCGCTTGATGACGTGCGGCGTGATGTACTCGCCGCCGTTCGCGAGCGTGTTGAACATCGTCGCTTGCTCCTCCACCGTGAGGGAGGCCTGGCCAAGCGCGATGCCAACCTGGTCCCGCATGGACTCGAGCCCGGAGCCGTTCGGGTAATTTCCGGTGTTCACTCCGAACTTCCCGGCCAGGTTGATGACGTTCTGGGTGCCCACGCGGTGGAGCAGGTCGGTGTAGGCGGTGTTGAGCGAAGCGGCGGTCGCGACCTGCACGCTGACCGGCCCGAGGCTGCCGTCGCCCTGGTCGTTCGACACGTTGAACGACATCGGGCCCGCTGACGACGGGCACGGCGCGGTGGGCGACGACGCCCTGACCGCATACGCCATCGGGCTGGTGTCGGGCGGCACGCAGATCGGGGAATACCCGTCGAGCACGCTGCTCTGGACGCTCATGCCCCGTGCTCGCGCCTCGGCGAGCACGTACGGCTTGAACGACGACCCTACCTGCTCGCGGTTGGTCAGGGCCATGTCGTACTGGCATTTGATCTGGGCACAGTGGGGCGCGTTGTAGCCGGGGCCGCTGTACATGGCGATGATCGCGCCGGTGCTCGGCTGCTCGAGCACCGCGCCCACGTGCGCGTACCACGGCAGTGCCTTACCGCCCTGCTTCATGAGCACTTCGTTCTCGCGCACGGAACGGTACAGAGCGTCCATCTTGTGCTTGTCGAACGTCGTGACGATCCGCAGGCCGCCGTTGTTGATCAGGCTGTCGGTGTAGTGGTAGGTGTTGCGCAGCTCGCTGTAGACGGCGTCCCTGATGTAGCCGTCGTAGGCGGCCGGCCCGATACCGAGTTGCTGATGGTTGCCGAGCGCAGGGAATTTCTGCGCGGCCGCCTGCTGCGGTGACAGGGTCCCCATCGTGACCATGCCATTCAGCACGTATTGCCAGCGCTGGAACAGCGCCTGGCGCGCACCGGGCTGGGACGTCGGGTAATAACCGGGCGACTGGATGATCGCGGCGAGCGCGGCGGCCTGCGCCACCGACAGCCGCGACGCGGGGACGCCGAAGTACATCTGCGAGGCAGCGCCCACGCCGTAGGTGCCGTTACCCAGGTAGATCGTGTTCAGATACTGCGTGAGGATCCAGGACTTGGACTTCTGCCTGGCGAGCTTCATCGCGACGAAGATCTCCTTGATCTTCCTCGACATTGTCTGCGCGGTGCCGATGTTCTCGTAGTAATTCCTGACGAACTGCTGTGTGATGGTCGAGCCGCCCTGGATCGAGCCACCCCTGAGGTCGGTGTACATCGCGCGGAGGATGCCGGTCGGGGACACCCCGCCCTCGGTGTAGAAGTGCCTGTCCTCGGCGGCGAGCACGGCGTTACTCAGCACCGCGGGTATCTGGCTGGCGGTCAGCAGCTGCCTGTCTGTGTTGCCGAACGTGTCGGCCACGGTCTTGCCGTCGCTGAAGTACACGACGGAGTCCTGCTGTTGTGCCGCCTGGTCCACCGCGCTTGGGATCGGGGTTTTCGCGTAAGCGATACCGATCAGGATGGCGATGAGGGCGATGACGAGCCCGAAGGCAATGCCGATGATCGCCGCGATCCGCTTCCACGGGCCCCGCAGCAAGAAACCACCGCCGCTTCCGCCGCGGCCGGGCGGCAGGGACCTGCGCGGCCCGCCGGGGCGGACCGGTGCGCCGTGGCGGGCCGGCGCGCCGGGCCGCACCGTGGTGGCGCCGCGGGCGCCGTCGCTCTCGGGCCGGTAGATTCCGTAGGGGTCGTCCGAGCCGCCCGCGGAATCGGCTATGCCGCGGCGGAAGCGGTCACGGTCGTAGCGCTCGCGCTGATAGGGCTCGCGCCCGGGTGGGGGCTGGGGCCCCCGCGGGGGCTCGGGCCGTTGCGGCCCGGTGAAGTCTCTCGTACTCACGCGTCCTCGCTGGGTAGCTGGCTGCGGTGGCGGGCGAGCGAGCAGGGCCTGCCGGAGTCACCGAGGCTACAACGTAGCCCAGTGTGCCGGGCCGCTGCGCGGCCCGGCCTGACTGCGAACCTCTATCTGCGCACCTGATATCGATACACCCGGGCGACCACGTCACCCGCCTGAGCGTGCACGCCTGCCACGCCGTGGGCGCGGCTCGCCCGTGCCGAGAACGTAGGACGACGCCAGGTGGTTCCAGGCACAACTCTGGCAGACCTCGACGACGTATACCCGGAACTCCCCGTATTCGAGCGCCATCTCCGCGAGTTCTGGTGCCTGCTTCACCCGGCCCTCGTATTGCCCGAGTTCGTCGCCGTAGACGTACGTCACGTGCGTGAGCTTTGTCTTGCGGCAGATCGGGCAGTCCACGCCGGTGGGTTCGCCGTGAAACTTCGCCGCCCGGAGCAGGTAGGGATGAGCGTCACACACGTCGGTTACCGTCGTGTTCCCTGCGAACACGGACGCGAGCGTCGCCCGGCGAGCGAGCGCGTAGTCGATGACGGATCGCCGTGACCCCATGCCCGACAGGGTACGACGGAACAGCGCCGCCGGCCGAGCCTCATTCGGGCGCGCGGTCCACCCGCGGCGCGTGCCACGGTCACGGCCACTTGCGCGATGTTGCGGCACGACATATCTTGTCGATGTATCGCTGCGATACATCGAACTGACAGATAAGGTACGTTTGGCAGCCACCGGGACCCGGCCCGGCCCGAATCGGCGGAGGTGACGACGACATGAGCGGCAACAGGTCCGGCGTGCTCGAACTCGCCGTCCTCGGCCTGCTGCACGAGACGCCGATGCACGGCTACGAACTGCGTAAGAGGCTCAATGCCCTGCTCGGCGCGTTCCGTGCGTTCTCGTACGGGTCGCTTTACCCCTGCCTCAAGGAACTACTCGCGCACGGCATGATCGCCGAGGAGACCGGCGAGCAGCGGGATGGCGCGGGGCGCTCCCGTGCTGGCCGCCGATCGAAGATCGTGTACCGGCTGACCGCGGAGGGCAAGGAGCGGCTGCAGAACCTGCTCACCGAGGCCGGCCCCGCGGCCTGGGAAGACGACGGGTTCGGCGTGCATTTCGCGTTTTTCGGCCAGACCCGCGCGGACGTGCGGCTACGGATCCTTGAAGGCAGGCGGAGCCGGCTCGAGGAGCGCCTCGAAGGCGTCCGTGCCGCGTTGGCCAGGACCAGGGAACGGGTGGACAGCTACACGCTCGAGTTGCAAAGGCACGGGCTCGAGTCGGTCGAGCGCGAGGTCCGCTGGCTCAACGAACTGATCGCTTCCGAGCGGGGATCGGACGCCGGCCCCCGATCACGCCCGGCAGGAATTCAGGCGGAAGGCAACAAAGGGCCGGAGCCGCGCTGAGCCGCACGGCTCAGACGACGGGCAGACCGGCACAATCGATAGAAAAGGAGCAATCCAGATGGGTTCGGTGCGCGTAGCCATCGTGGGTGTGGGCAACTGCGCGAGTTCGCTCGCGCAAGGCGTCGAGTATTACAAGGACGCCGACGCGAGTAGCCGGGTACCGGGCCTCATGCACGTGCGGTTCGGGCCCTACCACGTGCGTGATGTGCAGTTCTCCGCCGCCTTCGACGTGGACGCGAAAAAGGTCGGGCATGACTTGTCCGAGGCGATCGTGGCGAGCGAGAACAACACCATCAAGATCTGTGACGTACCGCCGACCGGTGTGATCGTCCAGCGTGGCCCCACCATGGACGGCCTCGGTGAGTACTACCGGGAGATCATCTCCGAGTCCGACGAGGACCCGGTCGACGTCACGGCCGTGCTCAGGGAAACGGGAACCGATGTCCTCGTCTCCTACCTGCCGGTGGGTTCGGAACAGGCGGACCGCTTCTACGCGCAGTGCGCGCTCGACGCCGGGGTGGCATTCGTGAACGCGCTTCCCGTGTTCATCGCCTCCGACCCGCAGTGGGCGCGCAAGTTCACCGACGCGGGCGTGCCGATCATCGGCGACGACATCAAGTCCCAGGTCGGCGCCACGATCACGCACCGGGTCCTGGCGAAGCTGTTCGAAGACCGCGGCGTCGAGCTGCTGCGTACCTACCAGCTCAACTTCGGCGGGAACATGGACTTCATGAACATGCTGGAGCGGAGCAGGCTCCAGTCCAAGAAGATCTCCAAGACGCAGGCGGTCACCTCGCAGATCCCGCACGAGATGGAGCGGGCGGCGGTGCACATCGGCCCCTCGGACCACGTGCCGTGGCTCGACGACCGCAAGATGGCGTACGTCAGGCTCGAGGGCAAGGCGTTCGGCGACGTGCCGCTGAACCTGGAGTACAAGCTGGAGGTCTGGGACTCGCCGAACTCGGCGGGCGTCATCATCGACGCGGTCCGCGCGGCCAAGATCGCCATGGACCGCGGCATCGGCGGGCCCATCCTGTCCGCCTCGTCCTACTTCATGAAGTCGCCGCCGGAGCAGCACGGCGACGAGGACGCGCGCGATCTGGTGGAGCGGTTCATCAGGGGCGAGGTGAGCCGTTGACGCGGCCGGCCGCCGGTGATCCGCAGCGGCTTGCGCGGGCGGCACGGCCGCGCGCGGTAACGCGATTCCGGCGCGCCGTACGCTGAGCGGGTGGCCTACGTCGCGGACCTGCGGGCGATTCTCGCCGAGCGCGGTTTCCGCCGGCTGTTCGCGACGCGGCTGATCTCGCAGACCGGCGACGGCGTGTTCAACGCCGGGTTCGCGGCGTACGCGTTCTTTTCGGCGCAGAGCTTCCCGAACCCGGCCGCCGCGGCCGAAGCGTTCGCCGTCCTGTACCTGCCGTACTCGCTGATCGGCCCGTTCGCCGGGGTCTTCATCGACCGCTGGTCGCGGCGGCAGATCCTGGTCCGGTCGGCGCTGATCAGGGCGGCGCTCGTCGCGTTCACCGCGTTCCTGGTCGCCTCGGGCAACCTTGGCATTCCGCTTTACGTGTGCGCGCTGGCCGTGCTCGGCGTCAACAGGTTCTTCCTGTCCGCGCTTTCCGCCGGGCTGCCGCACGTCGTGGCGCGGGACAAGCTCGTGATGGCGAACTCCGTCGCCCCGACCAGCGGCACGATCGTCGGTTTCGTCGGGGGCATCGCCGGGCTCGGTGTCCACCTCGCGACCGGGGGCGGCCACCCGGGCTCGGCGGCGACCCTGCTCGTCGGCGGCGTCTGTTACCTGCTCGCCGGCCTGGTCGCCGCGACCATGCACCGCGACCTGCTCGGCCCGCGCGGCGATCAGTCCGCCAGCCGGCCCGCGGGGATACCACACGAGCTCGCCGCGGTGGCCCGCGGCCTCGCGGCCGGCGCGCGCTACCTGTGGCAGCGCCGTCCCGCGGCCTATGCGCTCGGCGCGATCGCCTGCTTCCGGTTCCTTTACGGGATCTTGTTCGTGCTGACGATCCTGCTCTACCGGAACTACTTCTACCCGGCAGGCAACGGCAACAAGGCACTCGGCCACCTGACTTTCGTGGTGATCACGTCGGCCGTGGGCTACCTCGTGGCGGCCCTGATCACTCCCTCGGTGACGCGCAGGGTCGGCAAGACAACCTGGATCGCCGGCCTGCTCGCCGCGGGTGGGCTCATCGAGGGGGTGCTCGGCTGGACGTTCAGCCAGATCTCCTTCCTCGCGGTCGGGTTCGCTCTCGGGATGGTCGCCCAGGGGGTGAAGATCTGCGTGGACACCACCGTCCAGGAGCAGGTGGACGACGACTACCTCGGCCGTGTCTTCTCGCTCTACGACATGCTGTTCAACGCGGCGCTCGTGCTCGGCGCGGCGGTCAGCGCGCCCTTCATGCCCACGGACGGCAAGTCCTACCCGCTCGTCGCGCTCGTGGCGATCGGATACCTCTTCGCGGGGGCCGGGTATGCCATGCTCGCGCGCGGCCAGGAACGTTCGGCGCGGCAGCCGAGCCAGCCCGCGGCCGCCCGCAGATAACGCGCGCAGGCGACGCCGAGCACCCGGCAGAGTCTCAGGACCCGGGATTCTGGCCGGCGCCCGGGGGGGCGAGGCCCTGGTCGGTGGCCCAGCGGAGCAGTTCGGCCGTGGCCCGCTCGCGCCCGAGCGGGCCGTGTTCCATCCGGAGGCCGAGCAGGAACTTGTAGGCCGCACCGACGGCCGGTCCCGACCGCAGCCCCAGGATCCGCATGATCTCGTTCCCGTCGAGATCGGGCCGGATCCTGGCGATCTCCTCTTCCTTCGCTAGCCTGGCGATGCGCTGTTCGAGCGCGTCGTACGCGCTCGCGAGCCTGGCTGCCCTGGCCTTGTTCCTCGTGGTGCAGTCCGCACGGGTGAGCACGTGCAGCCGCTGGAGCAGCGGCCCCGCGTCCCGCACGTATCTGCGGACCGCCGCGTCGGTCCACTCGCCGGTGCCGTATCCGTGAAAACGCAGGTGCAGTTCGACCAGCTTGGCCACGTCCTCGACGACCGCCTTGGGAAACCGTAGTTCACGCAGCCGGGACCGGGTCATCGCAGCGCCCACGACCTCGTGGTGGTGGAAGGCCACCCGGCCGCCGGGCAACAGCGTCCTCGTCTTCGGCTTGCCGATGTCGTGCAGCAGGGCGGCAAGCCGCACCACCAAATCGGACGACAGGCCGTACCGCTGTTCGAGTTCTGTCGCCTGTGTCAGCACGGTCAGTGAGTGTTCGTAGACGTCTTTGTGGTGGTGGTGCTCGTCGGTTTCGAGCTTGAGCTTCGGCACCTCGGGCAGGATGTACTCGGCCAGCCCCGTGTCGACGAGCAACTCGATCCCTGTCCGCGGGTCGGGCGCGACCATCAGTTTGGCCAGCTCGGCGCGGATCCTTTCCGCCGAGACCTTGCCGAGCGCCGGGCTGATCCGCCCGGCCATCCCCTTCATCGCCTCGCGGACCTCCGGCACCACGGAAAAGCCCAGCTGGGCGGCGAATCTGGCCGCGCGCAGCATACGGAGCGGGTCGTCGTCGAATGAGCTCTCCGGGCTGGAGGGCGTGCGCAGCACGCGCTCTTTCAGGTCACGAAGGCCGCCGAAGGGGTCGACGAGCAGATGGTCGGGAAGCCGCGCCGCCATCGCGTTGATCGTGAAATCCCGCCGGGCCAGGTCCTCCTCGAGCGACGTGCCGTACCGCACAGCCGGTTTGCGTGACTTCGGGCCGTAGCTGTCGCTGCGGTACGTCGTGATCTCAAGCGTGCACCCCGCCTTCCGCAGCCCGACGGTGCCGAACTCGATGCCGATCGGCCAGATCTTGTCCGCCCAGCCGGCGGTGATCTCCATCACCCGCTCGGGCGGGGCGTCGGTGGTCAGGTCCAGGTCTTCTGACTTCCTGGCCAGGAACACGTCCCGTACGGAGCCCCCGACGAGGGCGAGTTCGTGCCCGTGCGCCGCGAACAGGCGGCCAAGCTCGTCGGCGACCGGAGCGACCTCGCGCAGGAGCGCGGCGACGGCTCGGCGCTGCGAATCGGTCAGGGGCATGGCATTCGGCAATGGCATTCGGCGCGGATTCGAGGGTAGGTGCTCCCGGGAAAGCTTAGTGTCTCGCGGCCCTCGCAATTCCCCGCGGCCCCCGGCCGCCGCGGCGCTCGCTGGGGGTTAGCCTGTTGAAGGACCACAGAATGTGCGCGGGCCGTACGGGGCTCGCGAGAGAGTAGGTGCGTGACCGGATGATTGATGCGCTGACCCTGCATCGCCTGCTTGTCGAGTCCGGAACTCAGCACGAGATCGTCCACCTGTCGCGCGCCATCTCCTCGGCGGACCAGTTGCCCGAGGTTTTGCGGCTCCCCCCGAGCCGGTGCCTCGCGGTCCGGATGTACGACGCGGGCGGTGTGCTCACCGCTGTCATCGTGCACGCGGGCAGCCTGCCGTCCGCCAACGCGCTGCGTGAGGTGACCGGTTCCCGCCGTGTCCTGCCCGTGCCCGCCGACCGGGTCAACTCGGCCACCGGCTACGCGGCCGAGCTTGTCGCGCCGCTCGCCCTGCCCGACAGCGTCGAGGTGTACGCGGACGAGGACGTGGTATGCGGCCTCGACAGCGACGTCGTCGTCTACACGGCGACCGGCGAGTCCGGCACCGCGCTCGGCGTCCGGCTGCTCGACCTGTTCGCGCTGCTCGAAGCCAAGCCCGCCGCCCTCACCCGCCCGCAGCCCGGCGCCCTGAAGCGCCCGCAGCCCGGCGCGAGCAGACCCGTGGACGCCGCGGCACGGCCGGGCCCAGCGCGCCCCTGACCCGCGCACCCCGGCCCCGGCTCACCCCAGCCCCGGGCACTTCGCGCCTGCGGCAAGGCGAACTGAGGCTCACCGGGCAGGCAATAACATCGAGGCGTGCCCCGTGATCGCGTCGCCCGCCGTCTGCGGAAGCTGCGGAGCGTGGCCGAGACGTCCGCGGGTGGCCTCGTGGTGGACCTGGCCGCGAACCCACCGCGCGGCGCGGTCATCGGCCGCCTGGACCGCGTGGGCACGCTCCTGTGGTCACTCCCCAAGGGACACGTGGAACCGGGCGAGACGATCGAGGCGGCGGCGGTGCGCGAGGTCGCCGAGGAGACCGGCATCACCGGCAGTGTCCTGGCCGATCTTGGCACCATCGACTTCTGGTTCATCGCGGGCAAGCGCCGCGTGCACAAGACCGTGCACCATTTCCTGCTCGCCGCGCACAGCGGAACACTGTCCAACGACGATCCCGAGGTGAACGAGGTGGCGTGGGTGCCGGTGGGCAAAGTGCCCGGGGTGCTCGCCTACGCGGACGAGCGCGGCATCGCGGCCAAGGTTCCCAGATTGCTCGCGGAGCGGGCGTGAATACCCGGCGGCCAGGCAAGACCCGCCGTGCCGCGCAAGCCCTGGCCGCGTCGGCGGTACTCGCCGCCGCCGCGGCGGCCGGCCTGACGGCACCGGCCACGGCCGCGGCGCGCGGGCCCGCCAGCAGCCTCGCCCAGCGCCAGGGCACCAGCCAGTCCCCCGCGATCACCATCGACTCGATCAGCCCCTCCTACGCGCGTCCCGGCGCCACGGTGACCGTGTCCGGGCAGTTCCGCGCAGGCGCGAGCTCGCTGCAGGGGCTGGCCGTGCAGCTGTGGTCGTCCGGCTCGCCATTCGGCGCGCGTTCGCAGCTCAGCGAGTTCGCCCGCGGTTCCTACCAGCCGGACGGGTACACCCAGGTCGGCGCGGCGACCCTGCCCGCCACCATCGGCGCCGGGCACACCGTGCGCTGGCGCGCCAGCTTCAACGTGGACCAGGCCGGCCTGCACGGCGGCGTGAGCGTGTATCCGCTCGCCGCCGCGGTACTCGACGCGTCCGCCACGCAGATCGCGGTAGAGCGCACCTTCCTCCCGTTCTGGCCCGGCAAGAACGCGGCCGGCCAGCCGGTGCGGATCGCGTGGGCCTGGCCGGTGATCGACCAGCCACACCGTGGTGTCTGCCCGGCCATGCTCGACAACAGCCTCGCGGCCAGCCTGGCCACCGGCCGGCTTTCCTGGCTGCTTCGCGCTGGCCGCGACTACGCGGCCAGCGCGAAACTGACCTGGTCGGTCGACCCGGCGCTGCTCGACGACGCCAGTGCGATGACACGCGCCTATCAGGTCCTTGACGGCCCGAACTGCTCGCAGGTCAGGGCCGAGCCCGCGAGCAGCGCCGCGCGCGGCTGGCTCGCCACGCTGCGCGCCGTGACAGCGGCCGAGCCGGTGTTCGCCACGCCGTACGCCGACCCCGATGTGGCCGCGCTGAGCCACCGGGGCCTTGACAGCGACCTGGCGGCGGCGTTCAGCATGGGATCGGCCAAGGCTGCCCTGTTCCTCGACCACCCGGACCGCACGATCGCGTGGCCGCCGGACGGGATCGCCGACGCGAACGTGGTCGACAACCTGCTCGCGGAGGACGGTTCGCTGCACGGCGGCTCGGCCGCGGGCGGCATCCAGACACTGGTGCTCGACAGCAGCGTGATGCCACCGGCCAATCCGGCGCTGACCTACACGCCCGACGCGGTCACCGAGGTCCCCACCGGCGTCGGCAAGACCATTCGGGTACTGCTCGCCGATCACACGATCACCCAGGTGCTGGCGGCGGGCTCAGCCGGCCCGAGCCCGGCGGCGGCCGCGCCCGCGCCTGGCATCGCGACCTCGCAGCGGTTCCTCGCCGAGACCGCCATGATCGTCGCCGAGGCGCCGAACCTGAGCCGTTCGGTCGTGGTGGCGCCGCCGCAGCGCTGGAACCCCAGCGCCGCGCTCGCCGCCCAACTGCTCGGCGACACCGTTTCCGCACCCTGGCTACGGCCGGTCTACCTGGACAGCATGCGGCCGGTCGCGACGCCGCCCGGCGTTCCCGCGCCGGAACGGGCGCCCCTGCCGCCGAACCTGGCCCAGTCGGAACTGGCACCCCGCTACCTGCGCGCGGTGCGGGATCTGGGCGACGAGACGCGGCTGCTCAAGAGCATCCTCACCAACCCCGGATCGGCCTACCAGCTCGCGATCGCCCGGCTTGAGTCGTCGGCCTGGCGGGGCGGCGGCGCGGCGCAGGGACGGGCACTGCTCAGCCAGGCCGACGTCTACTTCGGCGAGCAGGAGCACATGGTCTCGATCATCCGGTCGAGCGAGGTCACGCTCGGCGGGTCCCGGGGCACGATCCCGGTGTCGATCGACAACAAGCTCCGCGCGACCATCCAGGTACGCCTCCAGGTGATCGTGCCCGCCACCCGCGCGCTGCCCGCGTCGGCGCGGCTGAGCATCGGCTCGCCGGCGCAGGTCATCACCATCGCCCCACGCATGAAAGAAACCGTCCGGCTGCAGGTCAGGGCCCATTCGGCGGGCGTGACGCAGATCCGCCTCCGCTTGCTCACCCCCCGGGGGCAGCCAATCCCGGGCAGCGACGCCACACTGAAGGTCCGCGCCACCGCATTTGGCACGCTGGCCTTGGTCATCATCGCAGTGGCCCTTGGGGTGCTTGTCATCACTTTCGTGGCAAGGGTGCTACGCAGGGGGCTACGAGAGGGAAGACCCGGTAGCGTCGGGGCGGAAGACAACCGAACCGACGACGACGGATCCGCGGAGGCGCCGGATGAACTCGCCGATGCGCGAGGCAGGGCCCAGCCAGACACCCGGCCGTAGGTTCCGGGAAGACCCGTTCCCGCCACCGCGCGCGCCCGGTGACTGGGCGGGCGGCCCGGCGGGCCAGCCACCAGACGGCCCGCCGGGCCAGCCTCCGGGCGGGGCGGGCACACCGCCAGGCGGAACCGAGGGACTCGTCCGCGCCAGCGGTGTGATGGCGGCGGGCACGCTCGCGTCGCGGATGACGGGTTTCATCCGTACCGCGGTGATCGCGTACGCACTCGGCACGCTCGCGCTCGCCGACGCCTACAACAACGCGAACACCTTCCCCAACGCCGTCTTCGACCTGCTTCTCGGCGGCATCCTCACCAGCGTGTTCGTGCCGCTGCTGGTCAACGCGGCCAAGCGGGACGCGGACGGTGGCCGCGCCTACGACCAGCGGATGTTCACCCTGGTGACGATCGCGCTCGCGGTGATCACAATCGTGGCGACCCTGGCCGCACCGGTGCTCGTGACCATCTACGCATCGGCCGTGCACGGCCAGGAACGCGCGCTGATGGTGACGTTCGCGAGGTTCTTCATACCGCAGATCTTCTTCTACGGGATCAGCGCGCTCGCGGGTGCGATCCTCAACGCGCGTGGCCGCTTCGCCGCGCCGATGTGGACCCCGGTCGTGAACAACATCGTGGTGATCTTCGTCGTCGTGATCTACATGATCACGGCCGGCACCGGTGTGCGGGTATCGACCATCACCCCTGGCGAGGTGCGCCTGCTTGGCATCGGTACCACGCTCGGCATAATCGCCCAGGCGGCGGCCATGATCCCGGCGCTGCGGCGGGTGGGATTCCGGTGGCGGCCGCAGCTCGGCCTCAGCCGCGCCGAGGCGGCCGAGATCGGCCGGATGGCCGGCTGGATGTTCGGCTACATCGTCACCACGCAGGTCGGGCTGATCGTCACGCAGAACCTGGCCAACGACGCGGCGACGCGGGCACTCGCGGCGAAGGTCGGGTACGGGGCCGGGTTCAGCGCCTACCAGTACGCGTGGCTGCTCTTCCAGCTTCCCTACGCGATCGTCGGCATCTCGGTGATCACCGCGCTGCTGCCGCGAATGAGCGCGCACGCGGCGGACGCCAGATACGCGCTGGTCAGACAGGACTTCTCCGCAGGCGTACGGCTGGCATCCGTCATTACCGTGCCGGCGGCCGTCGTGCTCGCGGTGCTCGCGCCGCCGCTGGCCATCCTGCTCCTCGGGCATGGCAGCACGTCGGTTTCCGACGCCACCTTCGTCGGCGAGGTATTCGCCGTCTTCTCCCTCGGTCTCGTGCCTTACATGCTGTTCCAGCTGCTGCTGCGGGTCTTCTACGCGATGCACGACAGCCGGACGACGGCCTTCATCGGGCTCGCGGTGATGGTGGTGAACATCGCGGTGAACGTGGCGGCGTGGGCGCTGCTGCCGCTCGGCCAGATCACGGCGGGGCTTGCCGCCGGCTTCGGGGTCGCGAACGTGGCGGGAACCGCGATCGCCTGGCGGATCCTGCGGACGCGCACCGGCGGGCTCGACGGCAAGCGGATCGCGTGGACGCTGGTGCGAACCCTGCTGGCCTCGCTGCCAGCCGTGATCTTCGCGATCGCCATGACGATGACCGTTGGCGTCGTGTTTCATCCAGGGCCGGTCAACGGGTTCCTCACCGCGGTGCTCGGCGGCGGCGGTGCGGTGCTGATGTACCTGCTCTTCGCCCGCGCGCTCGGCGTCAGCGAGCTGACCGACCTGGCCGGCACGATCACGGCACGCTTCCGTGGCGGCCGCGGCGAACCAGGGTGAGAGGGTGGCCGTTCGCGCGTATAACGGTTTGCGTGCGCAGCCAGCCGGGCCCCCGCGCGGCGGGCAGCGCGGCCTAGCATGGGTGCAGCACAATATCTGGTCTCCGACGTCCCCGGCGACCGTCTCAGGGGGCAGGAAAGGAGGGTCGAGGGCCTAGGCCGCTCTTGACGGCATCTGGATGAGCACGTTCATATCCGAACCGGGAACCCGCCTCGCCGGCCGTTACAGGCTGGAAGACAGGGTCAGTGACACCGCTGGCACAACCCTGTGGAAAGCCATCGACGAGACGCTCGCGCGGCCGGTGGGCGTGCTGACGTTTGCCCCTGGCTTCCCCCGCGTCTACCACGTGGTGACCGCCGCACGCGCGGCGAGCAGGATGACCGACTCGCGGCTCGCGCAGGTCTTCGACGTCGAGGACGCCGGCGACCGGGCGTACGTGGTACTCGAGTGGGTGAGCGGAGAGTCGCTCGACGACCTGCTCGCCGCCGGACCACTCGAGCCGGCCCGCGCGGCCGCGCTGATCGCGGAAGCAGCGCAGGCGCTCGCCGCGGCGCACGCGGCCGGCCTGGCCCACCTGTGCCTGACGCCGCGCTCGCTTCGATGGACCGCCGGTGGCGGGATCAAGATCACCGGCCTCGGCGTGGAAGCCGCCATGTACGGCGCGCACGCCGACGATCCCTCCGTCGCCGACACCCAAGGGCTCGGCTGCCTGCTCTACGCGGCGCTTACCGCCCACTGGCCGGGCGAGGACTCCGTCTACCTGCCCCCCGCACGGTACGTGGACGGCGAGCTTTGCACCCCGCGCCAGGTTCGCGCGGGCGTACCGGCCGGCATCGACGCCGTCACGTCCCTCGCGCTCTCCGGCCGTCCGTGGCGCGGGCGGCCGCCGCTCACCAGCCCGGCGGCACTGGCGGACGCACTGGCGCAGGTCGCTCCCGCGACGCCGCTGACACCGCCTCCGCTGGCGCCCCGCTCATCCGCGGGCCGCGCAGCCGCAAGCCACGCGGCCGGTCCAGGGATGCCGCCCCAGCCCCAGGCCGATACCCAGGCGATGCGGACACGCGGCACCCCGAGAACAGCATCGCCACGGCACGAGCGCCGGGAAATCGGCAAGGCGCTGGCAGGCATCGTGATCGTGCTGGTAGCCGCGGCGATCGGGATCGGTGCCTGGACGCTGAGCCACAGCACCGGTAGCCAGGCCAAGCAGGGTGGCACCACCACGCCGAGTCCCGCCGCCTCGGGCGTCGCGGTGCTCACGCCGGTGAGCGCGCACGGCTTCGACATCTACGACACCACCGGTCAAGACCACAACGAGAACGACAACCAGGCGCCGCGCGCGATCGACGGCAACCCGCAGACGGCATGGCAAACCCTGTTCTACGTGAACGACCCGGTCTTCGGCGGGCTGAAGAAAGGTACCGGCCTGATCCTCGACATGGGCAAGCCGGTGAAGCTCAACACCGTCGAGGTCCTGTTCGGCCCCACGGCGGGCGCCGACGTCCAGATCATGGTCGGCAACAACAACGCTCTGTCGCCGGACGCGCTCGCCAACTTCACCACAGTCGCGACGGCGACGGGCATCCCTGGCAACGACTTCACCTTCCACGCCAGCGGCTCCGCCACCGGCCGGTACGTGCTGATCTGGCTCACCAAGCTGCCGCCGCGGCCGGAGAGCCCGAAGCACAATTTCGAGGCCGAGATCTTCAACGTCGTCGTCCGCGGCTCAGGCTGACAGGAAACTCGGCGTGGCCGGAGAAGCGGAGGCACAGCCCCCGGATACCGAACTGCTGCGACGGCACGTCCAGGGCGACCACGAGGCGTTCGGTGTGCTGTTCCTGCGGCACAGGGACCGGCTGTGGGCGGTCGCGCTGCGCACCCTCGGCGACACCGAGGAGGCCGCCGACGCCCTGCAAGAGGCGATGATCTCGGCCTTCCGCCGCGCCGGGTCCTTTCGCGGCGACTCGGCCGTCACCACCTGGCTGCACCGCATCGTGGTGAACGCGTGCCTGGACCGGATTCGCCGCCGCACCGCAAGGCCGACGGTGCCCGCCGGGGACGAACAGAACCTGGACGCGCTCGGCCGCGGCGGCGCCATGGTCACGGACCCGTTGTCCGATCACGACGCGGTACTCGACGTGGAGGCGGCGCTGCGGATGCTGCCCTACGAGCAGCGTGCCGCCCTCGTTCTCGTGGACATGCTCGGATATCCGGTCCAGGTCGCGGCCGACCTGCTCGACGTCTCCGTCGGCACGATCAAGAGCCGCTGCGCGCGCGGCCGGGCCCGGCTCGCCCCATACCTGGCTCACCTACGGAACCGCCCAGGTCCTGGCGACGTCTCACCTTCACAGGGAGAACGCGGCAGCCACGCCGGGGACGCGCCTGAACCGCGCGTCGAAGATTCTATCGGCCGGCCATTGGAGGGGGGTGGCGACAGAGTATGAACGAGCACGCAGATCTGGAACTCATCGCCGCCTTCCACGAGGGGCTGCTCGATCGGGCCGCCGGCGACCGCCTCGCGCGTCACCTCTCCGGGTGCGCCGTGTGCACACAGCGGCAGGCCGCGCTCGACGACGTCACGGCGCGGCTCGCGGCGGCACCTCCACCTCCGCTCCCGCCCGGGCTGGCGGAGCGGCTTGACGCCGCGCTCGCCGCCGAGACCGACGCCGCCCGCGCGGAAGCCACCGGCGCGCCCGGGAGCGCGGCAACGAACGCCTCCGGCCCTCCGCGCACCGGAGCCGGGCACAGCCACCGGGCGGGACGCCCGCGGGCACGCGGCGAACACGCCGCCCGTGCGCCCGCGGGCGGGCACGCGGCCCGGCGGCGGGCTGACCGAGCGCGGGCGCGCCGTGGCCTGATGGCCGGCGCCCTGCGGCCGCTGGCGGTGGCGGCGTCGCTAATTGTGCTCGCCGGCGGCGGTTACCTGCTCGTGCGCTCGTTCGCGCATTCCCCGTCGAGTAGTTCCTCATCTGCCGCACGGGGGGGCGCGGAGCGGGCGTCCAAGTCGGGCGGCGCGATCACACGGCTGCCGCTTCGGCAGCAGGCTCCCGCCGCCGCCGCGGCTGCGGCCGACGTGATAAGCAGCGGCACCAACTACCAGCCGGGACAGTTGCGCGCGCAGGCGATCGCGGTGGCCCACAGGTACGCCGCAGCAGTTGGCAAAGCGGGCACCACCGTGCAGCCGTCCAGGGATAATAACTCGATCGCCGGCTGCCTGCAGAGCGTCGCGGGAGGCCGGCGCGGGCTGATCGTCGACCAGGCCACCTACCAGGGCCGCCCGGCTACGGTGATCATCTTTCCCGCGACCGGAGGTGCGGGCGGCCTCGTCTGGGTCGTGGGTCCCCGCTGCTCGGCCTCCACCAGCGACATCATCACAAGCACCGGCCTATGAGAGCCTGCCTGGGAACCCCAGGCAGGCTCTAAGCTTGCGATTTAAGCTTTCGTTGTCACTCTGTGTGTTTGCTGGTGGTTGGCTCGTTCTTGCGGTGGGGTGGTCGCTTGGATTTCGGGCGGTTCTGCGGGTGTGCCGATTCGTGCGCGGAGACGGCGGAAGCCGAGGCGGACCTTGTAGGGACTGAGGGGCTTGCCCGGGTCGGGCCGTGGGTGCCAGGGACGGCGCAGGTCGTCCACGAGGCGGCGGGCGAGGCGTAGCTGGGCGTAGGCCCCTATGGCCAGGGACACCCACCGGTCGGTGGCCGCCGCCGAGCTCAGGTGTGCGCTGGCCAGGCCGAGATAGGACTTGGCGAAGCGGTGGAAGTGTTCCTGGTCGAAGCGGCGCAGGTAGGCCTTCCAGAGCAGGTCCGGGTCGGCCGGGACGGGGCCGGCGTGCCACAGCCACAGGTCCCTGGGTGGTTTGCGGCCGTCGGGCAGGTGGCCGACGACGAGCTGCAGGACGGTGCCGCGCACGATCGGCAGCTGCTTGTCCCGCGGCCAGCTGGCCCAGCGGCCGGTGCTGCCGAGTTTTTGGTGCAGCC